>Ga0068714_10000833_pt1 | contig 51538 bp, 48 predicted proteins | sample MTBNYHSulfiMetaG_FD_62988 | JGI IMG/M metagenome (GOLD analysis project Ga0068714, IMG submission 62988) | Enrichment culture microbial communities from rom New York Harbor, USA that are MTBE-degrading - MTBE-NYH (New York Harbor Sulfidogenic)... | ecosystem: Environmental > Aquatic > Marine >... | reverse complement strand
ACCCATCTCCCCAACTTTCTATTTTCAGGGTAGTTAGTGGGGACGTTGCAGTGTCCGAACTGTTCCTTGAAAAGGGCCAGTTCAGCGAACATCTCCTCCCAGGCAGTGTCGAGAGGGTTCCAGATAAATCCGACGCTCTCCAGGCGTTCGATACGGTCCTTGCTGAGCCTGCCTTGGTTGTAAAAGGTTCGCTGTTTCTCTGCCCATTTCCCCAACCTTATATTTTCAGGGTAGTAGGAGGGGACGTTGGAGTGTCCGAATTTCTTTCTAAAAAGGATAAGTTCTCCATATCTCTCATCCCAGGTATCTCCAAGTTTATCGATGCTGATGGAGGTAATAGATTCACTGATTTGATTCAGAGTTAACTCTGGACCAAGGAATTCGACTTTCTCTTCGAATTTTTCAGAATCGAAATTTCCCGTTTTTCCTACGTTTTCCCTCATCTGTCGAATAATTTCACTCAGAGTACTGTCCTGTTCTTTCATAGCCTGGAGGACACTCCAGATTTCTTCAAACTTGCCTTTTTCGACGGCCTCCTCGACGGTTTCTCCCTTATCCATTTCTAGAAAGAGAGGGACCAGGACATAACCTGTCGTCTTGTTCTTGCTGGAGCTCTTTCTCATCGCTCTTCCGGTCGCTTGGACAATATCGATTCGGCTCTTTCGAGGGCTCAAAAAAGCCACCATATCCACCGCTGGAACATCCACCCCCTCGGTCAGGCAACGTGCGTTTGAAATGATTGATGTTTTAGCTTGCCTAAACTCCTTCAAAGTTTTTTCACGTTCGGACGTTCGCTGGGTTCCGCTGACATTGTAGGCCAAGTAATGAGGAAGGTTTCTGACTATGCTCTCAGGTCCTTCTCCAGTAAAGGTCTGGGCCTCCTTTACGGTCCGGTGGAAGGTGATTATCTTCTCGGCACCATATTTTTCTACAGCTTGCTGGAGGGCAATCTGGTTGGCAACCTGCACGGCGTCAACGATATCTCCTCCAACGATGACTTCTCCTCTTTTTAGGTGCTCCTTAGTTACCATCCCTGACGGTCCTGACGTTACCACCGAGATGATGACCTTGTAATCGCAGATGATGCCCAAATCCGAGGCTCTCGCAAATGATAGGTCGTAGGCCACGTTTCCATAAAATTCTTGGTCGTCCATCGAAAAAACGAGGTTGGCATCTCCTTCCTCATCCTTCTTGCGGATGTCATAATGCCTGGGGGTTGCCGTCATAAACAGCCTTTTAGCTATGGGCAGATTCTCATCTGTTAGAGCAAAGGCAAACTTCGTGCCTTCCCTTCCGGCTGTCTTATGGGCCTCATCGAAGATGCCCAGGTCGAAAGACCCCCAACCGTCCATTCCTTCCGCAACAACCCAGGCCGATTGGTAAGTAGAAAAAACTACCTTCGTTCCTGTTCCGTCTCTACTCAGGAATTTTCGGACCAGGTCGCAATCGGTTGAAACAGGGAAATCGGCATCGGATTGTCGGACAACTAGTTCGTCAACGTTTCGAGTAACGGTTGGGTCTGAGCAGACGCAAAGGTAGGAAAGGTTCTCCCAATGGGTCTCTTTAAGCCATTCGTGGAGGGTTTGCCTGAGAAGGGCCAGGGACGGAACCAGAACAAGAATGTTTCGGCATTCCATTCTCTCGGCAATCCAGAGGGCCACTAAGGTTTTCCCCGTTCCGCAAGCCATAAGGGCAGTGGCCCGGTCGTTGATTTTTAAAGCCTCGGTAATTGCCTCCAGGGCCTGTTCCTGATGGGGCCGAGGTATTTTTCTTGGAGCGGGGTGGTAATTGCCCTGAAGCCAATTTTGGATTTCCTCGAAATCCCTTTTTTCCAAACGGTCGAGGTCATTGCCCCGGATGCAGAAAAACCCGGACCTTTCATTCATCACCGAGGGTAAGTCGTAGCAGTTGGTAAAGAGTATTCGCTGGTCGACCTGGTCAGAGAGACCCATAAAGGTGGAAAGTTCTTGCCAAGTTAACGAAGGCCGACCGGAGCGGAACTTGACCTGGTAGGCCTGAACCTCTCCTGACCGAGCCTCGACTATACCGTCCACGCCCATATCTCTACCTGTATCGAGAGAGAGTTTCTTTAGAATGGAGAAGGGGACAGACTCAAAGGGATAGACCTGTCTGGCCTGGACCGTTTTCTGAGTCGCAAAATAGGCTTCAGCGAAAACCTCGAAGGCATAGCCCCGCTCTTTCTTGGTGGGTAGGGAAGAGATGCGGGATTCCAGTTCCTCGAAGGATTTGAGGTTCTGAAATAGACCTTTGGAAAGATATCGGCTCGAAAGGGGATGCTTTGGAGGCTCCATCAAGGGTTAATATACTCAATTGCATCGCTTTAGTCATTATATGCAAAAGGAAAATTAATAATACGGGAAGCACAAGGACGACAGTTCTCAGGCCATTCAGGGTAACCCCACCCTTGATTCTGCTACCTTTTACCGTGTAATCTGTCCTAGGCCTTGTTGTACGGGGTGTAGTTAGCACACACCACACCTTCATTATAAATGGTGTAAGAGAAGTATGAAAATTAGAAAATATAGAGTTGCGATATTTATTTCTGGACTTGTCATTATGTCACTCGGTTTCCTTGCCTCTAACGCAAAAAATATCCCGATAATATTACCTTACTTAACTCCCAGTTACTACAATGCAACCGTCGGCATGAAGATACTAAGTGATAAAGGTATACTTCTTCCGGAAAACCAGGGTTTTGAAGTAATAGAAACTCTATTTTTGGATTATGCATCTACTCAGAATTCACCAGATATTATTAAGACAATATCTTTACTTAGCATTACACTTAAGAATGCCTCTTTAAGATTTGGTGAGAAACGAGCAAGAGAGTATCGACCGATTGAATTAAAATTATCAAATGGTCAAAAAGTTGAGTGGAGCCTAGATAACTTGCAATCTAAAATAGATAAGCTTTTTGATTCCGCCATATTTAAATGGTCTTATTCGCTGTTTTTGGTCGGTTTAATTTTTGAAATAATATACTTCTGTTTGGAATACAATGCATCCGCACTTAAAAAATGCCGAATTTCCCCGTCGTTATAAATTATTAGAATCTAATCAATAGTTACAATAAGGCACCCTCCCTGAATCTTTTCCCTACCCATCGGAACTGAAAGAATTCCTTTACGAGGTACCTCTTTAAATTTTAGAATCCCCTGCTCCTCTTTTATCTTCTCCTCCTCCTTAGAAAAAATCTTGGAATAGTTTCCAGACACTATATCCCTACTATAAAGGCCAACGACGCCTGCCCCTACGGACGAAAGATTTCTTGAGGCGCAGTAGAGGGTCCGGTTGGCCCTGGGAAGGTTGCTGTCGGATTTGTTTCAAAGACTGAGCTCGAAGATAATTTTTGACAAATCCTTGTAAGTGCTTAACAAGTTCTCTGAAATTGCCCTCACTGTGGCTTTCGATAAAGCCGGTATTGTAGAGCGGTGCGACATACACTTTCCTATTTCCCATCTTAAAAAAGAGCCAATAAAGCCCACCTCCGCCGAAATCAAAGAAAATATGCTTATTACTATCCGACCATTCCCGTAACAGTCTACACTCCTCCCACCAATGTATATGTACAACTGGACTATCGCCCACCCGTTTCCCTTCTTTCAATACCTTGGAAAATTGCTTTCTATCATTCGTTCGTCTCGTCCCATCCACCACCCAAACTAACTTAGGGTAAAAGTTATCTCGAGACCGGCGCTCTTCAGGGTTAAGGTAGGAATGTTGGAACTCGATTACCCAACCCTCATCCGTCTTCACATCTGCGATGTGCTTCTCACCATCTTCACCTGTATGGACAACCTCCTGCCATTGAACGGGAAATCTGTCTTTCCAATGACGATGCCATTCGGTTTCGTTTTCCCACCAAGCATCACATTGCCGTTTTCCTTTGTGAGCCCAATGCCAAATCCTAACTTCTCCGCACTTTGCAACCATAGAATGGCCACAAACCGGACATTTGCCCGAAAGGTTGGGTCGAGCAACTTCGCGTTGCCCATTGACAAGAGCAAATTTCATTTTCGAATTTTCCTCATAACCCTTCCTCCTTGACACTCAGCATACTGCAACAGTAACGTAAAACACAACAAATCTAAGGGGAATTGCTTTTACAAAGGAAAGGGGTTTGCTATGAAGCGGTTCGGGACAATAGGGTTAGTATTCGTCGGATTTGTAGCGGGATTGTTCTATGTCTATTCGTGTGGAGGTGGTGGAGGTGGGAGTAGTGCGTTGGCTGAGACCGATGTAACAGGCATCGAAACTAGACTTGATACAATAAGCAATCAAATCACATCTCTACATAATTCGATAGCCGGTGCTGACATAATTACGGTTACGGCGTTGGACTTTGTTGATTTAGCTGATGATGCCCCTTCCATTTTTAGTGAACCGATATCTACTGCTGGGTATAAGGAGATTTACTTTATGAATTCTGGTGGCAGCATTGTTTTTTTTGCTCATCACACCGTCGGTGGAGTTACTCAAACGATTCAAATGGATGACGACTATGGCACAATGCCAACCTATGGTGATTCTTTAGTCTTTGAAGCTAACAACGTTTCTGGAGTGGATGACGGATGGTTAGTTGTAAAACTCATACCTTGACGTTTCCATTCCAGGCTAGATAGTTCAGGATGAACAATTCACAAAGACGACCTTCGGGTTGCCTTTTCTTCCTCCCAAAAATTGGAACTAATACTATTTACCCATAGGTGGTTGGAGAACGGAGGGCCGGAGGGACAGTGCATTGAAAACAGAACGTTCTAATGTCGAATTTCCTCTTTGGAGGAAAAAAGTTGATATGTCTCTTTTCGAGCATAGTGGAACGGCAATTCCAGCCTGGGTCTGCCGTATGTGGGATATCCCAGGACTATTCAACCATTGCTCATCGAAAAGAAATCCCGATTCAGAAGTGACGTTATCCTTTGCCCAAAGAAAATTTGAGGGTTGGTTGACTGTTTCGAGTAAAGGCAGAGCAGGGCCCCGCTACCGACTATGGTTTGGAGATGACCTCACCTTATCCCTTAAACGTACATTCCTAATGAGCTATATGAGGTCGCTAGAGGGGAAGCTTACCGCCAGCAAATCAGTGGTTATCGAAAAGAAAATTCCTTTTTGGGAATTTCTGGACATTGAATTTGACTCGGACCAGAGGGTCTTTAAGCTCTCCTCTTACTATTACCAGGAACCAAGTTTCCCTGAGTTGTTCAGCAGACTAATCGGCTCGCCTGCTCTCCAAAAGGTTGACGATGAACTACATAAGAAGGGACCAAAAAGAGTATATAAACAGGGTTGGAAGAATAGGGAAGAACTAGAGTATGAGATAGGTGCTAAAAACGTTATCTACACACTTATCGATACCGAGAGAAAATTAATATACGTCGGAGAGGCTACCGACCTCGTCAAAAGATTGACCCAGGGACACCCAATCATCTCGAACTGGAACTATTTTCGATATAATGTGCTTCCAGAATCTCTCGCTCCGTTTCGAGTAGACCTGGAACGTATGGCCATTAGGGATATGGCCGAGCTGTTAAGAAATAAAAAAGGCATCGACTTCTTGAACATCTCAGACTATCAACTTGTTAATGAGAAGGTCGATATTAGATAGAATTGCATCACAACTCACCTCTGGCCTCAAAAAACTTTACTGCACAATCTTCCATTTGATGTGAAATAAAATTTCTCGCAGTATCCTCAAAATTACTCTTATATGTGTAACCGAGAATCTCCTGTCGGAAGATTTCGGAGTCATTCGTCTTCAGTGTAAATTCCATGTTAAAAGAGATGGGGTAATCGGTCCCAACAGCCCAAATTTTTATAAATATAGTAGCACTTTTTCGAAGTATTCTGGCCATTTCAGCATTGATTTTCTCGATTTCTTCTTTGGATGAATTGAATCCTGGAATTGGATATTCCTTAAATTGCATGTTTTTGAAATTATTTTTAAATTTCAATTTCGCTAATTTCTCCAAGGCACTTTCATCCAAGAGAGCCTTTGTGTCTTCCCCCTCAAAATGTACAAAAACGTCAAAATATTCTACGTTTTTCCAATGTTCCTTCAAATTCAACTTTTCCTCCGGTGAGGCTAATCCTGTATTTTCCTGACTAAAAATCGGAAAAGGCAAGAATATTATCCAAACAAGGAGGATTAAAAGAAAAACACCAGTACGTTTCATATCTACCCCTTTTCGATTTTAATTTATAATACTGCCCCTCAAGTGTTCTCACAACCCTGAGAACGGGAGGCCACCAGAGGAGGACGGCCTCTCCGGCCATCCAGGGGCCGCCCCTAGCCCCGCTCATAAGCCCTAATTATAGCTGTCGGATAGCCCTTTTTATAGCTGTCAGGAAACTCGAGGGGCTATGAGTTCTCCCTGTATGTTTCTACGTTTATCCACGTACCAAAATTAATTCCAAAAACTCCCCCTTTAAAAGCCGAGGTTTTGGGGTTGTCATTAACTCCCTCCCTGGTATCAAAGCTCCTCCCTTTCAGCCTTGGCAAAAGCCCTATCCATCTCCTCCCGCTCCCTTCGCTTTTTTTCCTCTTGGAAAGAATTTGCCCCTTCCACGGGGTCGGGCTGTTTTTTTGCCCGACGTTTCCCCCCCTCAGGGGGGGAGCTAGGGAGGGGGGGTGGTTCGTTCTGAAGCTCGGAAAGGTCAGGAGAGGTAGGGTCAGGGTAGGAAAGGTCAGGAGAGGTAGGGCTAGGAGAGGAAAGGAAAGGAGCATTGCTTACGGCATTGCTTGAAGCATTGCTTGAAGCATCCTCTCTTGTCTCCTCGCTGTTATGCCAACGGATATTTGCCCTGCGTCGAGCCTCCTCGGACCTTTCATCCGCATTAAACGCCCAATGATTATGCTCCTCCCAATCGTGGACGGCCACCAGGCTATCGTCCACAACATCGAGGAATTTCAGGTCCAGGAGGGTTTTCAAAAACAGGCCCTCCTCCCCGGTCCAACGGCTGGCATCCTCTACCAGGTCCCGGTCGATAATGCCTTTTGGTTTGTTGACAGCGGTATAAGCCCACAAGCGTTGAAGGTGGATGACTCCATCCGAGCCGAGTTTTTTTTGCAACCTGAGGGTTTTGGGGTGGTCAAAAAATCCGACGTTGGTTCTAAAGTCTGTATTCGCCATCGCTCACCCCCTCCACACGGCGACACGCCCGTGCCTGTGGTCCAGGGCGAAACGTCGAACCTTTTCGTATGAGTTCAGGAAATCGAGAATGGGAATGGATGCGTTGCTCTGGAAATCATCGACGGCATTCTGGGCCTCGGGGGTAGCCGGGAAACCGAAGATTACGGTTTCCCGCTCCGTTCTAACTACGGGCTTAAGGCCTTTGGTAAGGAGATAGGCGGAAAGGTACAAGTCGGCTGTTTCTTTTGTGTGTGTCATTTATTAACTCCGGCAAGGGAGGGTTCCGGCCTTGGAACTTAACCCTCCCGGATGCGATTTACTAACTATGGTCATGAGGTTCGGTTGGGCAGGCTACGTGAGTCTTGCTCCAACATTTCATATTTTCTCACAATCTCCCCGAGTTTCCACTCCCACTCTTTCCCATGCTCATCCCTCGCCCGCCTGAACTCGGCGTAAGGATAGGCGACGAGTAATTGACGCTGAGGAAACAGCCCTTCAATCCCAAGAAGTGCCATTTCGGTCTTGGTGAGACCCGTGAGTTTAATAGCATCCTCGACTGACAGATATGTTTTTGGTCTCATTTCTTTTTCTCCTTTATTTTTTGTTGGACCCCTGGTTCACCCCCATACGGAACGCCCAGAGCGGACAGGCCTCCTCGATAGAAACTCCAGGTCCTCCCTCAGTACAGCGGGCAACCTCAGCCACCTGCCCGCCCATGCACTCAATGCAATGGGTACGGATATGCTTGAGGACCGAACGAGGGGTCTTGTTCGCCCGTCGCCGATATTTCAAGACAAAGGGGTCATTAGTGGTTCCCAACTTTATCCTCCAAGTGCCCTGGAGAGCGTTTTATCGCCTCAGAATCGACGAACGCCTCCAAGGTAAGGGCTAGGTAGCAGGCTCTCCGAAAAGATTTCGAAAAAGGCCCTCTGTCAACCCTGCTAAAGGAGTTCATTATGGGGAACCCCCAGGGGAGGGATTTTCCTTATTGCCCTTGCGGGCATCTTCCAGGGCCTTAACGACCAACGATGACCCCAGGAGAGCCTGGTCCGAGAAAATCTCCTCGGGTCTCAGGGAAAACTCCTTTACAAGGTCCCGAAGTTCTTTCCGGTATTTTTCACGGTCTGCCTCTGTCGCCATTTGAAGTTCGCATCTCATCGGACGGCTTCCTTTTCAATCGGCCTGAGCCCATCCGCCCAACGGCGGACTTGCTCGGGGCGGAATCCGATTCTGGTCCCATTTTTGGTTATCGCCACGGGACGTGGAAAATTGGGGTCCTCCCTCAGCCACTTGTAAATCGTGGAGCGATGGACGCTGAGGGACCGAGCGGTCCTCATAATGCTCCAAAGAATTTCCTCTGCCATTTTTTACCTCCCTGTTTAAAGGTCCAAAAAAAAGAGGCCCCGCCTTTTCGGCGTCGGCCTCTAACTTCACCCTGGTCGTCACTCAGGGCCTGGTCAGGATAATGATTTTCACCGGCAGAATCTTTTATTCCTCATTGATACGGAGGGAGGGTCGCCGGGCGGACCCAAACGGTATCTTGTGAAAAGGCTAGCACTTCAAGAATTCCAAGTCAACAAGAAAAAACGTTTAACTATTTGTAAATAAAAGGGAAATTCGTATGGGGAAAACGATGATTTTATTCGTTTTCTCCGTCCGGAGGCGAATCAGGACGGACCTAGGGGTATCTATCGGGAAAATATTTTTTCGCCCTGGGGAGGGGCTCGGAGGGGTTCAGACCACCAGGAGGGGGAGACTAGGGAGAGATGCGGAATAAAAATTTTTTTCTCGGGAGGAGCCCCAGGAGAAGATTTTACCAGGGGGAGGGGCGAGGGGCGGAGAGTGGGTCCAGACGACAAAAATGTCCGCCACTATTGGGACGCTTATCGGGACATTCCGGGCAAGGGAGGGAACAAAAAATATCAAGGAATTACCATATTCTGTAACCCCTTGATATTTAATTGAAAATGGAGCCGGGAATCGGACTCGAACCGACGACCTGCTGATTACGAATCAGCTGCTCTACCGACTGAGCTATCCCGGCGGGAAAAAAAGTCCAGAGTCCAGAGAAAAATTCAGTCCAGAGTAAAGGGTCCTGAATCCAGAGGCCTTTCCTGCACCATCATTGCCTTAGCTGTTTTCCGAACGGCCTGTTTTGATTCAAGAAGTGCCGTTTTCAGTCCTGAACCCCGGACGTTTTAGGTTGGACCCTCGACCTCGTTTTTTCTGGGCGCTGTATCTTATTCTGGACCCTGCCTCGTGTCAAGGGAAGGGGAGGAAAGGCAGGAGGGAGAAGGGAGAAGGGAGAAGGGAGAAGGGAGAAGGGAGAAGGGAGAAGGAGGAGAGAGTCCCTCTTTGGGCCTTGGGCTTTGACGTGGTTCCCGCATCCCGGTTCTCCCTTTCCGACTCCCAAATCGGCTTCCCGTAAAACCTTCAACATTTGAGGTTCCCTTTCTTATCCCGATCCGTCGCCCGATGAGGAGGCCGCGCTGCTTTTCCTCGATCCCTTCGGGATGATGGCGTATTTTCGCAGGCGCTCCCTCAGGGTGTTTCGGTTGATGCCCAGCACCTTGGCGGCCCGCACCTGGTTGCCGCTCAACGCTTCCATTATCTTCGCAAAAAGGGGTTTTTCCACCTTGGAGATCACCTGTTCGTAAAGGTCTCCCTCTTCGAGGAGGCTCCACGGGGTGACGATCTCCTTTAGCCATGTCTCGAGGAACTCGTCGAAGGTGTGGGCGTCGTCCGGCTGGTCCTTTCGGGGGGAAAGGCCCAGGTCGGAAGCCTGGATCACGGTCCCTGAGGCGAGGACCGACGCCCTTCTCAATGTATTCTGCAGTTCCCTCACGTTTCCCGGCCAGACGTGCCTTAAAAGGGCGGCCATGGCGTCCTCGGAGAGGATCCTGGGTTTTTCACCCTGCTGTTCGGCGAAGGATTTCAGAAAATGTTCCGCGAGGACGGGGATGTCCTCCTTCCGTTCCCTCAGGGGGGGGATCTGGAGGGAGACCACATTGAGCCGGTAATACAGGTCCTCCCGGAAATCCCCCTGCCCGACGGCATTCCAGAGGTTGCGGTGGGTTGCCGAGATCACCCGGGAGTCGGCCTTGAGGGGTTTCTGGCCGCCCACGCGCTCATATTCCCCGTTCTCCAGAACCCGCAGCATCTTCGCCTGAAGGTTAAGGGGCATATCCCCGATCTCGTCGAGGAAGAGGGTGCCGCCCTGTGCTATCTCGAATTTTCCTTTCCTCGTTTCCGTGGCCCCCGTGAAGGAGCCCTTCTCGTGGCCGAAGAGAACGCTCTCGAGGAGCTCCCCCGGAATGGCCGATGTATTGACAGCCACGAAGGGTCCGGAGGCCCGGTTGCTGAAGCGGTGGATGGCTCTTGCCACCAGTTCCTTGCCGGTCCCGCTCTCCCCGAGGATGAGGACGGTGGCCTCCGTTGCCGCCACCCGTCCCATGGCTTTGAAGAGGCCCTCCATGAGGGGGGATTTCGCGATCATGTCTTCCATCCCGTCGGGGGTGGGTTCCCCTTCCTTCACGCGGGTGGCGGTTTCCGACTGGGCGAGCCCCCTGGCCACGCGCTCCACGAGGACGGGGATGTCGAAGGGTTTGGGGAGATAATCGAAGGCACCCCGCCTCATGGCCTCAACGGCGTGGGTCATGATGTTCTGGGCGGTCATGATGATGACCGGGACCTGAGGACGGGAATCCTTGAGCTTGCGCAATACGGTGAGGCCATCCATGTCGGGCATGAGGACGTCGAGGATTACAAGGTCCGGGGAAACCTCCCCGGCCGCGGCCAACCCCGACCTCCCATCGGCCGCCGCTGTTACTTCATACCCTTCCCGGGTCAGGGATTTTTCCAGGACCCAGCGCATGCTCTGATCATCCTCGACAACAAGAATCTTTTTACCCATAACCGTTCCCCTGTTTTCCGTGAGAAAAGCTCAAAGGCCAAACTGCAGGCGGCCTGATGTCTGTTCCTCCCTCATCATTCATCCTTCCCCCTTCTCCCTTTCCTCTTCTCTCTTCGGTTTACCGCTCTTCCCCAATTCCGTTCATCGGCAGAAAGACCCTCACCATTGCTCCTCCCCCCTCCCGGTTTTCCAGGGAAAGGGAGCCCCCGTGGTTCCTGACGATCCGTTCGCAGATGGCAAGGCCAAGGCCAACCCCTTTGGATTTTGTGGTGAAGAAGGGTGTTCCAAATTCGGTGATGACGGGGTCAAACCCGTGGCCCTCGTCCATCACGTCCACCTCCAGAACACCTCCCCTGTGTTTTCTTTCCGGGGCCAGGAGGTGGGATAGGGGCGCCCCCACTGGGGTCAGGGTTCGTATGATAATTTTTCCTCCCTTCGGCGAAGCCTCGACGGCGTTCTTGAAAAGGTTCAGAAAAACCTGGAAAAGCCCGTTCCGTTCACCCCATACCTGCGGAAGACTGGGATCATAGACCCTTGAAAAATCCATGCTGCGCCCTTTGCCGGACATCGAGATCAGGGTGTGCGCCTCGTTGAGGACCTCATGGATGTTGATTTCCTCCATGGGCACCTCCGCCCTGGGATAGGCTGCGAGGAGGCTTTCAAGAAGGCTGTTGATCCGGTCGACCTCCCTGACGATCACATCGCAGTATTCCCGCAGGGGACTTCCGGGATCCAGGTCGGAGTCAAGGAGCTGGGCCGCCCCCCTGATGCCCCCGAGGGGGTTCTTGATCTCATGGGCCATGCCCAGGTTGAGGACGTCGACGGTGCTTAGCTGGTCGGCCCTGCGGCGGGAGCGGTCCACCTCCTTTAAAAGGGTCTCGTCCCTGAAGAGGAGGGCTGCCCCGTCGACGGTCCCGTCGGGTTTCTGGAGGGGGGATACGCTCACAAAAAGGGTAAGAGGACTCCCTGCTGCAGTCGTATATTCCACCCCGCTTCGCGCCATGGTCCTTCCCTCCCTGAGGGAGGACTTTACCAGATCGGCCACTCCGGACGCCTTCGGGAAGAGATCCTCCACCAGGTAGTTTCTGGCTGATTTTTCCGATTTGCCCAGGATGCGTTCGCCGGAAGGGTTTATCCTTTTTACGCGGCAACGGGCGTCAAAAATGATCAGCCCCTCGAAAAGGGAGTCTATGAGGTAGGATTCGAGACTCAAGGAATTCTCTCCGGACTTTTAGACTGGAAGACCTGGCGACCTGATGACCGGACGATAAAATCCGAAGTCTTCGCGCAGCGTCGCTCAGTCATCTGGCCGCATCATCATTCGGTCACTTTGTCGTTGCTTTTTCCCCGGCAAGATCAAAAAACTCCCCGGTCTTCCTGATGATCTCCTCAGGTTCCTTCATCTTGTTGATCTCCCTCCTGAAGGAGGATCCGTCGGGCATCCCCTTGCTGTACCAGGCAAGATGTTTCCTGAGATGACCCACGCATCGCGGCCCCGGGAGGTGCCGGCAGAGCATTTCAATATGCTCCTGCATCAGTTTTGTGCGAAAGGTGTGGTCATCCTTCCCTGGGCTGCCTGTAATGTAGGCATGAATCCCGCTAAAAATCCACGGTTTTCCCAGGGCCGCCCTCCCGATCATGAGGGCTTCGCACCCGGTTTCCTTAAACCTTCGCGCGGCATCTTCCCCGGATTGGAGGTCCCCGCTCCCGATGACCGGGATCGTGACTTCCCGGACCAGATTCGCCACTGCCTCCCAGCGGGTGAGGCCGGAAAACCCCTGTTCCCTGGTCCTGGGATGCAGGATGAGGGCCGAAGCCCCCAGATTCTCAAAAGCCTTTCCAAGGAAAAGGTAATTTTCCTCCCCGCCTGACCATCCCAGACGCATCTTGACCGTAACGGGGATTTCCACGGCCTGCACGACCTGTCTGACGATATCCATGGCCAGCCGGGGCTCGCGCATCAGCTGGACCCCGCTCCCGCTTTTCAGTACTTTCCTGACGGGACAACCCATGTTGATGTCGATAACGTCCGCACCCATGGAGCTCAGGAACCCGGCCGCGCGAGCCATTTCCGCCGGATCCCGGCCGAAGATCTGGGCAGCCACAGGGTGTTCTCCCGGGTCAAAGGAACCCATTCCCTCCGTTCTCCGATCCCCGAAAGCCAGGGCCCGAGCGCTGATCATTTCGGACCACACCATCCCGGCCCCTCCCCTGCGGCAGACCACCCGAAAGGGAAGATTGGTGATCCCCGCGAGGGGGGCAAGGATGAGGGGAGGGGAGATGTCGAGAACGCCTATCCGCATAAAGGGTTTGATAAAAGCTGCCCAGGTTTCCTGAGGGTAGTGAAGGGAGTCATCGAAAGAGAATTTGAATGGCGTCCTCGATTGTCTCGACGGGAAGGATCTCCATGCCCGCCACAGCCGGGAGCTTTCCGTTGCCGGGCGCCGGGACGATGGCTCTTTTCAGACCAAGCCTGAGGGCCTCTTTCAGGCGCCCCTCCAGGCGGGGCACGGGGCGGATCTCCCCGGAAAGGCCGATTTCCCCGCACAGGGCGGTGCTGCGCGGCACCGTTTTGTCCATGATGCTTGAAACGATGGAAAGGGCGATTCCCAGATCCGCGGCAGGCTCTGTCAGCTGAAGGCCGCCGGCCACGTTGACGAAGACGTCCAGGGATCCCGTCCGGATCCGGGCCCGTTTGTCAAGGACGGCCAGTATCAGGAGGACGCGGGAGAGTTCGGATCCCGACACCGTGCGCCTGGGATTGGGAAAGGGGGTCTGGGCCACCAGCGCCTGGACCTCCACAAGGAGGGGACGGGAGCCCTCGAGCCCCATGACGACGACCGACCCGGGAGAGGGACGTCCCGCGGTGGGGAGAAACAGCCCCGCCGGGTCTTCCATCTGCAACAGCCCCTGTCCGGTCATCTCCAGAAAGGCCAGTTCGTTTGCGGCGCCGAACCTGTTTTTAACGGATCGCACCATCCGGTAGGCGTGGGAGGAATCCCCCTCGAAGTAGAGGACAGTATCCACCATGTGCTCCAGTGCCCTTGGGCCGGCGATGGTGCCCTCCTTTGTGACGTGGCCGACGAGCCAGGTGACGATCTCCCTTTCCTTCGCGAGGGTCACGGCACGGGCGGCGATCTCCCTGACCTGGCTGATGGTGCCGGGAGAGGAACCGATATCCTGGCTGAAAAGGGCCTGGACCGAGTCCAGCACGAGGGCTGTCGGCGAGAGTTCGGACGCCGTCGCGGCGACGGAGCCGAAATCCGTCTCGGAAAGGACCATGAGCTCCGGGGAGCCGGCGTTGACCCTCTCGGCCCTGAGTCCGACCTGACGCAGGGATTCCTCGGCCGTCACATAGAGGACCCGGGTCCCGGAGGACGCCATGCGGGCCAGGACCTGAAGGAGAAGGGTCGATTTTCCGATCCCCGGGTCCCCTCCCAGAAGAATGACGGACCCGGGGACCATGCCTCCGCCCAGGACCCGGTCCAGCTCCGAAAAGCCCGAAGGGATTCTTCTGGCGAAATCGGCCGGGACATCCGTGACCGGGACGGGGGATCGGGGAGGGGAGGCCTGGCCCCTTTCGTCCCCGCAGCGTCTTTCCTCGATCAGGGAACCCCAGGTGCGGCAGTCCGGGCAGCGGCCAAACCATTTCGGTGAGGTGCTGCCGCAGGCCTGGCAGACGAAAACGGTGGAGGGCCGGGCCATGGAATCAGGGAATGGGGGTCTTGGCCAGAAGGTACTTTAAATCCTCGTCGACGAAGGAGAGGCCGAACCCGGCGAACCAGAGGGTATCGCGGTCGCTGTTGGCAATATCCTCCGCCCCGATATCCAGGTGGAAGAAATCCCAGAACTTGAAGACAGCGGCGACCCGGACGACGGGGTTTTCATCCCGGTCCATTTCGAAGGCCTCCACGCTGAACCGGAGGCTGTCGTTGTTCCAGAACTTGTCGATCCCGAAGCCGAAGGAGGATTCTATGTAGCCCAGCCGGAAAACGGTGTCGTGGAAACGGCGCCCCAGCTGAACGGAAAATTTCAGTTCGTCGGAGTAGGTGACCTCGTCGGTGACGGTGGTGGTTGTCGTTCCGGGAGGGTCGGTGGTTACGACGGTAGTGCTGTTTTGCCACTCCCGCCTTCCTTCAGGGTCGTCCACGAGCTCAAGCCTGTAGAATTTGTCGGGGGTGGGCTGGATGTCGAGGGTCAGGTATCCCTTTGTCCCCTCGAGTTCGGGGATGTAGTTCCCGTGGATGTCCACGTTGATTTTCAGCTGCTCCCCTTTTTTCATCGCCTTGTTGAGACTCCCGAGGGTCTCGTTGAGGCTGGTGTAGGTTTCGTCCTCGTTGATGAGTTTTCCCACGGTGCCTTCGCCTTCCTCGATGCGCCTGGCGATCACCTTGAGGGATCCCAGCGTTTCCTCGAGGATCTCCGCATCCTTCCGGATCCGGTCGATGGTTTCCCTGACGTTCTCCCGGTTGTCGGAGAGGACGCCGCTCACCTGGTCGGCCGTTCCCTCGAATTTGGCTGTCAGCCTCGGGAGGTCGGTGCGAAGGCTCTCCGAAAGGGCCCGGATGTTGGCGATGGTCTCCCGGAGATCTGCCCTGTTGTCTTCGGCGATGCCGTCCAGTCTGGCGGTCAGCTCGGCCAGGTTCTCAATGATCGTGTCGACCCTGGACCGGTTATCGGTCACGAGGCCGCTCAGCTGAGCTGTGAGATTCCTCGTATTCTGAAGGATCTCGCCCATGGACGCTTCCCCTTCCTTGCTTCCAATGACGTTGCGGAGGCTCGCCAGGATGGCCGAAAGATCCTGCCCGGCGGTCTGAAGGGAATCCATGAGGCTGTCGATATCGGTACCGGCCCTTGTTTTGGAAACCATCTCTCCAGGCTTGAAGAACTCCCCGCTGGCTCCCGGTTCGACCCCCACGAACTTGTCACCGAGGATTCCCTGGCTCCGGATGGAAAAGACGGCCTCCCGGTCGATTTGGCGGCCCTTGTCGATCCGGAGGATAACATTGGCCTTGCGGTCTGCGATGTCGATTCCAGCCACGCGGCCGATGTCGACACCCACCATGCGGACCGGGGCGTTGACGGCCAGGCCTGCCGCGTTGTCGAAGACAGCGTATATCTCGTAGCCCTCCTTCTCACCGATATGGGTTATCTGCGTCGTCCCCCACGCGAAGACGAGGAACCCCAGAAGGATGAAAAGGCCCACGTATGTTTCGGTCTTGAAGGTCTTCATGGTATGCGGTCCTAGGATACAGAAGGAAGAAGGAAGAAGGAAGAAGGAAGAAGAAAGAAGGAAGAAGAAAGAAGGAAGAAGAAAAAAGCTTGTAAGAGTAACGTTATTTTAAAAAATCTACCGTGTACCGCGGCCTTTCACATGACCCTCAATCCTCAATCCTCAATCCTCAATCCCTTCCTCCTCCTCCTCCTCCTCCTCTTCCTCCTTCCTTCCCCCTGCCCGGTTTTTCATTCGTCCTTTATCGGTCCCTCTGCCCGGCCATGGATGAACTGCTGGACGTAAGGATTGTCGCTTGAGCGGAATTCCTCCGGCGTCCCTGCGGCGATGATCTTCCCGCCGTAGAGCATGGCGATCCGGTCGGCGATCTTGTAGGCGCTCACCATGTCATGGGTGATGGTTATGGAAGCGATCCCAAGTTCCTCCCGCAGCTGGATAATGAGATCGTTGATGGAATCCGACCGGATCGGGTCAAGGCCGGTAGTGGGTTCGTCGTAAAGGAGGATCTCCGGTTCCATGGCGATGGCGCGGGCAAGGCCCACCCTTTTGCGCATGCCGCCGGAGAGCTCCGAAGGCATCAGATCGAGGATTCCCGGGAGGCCGACCATCCTGAGTTTTTCCTCGGCCAGTTCCCTGATCCTGGCCGGCTTCATGGCCGAGTGCTGGAGGAGCCCGAAGCCCACGTTCTCCCATACAGTGAGGGAGTCGAAAAGGGCCGCATATTGAAAGAGCATCCCAAATTTCCGCCTTATTTCATCAATGCCGCGGAAGCCGGGATCCGTGATCACGCTGCCATCGATCTGGATAGTCCCCGAGTCCGGCTTCAGGATCCCGATAACGCACTTTAGCAGAACGCTCTTCCCGACCCCGCTCTGACCGATAACCACCACGCTTTCCCCATCATGCACGTCCAGGTCGACGCCATCAAGGACGACCTTGGCCCCGAAGGATTTTTTCAGGCCCCGGGCACTGATTTTTGATTTGCCGTCCATCAGAAGAAAATAGCCGTCAGGAAGTAGTTCGAAATCAGAATGAGTATGGATGCCCCTACCACGGCCTTGGTCGTGGCCCTCCCTACCCCTTCGGCGCCCCCCGATGTGAAGAACCCCATCTGGCATCCCACCAGGGCGATGATCATCCCGAAAACCGAGGCCTTTAAAAGTCCCACGGTGACATCCGAGAATTCCAGGTATTGAAGGGTCCTGTTGACGTAGATGGTGCTGCTTGTGCCCAGGATATTTACCGCGATGAAATACCCCCCGAAAATCCCGATGAGGTCGGCAAAAACCACGAGAAAGGGGAGCATGATCATCCCTGCCAGGAAGCGGGGGACGACGAGATAGCGCACGGGGTCGGTCGCCAGGGTGATCAGGGCGTCGATCTGCTCTGTGACGCGCATGGTGCCCAGCTCCGCGGCCATGGCCGATCCCACCCGCCCCGCGACCATGATGCTGGCGAGGACGGGTCCCAGCTCCCTGGTCATGGACAGGGCCACAACCGTTCCGACCAGGCCCTCGGCCCCGAAGCGCTGGAAACCGCTGAAGGTCTGGAGGGCAAGGACGGCGCCGGTAAAGACGGCGGTGATGACGACCACCGGAAGGGAGCGCACCCCGACCTCTTCCATCTGCTGGATAGTCAATTTCAGCGGGAAAGGACGCCGCAGCAGTCCGCCCAGGACCTGCCAAAGGAGAGTGCCCCCGCGGCCGACCTCCTCCAGAAAGGTCAGGACCCGGCCTCCGATCCAGTCCAGGGTGTCGATGACGTTCATGGACTACTTTGTACTACGGCAACGGGGGCGGGGTAAAGAGGGAGGCTGAAAAGAAGAAGGGAGAAGGAAGAAGGGGGAAGGCAAACATCGTGAGGGGGTGAGGGCGTGGGAGCGTAGGGGCGAAAAAAGTTTCGGATTCATTCATTCGCCGGGGCTCTGACCTGGAACAGTTCTCCTCCTCTGTACTCTGAACTAAAAACTCTGAACTCCTAAGGCTGAACCCTGAACTCTCCGGAGCGTGGTTCGCCAGGTTCTCCAATTGCTCAGGGCAGACTCGGGACTCTGGACATTTCCGGCCTCTTGACTCTGGACACTGGACTTTCAAGATAGTAGCGCTTTACCCGGTGGGAGATCCCGCAGAGGATCTCGTAGCTGATGGTCCCGGCCCAGGAGGCCAGTTCGCCGGCGGAAATGGTTTCCCCCTCCTGCCTGCCGATGAGGACCACCTCATCCCCGGGCGCCGCTTCCGGGATATCGGTGACGTCCACCATGGTCATGTCCATCGTGATCCTTCCCCGGACCGGAGCCCTGCGTCCGTGGAGGAGGACCTGTCCCTTATTGGCAAGGGAACGGGGATACCCATCCGCATACCCGGCCGCGATGGTGGCGATCCGGCTCGGCCTTTCTGTGATGTAATCATGGCCGTAGCTGATGCCGATCCCGGCCTGGACATCGTGGATCTGCAAAACGCGGCATTTCCAGGAAAGGACCGGGGCGAGCCCCTGGGCGCTCACAATATGGGAAGGGGGCGAGCCGTAAAGCATGATCCCCGGGCGGGCGCCGGTTCCTTCGGCGCCCTGGGCAGTCAGGACCCCGGCGGAGTTGGCCATGTGGAAAAGAGCGGCTACTCCCGATTTCCCGAGTTCCTGCCGAATTGTCTGGAATCGTCCTCTCTGAATCCGGGTAAACTCCCTGTCGCCCAGATCCGCGTTGGCAAAATGGGTGAAGACGCCCTTGATTTTCATTCCGGGGAGACTGGCCATCCGAACGATTTCTTTCGGGGCCGTTTCCCATGGGATCCCCAGGCGGGTCATCCCGGTGTCGACCTTGATATGGACGGGGACGGTGATGCCCTTCCGCACGGCGGCCTTCGACACGGCCTGTGCCATCTCCGGACAGGCGATGGAGATCTCACACTGCCATCTCAGGGCGGCGTCGATCTCGGACCTGGTCATGCGGCCAAGGATCAGGATGGAAGATTCGATCCCGGCTTTTCTAAGTTCGGCCCCCTCGGCCACGGTGGCCACCGATAAAATGCTGGCCCCTTCCTCTTCCAGAACGCGGCTGATGGGAACGGCCCCGTGCCCGTAGGCGTCGGCCTTGACCACGGGGAGCATCGGGGTTCCCGGGGGGAGGAGGTTTCTGGCGAGACGGAAGTTGAATCTGACGGCTTCCAGATCCACCTCCGCCCAGCAGGTCCCTCTGTCCGGAATGATCGCCATCGGGGCAGGTTTTCCTTTAATCGAATTCCCGGTCGGTTAGATCCTCAAACCGGGTGTATTTGTCGAGCCAGGCCAGCTTCCGGATTCCCACGGGCCCGTTTCTCTGTTTGCCGATGATGATCTCGGCGACGCCCTTTTCCATGGTGTCCTTGTTGTAGACCTCGTCGCGATAGATGAAAATGATCACGTCGGCGTCCTGCTCGATGGCGCCGGATTCCCGGAGATCGGCCAGGATGGGCCTTTTGTCATGGCGGTTTTCCACCCCCCGGTTGAGCTGGGAAAGGGCCACTACGGGGACAGCGAGTTCTTTGGCCAGGGCTTTTAAAGACCGGCTGATCTCAGAGATCTCCTGCTCCCGGCTATCGCTCCTTGACCGGCTGGACATGAGCTGAAGGTAATCCACGATGATAAGGTCAAGGCCCTGGTCGGCTTTCATGCGCCGGGTCTTGGCCCGCATTTCCATGGCGCTCAGGGCAGGGGTGTCGTCGATGAAGATTGTCGCGTCCGCAAGCCTCCCCGCGGCCGTGGTCAGCTTCGGCCAGTCCGTCTGGCCCAGAAAACCGCTCCGGAGGCTGTGGGCGTTGACCCTGGCCTCGGAGCACAGCATCCTCATGACCAGCTGTTCCTTGGCCATCTCAAGGCTGAAAACGGCGACTTTTTTCTGGTGGGCGAGGGCCGCGTTCTGGGCCATGTTCAATGCGAACGCCGTTTTTCCCATGGAGGGGCGTCCGGCGATGATGATCAGGTCCGAAAACTGGAGACCGGAGGTGATCTCGTCGATATCCTTAAAGCCGGTGGCTACCCCGGTGATCGACTCTTTCTTTTCGTAGAGGGCTTCGATGGTTTTAAAGCTGCTTTTGACGATGTCCCGCATGGAAAAGAACCCCGAGCGGACGCGTTGCTGCGATACCGCGAACATCTTCCGCTCGGCATCGTCGAGGAGCTGATCCACATCCCCGGCGGCGTCAAAGCAGTCCTGGACGATCCCTGTGGCTGTTTCAATGAGGCGTCTGAGGACCGCTTTTTCCCGAACGATCCTGGCGTAGTGGTTCACGCCCGCGGATGTAGGCACCTCATCCGCCAGGGATGCGATGTAATCGGGACCGCCCGCCTTTTCAAAATTCCCCGAAGACCGGAGCCGGTCGCTCAGGGTCACAATGTCGATAGGTTGGCCCCGCTCGGACAGTTCCAGCATGTTGGAAAAGATGAGCTGGTGGGAGGGCTGATAGAAAAGGGAGGGCTCAAGGAGCTCCATCACCCCGTAGATGACCTCGTTGTCCACAAGGACGGCCCCCAGGATCGCGCGCTCCGCTTCCAGGTTCTGGGGGGGGACTTTCCGGATATCGTTGGTTTTATCTGCCATAAGGACCGGTAGTGGAACCAGCGGCAGTGAAAACACCCCCTGCCGCTGTCGCTGTGAAGGTCTACGGGATAATTACCCCAACTGCCCCCGCCCCTTCAACCGGCGCGGGCAATACCGCCGTAAATTTACCGCACCTGTGATTTTTACGGCGGTTCCGACGGTATTTTCCCTGACCTTTGCTGCTATTTTTCAGTGGTCTCTTCTTCCACGGGGGCCGCTTCCTCTTTGACCTCTTCCATGGCGTTTTCCGGGATGGAACCTTCCTCGGGCAGGACAGTTATCCGGATGACGGGGGCGACATCCTGATGAAGCTTGATGGTGACGTCAAATTCGCCAAGGTTCTTGATTGGCTCGGGCAGGGAAATGTCCTTGCGATCGATGTCGAGTCCCTTTTCCAGGATGGCATCCGCGATGTCCATATTGGTCACGGACCCGAAGAGTCTTCCGGACTCCCCCGCTTTCCGGGTGAAAAGCAGATTCAGGCTGGAGAGCTTCTCCGCCAGGCCGCGGGCCTTTTCGGTCTCGACAGCCCTTTTCTTCTCGATCTCCCGAAGATTATGCTGCTGGGCCTTGAGGTTCCGGACGGTGGCGGGAAGGGCGAGATTCCGCGGGATGAGGAAGTTGCGGGCGTAGCCATCCTTAACGCTCACGGTGTCTCCCATGCCGCCCAGATTGGCCACATTTTCAAGCAGTATAACTTTCATGTTCTTTCGCTCCTTTTCAGGTCGTCGGCGGTGCCGGCGGCCCGGGAAGGGGCCAGCGCCGCCTGAAATCGATCCATGTGTCAAACAGCCCGAGGAGGGCGATGCCTATCATGAAAACCATGGGGAAAGTTAGGATCCCCATGGCCAGGAAAAGGGCCCGGAAAAAGGACGGGAGTTCCCATTTCGAGAACATATGGCCCGCGACGATCACCCCCTGGATTCCGTAAAGGGCCCCTAATGGAAGGAAGGCATTCAGGGCGATATCCTTCGGAGGGCCCGATGTCACGATAACGGAAAAAGCAAGGAGGATGAAGGCAAAAACAAAGGGGAAGGGAAGGCGCCAGCTTGAGAGAAAAGCCAGGTCCTCATTCCCGATGAGCCCCGCGATCGTCATCCACCCCCTGATAAGCAGACCGTAAAAGGTGACCAGGAAGATCAGGGTGGCAATCTCGATCCCGAAAAAGAGGCTCCGGAACCGTTCTACCATCCAGAGAAGCTGTTTTGTCTCCTCGGGTCCCAGGCTGGAGTTGTCCATGACGCCTTCCATGAAAAGGTCCGCCCGTCCCACAATCTGGCTGTAAAGCTCACCGAACCCGGTCCCGCTGACGATGCCGTAGAGGAGAAAAGCGGCAAGGGCGACTAACACGACAAGACCCACGGCAAGGCATACGGACTGGTACAAGGGGATTTTCGACAGCGCCACCAGGCGGATGCCGATGCACAGGGGGACCGTCTCCAGCAGAAAGAAAACCGCCTGATCCAGGCCTACAGCCAGACCGGTCAGGATTCCGACGAGAAGGATGGCCGCCAAACCTTCCCTGATTCCCCGGCGGGTCATCCCATAGGACAAAGGCAGGGGGGCCAGTATCATCAGAACACCGCCCACCGAGGGTTCGAAAAGCTGAACCACAAGGGGAAACAGGGCAAATCCGATAAGACGGGCCCAGAGGCCGGCGTCCCTCTTCCGGCCTTTCAACATGACAGGACCGTCCCCTCCTATCGCTCCATCGTAAAGGGCAGGAGAGCGATATTCCGGGCCTTTTTGATGGCGGCGGTCAGTTTTCTCTGGTGTTTGGCGCAGTTACCAGAGATCCTGCTAGGCAGGATCTTCCCTCGTTCGGTGATGTACCTCTTCAGCGATTTGACGTTTTTATAATCGATATCCTCGATGTGATCAGCACAGAAGTGGCAGACTTTCCGGCGTTTGGTGAACCTCTGTTTTTTTGTCCTGTCCATTTCTTTATTCCTTTATAACCGAAAGAATTATTCCGTCAGCGTCCGTTAACCAAGGATAGCTTCGCGAAAAGCCGTCGACGCGCCCCGCGTGGGGCACCCGGATCGAGGACCGTTGCTGCAGGTCCTTGATCCGTTAGGAAAGGGAAAACCCCCTTTTGCCTTTCCGTGGAACGAAAAGTTCCGGATTGAATTTTTCGCGACCCTTTCAAAACGGAATGTCCGAATCGTCGAATTCGGGACCGCTTTCCGTGCTTCCCGAACCGGATGAATCCGAACTTTCCCTGGGGGCCCCGAGAAACTGAACCGAAAAGGCCACGACTTCAACCTTGCTTCGCTTCTGGCCGTCATCCGTTTCCCACCGGCGCTGGGAAAGGCGGCCATCCACGAGGACAGGCCTCCCTTTCTTGAGATATTCCCCGCAGTTTTCCGCCTGTTTCCCGAAGACGACGATGTCGAAAAAGTCTGTCTCCTCTTTCCATTCGTCGTTGGCCTTGTAGCGGCGATTGATCGCAAGACCCAGGGTAGCCACCGCGGTCCCGTTTGGGGTGTAGCGAAGCTCGGGGTCCCTGGTCAGGTTGCCCATGAGAATGACCTTGTTGTAATTAGCCATCTCTGCTTTCCTGTATGCTGAGAGTGGGATCTTCCAGGAGCTGGGGTTTTGCTTTCGCTGTTTCCTCCAGGTCGGCCACCTTGACCGTCATGAACCGGATATTCTGGTCAGAGATCCTGAGGTTTCTCTCCAGTTCATCCACAGTTGCCGGTTTGCCCGAATAAAGGACATAGATCATGTGACCTTTGGAGTGCCCCTGGACCTTGTAGGCGAGCTTGCGAAGTCCCCACCGGTCGGCCCGGACCACTTCGCCCCCGTTTTCAGTAATGAGGGCAGAGTACCGTTCGAGGTTTTCCTGGGCCTCCTCTTCGGTAAGGTCAGGGTTCAGAATGCAGATAGTCTCGTAGCCTTTCAAATGGTGCCTCCTTCCGGGCTACAGCCCCCGACCGCCGGGAGAAACCCGGCCTCGGAAGCAAGGAGAAAAGAGTCGGTCCCGTCGGGACCCTTTTATTATGTCGTGCAGAATGGCTTACCTAGCATATCCGGGCCAAGGTTGCAAGGAGAGGAAGGGGCGGGAGGGCCAAGAGGGAAGGGGATTGGAACCCGGCCCGACTTTGCGACCAGATGCCGGAACCAGCAGATACGGGAGGAATAAACGGCCGAGGGACTTAAAAAACGGACGGTTTTCCTGATTTTTCGGGCCGTTGTTAAGTTGTCCACTTGTGCCCTTGCTTTTTCGTTCCTTCGTTCAGTCGCCTGGTCGTTCCTTTCCGTTCTTTTCCTTCGCCGCTTTTTCGAATTTCTCCCTCATCAGACGTACGAAGGCCCCGCAGGCGGCGCATCGCAGGGTCATCACAGGCCCTTCCCGGATAATTACGAAAACGCTGCCTCCGCAGGGGTGGGGTTTGCGAAAACGAACGATCTTTTTTCCCTGAGAGGGCGGGGCTGCTGTTTTTTCCGGCATTTTCAAATCCGATCAGAAATATTTATGGTGACAATGTCAAAGTTGATGGCGTAGTGAAAAGCCATCAACGCGCCCCGGGTGTGGGGCGCCCGGATCCAGGGCCGATATCGCGCGTCATGGATCCGTGAGGAAAGGGAAAACCACGCTTTTCCCTTTCCGTGGAGCGAAAAATCTTGCACGGACTTTTCGCGACCCTTTCATCCTTAAAGGGCCGGCCTTTGGGCCGGCCCTTTCGGTTTTTTCGTCCAGTCGTCCAGTCGTTTTGTCTTTTGGCCGGCCTTATTTGATCAGGGGGGTGATCGTCGCGAAGAGAGGGGCAAGGACCAGAGACACAACGGACATGAGTTTGATGAGGATGTTCATTGCCGGCCCGGAGGTGTCCTTGAAGGGATCTCCTACCGTGTCCCCAACCACCGCGGCCTTGTGGGCATCGGAGCCCTTTCCTCCGAGGTTGCCCGCCTCAATGTACTTTTTGGCGTTGTCCCAGGCCCCGCCAGCATTGGCCATGAAAAGGGCGAGGAACACTCCCGCGAGGGTCGCTCCTGCGAGGGTGCCGCCCAGGGCTTCCTTCCCGAGGAGAAATCCGACGATGACGGGGGTCAGGACCGCTGTCAGGCCGGGAAGGATCATTTCCTTGAGGGCGGCGTTGGTGGAGATAGCCACGCACCTTTCGGGGTCCGGTTTTCCTGTCCCTTCCATAATGCCCGGGATTTCACGGAACTGCCTGCGGATTTCCTCGACCATTTTGAAAGCGGCCTTTCCGACCGATGTCATGGTCATGGCCGCGACCAGGAAGGGGACGATGCCCCCGATAAACATGCCCACAACGACCTTGGGGGTGGCAAGGTCGATCACCTCAAGCCCCACAGCCTTGGTGTAGGCCGCGAAGAGAGCCAGGGCTGTAAGGGCCGCCGAACCGATGGCGAACCCTTTTCCAATGGCCGCCGTCGTGTTCCCGAGGGCGTCCAGGCCGTCCGTGATCTTTCTTGTTTCAGGGCCAAGACCTGCCATTTCCGAGATGCCGCCGGCGTTGTCGGCGATGGGCCCGTAGGCGTCCACGGACATGGTGATCCCCACCGTTGCCAGCATGCCCACGGCCGCGATGGCGATCCCGTAAAGGCTCATGGGGGCCGCTGCCATGGAGGCGATGATGATGGCGGTGGCGATGATGACGATGGGGATGGCGGTGGATTCATATCCCACGGCCAGGCCGGTGATGATGTTGGTGGCCGTGCCGGTTTTGCTGGCCTCGGCGATGTTCCGGATGGGTTTGGCGCCGGTGTAGTATTCCGTCACCAGACCGATGAGGATCCCCGAGAGGGTGCCCGCGAAGATAGCCCAGAAGACCCCGATGTTGGCTCCGCTGCTTCGGATGATCATATAGGCGGCTGCCAGGAGGAGGCCGGCGGCCACAAAGGTCGAATACCGGAGGGCTGCCGCGGGGGACAGCTTTTCGAGGATCTTGATGGAGAAGATCCCGACGGCGCTGCACACGATCCCGGCCATTGCGATGAGAAGCGGGAGGGCCATATAGGTTGATCTCATTCCTTCGGGAATGGCCATGGTAGTGGCTGCAAGGGCGATGGCCGCGATCATGGATCCGACGTAGGATTCGAAGATGTCCGCTCCCATCCCTGCCACATCCCCGACGTTGTCTCCCACGTTGTCGGCGATGACGCCGGGGTTGCGCGGGTCGTCTTCAGGGATCCCGGCTTCCACTTTGCCCACGAGGTCAGCGCCCACGTCGGCGGTTTTCGTGAAGATGCCCCCGCCCACACGGGCGAACAGGGCGATGGAGGAGGCTCCCATGGCGAACCCGTTGATGTACTGGGCGGTAGCAGGTTTCCCGTACAGGTAAAAAAGGACCCCCACACCCAGGAGTCCAAGGGAGGCCACGGAAACGCCCATCACCGCCCCCCCCGCGAATGCGACGCTGAGGGCTTTCCCCTGACCGCCGGTGCTGGCCGCCTGGGCTGTCCGCACGTTGGCCTTCGTGGCGGCGTGCATCCCGAAGAAACCGGCCAGCATGGAGCAGGTCGCGCCGCCAAGAAAGGCCAGGGCTGTCTGCGGCCCGAGCTTCCAGAACAGCAGGAGGAACACAACGGCGATGAAGATGGCCAGGATGGAATACTGGCGTTTCAGGTATACCATCGCGCCGTCGTGGATCATCCCTGCCAGTTCTTGCATCCTTTCTGTTCCTGCCGGCTGGGTGCGGATATACAGGAAGATGAGCAGCGCGAAGACGAGACCGCCCGCCCCGAAAAGCGGCGCAAGGTTTGTCAAGATCATAATCCCTCCTTATTCTGATCTTCCGTCAGTTTGACCGTCCCGGGGGTGTTTTTCCCCCCGAAGATCACCTCCCCGGCGAGATCAGCGGCCGCGCCGAGGACCCTTTCCACCATTGCCAGTTCCCCGTCACGGAAGGGGGAGAGGACATAGTCCGCTTCAGAAACGGGCTCGTCGGGACGCCCGATGCCAAGCCTGATCCTTCTGAACCCATCACTTCCCAGACAGCGGACCATGGATTCCAGACCGCGGTGACCTCCCGTTCCCCCTCCCGGCCGGTACCGGAGGGTCCCGAGGGGTAGATCCAGATCGTCCACCATGACCAGGATCCTGTCGACCTCGACCTTCTCACGTCGCGCGAGGGGGGCCAGGATCTCCCCGCTCAGGTTCATAAATCCGAGGGGCCGGGCCAGAAGAATCTCCTCCCCACGGCGGTGCCCCCTCCCAAGGGAGAGCCGCCCGCCATGGTCCCGCAAGGGGATCCTCAGGCGCCTGGAAAGCGCCTCCAGGGCCATGAACCCGAGGTTGTGCCTCGTCTTTTCGTATCCGGGCCCGGGGTTGCCGAGTCCAGCGATCAGCCACATGGAAAAGGAGATTAAGGGGATTACTCCCCGCTTTCTTCCTCTTTCTCCTCTTTCTCCTCTTTCTCCTCTTTCTCCCCGGCTTCCTTCCCTTCTTCTTCCTCTTCGGCAGCGGCCTCAGCGGAGACTTCAGCAGCGGGGACCACTACCGAGAGAAGGGCAAAGTTGGTTTCGTGAGGTATCTGGACCCCTTCCGGAGGAGTGATGTCCTCAACGTGGACCACATCGCCGATCATGAGAGGCGTCGTATCGATAACAATGGTGTGGGGTATGCGTCCTGGGAGGCAGGTCACTTCCAGTTCGCGCCGCTTCAACTCGAGGATGCCGCCTTCCTTGACCCCCTGGGCTTCCCCGGTGACCTCGATGGGGACCAGCACCGTGATCTCCTTGTCCATGGCCACTTCCAGGAAATCCATGTGAAGGATCTGGTCCCGATAGGGATGCCTCTGGATTTTTTTGACGAGGACGTTCTTTGTCACGTTTTCGCCGCTTTGGGTGATTTCCAGGTTCATGACGTTGGTCGTTACGCCCGGCGTGGCCAGCAGATGGGAAACGTCCTTGTTGTCGAGGGAAAGGGACAGGCTCTCCTGCTTTTTCCCGTAAAGGACAGCGGGGATTTTACCCTCCCTTCGCATCTTTTTGCTGGAGCCTTTGCCCGTCTCGGGCCTGGCTTGTGCCGTCAATTTTGGAGTTGCCATTCGGGTGTTTCCTCCTTTTGTCAGCGGGATCCCTCAGACGAACAGGGAGCTGACGGATTCGTTGTCGTGGATCCTCCTGATCGCTTCGGCCAGGAGTTCATCAACGCTTAACTGGATAATTTTCTCGCATTTCTGCGCTTCTTCGCTCAAGGGTATGGAATCGGTGACCACTATTTTTTCCGCGGGGGAATCCTGAAGGCGTTCAACCGCCGATCCGGAGAAAACGGGATGTGTGGCGCAGGCAAGGAGGGGTCCCGCTCCGGCTTTCTGCAAGGCCTTCAGGCCCTCGACGAGGGTTCCCCCGGTATCGATCATATCGTCGATGACGATAGCTGCCTTTCCCTTGACATCCCCCACAATATTCATGGCCTGGCTGATGTTGGGGCCTGTCCGGCGCTTGTCGATGATGGCGAGTCCCGCCCCGAGCCTCTTTGCGAAGGCCCTCGCCCGCTCGACCCCTCCGGCGTCCGGGGAAACGATGACCGTCTCCCCCAGATCAATCCCGTGCAGATAGCCCAGAAGGACAGGGGACGCGTAAAGATGATCCACGGGAATGTTGAAGAACCCCTGGATCTGCCCCGCGTGCAGGTCCATGGTGAGGACCCGTGACGCGCCGGCGACTGTAATGAGATCGGCCACCAGTTTCGCCGTTATGGGAGCCCTCGGGGCCACTTTCCTGTCTTGCCTGGCGTACCCGAAATAGGGGATGACGGCGGTGATCCGCCATGCGGACGCTCTCTTGAGGGCGTCGATGAGGATGAGGAGCTCCATTAGGTTGTCGTTACCGGGTTTGCAGGTCGGCTGGATGACGAAGGCGTCCGCTCCGCGGGTGTTTTCGGAGATTTCCACCATAATTTCCCCGTCGGAGAACTGCCGGACGAGGGCATCTCCAAGGGGTTGATGGAGTTGATCGCAGATTTTCCCGGCAAGGTCGGGATTCGCGTTTCCCGTGAACAACTTGATATTGGAAAAAGACATAATTATTCCTGCTCCCGGGGAAAAGGTTTCCGGGGTCTTCATCTGGCTGGGGCGGTAGGATTCGAACCTACAGATGCGGGATCCAAAGTCCCGTGACTTACCGTTTGTCGACGCCCCAAAAAATCAGTCTATTCCTCGTACCCGAAAGCTTTGTCCGGGTCATCGGAAGGCTCGATAGTCGGATTTTCCGTAGCCCTTTTTTCGGATTCTTCCTCGGCTCTTTTTTCGGGTTCTTCCTCTTTTCCCGGCTGGGTGGGGGTGTCCTTGATCTCCTCGCCACCGGCTTCTTCTTCGTAATTGACGGTCTTGCCCGAGGTGGACTCCCTCTTATAGACTTCCAGGACGGAATCCTCAATCATTTTGCGCGTTTCGCTGTTGAGGGGATGGGCCACATCACGAAATGTGCCATCCTTTCTTTTCTTGCTGGGCATAGCTATGAAATAACCCTTGTTGCCGCTGATGACCTTGAGATCCCTTACAATGAAGCTGTTGTCGAACGTTATGGTGGCGTAGGCTTTCAATTTGTCTTCATTCACCGGGAACACCTTGACGTCGGTTATTTTCATGCTGTGCACCTCCCTTTCCCCGTTGATCCTTGTAAGGCCCGGCAATTCAGGAGAAAACGGGTTCCGCCAGTGCGGCGAAAGGCCATCCCTCTGAAAGAATTCCCTTTAGCGCGCGCTGTGCTGTATCCGGATTCTCAAAAAGGCCGAAAACGGCCGAACCACTCCCCGACATCAGGGATGCTCTCGCCCCCAAACGGACGAGATCCTCCCTGCATCGGGCGATCTCCGGATGCCGACCCGAAACAACCGTTTCCAGGTCGTTGACCAGGAGATCCTGCCACCGATCCGGCAAAACTCCCCCCCCATCGACCTTTTTTTGTGAGGAAATCGTATATTTGCGGGTTTTTTTTGTCAAACGGAAATTGGAATAGGCCCATTGGGTGGAAACCGGGAATCCGGGGAAAACAACAAGGAAAATGCCCGGGATTCTCAGAGGAGAGGGTTTCACGAGATCCCCCCTTCCTTCTATGGAGGAAGGGGAGGGGCCGAGGAAAAGGGGCACATCCGAACCGATGCGCAATGCGATCTCATGCAAAAGGTCGGGGTGCGGGGAAAGGCCGAAAAGCTCGCTCATGCCCAGAAGAACGGCCGCGGCATCGCTGCTTCCGCCACCCAGGCCGGCACCATGGGGTATGTGTTTTTCCAGGATGATGGAGACGCCCTTGCCGCTTACGCCGGCGGTCTCCATGAGGAGGGACGCCGCGCGGTAGGCCAGATTCCCGGAACCGGTGGGTATGTCGGGCTGGTTGCAGACCAGACTGATGCCCGGCTGTGTTTCCTCTTTCAGGGTGATCCGGTCAAAAAGGGAGATCTTCTGCGCGATGCTCCGGATTTCGTGGTAGCCGTCCGGCCGCAGACCCAGGATCTGCAGGCTGAGATTGATCTTCGCGGGCGCGAGGATCCTTATCAAAGGGGATCCTCCAGGTCGGTGACGGGGACGGAGGGCGGGATCCGGAGCTTCAGGGCGGAGGCCTCACCTTTAAAAAGGCCGATGGTTTCCCATTCCCCTTCTATCCTTGCGTCGGAAAACTCAAACCGGAAGGCCTCCGGAAGGAAGGGAGATTTTCCCTGTAGGGTTCCCTGGAGGTCCAGATCGCCCAGGGAACATCGATAGGAATGAAGGTCAAGGGTATTTTTCCGAAAGAGGAAGGTGAATTCCGTCCCTGTCCCCCCTTCCCTGACCTGCAGGATCCTCTCCCCGGTATTGAGAATGGCTGCCCGGATCCTTTCCGGCTCTCCCTCTTCCGGGAGGACGCCCAGGAGCAGGGAGGGCAGCGCCGCGGCCTCCAGGGGAAGGGGAAAAGGCAGGTAGATCCCGACGGAATGGCCCCTGGCCGGGCTGCGGAAAGCCTGGCCTTCCTCCGGATAATACGCGAGCACCTGCGTCCCGTCGCTGACGATAGCCGCAAGGGTGTTGCCAAGAAATCCCGGGATTTCCAGACGGAAAGTGCCTCCGGGAAGGGCGGTGACGTAGCCTTTGCCGCCGAAACGTCCCTCGGCCCCCCTGTACCGGATCAGGATGGTTCCGGAAACCCCCGTGCCCAGGACCTCCCCCCGGTTCCGGACCGCCTGCATGAGAGGGGTCGGATCAATGCTTCTCTCCGGGTACAGATCCCTCGGCGCGCAGGCGGCTGCGGAAAGGATCAGGAAGAATCCCAACGCAAGGACAAGATGCGATCTCACGGGAGGGGATCCTGAATCCCTCTGTCCCGGAGCTTTCGGCGGATTTCGGGATTATCCGGATCAGCGGCAAGGGCCTTGGACCAATACAGAACCGCAAGCTCTTCCTGCCCCAGTTTTTCGTAGGTGTCCCCCATGTGGTCGAGGACCGTGGGATCGTCCCCCATCTTTTCCACAGCCACCAATAGGTGCTTCAGGGCCTCTTCATAGTGCCCCATCCGGTAATGGACCCAACCCAGGCTGTCCACAATGTAGGCCGCGTCGGGGCGAAGCCGCAGGGCTTTTTCGATCAGCTCAAGGGCTTTTTCGAGCCTGATGCCGCGGTCGGCCCACGAATAACCGAGATAGTTCAGGGCATCGGCGTGGTCCGGATGTGTTTCGAGGAGTCTTTCAAGGGTTTTTTCGGCAAGGTCGAATCGACCGCTCTGGTCTTGGGTGATCCCCATCTGATAGAGGAGGGCCGCATCCTCGGGAGCGATCTTCAGGCCCTCCTCCAGGAGTGAAATGGCTTCGGCAAAGCGCTCCTGCCTCGTCAGGATCTGCGCGAGATAGATGCGGAGGTTGGACCGTTCCGGCGCCAGTGAGAGGGCTTTTCTGGCGCTCTCCTCGGCTTTTGCCATATTCTCCATGGCGTCGTGGATGATCGCCAGATTGAGATGGGGCTCGAACCGGTCGGGATAGATCCGGGCGGCCTCCTCGAAGGTCGCGGCCGCCTCGCTGTACATCTCCAGTTCCCTCTGGGCGCTCCCGATCTGCATCAGCGTTTCAAAGCCCTCCCCGGAAACCTCCCGCAGACGCTTGAAGGTTTCCAGCGCCCTTTCATAATCCCCCAGACGGGATTCGGAAAGGCCCAGGATTAGGAGGGCAGTGGTGTTTTCCGGGTCCTTTTCGAGGATGATTTCCGACTGGTCCCTGGCCTGGGGGTATTCCCCCCTGATAAAGCACGCCCTCGCGAGAAAACCCCTCACGGCATTGTTTTGCGGGTCCCTGGTGAGGAAGGCCTCGTAAAGGAGTATGGCGCTTTCGGCCTGCCCCTGTTTTTCCATCTGGGCCCCGAGTTCACCGATGGCGCCGATAAAGGATGGATTTAACTGTGCGGCCCGGAAAAGGTGGTCCGCGGCTTCCTGGGTTTGGCCGGAACCAACGAGGATGCGGGCGATATGAAAGCGGGCCAGGGCTTCGAACTCCCGGTCGGCGGTCAGCTTCTCTAGAACTGAAATCGCCCCTTCCCCGTCCCCCGATTTTGCCATCGCCTCCGCGAGGGGGAAGAGAGCTCCGGTGTTGTCAGGTTCCAGACGGGTGCCCTCGAGAAGGTGCTCAAGGGCTTTGTCAACCCTGTCGGAATCCAGATATATCTGTCCGAGGGCGATGTGCACCTTGCCGAGATTCCGGTCTATTTCAAGGGCTCGCCTCCCGGTTTTTTCCGCCTCCTCGAGGTTCCCCGCTTCCATCTGGATCCGCATGATTTCCACGAGAGGGGCGGGCGACCGGCTGTCTGATCTCGCCGCGGTTTCCAGGGATTCGATGGCCTCTTCAAACCGTCCGTCCTGTTCCAGAAGCAGTCCCTGGAAAAAGGCCGCATAGGCATCCAGCATGGGGTCTTGTTGCTGGAGGAGCCGCGCTTCTTTCATCTCCGGATGGCCTTCCGGAAGGTCAGTCGGCCCCTCGGGGAGGCGCCCTTCCAGTGAGGCGCATCCCGTGCCTGCGGCCAGAAAACCGGCCAGCGCTATCGTCATGAAACGGAGAGGGATGGTCATGCTGTTGTTTCCTCCGTGTTTTTTCTTGCGGTTTTCAGGGCTTTCGTCGAATAGGCGTTCAGGCTAATGGGATTGCGTATCGCCCACCTGCGCTGGCGGTAGCCGAGGGCCGCAATCATGGCGGCGTTGTCCGTGCAGAGGGCAGGGGGAGGGAAATGAACCCGGAAGCCGCCCTCTTTTGAGAACTCTTGGAGGCGTGCCCTCATCAGCCTGTTTCTCGCAACCCCACCGACGACCACAAGGTCCCTCAGGTTCAGGGTCTCGAGGGCGAAGAGGCTCCTTCTGACGAGGATGTCGACAACGGCGGCCTGGAAGGATGCGGCTATGTCCTTTTCAGGAAAGGGAAGCCCCCGAGTCCTCGGTGCCGGATTAAAATATCCTTCCTTTTTCAGAAAGACGTACAGGGCGGTCTTCAGCCCGCTGAAGGAAAAGTCAAGGGTGTCCGACCCCCAAAGGGGCCGGGGAAGCTTCAGGGCCTGCGGATCCCCGTTGGCGGCGGCCTTTTCGATGGCGGGACCGCCCGGATACCCGAGACCCAGCATCTTGGAGGCTTTGTCCAGGGCTTCTCCTGCCGCGTCATCCATGGTCGTCCCCAGAATGGAAGGAGAATCGGTCCCGTCAAGGTGATAAAGGGTGGTGTGCCCTCCGGAACAGACAAGGGCGACGGCCGGGACCGGTGTGCCGCCGGCAAGGTCCATGGTCATGAGGTGCCCCTGGATGTGGTCTACCGGGACGAGGGGGATGCCCGTCGCGCAGGCAAGCCCTTTCGCGAAGGAAAGGCCCACGAGAAGGGAACCCACAAGCCCGGGTCCAGCGGTCACAGCCACAAGATCCAGATCCCGGATCTGCGCTCCGGCTTCCGTCAGTGCCCTGCGGACGATGGAATCGATGACCTCGAGATGCCTTCGTGAAGCCATTTCGGGCACGATCCCTCCGAAGGGAGAATGCAGGTCATCCTGATTGCCGACGATATTAGACAGGATTTCCCGCCCGTCCCGGACAACCGCGGCCGCGGTGTCATCGCAGGATGTCTCTATTCCCAGAATCAGCATAGGCGACCAGGCTCTCGAGATTTATCCAGTTGACTCCCCTTTCCCTGGCCCTGGCGGCGAGCCTCGGCAGGGCTTCGGCTGTGGAAGGGTGGGGATGGCCGATGCCGATGGCCCAGCCATTCTCCAGAGCGAATTCGAGAAGTTCCTCGATCCGGGCGTCGATGGCTTTGGCCTCGGCTACGTTATCCAGGAACACGCTCCTTTGGGCGGAGGGGATCCCCATCTCCCTGGCCAGGGCAAGGGCCACGGTTCCCTGTGTCGTTCTGCTGTCGATAAAGAAAAGCCCTTTCTGTTTTACCAGGTCGAGGACTGTCTCCATGACCCTTTTGTCGGCGGTTGCTCTGGATCCCATGTGGTTGTTTATTCCCGCGGCCTCCGGGATCGAGGCCAGATCCTTTTCCAGGATATGCCGGATCTCGTCCCGGGTATGGGAGGTGAGGACAGCGCCGGGCCCTGGATCCGTCCCCGGATATCCCATCGGTTCCATCGGAAGATGGAGAAGCACGGTTTTGCCGGTTTTAGCGGCTTCCCTGGCCAATTCCCCGGAATGGGGGAGCCCCGGCAGACAGGAGAGGGCCACAGGGTGCGGCATCCGGATGAAGGGCCTGGCTGCCGCAAAGTTGTGCCCTATATCGTCGATGATGACCGCGATGACCTTCCCCGGAAGGGCCGGTGCCGGGAGCGTCACTTCCCCTGTTTCCGGAGGAGGGGGTTGTACGGCGGGACGCATCAGGAAGAGAAAGAGGCCGGCCGCGACCGCAAGAAAGCCGATGATGCCTATCCCCGCGCGCCAGGGAATCTTTTTGGACCCTTTCTTCCCGGTTTTTCGCCGCCTTTTTGCTGACGGGGCGGTCAGGGCTTCACCCGCTTTCCCCTGCCTTTTTCAGGTCCTTGAAAAGATCGAGTCCCTTCAGCAGGTCAAGGGCCCTTTGCAGCTGCGCATCCTGACCGGGGTCTTCGGGGATGATGTTCACGACAGGGGTTGGTTCCTGTTCCCCAGAGAGGTCCTTTTTTTCTACCTGGTCGTTTTCCAGGTGGCCCTCAAGGTCCTTTTCCCGGGGGATCACTCCAGCCATTTCGCCCGTGGCATTGGTTACCACGATGTCGGGCTGGATCCCCGTTGCCTGGATGGAACGCCCGCTGGGTGTGTAATATTTGGCCGTTGTCACCCGCATTCCGGACCCGTCGTCCAGGCGGTAAATGGTCTGGACGGAGCCCTTTCCGAAGGTGGTGGTGCCGAGGATGATGGCCTTCCTGTAATCCTGAAGGGCGCCGGCGACGATCTCCGAAGCGCTTGCCGACCCGCCGTTGACCAGGACAGCAATGGGATACTCGGGTTCCGTCCCCGCCTTTTTCGCGTTGTAGGAGAAGTTCTGGTTCTCCAGCCTCCCCCTGGTGGTTACGATGGGGCCGGAATCGATGAAATAGTCGGCGATTTCGATGGCGGAAACAAGAAGGCCGCCGGGGTTATTCCGAAGATCGATGACGAGTCCTTTCGAGAGGGAGCCCTTTTCCTCCCGGATTTTTTTCAGCCCCTCCTCGAACTCGGATGCTGTGTTTTTCTGGAACTGCGCGATTCGAATGTAGCCGATGGTCTCGTCCACATCCCTGACCTTGACGCTCTCTAATGGAATGACATCGCGGGTCATGGTGAATTTCATGGGCTCGGAGCTTCCCTCCCTGATGATGCTGATGGTGACCTTGGTTCCTTTGGGCCCCCTCATGAGCTTGACCGCTTCCATCAGGGTCATGTTCTTGGTCGGCTTGTCCTCAATCAGGACGATCTGGTCCCCGGCCAGGATCCCTGCCCGGAAGGCTGGGGTGTCGTCAATGGGTGCGATGACCGTGAGGATTCCCTCACGGAGCCCGATGGTGATCCCGATCCCCTGGAATTCACCCTCGGTATCGATCTGCATCTCCTTGTACATGTCGGGATCCATGAATGAGCTGTGGGGGTCCAGGGACTGGAGCATTCCCTCGATGGCGCCCCGGATAAGGTTCTCGGGTTCCGGCTCTTCGACGTAATTTTTCTGGACGATGGAAAGGGCTTCGGAAAACAGCCTTATCTGGCTATAGGTGCTGTCGTTGTAGGCCTGGGCATCATTGACGGGAAGCCGGTTGTGAACGGTCAGGCCGACGAGAAGCAAAAGGGCCAGAAAAATTCCGGCCTTGAAATATCTGGCGGGTCTCATGGTCATTTCCTCCTCCGGGGGTCACCCTGCGAACCAGGGGTCAGGATCCACCGGTTTTCCATGGTGTCTTATTTCAAAATAGAGGCCTGGTCCCTCGAGGGACCCGCTGTCGCCGACAAGCCCTATTACCTGGTCCCCTTCCACTTCCTGTCCTATCCGGGCTTTCAGTTCGCCAAGGTGGCCGTAGAGGGTATAATATCCCCCCCCGTGATCGATGATTATAATTCTTCCATACCCCCTTAGCCAGTCCGCGTAAAGGATTTTACCCCCGTAAACGGACCGGACCGGGGTTCCCTCCGCCGACTGGATCGTAAGGCCGTTGGAAAGGGTGTAGGTATTGAACCGCTCGCTCCGGTTCGGCCCGAAAGGGATGATCACCCGGCCCGAAACAGGTCTTTTCAGCGATCCCCTGAGAGAGGAAAAAGCGCTTTCCCCGGTCCTGGCCTCTCTTTCCAGGGCCTCGAGGATTTCTTTCAGATGGCGGGCCGATGCTTCCAGTTCTCCAAGGAGCTGGGCGTTCCGGTTTTTCTGGTCCTTGACCTCGGAAAGGAGAAGGGTTTTTTCCTGTTTTTTACTGGATAGGGACGCAAAGTTCACCTCGAGCTCGCGGCGGGCATCGACAAGACGGGACCTGGCCGTCGTCAGCTCTTCCATCTGCACCTTTTCCCTGCCAAACAGGTCGGTCGCCAGATTGAAAAGTTCGGAATCGTAGCGGGCGAGTCTTCGCAGGTAATAAATCCGGTTCTGGAGGTCCTCCAGGCCCGAGGCGCTCAAGATGACATTTAGATAACTCACGTGTCCGGCTTTGTAAAGGGCGGTGGCGCGGGCAGACAGCCGCGAGGCCGACTGTTCTCTTCGGGAACGGATTTCCCGGAGCTTTTTTTCCGAGTCCCGGATTTTTTCGCTGAGGTCCTTCTCCTCTTTCTTCAGGGCTGTTATCCGGCTCCGGACCCGGGAGATTTCACGGTCCATCCCCTCGAGGTTGGCGAGAATGGATTGTTCCTGTTTTGTGGTCTTGTCGAGGCGCTCCCGGGTGATCCCGATCTTTTCCTGGATGGATTCGAGTTTCTCGCCGGCGCTTTGGGTGCTTTCCTCACAGACGGGGTCCTTACCCGGGAAAAGGAGGCAGGAGAGAAGAACAAGGGTGAGGGCGGCTGCGCGCTTCATCGGGAATGCCTTCCAACCGAGGCAAGGCTGCCCAGGCCCCCTATGACCATCCCTCCCAGAAGGATGAGCCCGATCAACGGATGGGGCAGGAACGACAGGGTGTCAAGGCGGAAGGTGCTCAGGAGGGCGGGGCCGGTACGCTGGACCAGGATTTGAAACAGGCCGAAAAGAAGGGCCAGGGAAAGGACGGCCCCCGCAACCCCCTGAAGGATCCCTTCCACGAGGAACGGGACCCGGATAAATCCCTCCGTTGCCCCTACAAGGCGCATGATCTCCAGCTCATCCTTCCGGGCCATGACGGTGATCTTGATGGTGTTGGAGATGATGAAAACGGCTGCAAGGGAAAGGGCAAGACCAAGGGCAATGGACCCGAGTTCGAGAATGGCAAGGACCTTGTCCAGCCGGTCGAGCCATTCCTTGCCGTAAACGATTTCCTCGACAAGGGGGTCGTCCCCGATGGCGGCAAGGATGGAGTTGACCCCTTCAATGCTCCTGTATTCCGGGGAAGGGATGATCCTCAGGCTGGCGGGGAGCGGGTTGCTCTCGAGACCCTCAAGAAGGTTCTGATTCCCGGCCAGCATGGCTCCTAAATCTTCCAGCGCTTGGTCCTTTGAGATGAAGGCGACGGAATGGACCTCCGGCATGGAGGCCATCCGGTCCTGGAAGGCGTCGATATCCTTCTGCGGAAAGCCGTCCCGCAGGTAGACCGTGAGCCGGACCTCTGTTTTGAATGTCTCGACAGCCTGTTTGAGATTGTGGGTCAACAGGAGATATCCCCCGACGAGGAAAAGGCAAACCGAGATAATGCCGACGGTGATGGAGCTGATAAGCCAGTTTTGCCGGAGGTTGGATAAAGCCCTGAGAATGGAGGCCGCGAGTTTGCTCAAGGGGCGCCCCCCTGGGCGATGCGCCCCCCTTCCAGGTGGATCACCCTGCGACCCATGGAACGGACCATTTCCAGGTTGTGCGTCGCCACCAGAACCGTCGTTCCCCTCGCATTGACATCGGTGATGACTTCCATGATCTTCATGGAAGCCTCATGGTCGAGGCCCCCTGTGGGCTCATCCGCTAGGAAGATGACAGGGTCGTTGACAAGGGCCCTCGCGATGGCGACCCTCTGTTGTTCCCCCCCGGAGAGGGTAAGGGGATTGGCCCTCATCTTGTGCTGGATGCCCAGCCTCTGGAGCATCAGCCAGACCCTCCGGCTGATCTCCCTTTGAGGAAGGCTGAGGACCTCCAGGGAAAGGGCGACATTCTGGAAGACGTTCCGGTTCGGAAGGAGCTTGAAATCCTGGAAGACGATGCCTGTCTCGCGCCTGAGGGTGTGGATTTTGGAAAAGGGGAGGCGGGCAATGTTTCTGCCATGGACAAGGATCTGACCGTTGGTGGGGCGTTCTTCGGCGAACAGGAGTTTAAGGAGAGTGCTTTTTCCGGCTCCGCTGGCACCCGTTACGAAGACGAAATCCCCTTTGGGGATGTGCAGGTTGATATCCTGAAGGGCCGCGACCTCCTTCTGGTACCATTTGCTGACATGAAAAAGCTGGATCATATCTCAAGGGCGGCCTGAAGCGGTTTTCCCGCCGTGCCGTCTAGAATGCTTCAGTCGTTGTCCATCTCGGACGCGAGGTACTCGAGGATAACCTGATCAAGGTTTTTTTCCGTGGCGCTGGCTGGAGCCTGGGCCGGAGCCGGACCGGTTTCCGCGGGAGGCTGAGGATGGAGAGTGGCTCCCGGGGGGGCCGGCGGCGGCTGCGAGAGGTGGTCCACCGGTTGGGACGGAACCGGTTCTTTTTTCGGTTCAGGTTCGGATTTCCCGGTGGTGTTAAGGGTTCCCGTGAGCACCGCCCTTATCATTGCCCTATGCTGTTTTTCGAGAAGACCCCTGATTTTAGGAACGAGGTTGTCGGCGGAAAGGATCTGGGCGTAACTGGTTTTTCTCGAGGCCAGGATCCGGCCTCCCTGGTACACGAGGCTCACGATCACAGGGTTGTCCACACCGCTGTCCTCGGTCTGAACGTGGTAAACGACCCCTTCGTGCCTGATGTCCGTATTATATCCAGTCAGCATTTTCCATGCGTCCGTCTTCTCCTGATAAAGAGCGGACATACTTTCGCGATTATAATCCAACGATTATATACACCCCGGTCCTTACTTCAAGAGGATAAATTCACACCCCGGTCCCCGATCCCTTCTCCTGTGAGAAGTCCTTCCCTTTCCGCAGGAATTCTTTCCGGAAGTGATCAGCAGCGGGGGAAAGGGTCCTTTTCGGATTGGTTACCACGAAAAAATTCCTCAGGACTCGAAACCCGGATATCGGGAAGGACTGAAGCTGGCCCCCCTGGATTTCCCTGGCCGCGGCGCTGCGGGAAACAAAGGCGCCACCCAGTCCCGCAAGGGCCCCTTCAATGACAGCCCTGGTGCTTCCCAGCGTGGCGGCCCAGTGGAGGGAATCAGGTTTTATGCCTTGTTCTTCTAAAGCTTTTTCCAGGGCCGTCCTGGTCCCGGACCCTGCCTCTCTTCGAACAAGGGGAATTTCCCTGACCGCTTCCAGGGTGAGGGTTTTCCCGCCGACGGGCGAAAGCATCCCCGGGGGAAGGATGAGTACGACCTCATCCTCGCAAAGGATTCTGCATTCCAGGTTCGGTATTTTCCCGCAGGATCCCGTTACCCCCAGGGGGACCTCGCCCGAGGCCACTTTTTCGAGGACCCTGGCGGAATCGTTTACGGTCAAAGTCACCTGGATCTGAGGGTTGCGGGCGTGAAATTCCTGAAGCCACCGGGGGAGGATATACTCTCCCGGCACCGTGCTCGCATCAACGTGGACGGATCCCCGGATCTGCCCGGAAAAGGTTTCCACGGCCTCGATGGATTCCCTGCACAGGTTAAGGATCTGCCCGGAATACCTGGCGAAAACAATGCCCGCCGGCGTGAGGGTCACCTTGCGCCCCGCTCGGTCAAACAGCTTGACTCCGAGCTGTCTCTCGAGATTGAGAATATGGGTGCTCAGGGTGGGCTGGGTCAGGCCGATCTCCCGTGATGCCCGGGAAAACCCGCCCGTCCTGGCAATGGCTTCAAAGGCTTTTATTTGCCTGAAATCAATCTCCAACGGCCTTCCCCCTCTCAATGAGTTCCGCGAAGATCCGGACGGCCTCGGTTGCGTCCCTGCCGTAGGCGTCCGCCCCTATCTCCCGGGCGTAGTCGGCCGTCAGGGCTGCCCCGCCGACGACGACCGGCACGCGCAGGCCCGCTTGCCTTATGCCGGCGATGGCTTCCTTCATGCGGACCATGGTGGTTGTCATGAGAGCGGAAAGGCCGACCGCCTGGAAGCCATTTTCCGAAAGCCTTCGGACGAGGTCTGCCGAGGGGATGTTCTTCCCGAGATCCACAACCTCGAAGCCATGATTTTCCAGAAGGGTTGAGACGATGTTCTTTCCTATGTCGTGGATATCTCCTTCCACGGTTGCCATGAGAATTTTTCCTTTGGTGGGGACGTCACGGTCCTTAAGGGCCTCGCGGATGGGTTCGAAAGCGCTTTTCATGGCCCTTGCCGACATCAGGACCTGGGGAAGGAAATATTCGTTCCTCGCGAAACGGTCTCCGACCACGGACATAGCGGGGATGAGCACCGTTTCCCCGATCTCCATGGGATCCATGCCGCCGGCGAGGAGTTCCATGGATCCTTCACGCGCAAGATCCGGGTGGCCGTTTATGACGGCCTCCTTCAGGGCCTGGAGTTTGTCCTCGCCTTTTCCGCGTGCCGGTAAAACCCCCGATTCGGCAGACACGCCTGCGTACCGACTGATGAATTCGGACGCGTTCCGGTCCTGGTTCAGAATGACGCGCGAGGCGGCCGCGATCCCCATGGCTGTTTCGTTAAAGGGGTTGGCGATGGCCGCTGAAAGCCCGGCTTCTGCCGCCATCGCGGTAAAGGCCGCGTTTATGTACTCCCTCGAAGGCAATCCGAAGGACACATTGCTGACCCCGAGGAGAGTGTTCAGCCCCAGTTCGTCCCGGACCAGCTTCAGGGCCCTGATCGTCTCTGCCGCTTTTTCCTGCTCGGCGCCGGCGGACAAGGTCAGACAATCGATGAGAAGATCCGTTTCCCGAACACCCTCTGCCTTCGCCCTTTCGAGGATGCGGCGGGCGATGGCGACCCGGCCCTGGGCCGAAGGGGGAATGCCTTTCTCATCCAGAGTCAGCGCGAGGACGGCGGCCCCGAATTTTTTCGCAAGGGGGAGGACATTCCGGAGGCTTTCTTCTTCACCGGTGACGGAATTGATGAGGACCTTGCCGTCCGCCATTTTCAGGCCTTTCAGTATCACCTCCGGCCTGGGAGAATCGATGCTCATCGGAACGCCGACGGCCTGCTGGACGGCCAGGACCGCCCTGGCCATGGCTTCCTCCTCATCGATCCCCGGCACGCCCACGTTGACGTCAAGCATCTGGGCTCCCGCTTCGACCTGGCGGCGGGCTTCCCCCCTGTACGGGTCGAATTTTCCCTCCCGGACCGATTGGGCCAGTGATTTTCGTCCCGTCGGGTTTAACCTCTCCCCGATTATCCGAAGGGGGCTCCGGCCCCCGAGGAAAAGGACCTGGCTCCGGCTCGAAAGCCGTGTTGCCACGGGGTCGGCCAAAAAGCGGTCGGCCCGGTTCCCCAGCCGATCGACTTCCCTTTTCATCAGCCGGATGTGGGCGGGGGTGGTGCCGCAACAGCCTCCGATAAGGGAGGCTCCTGCTTCCAGAAAGCCTTTGACGGCGTGGGCCATTTCTTCGGGAGATGCCGGGAAAACGGTTTTCCCCCCTTGCAGCCTGGGCATTCCCGCATTGGGCATGACGAGAAGAGGAATTTCGGTCACCGAGGCCATGCGGTTTAAAATCTGGAGGATTCCTTCGGGACCCATGCCGCAGTTGGAACCGACCGCGGCGGCGCCGGCCGCCTCCAGAGTTACAGCGGCTGCTTCGGGAGAACTCCCCAGGAGGCTCTGGCCTGAGGGTTCAAAGGTCATGAGGGCCACCGTGGGAAGGCCCGCAACTGTCGCGGCGGCGATCAGGGCTGCCCGGGCTTCCTTAATATCCGAAAAGGTCTCAAGGATAATCAAATCAACGCCCTCTTCGGCCAGCGCGTCGATCTGCTCCGAGAAAATCTCCACGGCCTCATCGAAATCCAGGTTTCCCACGGGGGTCAGGAAATGGCCTGTGGGTCCGACGCTCCCCGCCACAAGGACGTCCTCCCCGCCAGCCGCCCTGGCATTCCTGACCGCGGCTGCGTTGAGTTGGGCCGTCCGATGGGCGAGGCCGAAGGATTCCAGCTTGATCCTGTTGCCGCCGAAGGTGTTGGTTTCGATGATATCCGCCCCCGCCTCCGCGTACATGCGGTGAATGCTGCGGACCACTTCAGGTTCCTCGACATTCATGAGCTCAGGGCATGCCCCCGGTCCAAGGCCGGCTTCCTGGAGCATGGTTCCCATGGCCCCGTCCAAAAGAAGGGTTTGCCGGGCCATCATATCCTGGAAAGTCTTCACAAGACGGTCTCCTTGTCCTTGATCCGGGCGGCCCGCGCCCGGGGCCGCGCCGATGGCTTCGTGGGAAGTCATCAGCATTAAACTATAGGATTTTTCTATAGCTATAGAAGAAGCCAGGATAAATCAAGGGGGAGTGCCCCTTTCGTTGACAGGGTGCCGCGGGCTGGAATAACATCATAAAACTTTATGGAAGGAAGAAAGTGAAAGGAGATAGGAAGAAGGGAAATCCCCCGGCATCCTGGCAACAGGGATCCGTTACCAGGTTTTTCCCTTCGTTTTTCAATTTTTTTGATTCCCAATCCCTCACCCTTTATTCCCAGGAGGCGAGCGTTGCAATCCCCTTCCCGACGATCCCTTGATATCCCCCCCTTCCTGGTAATGGATGTCCTGGAAAGGGCCCAGAAGCTGGAAAGGGAAGGGGGGTCGGTTATTCACATGGAGATCGGGGAACCCGATTTCCCAACCCCCGAATGCGTCAGGGATGCCGCTATCCGCGCCCTCATCGATGGCGAAACGAAATATACGCACAGCCAGGGTCTCCTCGAATTGCGGGAGGCGATCTGCGAGCGCTACTTTGACAAATATGGGGTAGATATCGATCCCGGCCGCGTCGTCGTCACCTCGGGAACATCCCCGGCCCTTTTTCTCGTTTTTGCCTCCCTGCTGGAGAAGGGGGACGAAGTGATCATGACCGACCCGCACTATGCCTGCTACCCGAATTTCATCACATTTCTGGGAGGGGCGCCGATTTTTACCACCCTTTCGGCGCGGGACGGGTTCCAGACGGATCCGGAAAAGATAAGGGCCAGGATCAGCAAAAGGACGAAGGCAGTCCTCATCAACTCCCCGTCCAACCCGACGGGCGCCGTCCTCGAGGAAGGGATGATGAAAAGGATCATGGAACTCGGGCCTCCGGTTGTCTCCGATGAAATTTATCATGGCATCACGTACGGGGTTAAGGAGCATACCGGTCTGGAGTATTCACGGGACGCCTTTGTTCTGGACGGTTTTTCCAAACGATACTCCATGACCGGCTGGAGGCTGGGCTATATCATCGTTCCCCGGCGGTTTGTGCGCCCCATCCAGAAAATTCAGCAGAACTTCTTCATCTCAGCCTCCGCTTTCGTTCAGAGGGCCGGGATCGCCGCTTTGCGGCACGGGGAAGCCAGGGTCAGGGAAATGGTGGCAACCTTCGACGACAGGCGGCGCCAGCTCCTGGAGGGCCTCCGGGGAATAGGGTTTGACATCCCCGTGGACCCCCGGGGAGCTTTCTATGTCCTTGTTGATGCCAGGCGCCTGGGGGAGGATTCCCACAAGCTGGCCTTTGATATCCTGGAGAAAGCGGGGGTCGCGGTCACCCCCGGCATCGACTTCGGTCCGGGGGGAGAGGGACATCTGAGGTTCTCCTACACGGATTCGGCGGAAAACCTGAAGGAGGGAGTAGAGCGGATCGCCCGGTATATTGAGGAGGTGTCCCATTAAAGAATCAGGGGTTTTTACCGCATGGTCCCTTAACCGGGGTCTCGCCGGATTATTGCTCCTCGCGGTTTTTCTGCCATGCTGCGTTTCCTCGGGGGTATCGGGGCCCTTTGCCCTGGTTCCTTCGGAAGGTGGGCATGCCCGTTTCAGCGAGGAGGGGTTGACCGTATCCGCCAGGCATCTTGGGGAGGATGACAGCGCGAAATACCTAGAGGGAAAGGGGTTTGTCTCCCTGTCGGGGGACCTGAAAAAACTCGAGCTTTTTGTCATTTTTCTCGAGGTGATCAATCAGACCGGCAAAGAGACGATCATCGATCCGGGAGGGATTCGTTTTCTCACCGGTTACGGTTTGACCCTGAGCCCCAGAAACTATGCCCACCTCTATTCGGATCTGCCTCCCGGGCCGGCCAGGGAAGAGGTTTTGAAAGGGTTTCACAGGATTTCCCTAAGCCGCATGGAGATAATACCTCCCGGGGCAAGCCTGGAAAGGATCCTTTTCTTTAGCCGCCCCGAGAAGGTAGGGGACCAGACGGGTCTTTTTCTGGGAAGCCTTTACGTGGGAGGGAAAAGCCTGGACAACGTCCTGTTGTCCTTCAAGGCGGTTCCCCTTGAGGAGTGATCAGGACTATCCCCGAAGGAGATCGAGGATCTTGGCGACGCGCGGGTCTTTGATGCAGTAGATGGAATGCCCCCCTTCCCTTCGAAGGGAAAGGATTCCCCGAGACCTCAGGATCCCGAGGTGCTGGGAAATGTTGGACTGTTTAAGGTCCAGTTTCTCCCCGATATTGGAAACGCACCGGCCCTCGGATTCCAGAAGTTCCAGGATCCGGATCCTGGTTGGGTGAGCAAGAGCTTTGAGATATTCCGCCTGGGAGATTCTGTCCTGATCCATTTAGCACCCCTCCACGGGAAAGCCTTAAAAACTTAAGCAACCTGGATTTGTTTTATATCATATTAGAATATAATAATTTAAATGTCAAATAAAAAGCCGCGGCAGATCCGCGGCTTCATGTATTCCTTCCGTAGCATAAAAAGGTAATCCCCGGAGCTATTTTTCCTCCCCTTCCTTGATCTTTTTCTTCTCCTCCGGGGTCACGTCGATCTCATCCTCCCCGGATGTGGCTTTCTTGAAATTTTTGATCCCTTTTCCCAGACCCGCACCGATTTCCGGAAGCTTTCCCGCCCCGAAAATGACTAGGGCGATCAGCAGGATCAGCACCAGTTCCGTCACACCGAATCCGAACATGGCCTTATCCTCTCCCAATCTGAATTAGATGATTCATACTATCCCCGAAAGCCTGTCCTGGCAAGTCCCGGAGTGATTCAGGGTTTTTCCTCTTCCGTCTGATCCCCGGCGTTTTCCGTGGATTGGTCTCCGGCGGGTTCTTCCACCTCCCCGGTACTGGTTTCTTCCGATGCCGGGCCATCGGGGGCGCCGCCCTGTGCAGGCTGCTGTTCGGCAGCCCCGGCACCGGTTTCAGGTGCCGTATCCTTTTCCTCCATGGCTTCCTCGGGCACAGGTTCCACGGATTCAGCGGCCCCGGGGGCTTCAACCTTGCGTTCGGGAGGGGCCGGTTTCTTTACGGAGTGGCGGATGACCAGCAGATCGTTTTTCCCGCCGGGGACCGGTCCCTTGACGAGGAGGAGATTTTCGCTTTCCCGGTTGTCGACAACCCGGAGATTCTGCACGGTTACGGTGTCTCCGCCCATCTGTCCGGCCATTTTCATGCCCCGGAAAGTCCTGGACGGATCAGAAGCCTGCCCAATGGAGCCTCCACCCCTGTCGCTTTCATGGGTGCCGTGGGTCTTGACGAATCCCTTGAACCCATGGCGTTTCATGACGCCGGCATACCCCTTTCCCTTGGAGGTTCCCGTGATATCCACAAAATCCCCTTTAAGGAAAAGGCCGCTGGTGAGGACCTGTCCCACAGAAAACATTGTCGGATCGCTTACACGGACTTCGCGAATGAACCGCTGGGGTGGGGATCCGGCTTTCTTGAAGTGTCCCATCGAAGGCCGGTTGGTGTGCTTTTCCTTTTTGTCGATGAAACCGAGCTGGATGGCGTTATTGCCGTCGGCAGCAGCCGTCTTGACCTGCAGGATGCGGCAAGGGCCGGCCTGAATGATGGTGACAGTGATTGCGTTGCCCTGCTGGTCGAATATCTGGGACATGCCCAGTTTTCGGCCCAGGATGGAATGCTTCATCGGTGTGCCTCCTTTTCCTATCTTATCCACCTTTCGATCCCGCAGCGGGGGGGCGGCCCACATCAGCCGCCGGAACCGTCCGGAAGGTGAATGGTTTAGCCGGAGAGGGTCGGTATTTACAGCAAAAAAGGGGGTTCGTCAACAGACATGAAAAAAAGCCCCGGGATGCCAGGGCTTTTTGTTATTTGGCGGAAGTGCATGGGAATCGAACCCACCGAGCCGGGTCTTAACCGGCACCACTGGATTTGAAGTCCAGGAGGGCCACCAGTGCCCTAGGCACTTCCGGAGGCAGGGTAAACGGCAAAATGAATGAATGTCAAGGGGGAGAAGGGAGAAAATCAGCAAAGAAGAGGGAGGGAGGAGGAAGGCCGGGGTTTCCTTCCCTGTCCACAGTCCTCACTGGTCTGTTCTGAATGCCCTTTTCTCCATGAAAGTCAGGACTTTGACCCGGAACCCAATTCATTTTCCGGCCCTGGCGTCCCTTCCCTGACCCAGGACCTTTTTAAGGAAAACACCGGTGTGGCTGTCCCTGACCCTGGCAACCTCCTCGGGGGTCCCGGCGGCGGTGATCCTGCCCCCGGCCTCGCCCCCTTCAGGGCCCAGATCAATGATGTGATCCGCGCATTTGATCACTTCCAGGTTGTGTTCGATGACGATGACCGTATTTCCCCGGTCCACCAGGTGCCCGAGGACGGCCAGAAGCTTCACGATGTCGTCGAAATGGAGCCCTGTCGTGGGTTCGTCAAGGATGTATAAGGTATTTCCCGTTTCCCTCTTGGCCAGTTCCCGCGACAGCTTGATCCTCTGGGCTTCCCCTCCGGACAGGGTGGTGGCCGGCTGGCCCAGCTGAATGTAGCCCATCCCCACGTCCTGAAGGGTTTTCAGCTTCCGGGCGATGACCGGAATATCCGCGAAGAGTTCGGCGGCCTGATTAACGGTGGAAGAGAGGATGTCGTGGATATTAAGTCCCCGGTAGGTTACCTCGAGGGTTTCCCGGTTGAACCTCCTGCCGCCGCAGACTTCGCAAGTCACATGGATATCCGGGAGAAAGTGCATTTCGATCTTCTTGACCCCGTCTCCCTGGCAGGCCTCGCAGCGCCCCCCCTTGACGTTGAAGCTGAAGCGGCCCGCACGATATCCGCGGATGCGGGCTTCCGGGAGTTGCGCGAACAGTTCCCTGACGGGGGTGAAGGCGCCGGTGTAGGTCGCGGCATTCGAGCGAGGCGTCCGCCCGATGGGGGACTGGTCGATGTCGATAACGTTGTCGATGAATTCGGATCCCTCGATTGAGGAATGGGCGCCGGGCCGTTCGGCTCCTGCGGCCTTGCACCGGACGAGGGCCCGATAAAGGGTTTCTATGACAAGGGACGATTTTCCGGAACCCGAGACCCCGGTCACACAGGTCAGGGTTCCAAGGGGAAAGGCGACATCGATGTCCTTCAGGTTGTTTTGTCTGGCGCCTTTCAGGACAAGGCGATTTCCCGCGAGCCCGGGTCTTCTTCGGGCGGGAACCTCGATCCGGAGGCGCCCGGAAAGGTACTGTCCGGTCAGGGATTCTTTCGATGCCATGATCACTTCCGGGGTGCCCTGGGCCACCACCTGTCCCCCGCGGACCCCGGCTCCCGGCCCCATGTCCACGACGTAGTCGGCTGTCTGGATGGTTTCCGCGTCGTGTTCGACGACGATAACTGTATTTCCGATGTCCCTGAGGTGGAGGAGGGTTTTAAGAAGGCGGGTGTTGTCCCTGGGATGGAGCCCTATGCTCGGCTCGTCGAGGATGTAGAGGACGCCCATGAGGCTGGAACCGATCTGGGTGGCAAGGCGGATCCTCTGTCCCTCTCCCCCGGAAAGGGTTCCGGAGGAACGCTCGAGGGTCAGGTACTCCAGTCCCACGTTTTTAAGGAAGCGCAGCCTTTCCCGGATCTCCTTGAGTATCCTGGATGCTATTTCCCGCTCTTTTGGCGTGAGGTCGAGATTTTTAAAGAAACTCTCCGCTTCCCCGACGGACATGAGGGTTGTCTCGAAGATGTTAAGGCCCCCGATCCGGACGTGGAGGCTCTCCCGCCGGAGCCTGGCCCCGCTGCAGGAGGAGCAGACCCTGTTGCTCATGTAGGCCTCGATCTCTTCCCTGGCAAGATCCGACCCTGACTCGAGATACCTCCTCCTGAGGTTCGGGATCACCCCTTCGAAAGGCTTGCGGGTTTTCCAGCTCTGGCTTGCGTCCTGATACCGGAAGTTCACCGTCTCGGACCCTGATCCGTGGAGGATGACCTTCTGCAGCGAAGCGGGGAGTTTTCGGAAGGGAGTGTTCAGATCAAAGGCGAAGTGGGCCGCGAGGGACTGGAGAAGCTGGTGATAAAAGATGCTGTTCCTTTTCCTCCAGGGGGCCAGGGCCCCTTCCCTGATGGAGATGTCGGGATCGGGGACCACGAGATCCGGATCGATCTCGCTCGAAAACCCCAAACCGCCGCAGGCCTCGCAGGCCCCGGCGGGGTTGTTGAAGGAAAAGAAGCGCGGGGAGATCTCCGGGTAGCTGATGCCGCAGGTGGGGCAGGCGAGGGTTTCGGAGAAGATCCTTTCCTCCCCTTTACCGGTGACGGCGATGAGGAGCCCTTCGCCGACCCTGAGAGCGAGTTCCACAGAATCGGCAAGGCGGTTGGCCGATTCCGCTTTTAGTAAGATCCGGTCTACCACGATTTCGATGTCGTGTTTTTTATTCTTGTCCAGAACGATCGGCGAGTCCATCTCCACGATCGTCCCGTCGATGCGGGCGCGGAGAAAGCCCTGGCGCATGTATCTTTCCAGTTCCTTTTTGTATTCACCCTTGCGGCCCCTGACCACGGGGGCGAGGACAGTGAGGCGGGTTCCCTCTTCAAGGGCGGACAGGGAATCTATGATTTGCTGTGAGGACTGCGCCCTGATGGGTTTTCCGCACAGATAGCAAAAGGGGGTGCCGATCCTGGCAAACAGCAGGCGAAGGTAATCGTAGATCTCCGTCACGGTCCCCACGGTTGACCGGGGGTTCCGGCTGACGGTTTTCTGTTCGATGGAGATGGCCGGTGAGAGGCCCTCGATGGAGTCCACGTCGGGCTTGTCCATCTGCTCGAGGAACTGGCGCGCATAGGCGGACAAGGACTCGACATAACGCCGCTGGCCCTCCGCGTACAGGGTGTCGAAGGCTAGGGAGGATTTTCCGGAGCCGGAGACCCCGGTGATCACCGTCAGCGCGTCCCTGGGGATCCTGACCTGGACGTTTTTTAAATTGTGCTCCCGGGCGCCTTTGATGATAATGCTGTCTGATGCCATGGATTCCTTCTTTCCGATCCCGGGTTCAGTTCTGCCCGTTTCAGGGCCCGGACTTCCGGATCACCGGATCGGAGGCGGATAATTTATCGCGAAGGGTAATTTGTAACCATACCATAGAGGTTTGTCCATGAGAGAGAAAATTTGTCGGCGAAAAGGGGGCGCCTTCCGGATTGAAGATCAATGAAACGGGCCCGGAGCGCCGGGGCGTCCACGACCCCCCCCTCCTTGAGGTGAAGGATCTTTTTACCCGGTTTCCGGTCGATGGAGGGACGGTTCGCGCGGTGGACGGGGTGTCTTTTACCCTCGACAGGGGGGAGGTCCTGTGTCTTGTAGGGGAGTCGGGATGCGGGAAAAGCGTGACCGCCCTGAGCATCCTGGACCTCGTTCCGCCTCCGGGACACGTTGCCGGTGGGGAGGTTCTCTTCGAAGGGGTGGACCTGAGGCGTCTTGACCCGGAGAGCATGAGAAAGATCCGGGGAGACCGCATCTCCATGGTCTTTCAGGAACCCATGTCGTCCCTGAACCCGGTTTTCAGCGTCGGGGACCAGGTTTCCGAAGTCCTCCGCTACCATCGGCAGATGGGAAGGAGCCAGGCCATGGCAGAGGCCCTCCGCCTGCTGAAACTCGTCGGGATCCCCGATCCGGACCGAAGGCTCCGGGAGTATCCCCATCAGATGTCGGGGGGGATGCAGCAGCGGATCCTGATAGCCATGGCGATGGCATGCGACCCGGAACTGATCATCGCGGATGAGCCGACGACGGCCCTTGATGTCACCGTCCAGGCCCAGATACTCAGGCTCCTTGAGGAGTTGATAAGAAAGAAAGGGAGAAGCCTCCTTCTCATCACCCACGACCTGGGGGTGGTTGCCCGCGTGGCCGACCGTGTCTGCGTCATGTACGCGGGGGTGATCGTTGAAAAAGGGGGAGTGAGGGATATTTTCTCCGATCCCCGGCATCCCTACACCATAGGTCTTATGAACTCCCTTCCTACACCGGGTCGAAGGGAATTCCGATCTATTCCGGGGGCTGTGCCGGACCTTGCTTCCCTCCCTGGGGGCTGCCGTTTTCATCCCCGCTGCCCGAGGGCACGAGAGATCTGCGTGAAACTAGAGCCTGACCTTGTCATGACGGGAAAAAGGGGTGTCCGATGCCATTTCCCGGGCAAGGAGAACGGGTGAACTGGAAGGAATAAAGGGTAAAGAGTTAGTAAAGGATAAAGGGAAAGGGGCAAGGGGTAATGAGGAATGGTTGGTGTACCCGCAAAAAGCCATCGACGCGGCCCGGTCAAAGCTCGCCGTTAGAAGAGGTCGCCAGCTTCTCACCACCTCGATATCCGGATGACTTTAATTGGCTGGCGGAGTTTTTTCCATGATCGAAAGATGTCTTCCCTTGAAAAGCGCGGCCACCGATCCTGCCTCCTCGGGAGGCGATATCCTTCTTGAGGCAAGGGACCTGGTGAAGGTTTTCCCGTTCGGGGGCGGTTTTTTCGGCAGGGGGGCAGGGGGTGTCCGCGCCGTGGACGGGGTGTCCCTCAGGGTGCGTCGCGGGGAGATCCATGGCCTGGTGGGTGAATCCGGGTGCGGCAAAACAACCCTCGGCCGTCTTCTCCTCCGGCTCCTCGAACCCACCTCGGGAGAGGTATTCTTCGACGGCCGGAGCATTCTTGGAGCCGGCCGGAGTGAGATGGCGGGTTTCCGCCGCAGGATGCAGATCATCTTCCAGGATCCTTTCGGGTCCCTGAATCC
>Ga0068714_10000831_pt1 | contig 51647 bp, 41 predicted proteins | sample MTBNYHSulfiMetaG_FD_62988 | JGI IMG/M metagenome (GOLD analysis project Ga0068714, IMG submission 62988) | Enrichment culture microbial communities from rom New York Harbor, USA that are MTBE-degrading - MTBE-NYH (New York Harbor Sulfidogenic)... | ecosystem: Environmental > Aquatic > Marine >... | reverse complement strand
AGGGCAACGCTGGGAAGCGACCCGAGCGCCGTCAGAATCTCGGAGCATGGGGCGGTGATTTTCACCGCCTTGCTCTGTTGTATCATGCTCTGAGACTAAAGCGATAAATCCCAGCCCGCCTTTGGCGGGCTGTTCTTAATCCGAAGCGTTGCGCTTCAGATTAAAATGCGCCTGTAATAAAAGAAAAATATGATGAAGTAATTTTAGGCAGAAAAATATGAACCAGGAAAGAACGAACGAGGGAAAACCGGAGGAAGAACGCAAGTTCAATCAGGACCAGTATGAGATGCTGAAACGCTGCTCGGGAAAAAAAGACATGACGGACGAGGCTGGCGATATTGTTCACGGCAGGCGGGCCGGCGGGAGAGTTTTCGCCGCGAGGTGGTTTAAAAACTCATAAATTTATTTTTAACCACGAAGATTATTGAAACGAAGAAAAGAAGATTACGAAGGGGAAATTCGCCCCGGGGATGTGGGTAATTTAAAAATATCACTTGTCAGCCGGACGATTCGCGATACAATCAGGCGGTTGATCAGAAAATCATATAATATCGCCTACTTGGAAAGGAAAATATATGGCTAAAGGTCATGACGCAAAAAAAGACGTCAAAAAGAAGGCGCAAAAAACACTGAAAGAGAAACGGCGAGAGAAAAAAGCCAAAAAAAGCGGGCAAATAACTACGCTCGGTGGGTAACGGATCCGCTTTTTTGTTGGGGGAATCCGGGATACAATGTCTATCTGCCGGACGGCAGAGAAGCACTTCTAAACAGGTACCGGTAATCACCGGTTCGCGGGGTTCATTTTCACTCAATTAATCGGGGTACGTCTCTAAAGGTGTAAGTTGTTTTAGCCGATAAGATTATGGGACATGGCTGCGCGCGTGGGAATGACACCGTGGAGTTATATTTAATGATGCTAAAGCGATTGGCATACACTACATATATGGAGTAATTGCTGATGGGTACAATTAGTAGTGGTGTAGGGATAATGTCTGGGCTGGATATTGAGAGTATCGTTACCCAGTTAATGGCGATAGAGTCCCGACCTCGTACCCAGTTGGAGACTCGCGTGACGGAAAATTCCAATAAGCAGGCGGCCCTGATGAAGATCCAGGCCCGGGTGATGGCCCTGCAGTTGGCAGCCTCCAATTTCAATAAGCAATCGGTATTTCAGCAAAAAACCGCGACCTCCAGCAATGAAGACGTGCTGAAGGTTACCGCGACGCAATTTTCGGCGGTGGGCGATTATCGTTTTATTGTCAACCGATTAGCAAGCAATCATCATTTTATCAGCAGGAGTTACTCCAGCGTCAATAGCACGATTCTCAATTCGGGGGTCAGCTCCGGGTCGCTGAGTTTTGAGATCGGCCAGGGCCAGTTGAGCCGGGCGACGCCGCTAGGCTTTATCAACGGCCAGCAGGGTATCGTCCGCGGGACATTGGCGATAACCGATAGCGCCGGCAGTTCGGCCCAAATAGATCTGAGTACGGCGCTGACCGTGCAGGATGTTATAAGCGCCATCAACAGCAGCAGCCAGATCAAAGTAACCGCCGCGGTATCGGGCGGTCACCTGGTGCTAAGCGATCAGGCGGGCGGAACGGGCCAGCTGCAAGTCGGGGCGAATGAGACGGCGACCAGTCTGGGACTGGACCAGCTCGCCGCATCGGGCTCGAGCTATAGCGGCCGCGATATAATTTATGTTACCACGGACACCCGGCTGGCGGATCTCAACGACGGCAACGGCGTCCGCGGGATAAATTCCAGCGTGCTGGAGGATTTGAAGATCACTCTGGGTGACGGGACGACGGTAATGAATGTTGCGTTGAGTGAAAAGCTATTCGAAGTAACGAACGATACCAGTCAAAGCAGTACGCTGCAGTCGCTGAACGGCGGGGCAGGGATCAGAACGGGGACTTTTCGGATAACCGATCGGGACGGCAAATTCGTGGATATCAATCTGGCGGATTTGGGGCCGAACGCTACGCTGGCCCAGTTGAAGGAAAAAATCGTGCAGGATGCCCAGGCGAAGGGGATGAATATTAGCGTTAATTTTCATGGTCTGGATCATCTGACGCTAGTGGATAACAGCCAGGCGGCGGGTGGGCCAACGAGCCAGCGGACGAGTAACTTCATTATCGAAGACCTTAACGGCGGGTCGGCGGCGGCGGACCTGGGGATTGTGGATAACGTAGCTGGGTCGAACATTACCGGGGATCAGGTTTGGCGGATGGAGACGCTGGGCGATGTAATCAACGCGGTCAATAATCATTGGGCGAATAACGGCCAGTTGTTGCTGGCGATAAACGAGGCGGGGACGGGGCTTAAGGCGATTGATAATAGCGGGACGGGGGGCGATCTGATCATTGAAAGCGCATATAGCAGTATGGCAGGGGAAGATTTGGGATTGATTTCCAGCAGCGGCAATGCCGGGGTGCATGAAGGCAGACGGCTGATCGCGGGACTGAATACCACGATGCTCCGCTCACTCAATGGCGGCAGCGGGACAGGCAACCTCACGGCGGGCGGGGTAATCAGCCTGACGGATCGCGACGGCAATTCGGTTACCCTGAATGGACTGGCCGATGCCTTTACCGTGCAGGACGTAATCGACGTGATTAACGATACGAGTGTAAATACCACCCATATCCGGGCCCGAATCAATAACGTAGGCAACGGGATGGTTTTGGAGGATTCCTCCGCGGGCAGCGGCAATATGATAGTGAGCGACGTCAGCGGCAATCTGGCGGAACAGTTGCACATCGCGGTAGATGACGCGGTCAGCAGAATCGACAGCGGCAATCTGCAGTTGCAATATGTATCGGAGGCTACTCTGCTGAGCGAGCTGCGGCAGGGGCAGGGCGTGACCCGGGGCAGTTTTACCATTACCGATGGGTTGAACCGAACGGTTACCATAAATTTGCTCAGCGACAGCATCAAGACCCTGGGAGACGTCATTGACGCCATCAATACAAGTTCCACCGGCACAACTACCAGCGGCGTTAAGGCGCGGATAAATGATACCGGGGATGGTATATTACTTTATGATACCAGTGAAGGGGTGGGACTGGCGGCGCTGAAGGTGGCGGAGGCGGGGAGCACTACCGCCGGTGAGCTGGGACTATTAAAACCGGCCCAGCAGGATGAATTGGGCAGCTATTATATCGACGGCAGTTATGAATTTAAGCTGGAGGTAACCGGGGCGGATACGATCGAGGATATTGTCAGTAAAATCAACGCGGCGAATATTCAGATGAAAGCGTCGCTGATTTATGACGGGGCGAGCTATCGGATCAGTTTCAACAGCCAGGTCAGCGGCAGCAAGGGCAATGTGTATCTGGACGCCGGACAGACGAATCTGACTACCCAGACGATATCGCAAGGCAGGGATGCCGTGGTTTTGCTGGGCGGCGATGACGGGGGCAGCCCGTTCTTAATCAGCAGCAGCAGCAATACGCTGCAAAATGTGATCAAAGGGACCACCCTCGAGCTGGTGCAGGCGGATGCAAACCCGGTAAATGTATCGATCACGCAGGACCTGGACGGGATAATCGCGCAGATGAAAAGTTTCGTCGAGGCCTATAATAATATTATGGATGACTTGGACGAGGCTACCAAATTTGACCCGGAGACCTACGAACGGGGCATCCTTTTTGCGGACAGCACGGTCAGCAATATTCGCAGCAGTCTGCAGGCGATGGTGCAGAGAATCGTGCCGGGTCTTAATACTTCCGTCAATCGTCTGTCGAAGGCGGGGATAAAGTTTGCCGCTTTTAGTACAGAGTCCGGTATATATGGCAAGGATGATAAGGGAAATGATAAGACCGTATCTTATATGGTAGCGAGCACGCCGAAACTTCAGTTCGATGAGGCGAAGTTTCGTGAGGCGATGGCCCAGGACCCGGAAGGGGTGGCGGCACTGTTCACCCAGGCGAAGACCGGAATGGGCGATTATATCGGGGATCGGCTGGAGCGTTTGGCCGGGTCCAGCGGCAGCACGATAAAAGCCCGGCTGGACGCGATGCAGAGCCGGCAGGATATCTTCAAGGATCGGATCGATTTTCTCGATGAGATGCTCGAGCGGAAGGAGACGCGGCTTTATAACCAGTTTTACGCCATGGAGCAGGCACTGGCGGCGATGCAGTCCCAGCAATCGGCTTTGACATCGCTGAGTAATGCGGTGGCGAGTAGTAAAGGTTGATTTGAGGAAGGCAGCGGCAGGAATATTTTATGGGCGTGAAAGATAATACCACCACCAACAATTATCTCAAGACCAAGGTGCTGACCGCCTCAGCGGAAGAGCTGCAATTGATGCTTTACGACGGAGCGATCCGTTTTTGCGAACAGGCACGGCAGGCGATCCAGGGCAAGGAGATCGAAAAAAGTTTTCATCTGCTGACGCGGGCGGAAAATATCCTTCTGGAGATGTGCAGCGGGATGCGGGATGAAATCGCACCCGAGACCTGCGGCAATATGCGGCGGCTGTATGTCTTTTGTTATGAACGGCTGGTGGCGGCGAATATGAAGCGACGAGTCGAGCCGATCGAAGAATCGCTGCAGGTGCTGCGCCATATGCGCCAGACTTGGATTCTGCTGATGAAGAAACTGAAAGAAGAAAAAGCCGGCGACAAAAAGGAGATCTCGGCGGCTTATGACGATATGAATCAGGCGATGGAGGAAGTAGGGTCCAAGATCAGCCTGGAAGGCTAAGGGGCGAGCGGGGTTTATTTGACACGGTCGGCATTATCCAGGGCGGCGAGTGTTTCCGCCAGGCTGTAGAAATCACGCAGTAAGATGGGGTGGTCCGGGTCTTTTCCGGGAAAGACGGCGGCGAAAGGCAAAGCCTGGCCGGGACCGGCTAAATCGAGAATCATCTGTTTGATGGCGGGGTCGCTATAAGTCCAGTCGGCGATGACCAGGGCGGCGTGGGTCTGCCGGAGCTTGTCCTGGAAGGCAGGGTTGTGGTAGATAAGCTCATCCAGGACGGCGCAATTCTTACACCAGTTGGCTGTGAACTTGACGATGACAGTCTGCTGGTTTTGGCGGCAGCGATCGAGCTGGGTGAGCCAGTTATCCGTGGGGGTAGTGGAGGAGGCAGTGGGACCAACGGGAGCGGCGGGGGTGGTCGTCTTGGGAATTACGGCTAAAGCCCAGGAGCCGGCGATGAGCAAAATCAGAGCGATAGAACGGGCAAAGTATCGTTTCAAAGCCGGGGTATAGCGATTGACCAGTCCCAGAGCCAGCCAGACGCAAAAGGCCAGCAGCAGACTGTAATAAAGCAGCGGTTTGTGCCAGCCGGTGGGGAAGAGCAGCAGCAGATAAACGGCAAAGCCGAGCATGATAAAGCCAATAACCTGCTGGAGACGGATCATCCAGGGGCCTGCCTTGGGAATGCGATTGATGAGTTTGGGTGAGCAGGTCAGCAGCACGTAAGGCAGGGCCATTCCCGCCCCGACAATCAGGAACACCGCGATGGTGATGGGCAGCGGCTTGGTCAGCGAATAGGTAAGTACCGTGCCCAACAGCGGAGCGCTACAGGGGGTGGCTAATACGGTAGCCAGGGCACCCATGGCAAAGGCGCCCAGATAACCCCGGCGAACGCCGGCGAGATTAGAGAGCCGCTGGGGCAAAACGATTTCAAATAAACCGAACATCGACAGGCTGAACACCAGGACGATGAAAAACAAGGCCAATTTAAAACCAGTACTCTGAAACTGCTGGCCCCAGAGGAGTTTGAAAGCGCTCATCAACACCGCCAGGCCGATAAAAACGATAAGGATACCGCCGGCGAAGGCCAGACCGATGCGAATGCTTTTGGCGCGGCCGGCTGGGCCGGATTCGGTGGAACACTGCTTGATAAGGGTAAGGGCAATGACGGGAATCAGGGGCAGGACGCAGGGCATGACGTTCATGATTAATCCGGCGGCCAGGGCCAGTAAAATGGCGGTGAGCCAGCCATTCGCCAGGGGGGCTTTTTCGGATTTGGTTTGGGCGGCTAGATTGTTATCGCCGGCGGCGGGGTTAAAATCGCGGAAAAGATGAGGCTGCTGGATTTTGGCGTCGGCGGCTGAGGCGGCAACGGTAAGGGCGACGGCGGTACTATCGTTCCAAAGCCGGCAGACGCCGGCATCGGAACACAGTTGGCCCTTGAGGGCAAGTTTTACGGCAATAGGGGTTTCTTTTTGTTGTAAGATTTCGACCGGGACGAAGCAGATTACCCTGCCTTTGTAAATGTGGTTGGAGGCGTCCAGGTTTTCGTCGGTGTATTTCTCGCCAAGGGGGTACTGGACGTTGCCGAATTTTACCCCTTCAATCGACTGGGGCAGGATTTCGGTGTCCAGGCCGAATTGGCCCTGCTTGGGATTGGCGTAAAGGTGCCAGCCGGTGCGAATGTCCAGGATGACGGCCAGGGCGAAGGGTTGGCCGGGTGCGGCGGGCGAGTACTGCGGGATTACCTCGATCCTGACCAACTGTTCCTGAACGCCGGTGGGGATGGTGGGTGCTGATGGGACATTCATCTGGGCGGCGGCGAAAGCGGTAATAAAAATGGGCAGTAAAATGGCGTATAGCGCTATTTGCCGGCGGGCAGGAAGCTTAACCGGGCACTTGCTGGGGGTATGGTCATTAGATTTTATGGGGCGAATAAGCATCTATTTATTTTAGTGACAAATAGTTATGGGCGATATATAACAGTAGTTTATCAGTCAGCATCAATTATATATAATATAGAACCGAAAGCTATCGAAGGGCAAATAATATTTACTTGCGTTTAATCTACCCTTTTGTAACAGTTGGATTTTGGAGATGCCCAGGTGAAAGATAAGAACCGTCTGATATCGATAATCGTACCGCTATTCAACGAGCGGCAGTGCGTGGGTGAGCTGGCTGAGAGCGTAGCGGCGGTGATGGAAAAAGAGGGGATCAACTATGAGTTGATCATGGTAGATGACGGCAGCACCGACGGGACGAAAGAAGAGCTGCGGCAAGTGCAGGCTAACCAGCCGCGGATGAAGATAATCGAGCTGCGGCGGAATTTCGGTCAGACGGCGGCGATGGCGGCAGGATTCGATCACGCCCGGGGCGAGGTGGTGGTGCCGATGGACGGCGACCTGCAGAATGATCCGGCGGATATCCCCCGGTTAATTGCCAGGCTGGATGAAGGCTATGACGTGGTCAGCGGCTGGCGAAGGCAGCGGCAGGATAAACTCTTGACCCGGAAGATTCCCTCGCGGCTGGCGAATTACCTGATCGGCAGGATAACCAAAGTGCCGCTGCATGACTATGGCTGTACCTTGAAGGCCTATCGCAAAGAGGTAGTGGGTCATTTACATCTTTACGGGGAGATGCACCGCTTTATCCCGGCGATCGCCAGTTGGGCGGGTGCGCAGGTAACGGAAATGCCGGTGAACCATCGGCCGCGCACCCGGGGCAAGACTAAATACGGTCTGAACCGGACCTTCAAGGTGGTTCTCGATCTGATAACCGTGAAGTTTTTGGGCGAGTTCAGCACCAAGCCGCTGCATATATTCGGCGGGTTCGGCATATTGATGCTGCTCTTGTCATTTATCAGCGGTTTGATGGTGTTATACCAGAAATTCATCGCTCAGCCTCCGAACCAGATTAATATGAATCGCAATCCGCTGCTGATAATCACGGCGGTGCTGGTAATTATGAGCATGCAGTTCCTGCTGATGGGTCTGCTGGGGGAGATGATGTGCCGGACCTATCACGAATCGCAGGGCAAAACCACCTACGTAATTAGAAAGATTTATGAGGGATCGGGCGGCAAGCGCGCTAACGGCGAAGAACAACAAGGATAAGGGTCATGGTTAAGCGGATGAAATCACGACCATCGGCCCGAACCATTCCGACGGCAAAGACCGGTTCCGGGGCGCGTTTTTCGAACCTCGGTGAGCTCAGTCGAACCGATGTTATCGGGATTATATTGGTGGTTTTACTGGCGGCGATACCGTTCGGCTACGGCAAATACCTGGAATTTAATACCAACGATCCCTTCGATAGCGGACTTAACGTTTACAGTGCTCATTGTCTGGTTGCGGGGCAGAAGCTTAACGCAGAAGTTATTCCCAGCGCCCTGCCGGCGACGCTGCTGATTAATTTTGTCGGGGTGAAGCTGTGGGGATTCAGCGAATTTGGTCCCAAGCTGATCCAGACGCTGATGCAGATGTTGGCGCTGGGCTTGATGTTTTATACGCTGCGGAAGACTTATGGCACGTTGGCGGCGGGTGCGGCGGTGGTGATGGCGGCGTTTTATTTGAGCTGTCCGCCCTTTGCCAAGTTCGGCAACGTCAAAGAACAGTTCATGATCGCCTGCATGATAACCGCGGCCTGCGGAGTGGTGCTCTATCGCCTGGGGGCGGGACGGGGCTGGCTGGTGCTGGCGGGGGCGACGGCGATTAATACCTATTACTTCAAGCCGACCGGGGTTTCCATAATACTGGCGATTGGCATCTATCTGCTGGCACAGACATTTTTACGGCGGGTAAGCTTTCGGCAGTTGGGCAGGGCATTTGCTTATCTACTTGTCGGAGCGGGGGTGGGGCTGCTGCCTTTGGTGATATTCTATCTCTGGCAGGGGCAGGTGGGGCAATTGCTGGGGAGATTTCCGGCAAATCTGGTGGCCATAATGTTGGGGGGATATATTTTCTTTTTAATTATCTTTCAAGCGGTTTGCAGGCTGCCCTGGGGCAGATTGAATCGAGGTTTTTCCGCGGCGGCAGTAACGGTGGTGGTGGGGATGTCGGCCCTTTTATTGATCTATGGGTCTGTCAGGGGGGCGAGGCAATTAATAACCGATGTCCAATCGCTGGGGCGACAGGTAGCGGAATTAGCCGGCGGGGCCGGCGGTTATGTGGGCAGCAGCAGAGAGGCATCGACCTTTCGCCAGCAGTTTGACGCGGTGTTCGGCTATTATCAATCTTTTGTAGTTCCGATAGGGCTAAGTTTACTGGCAATTTTCTGGCACGGCCAGCGATGCTGGGCGGGCTGGATATTGAAGAGGTCAAATCGGCGAGCAGAAAAAAAAGGTGGAACGATCCAGCCAGAAACCGCGCAGGCGATAGACCCGATAGAAGGGATTGTAGTGCTTTTCGGGATGTGGTGGTTGCTGGATATGCTCTTTATCTGGATTTCGCCGCGCAGTTATGTGCAATATTATCTGCCGCCCAGCGCCTCCGCGGCGATGCTGGCGGCTTACGCGATATATCGCTGCCAGCAAAGGCCCCTGGGTTACGTGTGGCTGTTGGCGGTGTGGCTGGCGGTTGATTTCCTGGTGAAATGGGTCCAGCCGAGTGATTCGATTTTGGGCATCGCTCTGCGATCGGGTCAGGCGGTGGGTCCCTACTGGGGAGGATTTTTGCTGCGGGTGCTGGTGTTGGCGGGGGCGGCGATATTCTATCTGGCCGGCAGGAGCCGCAGCAGACAGGCGGCGGCAATAGTGCTGGGCCTGGTCTGCGGCGGGATGTTTTTCTGGTGGAACAGCGGCAGTATAAGCGAGTTTAGTAATCGAGTTGAAGAAACCCGGTTGATCGAGCAAAAAGGTGTTAAGCTCCCCTGGGAAGCCATCGGGGAATATATTAGCCAAAACTCAACACCGGCAGATGGGCTTTACGTGTGGGGGTGGTTTCCCGGGATCTACGTGGCGGCGCAGCGGTTATCACCGGCAAGACATCCTTCCGAGAGTAATATGCATACGGATTCTCCAAACTTGCTCTTGCTTAAGACAAAGGAACTTGTTGCTCAATTGGAAGCTGCCCCCCCGAAGTTTATTGTCGATACCCAAAAAGATCATTTTCCCTATTACGCCAGGCCGTTTTTTCCATCCCATCCCCGGTTTGACCTATGGCCAAGGGTGGAGGTCGAAAAGGAAGGCAGAATTACCTTTGATTTACGACCTCGATTGACTAAAGATGAATCGAAGTATGAGTATATGTCGCCGAATGATTTGCCCAAGTATCAGCAGCAGATAATGGATCAGGTCCAAAGCTATACCTATATAGTGCTCAGTTATAAGAATCGGCCGGGCGGGCCGCTGACCAAAGAGCAAGCCGGGCAATTGGCGCAAGACGAAAAGGCCCGGCACGAGGCGATGGAATCACTGCGGGAATTTGTAATGAATAACTATCAGCCGATCAGCCCGGTTAGTTCCGGCATGTATGTTTTTGTGCGAAAGGATAGCTTGCGGGGGTGAGCTGCCGTCGCGCTAAAAAACTGATAAGCCTGATGAAAAATGAATGTCGCATTCTCATGGTAAACTACGAGTTCCCTCCGATAGGCGGCGGGGGCGGCCAGGCCCATTATCACCTCCTGCGGGAATACGCCCAAATGAATCAACTGCGGGTAGATGTTCTATCCAGCGGAGTGGGTAAAGGGATGCAGATCGAGGATTTTTCCGAGAATATAAAAATTTACCGGATCGGAATCCATAAAAAGAACCTGCATTATTGGCGTAAGTCGGAGGTTTTGGAGTGGTTGTTTAAGGCAAAGAGGCAATATAAGAAGCTGATTAGTCAGAACCGCTACGGGCTGGTGCATGCCTTTTTCGCTTTTCCCAGCGGATGGCTGTGTTATAAAAGCGCGGGTCTGTTGCCGTATATCGTTTCCCTGCGGGGTAGTGACGTACCGGGTTTTAACGTGCGGCTGGGGTGTGATTATAAGCTGCTGGCGGGGCTGTTTCGGCGGATTTGGACTGGTGCCGCCGCGGTTATCGCCAATAGCGAAGGGCTGCGGCAGTTGGCACGGGAGTTTATGCCCCGGCTGAATATCGAGGTTATTCCCAACGGGATCGATACCGAGCGGTTTTATCCGGCGGCGAACCGTGAAAGAGCGGTGGGGTGGAAAATCTTGACCGTGGGCAGATTAATCGCTCGTAAGCGGATAGATATGTTGATTGACGCAATGACGCAATTAAAGCATATGGGGATACCGGCTCGCCTGAGCATTGCCGGCGAGGGGAATCTGACGGAGCGACTGCGGCATTTAGCGCGGGAGCGGCAGGCGAGCGATGAGGTAATATTTTTAGGGCGGGTACCGGCGGAAGAGATGCCGCAAGTTTACCGCGAGCATGATATTTTTGTATCCAGCAGCGCCCACGAAGGGATGAGCAACGCCATGCTGGAGGCGATGGCCTCGGGCCTGCCGATTGTCAGCGCCCTTTGCGAGGGAGTGCAGGAATTAATTGGGGATAACGGCACAATTGTTAATGATGCCGATGGCGGCAAAATCGCGGAGGCGATCAGAACGATAATTCAGGATAAGCAAAAACACGAAACAATGGCGGCGGCGGCCCGGCGGCGGGCAGAGCTGTTTTCCTGGCAAAATGTAGCCCAGGCATATGTGGAGCAGTATGATAAGATATTAACCAGTTCAAAGAGCAATTCTCAGGGAATAAGATGTGCGGAATAGCCGGGTTCAACTGGCAGGATAAAGCGATCATCGAACAGATGGGGCAAAGTCTGCGGCATCGCGGCCCGGACGACCAGGGGTACTACGTGGATGAGCAGGTTTCGCTGGGGCATCGGCGGCTGTCGATCATCGATGTTTCCGACCGGGGGCGCCAGCCGATGGTGTTTGAGGATCTGGCCATTGTTTACAACGGCGAAGTTTACAACTATCAGGAGATCCGGCAGGAGCTGAGCGAAATCGGCTATCAATTTCAATCCCACACGGATACCGAGGTGGTGCTGTACAGTTATCACCGCTGGGGGCCGGAGTGCGTGAAAAAATTCAACGGGATGTGGGCCTTTTGCATTTATGACCAAAAGGAGCGCCGGCTCTTCCTCTCGCGGGACCGGTTCGGGATTAAGCCGCTTTATTATTACTTCGACGGGGAAAGGTTCATTTTTGCCTCGGAACTGACGGCCATAATGCAGCATCAATTGCCTCGGCAGTATAATGACCAGGCGGTGAACTTCTTTTTTTATCAGAAATATGTCGGGGCAGATCGGGCGATTTTCGAGAATTGCCGCAAGGTTAAGCCGGCGGAGAACCTGATATTTGACCTGGAAAGGAAAACTATCCAAAAATCGCGCTACTATGATCTGGAAGAGGAGATCGCCGGCTGGGCGGCAAAACCGGTGGGCGAGAGGATGGCCCTGGTAGAGAGCCTGCTGGTCGATGCGGTAAACAAAAGGCTCATCGCCGATGTGCCGGTGGGCAGCTTTCTCTCCGGCGGAGTGGATTCTTCGTTGATTTCAGCCATTATCGCCCAAAACAAGGACGATTTCGATACTTTTTCCATCGGCTTTAAAGAGGCATCATACGATGAGGTAAAATATTCCGAAATCGTCGCCCGGCATATCAAAACGCGCCATCACGTAAAATACCTGGATGTCGATGAATTGCTGGCCCAGAAGGTGCTCGGCTGGATTGACGAGCCTTTCGGGGACGCGTCGCTCCTGCCGACCTATTTACTATCGCAGATGACCCGGCAGGATGTTACGGTGACGCTGTCGGGCGACGGAGGGGACGAGGTTTTCGGCGGCTATGATACTTATCAGGCATATCAGATGGCAAAATATATACCGGCGGCGGTGGCCAGAGCGATTGGGCCGCTAGCGGGTTGGCTGGGGGCGTCGGAGAAAAAATTAAGCCTGCGTTTCAAGCTGCAGAAATTTGCCGCGGATTTCAGCGGCAATATCCAACGCCGGCACCTGGACTGGATGGCGGCCTTTCCCGACCGGCTGCGGCGCGAGCTGCTGGGGGAGCATTTTATCCCGGCGGAGGAATTAATCAACATCCGCAGTGACAGCGATCTTCTTTCTGTCCAACTGAATGATTTTGAGAACTACCTGGCGGGCGATATTCTCAAGAAAGTCGATGCCGCTTCCATGCTGCACAGCCTGGAGGCGAGAGTGCCTTACCTGGACTATCGACTGGTCAGCCTGGTGCTGAGTCTGCCGCCGGCTTACAAAATACGGTTCTTCCGCACCAAATGGCTGCTGAAAAAAATAGCGGCAGATTATCTGCCGGCCGGTATTGTGCAGCGGAAAAAGCGGGGCTTTACCGTGCCCATTTCCCGCTGGGTGAAAAAGAGTGACCTTATCCGGGAATTTATCACCGATCGTCGATACTATCATGACCTGGTAAATTATGATTACGTCCAGCGGATGATCAACGATCACGCCGCCGGCCGGGCGGACAATTCCCGGCCGTTGTGGCTGGTGTTTGTTTTCAATTACTGGAATTATTGCCAGGTGAAAGCCCAAAATTAATCATGCGAGCTGTCGATGTCAAAACTAGGTAAAATCAGCGTCTGCTTTATCGCCCCGAAGGCCTACCCCCTGTTTAATCCCCAGGTCCAGGCGGTTTTCGGCGGCTCGGAGGTGGATTTATATTACCTGGCGACGGAGCTGGCCCGCGACCCCGGTTTTTCCGTCAGCTTCGTTGTGGCCGATTATGGTCAGCCGGCCGTCGAGTCAATCGCCGGGATAACGGTAATTAAAAGCCTGGACTTCTCTCGCAATCCGCTAAGCGGGGCGCTGCGGATCTGGCAGGCGCTGGGCCGGGCGGACGCCCGGATATACCTGATTAAAACCGCGTCGTGGGGGACTTTTTTAACCGCCTTGTTCTGCAAACGCCGCAGCCGGATTTTTCTTTATCGTTCGTCCTGCTCCGAGCACTGCGACGGGACATTTATTATGCAGCATCGGCTGGCGGGGGTTTTTTACCGCTGGGCGCTGCGCCAGGCGAAGAAAATTTTTGTGCAAAATGACAGCGATATCACCGCACTGGCGGCTAGCGCCGGGGTTTCGTCCATAATGATACCCAACGGTCATCCGCTGGGCGAGGTTAATCTGAGCGAAGCGGAGGCGGCCCAGCGCGACATTATTTTATGGGTGGGCCGAAGTGATGTCCTTAAAGCTCCGGCGGAATTCATCGAATTAGCCCGGAATAAACCGGACGAAAAATTCGTTATGGTCTGCCAGCGGGCGACCGGTGATGACCAATATGAGCAGCTCCGCCGACAGGCGCAGGCGGTGAAAAACCTGGAATTTTGTGAGCGGGTGCCGTTCGGTCAGGTGGATGAGTATTTCCGGCGGGCCAGGGTGCTGGTCAATACCAGCGAGGCCGAGGGTTTTTCCAATACCTTTATCCAGGCGGGCAAATTCGCTACGCCGATCTTGTCGCTTAAGGTAAATCCCGACCATTTTCTTGATCGCTATTCCTGCGGCCTGTGCTGCCGCCAGGCGGGCATTAGCCTGGCCGAAGGGCTAAATTTTATGCTCGAAAAGGATCGCTGGCAGCAAATGGGCGGCAGTTGCCGCGACTATGTCAGGCAGCATCATGATATTCGAGAGATAATCAAACAATATAAACAGATTTTTGCCGCGCTGGCAGCGGGTGATTAAATAGGCCGGTGTAAAAACCGCGGGCATTGACCCGCAGGCGGAATATTGGGAGTTTTATGTGCGGGATTGTAGGTTTCAACTGGCAGGACAAAGATAAAATAGCGGCGCTGGCTCGGCTGCTGGCCCATCGGGGTCCGCAGCAGGAAGGTTTTCACGTCGCCGACGGCGTCTCACTGGGCCATCAGCGGCTTTGCATTATCGACCTTTCGGAAAAGGCCCGCCAGCCGCTTTACAATGAGGATGGCTCTATCTGCGTTTGTTTCAACGGGGAGATTTTCAATTTTATGCCGCTCCGAGACGAGCTGCAAGCCAAAGGCCACGTCTTTATCTCCCGCAGCGATACGGAGGTGCTGGTGCACGGCTACGAAGAGTGGGGATTTGAGCTGCTCTCAAGGATAAACGGCCAGTTCAGCTTCTGTATTTTTGACCGACAGCGGAATCAATTCTTCCTGGCCCGCGACCGGCTGGGGATCAAGCCGCTGTATTATTATCACGCGAACCAGCAGTTTATTTTCGGGTCGGAGTTGAAGGTCTTTTTGCAGGGCGATATCAAAAAAGAGATCAATCGCCTCGCGCTGAATTATTACCTGCTTTTCGGCAACGCCCCCACGGAGCATTGCCTTTTGGCGGGTGTCCGGCAGCTTGTGCCGGGCAGCTTTCTGGTTTATAACCTGGGGCAGAAAAAAATTATCCGGAACCAGCGCTATTGGAATATCTCCTTTAGCGAGACAATCGATAAACCACAGGCCCAAATCGCCGGCCGGCTGCGGGACTTGCTCGAAGAGAGCGTTCGGAAACGATTGATCGCTGATGTGCCTTTGGGTGCTTTTCTGTCCGGCGGCGTCGATAGCTCCATCATCGTGGCCCTGATGAGAAAACATGTCAAGGAGCTGAAGACTTTTTCCATCCGCTTCGATTACCCAGAATTTAATGAATCCCAGTACGCTAAAATCGTAGCGGAAAAATTCAATACCCGGCATTTTGAGATTGCCTTTGACGCCAAGGACGTTTTGGAGCTTATTCCCCGGCTGGTCTATCACTATGACGAGCCGTTTGGCGACCCATCGATGATCCCGACGTTTCTGGTCTCGAGCGTAGCCCGGCGTCAGGTAACGGTGAGCCTGTCGGGCACGGGCGGGGATGAGCTGTTCGGCGGTTATCCGCGGTACCGGCAGTTTGGCCTTCTCAAACGGCTCAATCGGCTGCCGGGTCTGCTGCGGGGTTTGTTGGATAGTTCGGTGGGCCTGGCGAATCTGGCGGCGCGAAATGATAAGCTAAGCAAGCTGCGAACCTTTCTCGGCAAGCCACAGCCGGATTACATTATCTATCTGATGCTTTTTAGTTACATGTTTCGCAGTAAGGACGAGCCGGCCGGTGACTTGAGCGGATTTACCGATCTGGAAAAATATTTCAGCTACAGCGATGATCTTACCAATTTGCTTAATTTTGATTTGCATGAGTATTTGCCTAACTGCCTGCTGACCAAGGAAGATCGCGCCTCGATGGCGGTGAGCCTGGAGGCGCGGGTGCCCTTTCTGGACCATGAGCTGGTGGAGTTCGCCGCGGGGATAGCCCCCGCTTGGAAGATCAGACGCGGCCAGAAGAAGTATATCCTCAAAAAAGCGTTTGAAGATGTCCTGCCCCATCGGATCCTCTATCGCCGCAAGCAGGGGTTCGGCGTGCCTCTGGTGCACTATTTCCGCAAGGAATTAAAGGAGTTCGCCCGGCGCGAGATTTTCGAGTTCCAGGAATACGATTATTACGACAAATCCTATTTGCAGGCCCTTTGGCAAAGGCACCAGGACCGCCGGGCTGATTATTCCCGCATCTTCTGGACCATCATCATGTTCAATTTGTGGTACAAAAAGTGGATGCGATAGAAAAACCGGCGCAGCTTAAGGTTAACTGTCAGGGGGCGAGTTTTTGGAATATTTCGGCCAGTTTTTCAGCCACGATGTCGGCGTTGTAAAATTCTTCCACCACTCGGCGGCCGGTCCGGCCCAGACGTTCCTGCAGAGACCAGTTCTGATAGAGAGTATGCAGCGACTGATACCACTCGTCAAGGGTAGTGGCGGCAAAACCTATTTCGCCTTTTTCCAGGATTTGGCGATTCATGCCGACCGGCGAGGCGATTACCGGCAGTCCCACCGCCATATACTGCAGCATCTTGAAGCTGCATTTGCCCCGGGTCCAGGGATTATCCGGCAGCGGCATTATGCCGACAGAAAACCGGTGCAGGACCTCAGCCTCGTTTTCCGGACTCCAGGGGACGAAACGAACTTTTTCAGCCGGTAAGAGCTTGTATTTCCAGCACCGGCTGGACAGCAGCATAAGCTCCGCCCGGTCGTGCTCCCGCAGGAACCGCGCCAGGACCGCTTCGATGGGCTGGACAAATTGATAATTGCAGGGCAGGCCCGTCCAGCCGATAACGAATTTTTCCGGCGGCTGCTGCATCGCCGGCCGCGACTGATAACGCTCCAGATCGATCGCGGTGGGCAGGACGTACACCTGCCGGCAGTATTGACGAAAGTATTCCGCCAGGTAATCGTTGCCCGCAACTACCACATCCATCGCTTTGGCGATATGGGGAACACTGTACCTGCCCAGGGGCCGGCTCAGCCAGATCGCGTCATCGACGTCCATCACCCGCGGCCGCTTAAGCAGCCGTTCGAAGGTTTCATAACCCTGGACCAGCTCCCTGCTGACCCAGATAATATCGGCGTTTCTGCTGGTAAATAGTGCCGGTATCCGCGCCGCGATCTTGAACGGGCTGGGCAGGCCGCAGCTTTCCCCGAAGATGGGAATATGATCACGGACTATAATACCGCGGCGAGCCAGGCGGGGGATGTACTGCCGGATCCGCACCCGCGAGGCGGGCGAATGCCTCGGTCCCGTAAGGGCACTAATCAATATTGCCTTATTCTTCGCCATAGCTTGGTTATGTTATATTATTGCCTTATTATTTCCATATTTTTCTTTGAAAGTGTACTTGAGGGGTCAAATTCCAGCATCATCGGGGTCGAGTAGATATCTGCGACCTATGAAAAAGCGAAACGATGAGCTTGGACTTGTTCCATGTATCGACCGTTATTTTATAACATGTATCAGTCTTTGTGGCCGATTCCCCCGAGTTCCTCCTGAAATCCCTTATTAGTCCAAGCCTCTCGAAACTTTTTGGTGTATTGCCACAACAACTGTCGATTAAGGCCCACTTGTTGGAGAATTTCTTCCAGAGAAATGCCCTGTTCGGCCCGATGTAAATTTCCTAGTACCTTATATACAATGCTGTCAGCTGAGCATATCAGGCAAGATTCAGATGAGTTCATCAAGTATGCTAGTGACTCAGCTTCACCGGTATCAAGTCGTTCGAGATAGGTACTGTCGAATCGTGAGCGAAATTTAGCAAGTTCCGACGGGAGGATATCAAAGATAGTTATTCTACCTTCGGTAATATCTTTGCTAATATCAAAATACTTTTTATCTCCCTGCTCGTCTTCGTAGAATTGAGCTTCGTCTTGAGCTACCGTGCGTGAAAGACGAATATCGCAGGAATCAATCAGCCTGTCCCATATGTTCTGTCGAAAAAGCTCAATCACGATATTCGCGTCAAGCAGAAGCAACCGAAACTTCTTCATCTTCCTTGAACTCCTGCTCGACATAGCTCATAGCTTCCTGCCTGCTGATATTCAGATACTCTGCGAATCGTCCTGTTGAAATCGCACCGTGGCGAAATGCCTTAATAGCCAAAACCCGATATCGCTCGGGCCACAATGGGGGAAGAGTGTTGTCGCGTTCGTCCATTCTGGACGTGAGAGCCTTTGCTTGGTCAATCATTGCTTTTTTATTCTCCTCCGTACTCTGGAGCAAGCCAACGTACGACATATGCCAAATAAGGGCCTCGGTAGATACGTCAAACTGCCGAGCTGCGTCGAAAAGCGCGCCATAGGTGATCCTTCCCTCTTTGACTTTGGAATGGATGACAACTCGAATAGCATCCGCAGGCATAAGTAGATTTCTTGCAAAACAAGTCGCAAATTTCTCCTCCTGCTCGCTTGCACATGTTGAGGTCACATCGGGAGCAACATTCTGACGGAAGATATTCCAGGTAAGCAGATGAAAAAGCTCGTGGGCTAAGTCAAAATTCCGTCGCCATCGCTTGTTTTTTCGGTTCAAGAGAACTGCTGCCCCAAATGTCTTGCTGTATGCGGAGGCCGCTGTTCCCGTTGGCTCAAAATCCATATAAAAAATCTTGACGCCGCAAACTTCTTCAAGAACAGACGGCAAAGATAAAGCAGGTCGATCCCCTAGATTCAGTGCATTAAGAACTCCCTTGGCCAAACCCATAGCATTTGCATAGGTGTATGTCGCCGCGTCCATTGAACTGTCTGCCTTGGGAAGGCAGACAGGAATTGTCTGGCCGGTCCATACCTCAAGATTGTGGTACTGTTCACATAGTTTGAGGAACTTGGACTCTATATCTTCGGTACCAGCGTCAGGCCGCTGCCGCCATAAAACCACATCTTCCTGTGGAATCGGGCCTTCGGCCAAAAAGAATGCTATCGACCTCCGATAAAGTTTTGACAGTGCCTGGAGTTGGCTTAGACTTGGTTCACGTCGTGAATTTTCAAAATCTGACAAGGAAGATTGCCCAACTCTCGTTTTATCATGCACTTGCGCAAGTGTAAGCGCAACCCGATCACGCGCAAATTTAAGCCTTTCTCCTATTCCCATAGCCCTACTCCACTTATATATTTTTCTTGATTATAGAACATTATATCATAAATATCGGTAAAAACAAACGATTTATTTCTGTAAAATGGAAAAAATAATCAACACCCACTTTCCTTATCGGATTTCGTTTACCAAAGCCTGCTGTCGGAAGGATAATCCTCGACTTATATCAGCATTTAATACGCCTTCGTTTCAGCAGCGTCAAGCCGCCCACCGCCAGCAGGGCCAGCGTCATCGGCTCCGGCGTCACCTGCCGCACATAGGCCATATCATTAACTAAATCCAATTCCAAAAGATACATCGCACCATCGCTGCCGAAGGTTAATGCCTGGCTTAAATCCATCCCGGTTGTCCGGTGCAGAATTTCTATATTTGAGCCGTCTGGAGCAATACGCCTTACCTGACTGGGTGAGCAGGCATATAGATCGCCTCCGAAATTAGCATACTGGGTGGTATCAAAATCTATCCTTCCGGATAAATTATCTAAAAAAACTGTCTGAGATCCATCGGGTTCAATTTTTAGGATATTTCCTATCCAATCCGGTTCTTCTGTAGTTATAGCCAGATACATCTTACCCCCAAAACGAGTTCCAGGATCAATGGCGATATCATAATTTAACTTATCCAGATCAGCGAAAAAAAGATCGTCTCCAGTATTGGTAATCTTGTATAAACTAAAGGGACTATCCGTTCCTGCGTACATTTGCCCGCCATAGTTGCTGCCCGGGTCAATCCCCACGCAATGCGGTTGTTCTGTCATCGTACTGAAAACCGATTTACTCCCGTTTAGCTCAATGCAAAGGATATTTTTCGCATCGTGATTAGCGACATACAATTTATTACCATAAGCGGTTCCTCCGCCATAGACCACATCCTGCGGATTATCCAATGCGCTGGCGAACGTCGTCTTCGTACCATCCGGAGTAACTTTATACAGAGCCCCTCCGTTATAATTCGTTAATATATATAAATTACCCGAAGAATCGAATGTCATCTCGTTGGCGCCACTGCCCGTAAACGCAAACGACGTGTAAGTGCTCACTGAATATCGGCTGTCAATAACCTCCAGCCCGAACGCCGCGGTTGCCGTTAACAAACAGACCAGTAAACTGACGTACATTTTCCTCGTCAACATTTTCCTTCTCCTTTTTAAATTGTTGATTTGATGAACGTCGAAAAAAATGCGGAAAATTTTACTGCTTCATAAAAAAATCCTCCTTTTGTAGTACCCCCAAAACGGTTCCCTGAATCGATATAATCCGAGATTTCACATCTACATAATGCTTAAAAATGATTCTTTCTATACAACATCAACAATCCTACTAAAATCATCTGGAAAAGTCAAGTATTATTATTGTGGAGGCAGTTGTTAGAAAACCTTGATAATAACACAGGTCAAAACAGCCGGAAACTGGTTTGAACGGTATCCATAACCCCTATATTATCAAAAACTTACTTTTCGGCAGGGATTTGCCTGGGGAATCCCGGGTTTATTCTTGCTTATTCGGGTTTTCTCACCAACTGTTTTCTCAGCCGCAGGGCCCGGACGATTCGCGAGATACTATGGCAGCCGCCGGCGGTGGCGCGGGGGAAAGTTGTTAAAAAGCCCATCAATAACTTGTACCACCCCGGCAGGAGCCGGTCGAACTGCTTCATCATCTGGCGGATGTCGCTGCCGCGGGCTTCGAAGAGCATGCTCCGCATCCAGCCCCGCAGCAGCTTGGCGGCGCACGGCTTAAAACTGTCCAGTTTGTCAAGCTTCGCCGCGTATTGCATCTGTCGCTCGATAAGATCGCAGTATAGCTTAGCCGGGGTGAATTGTTTGGAAAGGCAGCCCGGCCGATCCAGGTGATAGATAGCCAGTGGCTCACTGATGAATCCAAACTGCTCCCAGTGAAAGGCGATGCGAAACCACATATCCATATCCTCCGCCCGCCGCAGACCCTCCAGAAACATTCCTGCCGTTGCAAAAACCTCTTTTTTGACAATCACCGTATCAGGGTGCACAGTCTGATTCCGCAGTACGAAAGTGAAATAGTTGTCGAAAAATTCCCGCCCTGTAAGCTGCTTTTGCAGGTCGGCGGGACTGCGATCAGGTGCCTGGCGATCTTCGTCACATAGGCAGCGAATGTAATTACTGCAGCTCCAGAGCAAATGCGGATTCCGCTTAAGCAGAGCAATTTGCCGCTCTAGCAGATTTTCCCGCCATTCGTCGTCGCCGTCGAGAAAGGCGATCCAGGTGTTTTGGGCTGCCTTGATGCCGGTATTGCGGGCGGCGCTGAGACCGGCGTTTTCCTGGTAGATGTATCTTACCTTGGAGCCGTATTGCTTAATCAGCCCGGCTGTACCGTCAGTTGAGCCGTCGTCGATAACGATTATCTCGTCAGCCGGGCGGGTTTGCTTCAAAGCGCTGTCAATGGCCCGGACAATGTATTTCTCGATATTATAGGCCGGGATGACAACGCTTACGCTGAAGGAAGGTTTTTCTTGGTCGTTTTTATCCATGGTTTGTTCTGCTTTTAATCTTTTATATCCTTATTTTACGGCGTTCGGGGGCCGGTTGAGCTGACGGCGGAGATGGAATTTCCGGTTGATGGCGGAAAGGGTGCGGCAAAACACCCGGCTCATCGTCGGCGAGGTTATCAGGATCCGCATCATGGTTTTAAAGGCGGGTTCGAGTAGCTGGTCAAAATGGGTCATCATTCGGCGGACGTCCTCCAGGTCGTTGTCAAAAAGTGCCCCGCGGATCCATCGGCTTACCAGATACCGGGCCACAGGCTGGTAATCCTGGTAGCGGTTTTCCTGCCGCGATAGTTGCAGGTGACGATCGATCAGTTGAATATAGCCGTCGCGCGGGATGCGTTTTTCTGATAAGCTGCCGGGGATGTTTAAATGATAGATAGCCAGGGGCTGGGGGTCGTAACCGAACCGGGGGTATCGGTAGGCGATCCGCCACCACAGGTCGATATCTTCACCATTGTGTATTCCGAGTGGGAACATGCCTACTTCCTCAAAAATCCGGCGTTGGATGAGCATGGTCCCGGTCCAGCCGCCCCCCTGTTTGATAAAGGCTCGGAAGTAATCGGAAAAATAATCGCGATTTTTGAGCAGCCGGCGGACTTTTGAGGGTTCTACCGCAGGCGCCTGCTGGTTTTCCTCACATAAACAGCGGATATAGTTGCCGCCGGTCCAGACCAGGTGGGGATTGCGCTCTAATAATGCCGTCTGCCGGGCGAGTTTCTCATTTGACCATTCGTCGTCGGCGTCGAGAAAGGCAATCCAATCGCCCTGGGCCGCTTTTAAGCCGGTGTTGCGGGCGGCGCTGACCCCGGCGTTTTCCTGAAAAATATACCGAACCGCAGGGCCGCAGGCCTGGATTTTGGCGGCGGTGTCGTCGGTCGAACCGTCATCGACGACAATAATTTCATCCGCGGGGAGGGTTTGGGCCAGTACGCTTTTAAGGGCGCGATCAATGAAGCCAGCCGCGTTAAAAGCAGCAATAACGACGCTGATATTGAAAGGTTTTTCACAGTTTTTGCCATTCGAGGTCATCTTTTTGCTACCAAAATCACCAAAAATAACCAAAAATCACCCAAAATTATCAAAGCGGCAGACGAAAAAACCGATTAATAAGCGATAATACCGGCATACACGCCAGGGTTATCCGCGGGGCAATGGTCAGCAGCCGCAGGGCTGATTTATAGTACGAGGGCAGCAGCTTATCAAATTGCACGACCAGGCGGCGAATATGAATGATCCGCTCGTCGAAAAGATAAATATGAATCCAATGCCGCAAGTTATAGACCAGCCAGGGTTTAAACTGTTCCAATCGACCCGCTTGAGTGGCTAATTGGAGGTGCCGGCCAAGCAGGTCGCTGAGAAATTGGGGGCTGGTGTGCCGGGCGGTGATGCTGGGGCCGGTACGTAGGTGATAAATAGCCAGCGGTTTACTAGTGTATCCGATCTGCGGCCAGCGATAAGCGAGCCGCAACCACATGTCTTCATCATTGTAGCGGAGCATCCCCGGCTGAAACAGGCCGGCTTCGATGAGGGCGCTGCGTTTGATGATTTTGGTTCCCGTCCAGCCGACCGCGTAAAGCAGGCTGGCGGCAAAGTAGTCGTCGAAGAACTCCCGGCCGGCCAGGAGCTTTTCCACCTCCGAAAGCATCTCCGGTCGAAGGTCGGGGATCCGCAGGTTTTTTTGCCGGTCATAGCGGTAAAAATTGGCGCTGGTCCAGAGGAGCTGGGGGTTTCGCTCCAAAAGGGCTATCTGGTATTCCAGGTTTTCCGGCAGCCATTCGTCATCGGCGTCGAGAAAGGCGATCCAATCGCCCTGGGCGGCCATGATGCCGGTATTGCGGGCGACGCTGACGCCAGCGTGCTCCTGCCGCAGGTAGCGGATCGCCGAGCCGTACCGCTGAGCGATGGCGGGGGTCTGGTCGGTGGAGCCGTCATCCACCACGATAATCTCATCCGGCCGGCGGGTCTGGGCCAGTACGCTGTCAACGGCCCGGGCTAAATGGTCGGCGGCATTAAAAGCGGGGATGACGACACTTACGCGATAAGATTGTCCGAGGTTAACGCTGGTCATGGAACATGACACCTTAATTTATACATGATAATTTCGCATCAATTATCAAAAAGTATGGCAAAATAGCCAAGATTTTTATCTCGTGTACTTTCGTACTTTTTTCTTACGCAACCTTAGTCCCGATGAACCGACAGGGCCTGGGGTTCTCTTTAATGGTTTTTTCGAATTTATAAATTATTATAATTACGTCATAAGGCCCTGTTTGAGTGCAAATTATGGTAAAATAATCTGCGAAAGTTAATTATCTCGTTGGTTGCTGAAAAATAAAACTACAGATAAAAAAGAGTTAAGTGCCGCAATTTAATATAGTTATATGTATTTTGCACCATACATCCGCACGATTGTAAGTTTTTTACTTATCATATATATATATAATTTAACACATAATTGAAAATAGTCAAGCGGAAATTTGAAATTTTTACCAAAAGAGCCTTTATTTAAAATATTATCGGTGACGCAGTTAATACGGTCAAGAAATGCCTGTATATAGAAAAAGTGAGAAAGTGAGAAGGTGAGAAAGTGAGAAAGTGAGAAGGTGGGAAGGTGGGAAGGTGGGAAGGGATTGGGGGCTGGGGACTAGGGGCTAGGGGAGGGCAGCCAAACTGCCGGAAGAAGCGGGCGGAAGCCGCCGATGGGCAAGCCGCAGAATACAGAAACAACGGATGAAACCGGTTGACTAGATGGCCTAGGCCGATTACTTTACGATAATAAAAGTCATTTTTGATTATACATTTTTAACAGGCACAGAAATGGGTAAACGTCCCCTATTATTCCCATTATTGTTTTAACAACAGTTAAACTTAAAGAGGAACAAACATGTCAGAAACCGAAAGCGATTTAAGCGTTCAAAGGTACGAGTACAGCAAAGACCCCACCGTATTAACCAAATTTCTTAAGGCTATGTTGTGGATTTCGTTAGGCCTCAGCATCATTTCGCTGCTATCAGATTTCATGCAGTTGAACCTTCTAGGCGGTTCTTTTTCACAAGCTGAAGCTGAAGCCAACGACGCGCGCCAACAAGTCATTGGGGTGCTCCTTCTGGTTTCTTTTATTATTATGGGAATTACATTTTTGAAATGGATGTATCGGGCAAACTCAAATTGTCATGGATTTGGTCCGCAAGACATGCAATTTACGCCCGGCTGGTCGATATGGTGTTTCTTTATCCCCATCTTGAATTTGTACCGACCTTATCAAGTTATGAAAGAAATCTGGAAAGTCAGTACAAATCCTATTGACTGGGAAAATGAAACGGACAGCTCTTTAGTGGGCTGGTGGTGGGGGCTTTGGTTGATATCAGGTTTTGTCGGTCAAATTTCACTTCGTATGTCATCAGCGGCTGACTCAATTAGTTCTTTGCAGGATTCTACAACAGTATCGATTATTTCGGGTATAATAGATATCCCTTTGTACATCGTTATGGTATTGCTGGTATCTGCAATTAGTACAAGACAAGAAAATTTAGTAAGAAACTACGCCCAGGAAGGCACTGCCGTGGATGAGGATTCCGCGGCGTTCTATCCTCCCCAGTGAGCCAGGTTGTTATGGGGCATTCGCTGGGGTGCGGTATTTCGGGCAATTAAAGAAACAATGAATGGCACGAGGAAACTTACCCCACGACACGTCAAAAAAGGCGAAGGGAAGAAGGTGAGAAGGTCGGTCATTTTTTTAGATAAGGGGTATAAGGGCTGGGGGTTAGGGTTCAAGGGGGAAATGATGACGGGATAAATTATCCGACGAAAGAAGGTTGCGGGGCGGATTTGGCGTAAGTGGTTTATTAACAGGGGGATACAGCATAAGACATTTTCTGGTAATGACCTATAATCCGGTTAAAGAAATCGAGCCTTGCTGGTCGATAAGTTTGAGGAGCTTTTATGGGACTTGGTACTTGAGAAAAAATTTAAGGCAATTTGCTTAGCTAAGTCCGTCGCACGGCCGATAAACATACCAAAGCCCGAGCAATTTAGCATTTTAGTTCGCCAGATCAGTGGTTTTGGGCAGAAAAGGAGCCGGCTATGCGATATGAGAAGCTCGCAGAGCATGGGTTGAGGCAGGAGTCTCAAGATAAGATAAATATCCATTCCTTGCTGTCATGCAGGAGGCGTCCGGCGGCGGGAAATAACAGGGAAGGCTCACGGGGGGAGTACTTTCCGGGATTTTCGCCAGTGCAGACAAGCCTCGTCAAAATAACCTGTTTTACCGCCGCGATGTTGTTGATTTTCATAAGCGGCTGTACCAATTTAACATACGTTAAGCCCTCCAGCTCCAGCACCCCGCCGGAGAGCCAAATGCTGCAGACCAATCTATATGGCCGGCTGGACAACTGGCAGCCGGTAGGGTTTGAAGCGAAGCCATTTGCCTCTCTGATCCAGCATTCGTTCTGCGAAGAGGGAGGTGACTTCGATCCCGACGTCAGCGGGGACGGCAAATGGATAGTATTCAGCTCGCTTAGGCATTCTCCAAATCCGGATATCTATATCAAGCGAACCAGTGGATCAACAGCGACACGTCTGACGAGTGACCCGGCCAGCGAGATTCAACCGAATTTTTCGCCCTCCGGGGATAAGGTGGCGTATGCCAGCAATCGTTCGGGTAATTGGGATATCTGGGTGATCGGAGTGGACGGGACCAATCCGGTCTGTCTGACCAACGGCAATAGTAATGATATCCATCCTTCCTGGTCACCGGACGGCAAATATATCGTATATTGCTCCTTTGGCAGCAGGTCGAACCAGTGGGAATTGTGGATAGTTGATACCGCTAATCCGAGTGTAAAAAAGTATATCGGTTACGGTCTGTTTCCCGAATGGTCGCCCAATCCGAAGGTATCCAAGATTGCCTATCAGCAGGGTCGGTATCGAGGCAGCCAGTGGTTCAGCATCTGGACTTTGGATATGGTGGATGGTGAGGCAAAGTTCCCCACCGAGATAATAAGCAGCGTTTCTCATGCCTGTATCTGCCCGACGTGGTCACCCGACGCCAGTAAAATAGCTTATAGTACGGTGGGGGGCAGCAGCTATGAAAAGGCGGTGCCGGAGGCGGTAGTGGGCAGTACGGGAGAGGATGTCTGGGTAATAGATATTGATGGAAGAAATAATCTGCGGTTGACGCAGGGCGACGCCTCCAATTTTTCGCCGAATTGGTCGCCGGACGGACGCATATTTTTCTGTTCTGATCGCAAAGGGATAGAAAATATCTGGTCGATTAAGCCTAATCAGGTTGATTTCGTGGCGGAAAAGCCGATCGATTTAACCCGGCACCCCCAGGGCCCCGTCCAGGCCAACTAGCGGATTAAGCGTAGAATTTAAATCGAACCAACAAGTAAATAGCGTAAAGCCAAGGCAAAATGACCCACAGAATTATCCGAGCAGGTGAGTATGGGCTCGTGATATGGCTGGCAGTATGTTTTTTTCCCGGCTGCTCGGCCAGTCGGGTGGAACGGATATACCAGAACCCATATCCGTACCCGTGGAGAGTAGCGGCAGCTCCATTTATGGACCAATCGGGCACTGGTATTGTGGATACTATGTCGGCCACCGATGAGTTTTATACGGAGCTGCAGCAGGTTCCCGGCTTAGAAGTTACGCCGGTTAACCGTGTACAAGCGGTTATGCTCCAACTGAGGATGGAAAGGATAAGCAGTCCCGCTGACGCCATGGCGCTGGCGGATGCCTTGGAAGTGGATGGGGTGATTGTCGGAACAATTACCCGCTACAATCCCTACTACCCGCCGTTGGTGGGAATGGTAGTGCAGCTTTACAGCCGAAAAAGCCGGATGCCGGAAGGAACGGGAGACGGTATTAACCCGGCGGATATGGCGCGGGCCGGCAAACAAGTGGAACTGGAATTAAAGCCCCCGATGAGACCGGAGGCGACGGTAATAAGAATCTTTGACGCCAGCCAGAAAGAGACAGAGGAGCAAATTAAGCAATATGCCCAGCTTCAAGGCGAGGATCAAACGCCCTATGGCTGGCGAAAAGTTACCCTGAGTCGGAATTATCTGCGTTTTGTCTCGTATGAGATAATTGGTGAATTGTTGGCCCAGCAGCGAAAAGGATTAACTACTGCAACACCGGGAGATTAACGATGTTAAGCCAAAAGGAACTATCTCTGCTGAAAGAAGGCGAGAGATATATCTTCAGGTATGAATCAGGCAGCGAAGAAGAAGTGCTGGATTCATTTGTGGATATGGCCAACAATCGGGCCAACAACTTCGACTGGTTTGACGCGGCAGTTCTGAGTTTTCAGTTGAGCAAGCAACTGGTGGACGAGGCGGACGGGCTGTTATGCCCCGCCGACCCCAATTATCAATCCAGCACGATGGAATCGGGCGAGGACAAGGTTTGGTTTGTCTGAGTGGATATTGATTGGGGCGAAACGGAAGGTGGAAAAGAAGTTTAATGTTTCCTTTGTTTGCCGGAATGACCCTTCGGCGGCAGAGTGACCGGTGAGATTGCTTTGGGGATCGAGTCTGGAGAGGACGATCCGGGATATTTTAAAATAGAATAGGCGTTCGCCACGGGACAAGTAAAGCCATGCAAGATTATCCATTAATACAAAACTTTTTAGACTATCTCAATTTTGAGAAGCATTTTTCTCCTTACACGCTAAAATGTTATGCTGCCGATTTAAAGCAGTACGTCGGCTATTTGGTCGGCCGGGAAGAAGGTTGGCAGCATGGGTCATCGACCTCAGAAGGTAGCGGTTTTAATGTCGGTGAGTCGGCTAAAGGCGCGGCGACATCAGTGGCAGTGGATACCAGTACCATAATACAGCACAGTGATGTAAATACTATCCGATCGTTTTTAGTCTATCTTAACGAGCAGAATTATTCGAAGGCTACTTCCGCACGTAAGCTGGCTACCTTGCGGAGTTTTTATAAGTTTTTAGTCCGGCGTGGCGGTATGGAAAGCAGCCCGGTCTCCGCCATACGAACTCCCAAGCAGGAAAAACGTTTGCCGCGTTTTCTGGGTGTTGAACAGATACAGACCTTATTGGATTGCCCGGATACCAATAATATGCTGGGTGCGCGTGATCGGGCCATTATCGAGACGCTATACAGTAGTGGTCTGCGGGTCAGCGAGCTGGTGGCACTTAATCTAAATGATGTGGATTTTCTGGGTGAGGTGCTTCATGTTCGCGGTAAAGGCAAGAAGGAGAGGGTCTCGCCCATCGGTTCCAGCGCCTTGCAGTCTATACAGCATTACCTCACCTTTCGTGATTCCGATGTGCGTAAAGAGAATTTTGACCAGCAGGCCCTGTTTATTAACAAACATGGTCAGCGACTGAGCACCCGCTCGGTGCGGAGAAAGCTGGATAAGTATCTGCTGCAGGCAGGACTGGATCCGCGGATCAGCCCGCATACGCTGCGCCACAGCTTTGCTACTCATATGCTCAACAATGGAGCCGACCTGCGGGTGGTGCAGGAGTTGCTGGGGCATCGGTCCTTAAGCACGACCCAGATTTATACCCATTTAACCACCAACCGGATGAAGCAGGTGTATGACAGTTCCCATCCCCGGGCGAAGCTCGATCAGGCGGATCCGCTATAATCGCCGGGATGGGACAATCTAAACTATTCTATCGAAGCAGGTTATCGTTTCGATAAGTACAAGCCGGGATGCTTGATATAGCTCAATCGATTGAGTTCGATTGGGCTAATTTTTTGGGGTGATAAAACGATTTGGTGAAAATCTATACCGGTAGCAGGGTTGCTATAGCATAGAATTATTATAGAATGTAATGGGCTAAAGATTTTATGTTACGGAGATATAAAAATGTCAAAGGTAAATGCGATGGGGCGGCGGGATTTTCTGGCGCGGGTGGGAGCGGCGACGCTCGGACTGGCGATGTCGGGGGGCGGGATTTACGCCCAGGACGCCCAAAAAATCCGACTGGGCGTCATCGGCTGCGGCCGGCGCGGCGACTGGCTGGCGGATTTGTTTGTCCAGCACGGCGGATATGAAATATACGCGGTCGCGGATTATTTTCAGGATCGCGTCGATGGCGTCGGCGAGAAACATCAGGTACCCGCGGCGCGGCGATTCACCGCGCTGTCGGCGTACAAAAAACTGCTCGAGCACAGGGAAGTTGACGCGGTGGCGATCGTGTCGCCGCCGTATTTTCATCCGGAGCAGGCCAGAGCCGCCGTCGAGGCGGGCAAGCACGTGTTTCTGGCCAAGCCGGCAGCGGTGGATGTTCCGGGCTGCAGGATCATCGAGGATAGCGGCAAAAAGGCGACGGAGAAAAAACAGTGCTTTCTTGTTGATTTTCAGGCCCGCGCCAACGAACACTATATCGAGGTTGTCCGGCGGGTACATCAGGGCGTCATCGGGGACCTGGTGTTCGGCGAGGCCTATTACCACTGCGACCGGAGCGAAATCAAGGCCCCGCCCGGCGGCGCGGAAGCGCGGCTGCGAAACTGGGCTTTTGACAAGGCCCTGTCCGGCGACATTATCGTGGAGCAGAACATCCATTCGCTGGACGTGATGAGCTGGGTGATGAACCAGTCGCCGCTTTACGCCGTCGGCACCGGCGGGCGAAAGGTCCGAACCGACGTCGGAGATTGCTGGGATTATTTTACCGTCCTGTTTGATTATCCCAATCAAGTCGGGTTCACGTTCAGCTCACGGCAGTTCAACGGGTCGGGCACCAAGCCGGACGGCATTTATGATCGTGTTTTCGGGACCCGCGGGGTTTTGGAGACCAAGTACGGCGGGCAGGTCCTGCTTCGAGGCCCGGAATTTTACAAAGGCAGCACCGACCAGATTTACCAAAAGGGCGCAGTCAGCAACATCGCCTGGTTCCACAAAATCATCAGGGAAGGTAATTTTGAAAATGCCACCGTGGCGCCCAGCGTACAGAGCAACCTGGTTTCGATCCTGGGCCGAATCGCCGCTTATCAGAATCGCCGGGTGACCTGGAACGAAATGTTACGAAGCACCGAGACGGTCAATCCGATGCTGGAAGAACTCAAAGCGTGATTTTCCCGACACGGCGAAGATACGGAGGCGGTAATGAAAGGTTTCAGAATCGGAGCCTGCGACTGGTCGCTGGGAAAGAAGGCTGATCCCGGCGCGTTTGACGTTGCCCGGCAGATCGGGCTTGACGGCGTGCAGATCAGCCTGGGCTCAAAGGCAAACTATGTGCTGCTGCAGGATAAAGATGTCCAGAAAATGTATCAGGAGCAATCCCGCCAGCAGGGCGTCGAGATCGCCTCGCTGGCGATCGGCGAACTGAACAATGTGCCCTATAAATCCGACCCGCGGGCAGAGCAGTGGGTCTGGGACGCTGTTGACGTCTGTCAGGCGATGGGGCTCAAGGTGATGTTGCTGGCGTTTTTTTCCGCCGGGGATTTGCGCGATGACCCGGCGGGGATCGCCGAGGTGATCCGCCGGCTCAAAAAGGTCGCCCCGAAAGCGGAAAAGGCCGGGGTGGCGCTGGGGATTGAAAGCTGGTTGTCGGCGTGGGAGGTGGCTGATATCATCCAGAAAGTCGGATCATCGGCGATCAAAGTGTATTATGACGTGGGCAACGCCCATAAGCAGGGGTATGATATATACGAGGAAATCCGGTTCCTGGGGCGGGAGCGGCTTTGCGAATTTCACGCCAAGGATTACGACAATTTCCTTTTCGGTCGGGGCAAGGTCAATTTCCCCGCCGTCCGCGCCGCTATGGACGATGTCGGGTACCGGGGATGGATTCACATCGAGGCTGCCCAGCCGCTGGGTCTGATCCCCAGCTATCAGGAAAACCTGCGATACTTACGCGGAATTTTCCCAAAAACAGTCGAAAAATGAAGGCGACTTTTAAAATTTTGGGGTGGATTCCTAACCACCCATCTTCACTGAGCAGCTGTTCAGTGCGAAGAAATATTGATTGAGATCGATTGGGCTGATTTTTTATCGGACAAAACAGTTTTATAAATATATATATGGGTTACAGGATTGCCATTGTAAAAAATTTTGATATAATATAATTGGTGGAACTATAAGATTTTACGAGGTTAAAGTCTCCGTTGCAGATAGAAAATAAAGCAAGGCACCGCAAAGTATTGGTTTTGCGGGGTAGCGGCAGTTTGCGGGATATCTCCTGGCTGGCGGAGTTTGAACAGCAGTTTGAGACAATAACCGTTGGGGGCATAGAACAAGCCCTGCAATTACTTAGTGAGGAGGAATTTGACGCGGTTATCTCGCAGACGTCGGATTTCCTGCCCCTGGAGCGAGCCAGCGTATCCCATCAAGCGGTTTCCATCCTGAATACTATCGGTGAAGGAGTCTGTATAGTAGGGCGCGACGGGATTATCCTGTGGGCGAATCATAAGATGGAGGGTTTTTCCCCCGCCGTAAAAGGCAGTATTTCCCGGCACAGCCAGGAAGCGTTCGCTTATTTCGAGCGGCAGTATGTGCCCGGCAGGGAGCTGAATAAAAAACAACCGCAGTCGCGGAAATATTCCTTAACGGAGGAGGAAACCGAACGGTATTTTGAAATAATTATCACCCCCATGTTAGACCGGCAGGGCGGGTTGATCCAGGTGGCGGCGGTTATCTGGGAGTCCACCTCCGGCCGGCGGCTGCAACAGCGGATCGATGCCATTGACAAGGCCGGCCGGGAATTGGTGCGACTGGAAGCGGAACCTTTAAGCTCCATGACCACGCAGCAGCGGATACAACTGCTGCAGGATAAGATTATCCGTTACGCCCGGGAACTGCTGCATTTCGATCACTTTGTGGTTCGTTTATTGAATCGCCAGAGCAATAAGCTGGAAGTGCTTTTGGGAGTGGGGCTGCCCAAGGATGAAGAAACGGAGATCTTTGCCAACAGCGAGAATAACGGGATAACCGGTTATGTGGCGGCTACGGGACGTAGTTATATATGTAATAATCCAGCAGAGGATCCGCATTATCTGCCGGGTCTGGACGGTGTCCGCAGCACCTTGACGGTTCCCTTGCGGCTGCACGACAAGGTAATAGGCACGCTTAACGTGGAAAGCGAAGGGGAGGCTTTTTTTGGTGAGGATGATCGGCAGGTGGCGGAGATTTTCGGGCGGTATATCGCTATCGCCCTGAATATTCTGGACCTGCTGGTAGTGGAACGGTATCAGACAACGGGTAAAGCGATAAAAGATCTAAGCTATCAGCTTGCCACGCCGCTGAGCGATATAATTACGGAGGCGTCAAGCCTGATAGAAGATTATATCGGCCATGATGAGCTGAGATTGCGGCTGCAGGCGATTATTGACCATGTCAGCAGTATCAAACAAACGCTCAAAAGCGCCGTCCAATGTCCGCCGGGGATTTTAGGCGCCGGCAATTTGGAAAAGATAGCCGGTGATCAGGCACAATTGCTGGATAAGCGAGTTTTGGTGGTGGATGATGAAGAGTTCATCCGGCAGACCATAGCAGATGTGCTGGGCAAATTTGGCTGCCGAACGGATACCGCCCGAGACGGCAGAGAGGCGAAGGAACGGCTGGGGCAATGCCATTACGATTTGGTTATCACCGATATTAAGATGCCCAACGGCGACGGGTATGAAATTTTCGCGGCGGCCCGGGCGGCGGATGAAAAAGTGCCGGTGATCCTGATGACCGGGTTCGGATATGACCCGAATCATTCGATTGTGCGAGCTAATCGCGAGGGTCTCTGCGCGGTTTTGTATAAGCCATTCAAGGTCGATCAGTTGTTGGCGGATGTGCATAAAGCGATGAAGCTGGTAAAATCCTAAGATTTATCTAATTTAACATAAGACAGATTTGGCTCGGCAGAGAATTGATACTGGAATGCCCAAAGAACATGGGGCGATTTGTCATAGGGGATTATCTTCGTCAAGGCTCAAAGTAATGAGCTAAATGTATAAATACCTCAATAAGAAATGGCGGAGTGTAAGTTTGATGGAGAGGGGGGGAAGCACGCTTCTTTAGATTATAACTATCTGCCAAATAAGTGATTACGTAATATTGGCTGGCATGGACATCGGCATCCATGCTTTATTATCGCATGGATGTTAAGTATCTTATGTCGTTGTTCTTACAATTGACTGGAAATGGCTGGAAAGGTTTGATATATTGAAGGTGGAAGAGAGTATCATTCCTGAAAAATGATATTACTGCAGACGGAACACCGCATGAAAAGCCCCCTAAAACGCTATACTTACTGTTTGATCATGCCAGGAGCTTCACTGCTTAGAAGTATATGTATTTGGCGTCAGGGGAGAACTCAAAAGTAACGCAAGGCGTAGTAAATATATAATTTGTCTTATAATGTGAATTAGCATTTAGTTAGGATGTTTTAGCATGGCCAAGACAGCCAAAACTGCATGGGGTATTGATGTAGGTAACTGTGCCCTTAAGGCGATCAAGCTGGGTCTAAGCGGCGATGGGCCGGTGGTGCTCGATTTTGCGGTAATCGAACACGCCAAAATCCTGTCCCAGCCGGAGATTACTCCTGAAGAGCGCTTGGAAATCGTCAAAACCGCTTTAACGGCATTTATGGTGGAGCACAACATCAAAGGCTCGGCAGTGGTGGTTTCGGTGCCGGGCCAAAATAGTTTTGCCCGTTTTATTAAGCTGCCTCCTGTGGAAAATAAGCGGATTCCGGAGATAGTCCGGTTTGAAGCAATGCAGCAGATTCCTTTTGCGATCAATGATGTGGAGTGGGATTGGCAGACGTTCAGGACCAAGGAAAGCCCCGAAGTGGAAGTGGGGATTTTCGCCATTAAAAAGGATCTGGTCAATCGTGCTTTAAAGCCCTTCGCCGAAGCGGAGTGCCTAATCGAGACGGTACAGATGGCTCCGATGGCATTATATAATTTTCTGCGCCATGACCAAAAGAGCGTCCGGCGGGCGGCAGGCAATGAAGCAATAATCACCCTGGATATCGGGGCGGAAAATACCGATCTGATCATCGCGGACGGCACGCGTGTCTGGCAACGAAGCATTCCTATCGGAGGCAACCAGTTTACCGCGGCTCTCCAGAAGGCTTTTAAGCTGAGCTTCGCCAAAGCGGAGGCGATTAAGCGTACCGCCAACACCAGTAAATACGCCCGGCAGATTTTTCAGGCGATGCGTTCGGTTTTCGCCGATTTAGCGGCTGAGATTCAGCGTTCGGTGGGATTTTACAGCAGCGGCAATCGTGAGGTTCAGTTCCGTGAGGTGCTGGCATTGGGTAATGCGATGAAACTGCCCGGTCTGGTGAAATTTCTGCAGCAGAGTCTTTCTCTGCCCGTCAAGCGGTTGGATCATTTCGAGTCTTTAAGTATCGGCAGTGCGGTATCCGTCTCGCAGTTTACAGCTAATTTACCCAGCCTGGGTGCAGCCTACGGCCTGGCACTGCAAGGGGTGGGTCTGGGTGCGATTAAAAGCAATCTTCTGCCGCGGGAAATCAACCGCCTGACCCAATGGCGGCGCAAGCGCGGCTGGTTCGTAGCGGCGGTAGCGGTGTTTGTTATTGGTGCGCTGGTGTATTTTTTTCAGGAATATGCCCAAAGACATGATATTGATGAGGCGGATCAGTCTGGTGTTGCCCTCCAAAGATACGAAACGCAGATTCAGGACAATATTCGCAAGAAAGATGAGTATCTTACCAGTATCGATCAGACGCGAGCGGAGATCGGCAAGCGAGCTGATTTATATGATCCACAACCTCGTACAACAGTGCCTTTCCTGTTTCAGAGCATTTGCGATTGTCTGCCTAACGAGAAAAATAATCCCTCCCAGAGCAATTTTTATCAAGCATTTAAAACCGGCGACCGCGAGGGGGTGATGGCAATCCCCCGCAAGAAGCGCCAGCAGGTATTTATTAGCAGCATCAAAATGATTTACACCGATGATTTGAACCAGGATTTTAACACGGTGTTAAGTAAATGGACTACCGTCGATAGAATGTCAGACGGTTCATATATGCAGGATAGCAGTCCGATGATGGGACGTTCCCGGATGACGCCTCGTCCCGGTATGCCATCAGGAGGGGGAGCGGAGTATAACTATTATGGCGGAGGAGATACCGGACAACCAGGGGCGGCTCCCGCCATGGCTGCCGAAAAGATTTCGGGTTTCGTGGTGGTAATTGAGGGCAGCGTTCCTCATGAAAATAGCGAAAGATTCCTCTCACCGCCCAACGCAGGCTTGGATCCGGCAAAATGGGGATTTTTCAACAGGCTGCGCTTCTTTGGAAAAACATTTGCCGCAATTATGGAAGAGCAACGAAAACGCTCCGCCACGGAGAGTCAAACTCCAAGTAGTGGAACAGAACCCAATGCCACGACCCCGAGCGTAGCTCCGCTGGTAGTTAACCTGACAGAAGAGCAGATAGCTGCGGATAAAATAGCCAGCTCGCTGCCGTTTGAGACCTATATTGGTACGGGTCCTTTGAGTATGTACTTTGATCAATCCCAGGGTGATTATATTGTGAGCGATCCGAAGATTAATCAGCCGATAATTTTGGGAATCAAAACCGTCAGAGAACAGGATGTAAGTGGTATTAAAGCTGCCAGGCCGCGGGAAGTATCAGAGGCTGACGCATGGGGGTTGACTACCACCCCCGGAAGTGCGGAGACAGTTTATCTCGATCCGTTGACCTTTGAGCCTGTCAGCGCCACCTACAAGCGGGATGATCAAGGCAAACCGATATTGGATCCGGCAGGGCTGCCGATTGTGGAACGGAATGACTACTGGTATCGCGTAAAGTTTAAGGTCCGGCTGAAAAATCCAATCCCAGGCAATCCCCCGAAGTGACCAAAGATTGGATTTTTTCTGGAACGCGGCAAAGAGAGTAATTTTGGATCAATATTAATTATCTATTGCAGGATATAAAGATGGGTTTTATAAAGAAAAGGCTGTTCCTTATTTTATGTTCGGCGGTGTTTCTGCTGGGTATAGGGCTGCTGGTATGGGCTTATCTGATCGGTTCAGATAATGCCCAAAGGTTTATAAAAGTAAAAGACCAGTATGATCGAACGGGAAAGTTAAGTCGGCAGGCGGTAAACGAAAAAGAGCTGGCGCAATTGCAACAGAAGGCCCGGCAGGCCCAGGAGGACAGGGATACCGTTATGTTTTTAGCGAAACAAAGTACGAATCGCCCTCCGGTATATTCCGATGTTTTTCCGGAACCGCCGGATCGGCAATTGGAGAGACATTATTATCGCGAATTTGATAGTAAACTTTGTGAGACGATTACTAATAATCTTCTTCGTCAATTACGGGCAGGGGATCGGCCCAGCAAGATGGAAACGGATGAATACATAAAAAAAAGTTCCGGCACCCAGACTGCTCCCGGCGACTACATGATGGATTACGGCGCGGGTTATCAGGCGCCGGGATACGCGGAGAGCTCGGCCAGCAAATTAATTGACGATCTGCAACGTCAAAAAGCGGAAAATATGAGTATCTATGCTACTCCCGATACATTATTTAACATTGAATACTGGAAATCCGAACCTTATGACATCAACGATCGAGAAGCGATGCAGCATGATAGCTGGTTTGCTCAGATTGCCGTATGGATTCAGGAGGATGTGATAGACTCAATTTGTCAGTTAAACGATACCTCCAAAGCGGTTTTAAAAAATCCTGTCAAGCGGCTGATAGAAGTATCTTTTGGAGGCAATAAGCCTCTGGTGGCGGCAGCAGCAGCTAATGTTACAGAGGCCACGATGGCAACCATGGCAGGGGGAAGTTATTTTGGCAGTGAAAGTGCGGTGGTATCCCGGCGGAATCCAGATAGCTTAGGCAGATTGCCTTGTTACGTTACCGGAGGAATATCCGCGGGAGGGACGACTGGCGGCCCAGAGGCGGCTGGTTTGATGAGTCCCGACACCAGTATGTTTTTGGGGGGGGGTGGTTTTGAAAGCGCCGGCACAGGTTTAATGGGTGTTATTGGGGTTCCCTTTACTGGGCGGGCCAGCAATGATTTAATTGATGTGGTCCAATTTGAACTGGCAGTAATTATTGATTCCTCCAAAATTATCGATTTCATCAATGCCTTGCAAAGTGAAAAGTCATCCAGCAAGGATCCCTCGGGACAAAATCAGCGTAACCAGATAACGGTATTGCAAATGATAACCGAACCGCTGGACGTGGAAGGAGAAAAAAGTGCGGGTTACCATTATGGGCAGGGGGCTTTGACGGTACTACGCCTGGTATGCGAATATTTCTTTTTCAAGAGCGGCTACGAAGAATTTAAACCTAAACCGGTAAAAGAGTTATTAACGGGGGGCAGCAGCTTAGCCCAGCCGGACGGTTATATGGGGAATATCTAAAAGGAACCTGACATGGCCAATAAGCGAAGCATGAACATTTTAGAGGCCCATCTGGAAAAGATTATTCTTTTATTAGCCTTGGGTTTTCTGGGATGGGTGATCTACACCCATTTTGTAAATACTGCCGGGGTGGAGGTTGGCAAAAAAACTGCGACCGCTACCGAGCTTATCAAGGAAGCGACCGAACGGATGGATGAAGTCGTCAGGCTAATGTCAAATGAAACCAGTGGGGCGGATATACCGCCGTATGTTCCAGTTGCCGCCAAGCTTTTTAAACGCATTGAACCTCTGGAAGCGAGCCAAGTCGCTATCGCCCCCATCAACCTATGGGGCTATGTGGAACTGAAGCAAGAAAGAGAATATGTGATTCCGGAAGTAATGCCTTTGACTGGTGTCAAAGTTGAACTAACTCGGGCGATAGCCCAGATACCCATCAAGCAGGCGGAGGAGAATATTAATTTGATGCCGTTTGCCGGGGGCGATTATGCTTTTGAACAAAGAGATGTGGACTTTGTCACTGTGGAAGCGGTATTTCCCCTGGCCGAGATGCGAAAGCGCTTTGCCCAGAGTTTCGGCGCAGGTGCGATAAAGCCCCTGGAAAATTTTGCCGAACCCATAGCAGCATTAATGGAGCTTAAGCGAAAGCGGCTCTTGCCCGACGGCAACTGGGGCGAGGATGAAATTGTGCCTCCCTTGCAGGGGGATGTAAGCGCGTCCAAGATATGGACATTTGAGGAAATAAGCAAACGCTCTTCGATAGCGCATCAGGTATTGATGGCGGAGCAACAGAATCCGCTGGTGCAGATGAATATTCTTCAGCCTAAGCCTTACCCACTAGTCGATCAAAAATGGTTGCCTCCCATCGAAAAGGAAAAGCTGGCGAAAGAAGAAAGAACGGCCAGCAGGACCTCGACCGCCCGGGAGGCGCAGTTTGGTGAGTATTTTGAGGGAGTGCCGGATATGGGATTCGGTTATGGGCAGGAGACCATGGCTACGGAATTGCAGAAGGCTGAAATCAACGTCTGGGCTCATGATGAGCAGGTACAGCCGGGTGGGGTCTACAAATATTGGCTGAGAATCGGTTTTTTCAATCCTATCGCCGGTCGAAATTGGGTCAGGGCCAACCAGAAAGAGTTGGATAATCAAAAAGTCCTCTGGTCGGCTTGGGTCAGTCCGGAGGTGCTGGTGAGCGTACCGGAACGTATCGTATTTTTCCCCAAGTCGATGGGCAGGGCCACCGAAGCCAATGTCCGAGCGGAAGTATGCCGCTGGGAAATGGGAATGTGGCATCGCAAGTTTTACCCCATTGTTTTGGGCATGCCGATCGGAGATATTTCAGAGACCAAGATAAAAAAGAAGATAAACGTTACCGAATTTTATGGCGAAGGGGTGCCAGAGGAAGAAACTGCTGTTAATATTGATTTTCGCACCGGCATTACGGTGCTGGGTATAGTTCCGAATAGTACGCATTGGGTACGTAGGCTTAGATCGTTTTCTCAGATAGTTTGCGCGGATGTTATTTATCAGGATTCTTCCGGCAACATCAAAAGATTGGGAACGGACAGTAAGTGTTGGCCGCTCGAACTTCTTGATAAGCAAAAATATATTACCGCTGCCATTCGCAAGCAGGAGGAAAAGCTGCGCCCACCCAAGGAGCGCGGCGATCGCAGATTTCAGTAAGATGGCGGAAAGAATCCGGAAAAAAGTAATTTAAATCAGGGATTTTCTCCCAGTGAGCTGGTATTGTCCGCCGGTTCCGGAAGATTATTACCCACAGCTTTTCGAGATGGTAGTAACGCCGCGATATTTGCCCGAATCTTTTTCACCGCATTTCTGCTGCGCCATTGAGCTGCCAGCAGTATTATTATGGTAAAAACCATAATTCCCACAAATCTGCCGTGGTAAATAACGTTATCCCCGTAATTCATGCCTTCCCGGCTGAGGCGGTAAGACTCGATAAGGTTGCTGTAGTTGAAGAGGGCGCCGGGGATCGTTTCGGAGATCGCCGGCATCCAGGGCACAACCAGCACCATCACAATCAGCGAAAGAAAGAATGCCTTCCCCGAATCGGCCAATCCTCCCAGTCGTGCTATCAGGGAAAGTTTCATGCCGATTAATAGTGATAAACAATAAAGAACCGCGGCAAAAGGCAGCGCCATATAGATTACCCGCAGGCTCACCCGAATGATATCGGCTAAGGTAATAGCCTGTTTCAACTTTTTATCTTCCACTTGGTTGTCCTCAGGGATGCCGGTTGGAGCGGGCAGTTCGGCTGTTAATATTATGCGGGGGGATCGGCCGGTTTGATGGACATATTGGGAATTGCCCGAGAAACTAAGGGCGGGGTCGATATAACCCAGGTCCACGGTCCAAAATGCCGCTTCGGCCATGACCAAACCCAGAAAAAGAATCCAGAAAAATAGACTGCGAGCCTTATGGAAGGCGTTAAATGCCTCTGTGGCATCATCCCTGTCCAGACCAAAGCGTTGGTCCGCTGAATTTGCCCCGTTACTCATGGTTCTCTCCTTTAAATATGATAGTAGCACGAATGTTACTATAGAAAATGAAACAACTTATCGAACATCATAGGCATAGCGGTTCGCCTTTGTCAAATATTTTTCTTTATAAAACCCCGCTGCCTGCCGGGGGGAAGGATTTTTTTGTTATTTTACATATTAGCATTATTTATGTTATAATATCGTTTTGTCTGAAAGCCAGAAAATACCGGCTGCGAGTGCAGGCTTTTACAATTATTAGGATTTATTTTCCTGGAGGTAACAATGCCGCAAGAACTACATGGCCCCTTACAGGTTGGCAAAGAACGGTACGGAATCGTAGTGAGTCGATTTAACGAATTTGTCAGCTCCAGACTGCTCGCGGGAGCGCTGGACTGCCTCAAGAGGCATGGAGCCGGCGATGAGCAGATTACCATTATGTGGGTGCCTGGCTCTTTCGAGGTCCCCCTGGCGGCGCAGCGTCTGGCTCAAAGCGGCCGATTTGCCGCGGTGATCTGTCTGGCGGCTGTCATCCGGGGCCAGACCGTCCATTTCGAGCAGGTTTGTCAGCAGATTACGCGGGGAGTGGGCGAAGTCGGTTTGAAAACCGGGGTCCCCATCATGTTTGGGGTTATTACCTGCGATACTCTCGAAGAGGCCATCGATCGGGCGGGCGCCAAAGGGGGCAATCTGGGCTTCCATGCCGCCAGCGGGGCCATTGAAATGGTTCGGGTTTTAAGCCAGCTTGATGGCGTGAAGTAACATGATGGCACCGGAAGAATACCACTCTGATGCCGGGCGGGACGACGCCATTCCACCCGTCGAGGACCCGCGCAGCATGGCCCGGCAATTATCCCTGCAATTTCTCCATCAACTGGCGGTGCAGGGCGAGGATATTTTTAATCAACTGGATAATTTCCTGGCTCAATACTGCGACAACCAGGAGGCGCGTCGCTTGGCCAGGCAATGGATATCGGGCGCCTGGCACGATAAGACGCGGATTGAGGATATGATTAAATCGATCATCAGTAATTGGGATTGGGCGAGAATCAATCTGGTTGATCGCAGTAATCTGCAACTGGCGGTCTTCCAGTTACTTAATTGTCCCGAGATACCCTTTAGAGTGGTGATCAACGAAGCGGTGGAGTTGGCTAAACGCTTCAGTACCACGGCGGCGCCGGGATTTATTAACGGCGTTCTGGATGCGATTCGCAGTCGATATATTAATAAACCTGATAACCCCGCACCGGCGGGTATTGATACGGAGAATAAAGAATAGGATGGCCTTATTTTCTCAGGCGTTTAATAAGCTCAAAACCTCTTTGGTAAAAAGTCGTCAGAAGATTAACGACTCCCTCAAGAGTGTCCTGACGATAGGAAGAAAAATCGATGAAGTTTTGCTGGAGGAGCTGGAGGAAAAGCTCCTCAGCGACGATCTGGGCGTGGAAGCGACTTTACATTTGATCGAGGATTTGCGCACCGCCTGGAAGGGCAGAAAAATCACCTCGGCCCAGGAAATCGTGCCCTTTCTCAAGCAGGAGTTGATTAGTTACTGGCCCGGCCAGGACCGCCAGTTGCATTTTGCCGCGGAGGGGCCTACCGTCATAATGGTAGCCGGGGTAAACGGCTGCGGCAAGACCACCAGTGTCGGCAAGTTAGCGTGGCTGCTTACTTCCCAGGGCCGAAATGTGGTATTAGCCGCTTGCGATACCTTTCGCGCGGCGGCGGTGGAGCAATTGTTTATCTGGAGCAAGCGTACCGGGGTGCAGATCGTAAAACACCAGCAGAACAGCGATCCCGCTGCTGTGGCCTATGATGCTTGTCAGGCGGCTCAGTCGCGTCAAGCGGATGTCCTCTTGATTGACACCGCGGGCCGACTTCACACCCAGCAGAATCTGATGCGGGAATTGACCAAGATTCGGGATGTCGTCAGCCGGCAGATTCCCGGCTCTCCGCATGAGGTGATTTTGGTACTGGATGCCACCACCGGCCAGAATGCCATCAACCAGGCCAAAATGTTTACCGCGGCGGTTGATGTCTCCGGGATTATGCTGGCCAAACTGGATGGGACAGCCAAAGGCGGAATAGTGGTGGCTATTCGCCACCAGATTAATATCCCGGTAAAGTTCGTCGGGATCGGTGAAAAACCGGAAGATATTGAACCGTTCGATCCGGAAATGTTTGTGGAAGCTTTGTTCAGTTAGTCTGGTTATTTGAAAGAGGGAAAATTTACCGATGCCCATTTATCAGTACAAATCAATCGGTAAGGGCTGTAAATATTGCCGCGGGGGTTTTGAGTTAATGCAGGCCATGAAAGATAAACCCCTTACCCGATGCCCATTTTGTAAGGCCGCGGTGAAAAAGATTCCCTCGCTTTGCAGTGGTTTTACCCCCTTGCTTTCCAACAGCAACTTGCGGGATAAAGGCTTTACCAAATTGCAAAGAAGAGGCGATGGCACCTATGAAAAGACAACCTGACGGAGAATTGACCTTGCCCTATATGAAACGAGCAATTGTTGGCTCAGGTGGATAAGGTTTCGATCAGGTCGGTTATATCAATTCCTCATTTCAGTGCAGATGATAACTAAATTCCAAAACCTGCGGTTGCACCAGTTTTTCGTAATCATGGTATATAATGCGCAAGGCCTGTTCGTGTGAGCCGGCTTGAAAAACCAGATATTTGTCTTGGGTGAGACTTTTGTCGATGATGGTTTTTATGCCAAAAATATTGCCGAAGGGGGGTTCCGCACCCAGCTCGCACTCGGGGAAGAGTTTGGCCAATTCTTCTTCGCTGGCCAGTTGCAGCTCTTTGGCGTTTAATTGACGCTGCAATTCATCAAGGTCCACCTTATAGCAGGCGGGTATAACACACATAAGATATTTGCCGTCCGCGCGGACGACGACCGGTTTCGCTACATTTAATCCGGGTACATGTTCTTCCGCCGCCATTTGCTGGGCCGTGAATGTGGGACGATGCGAAAGGAGTTGATAATCAATTTTTTTCTGATCGAGATATTGCTTAATCTGCATGGCAATGGCTCCTTAATCAGGAATTGGAGGTGTCTATTTATTAACGCCGTTAATAAAAAATAACCTATAAAACTATCTGCCGCAAGGATGTCCCCAGTCAACAAATGCAGTTCTTTTTGTAAGTTCTTTTGTCACATTGGATTATGTACTCCAATATTTTTAACTCTTTGAGCTGCTTATCAAAAAGAGAGGTGCACTTTCTCAAGGATAACCCAATCTTCCTTGCCGGTGATTATCTGTTATTTAGGGATGGTAAACGGGCATTTTAGGTTGCTAAAGTACAAGCGTGCAATATAATGGCAATATGCCAAGAACCGCGAGAATAGTAGTAAATAACACTGCCCATCATGTGTTCCAACCGTCACTTAAAGGGCGGGCGATATTTTTTACCGATCAGGACCGGCGAAAATATCTGGAGATATTAAGCCAGCAGGCTCAGTTTTATAAGGTTGATATTTTAGCTTATTGTCTCATGCGAGAACACATTCATCTGGTCGCCAGACCTCGCCGCGGGGGTAATTTAGCCAAGGCCATCGGGCGTACCAACTTTTCTTATGCTCGTTATCTTAATCGCCGGCGTAAGCAAGGCGGTAAATTATGGCGTAATCGCTTCCAGTCCTGTGCCTTGGACGACCGAGCGGTGTTGACGGCAGCGCAATATGTGGAGTGTCAGCCGGTTTATGCCCGGCTGGTACGAAAGGCGGAAAAATATCCCTGGTCCAGCGCGTCAGCCCACCTTAAAGGTGTCGATAAATACGGGATTTTAGCCCTTCAGGTTTGGCCCAGCCGGCAGCTTAGCCGCGAGTGGTCGAAAATCCTCGCCCAATCGCTGGATAAGAATATCCAGGCTAAACTGGCCAGCTATACCCAGACGGGTCGGCCATTTGGCAGCCGCCCTTTTATCCAAAGACTGGAAAGAAAGTTAGGCCGTCGTTTGCATCCTTTGCCCGTCGGACGACCTTTGAAAGAGCCATGATCCTGCTTTGATTTTTTAGGATTAATTCAATGCTTGGGGTGGGTGAGAACGCCTTCTTAGAGAGATAGTTCCTGATGTTATTCGTTAGCAAACAAACCCAAATAGAGGAGCTACTTGCCCAATACCGCCAGAAAGTTTCGCTTTGCCTGAATAATTTTCACGAATCCATAAAAAAGTATTGTCAAGCACCTGACCGGCAGATTCTGGGCAATGATTTTCTGGTGGTGCATAAGGCGGAAAGCCTGGCCGATGATTTACGCCGCGAGGTGGAAGTAATGATGTACACCAAGAGCATCTTCCCCGAATCCCGCGGAGATATTCTGGGCCTGCTGGAAACCATGGACAAAGTTCCCAACCAGGCTGAATTTGCCTTGCATATGGTCCTGACCCATCATATTGTAATTCCACCCCAGTTTGTTCCCAGCCTTTTACGCCTGGTTGATATTTGTCATCGTTGTGTGAACAGCCTGCTGGAAGGGGCGGCCAAGCTGTTTACTGATTTTACCAATGCTACAGTGGCTATCGGACAAGTGGATGTCCTCGAAAGCGAAGCCGACGCCATTGAGGCCAATCTTACCGAACAGATTTTTGCCGGCGATCTTGAGGTGGTGCATAAATTACTGTTGCGTGATCTGGTGCAAAACATTGCCGCGATCAGTGACCGGGCCGAGAATGCCGGTGATCGAATTCGTATCATTGTAGCCAAAAGGAACGTGTAACGCTGATGGTTTTTCCCTTTCCTCTTCTGGGTGGCATTTTCCTGGGCTGGTCATTGGGCGCCAATAATGCTTCCAATTTTTTTGGCACCGCGGTTGCCTCGCGGATCATTACCTTTCGCAGGGCTTACCTGCTCTGTGGCGGCGGCATTATTTTGGGCGCCGTTTTACAGGGCCGGGCCGGCTTGCAGACTTTAAGCAGCCTGGCAGGTTCCGATTTGACTTCTTTGGTGATTATTTCTTTGGCGGCTGCCCTGACCAACACCATGATGACCTTTTTGCGTCTGCCCATCAGCACTTCGCAGGCGGTGATCGGGGCTATTGTGGGAGTGGGATTGACGATGGGAAAGGTACACTGGTCCATCCTGACCAAGGTGATAATCTGCTGGATAGCTACCCCCATTGGAGCCATAATCCTGGCTTGTCTGGTTTATTGGTTGCTGGGGATGATAATTTCGCATGTTCCAATGAGTATGTTGACACGGGATAAAATACTGTGGAGCGGTTTGATTATTATGGGGGTTTATGGTTCCTATGCCCTGGGGGCCAACAATGTAGCTAACGCCACCGGTATTTTTTCCGGCAGGCTGCCGGGGATATCCGATGGATGCCTGCTGCTTATCGGCGGGGCGGCGATTATTCTGGGCGTATTTACCTATAGCAAGCGGGTCATGCTGACGGTCGGCTCGGATATTATGACCTTGGATGCTTTTACCGCTTTGGTCGCGGTTACCGCCATGGCGATTACGGTGCATATATTTGCCTTTGTCGGCGTGCCGGTCAGCAGCAGCCAGGCCGTGGTGGGGGCCATAATCGGGATTAGTTTCATGCGGGGCGTCCGGGCCATCCACTTTCGCACCTTGCGCAATATAGGTTTCGGCTGGTTTATGACGCCCATAATCGCCTTGATTCTCTCTGCCGCCGGCCAGGCCATCATAGCGGGTATGTCAAAGGTCTAAGTATTTGTCAGTTACACAAATAGGCAAGTTACTGCCGGGCCGCCAAATCCATAAAATTACCATAAAAACGCTCGATTTGTGCCCCTTGGATTATTATTATCTCGGTTATTTGAAAAATAATAATTATGTTTAAGCGTAAATGCGATAAAGAGAATATATCATTTTGACTTGGGTTTGTCTTATGGCTGGATATGCCAACACGGGATATGGAGGAAACTTATGGGTCAGCGGTCGATGGATAAAGCCGTGATTTTGGCCCGGGGATTAGGCACCCGGATGCGCAAGCAGGATGACAAGGCCGCGGTCACCGCCACTCAGGCTGAATTAGCTCAGCTCGGCCTGAAGGCGATGATTCCTATTGATCGACCTTTTCTGGATTATGTCTTGCATGATCTGGCGGAAGCCGGGTATCGACGGGTTTGTTTGGTTATCGGGCCGGAGCATAAAGTCGTACGTGAATATTACGGGCAAAAAGTTCGCCCCCAGCGGTTGCGGATAGAATTTGCCGTCCAGGATAAACCGCTCGGTACCGCTGACGCCGTTGCCGCCGCGGAAGCTTTTGCCCGGCAGGACGATATCCTGGTAATTAACTCGGACAATTATTATCCGGCGGAGGCGCTGGCGGCGCTGTGCCGGGCGGGGGAATGCTCCCTGGCGGCTTTTGAGCGGCAGAGCATGATCGCCGGCAGTAATATCCCTCCGGAAAGAATCACCCGATTTGCCGTGGTGCAGACGGACAAGGATGGATATCTTACCCGGATATTGGAAAAACCTGATGAAAATGTTCTGGCCCGACTGCCGGAGCCGATATGCTTAAGCATGAACTGCTGGCGGTTTAGCCCGGCTATTTTCACCGCCTGCCGTTCCATTTCTCTTTCTCCCCGCGGTGAGCTGGAGCTGCCTGACGCCGTCCAGTATGCTATCGACAAGCTTTCCCAGCGATTCAAGGCCCTTACTTTTAAACTTCCCGTCCTGGATCTGACTACCCGCTGCGACATCGCCAGGGTAACGGAAATTCTTAAGGGAAAAACGATAAATTTATAATCACCAAATGCGGAAAAGTCCCGTAACATCACTTCCTTCAAGCTCTTAAGATAAAAACCAGGGAAGGTCCTTTTGACTTGCGCCGCTGGGCCGCTATTATACCATAGAGGGGTATATGGTATATTAAGAAGATGAATAATGCCGGAAAGACCAAGCTTGGTTCCCGATGATAAACTTATTCAGCGGATGCGATGGAAATCTTAAGTAAAATATTGCTTAGTTACTGGCAAATCCTCATGGAGCTGTCCGTTTGGCTCCTGCTGGGTATGCTGATAGCGGGTTTATTGCATGTGCTGCTTCCCTATGGTTTTATTCGCCGCCATTTGGGCAAACGACGGTTTGCCAGCGTTTTCAAGGCGGTCGCGGCGGGTGTACCCATGCCTTTATGTTCCTGTGGGGTGATTCCCGCCGCTGTCGGCTTGAAGAAAGAGGGTGCTTCGGACGGTGCGGCGATCGGATTCCTCATTAGTACCCCGCAAACCGGTGTGGATTCGATTTTAGTCAGCGCTACGTTTCTCGGCTGGCCTTTTGCTGTTTTCAAGGTGTTTAGCGCCTTTATCAGCGGTCTGATCGGTGGGGTGCTGGTCAATATTTTTGGCCGGCACCCAGCCCACTCCGCCGATCAATCCAGCGGTTGCCATGAGGGCTCCTGCTGCTCTTCTTCGCAGCAGTCAAACCATGCTTCTGATAATAATAATGCTATTAATCGTTCCTGGCGGGAAGGTCTGCGATTCAGTTTTATGCAATTGCTCCATGATATTTATCGCTGGCTGATTATTGGCATCGCCCTTGCCGCGGTAATTAATGTTTTTATCCCTCCGAATTCCCTGGGCCGAATACCCTGGACGCAGGGCTTATTGGGCATGTTGGCCATGCTGATCATTTCTCTGCCGATGTACATCTGTGCCACCGCTTCGGTGCCTTTGGCCGCTTCCCTGGTGGTTGCCGGGATGTCCCCGGGTTCTGCTCTGGTGCTGCTGATGGCCGGTCCCACCACCAATTTAGCTACCATGGGCAGCATCTATCGTACTTTCGGGGCCAGGATATTCTTTTTATATCTGACCACCGTTGCTGTGCTGAGTATCGGATTGGGATTGATTTTTGACTGGGTTCTTCGTGACCTTCCCCCCGCCGCGGGGCATATGCATGCCCTGCCGGGGTGGTTAACTGCCGCCGCCGCCGCGATTCTGTTGGTGATGTTTGGCTACTTGGCAGGCTACGATATCTATGTCAAACTGCGCCGTGGGAAAAAAGAACGTACGCCGGTTTAATTGCCCGGTTTTATTAATCACCTCCACTTTTAACTAGTCGAGGATTACTTCATCCTTATAACCGGGGATAACCGCATCCCAGCCGTTTTCTTTCTGCAGGGTATTGGCGAAGGCATGTGCCGCCTCGGATTCGCCGTGGACTACAAATACTTTCCTGGGTGAATTTTTCAGGCCGGACAGCCACCGCAGCAGTTCGTCACGATCCGCATGGCCGGAAAAGCCGTGAATGCGGGCAATATTCGCCTTAACCGGATAGACTTGACCCAGAATACGTACTTCCTTGGCCCCGTTAGTTATTTCTCTGCCCAGCGTTCCCCGCGCCTGGTATCCTATAAAAAGAATGGTGCTTTCCGGCCGGGTGATGTTGTTTACCAGGTGATGTTTGATCCTGCCGCCCGTGCACATGCCCGACCCGGCGATGATCAGCACCGTCCCGCTGATATGGTTGATTGCCTTGGATTCGCTGCTGCTTGGCGTCATGGCCAGGCCCGGCAGATCGAAAAGTGATTTATCATGATTAACCCTGTCGGTCATCTCCCGATCAAAAAGTTCCGGATGGTCCTGAAACACCTTGGTTGCGTTCATCGCCATGGGGCTATCCAGAAACACCATCAAATGCGGCACACGATCCGCCAGCAGCAGCTCGTTCAGGTAATACATAAGTTCCTGCGACCGCTCGATGGCGAAACTGGGGATCACCACGTTACCGCCCGCTTTCTGCGTGGACGTAATAATCTCCGCCAGTTTGTCCTTTATTTCGGGCGTTTTATCATGCTGCCGGTCCCCGTACGTGGATTCCACCAGCACGTAGTCTGCCTCTTCAAAAACGGTGGGATCGCGCAATATCGGCTTGTTCCACCGGCCCACGTCACCGGAAAACAAGAGTATCCTCTGCTGTCCGTCCAGTTGCAGTTTGAGCTTGATCATCGCCGACCCCAGGATATGACCGGCGTCGTAAAAAGTAGCTTCAATCCCCTCGCGCACCTGCACTGGCTGATTATAGGCATAGGTGCTGAAAAGCGGCAGGCATTTCTGGGCGTCTTCGATGGTATATAATGGCACCACCGGCCGTGGTCCGGTCCTTCCCTCTTTTTTATGTCTTTTCTGCTTGAATTCCGCGTCTTCCATCTGGATCTTGGCTGAGTCCAATAGTACGATTCGACTAAGCTCAGCCGTTGCTTCCGTGCAGTGGATTTTGCCCACGAACCCGTTCTTCACCAGCCGGGGCAGCCACCCGCAGTGATCTAAATGGGCGTGGGTCAGCAGTACTGCGTCGATTTCCCCCGGTGCCACGGGGAAATCATCCCAGTTCCGCTCCCGCAGCTCTCTTTCCTGATATAGCCCGCAATCGACGAGTATCTTGCTCCCGTTCGCTTCCAGCAGGAACCGCGAGCCGGTAACATTTTCCGCCGCGCCGAGAAACCGTAACTTAATCTTCATGCTTTCTTTCTATCTTCTCCATTAACCCCGAAGATTCCCCAATCCTAATTCCTTATAATATAAACTTTTCCCCTGTTTACCGCAATTCCTAATTAACCCCCATCAGCTTCTTCTTTGATAAAACTTTTAGCCCCCTGCACTGCAGGGCGGTTCTCCTTTTCAAGCCCTGAAAGGGCGAAATATAATAGCCCAGGGTGAAACCCTGGGTTAACAATTACATCCTTATAGAGCCCTGAAAGGGCGAAATAATATTTCCCCCCCATCACCCTGGAATTCTTGCGTTTTATTCAACTACTCAGAAAGTCGAGGGATAAGTTGGGACAGTCACCAATTTAATAAAGATATTTTTGTCCTTTAATTATATTATGCTGCATAATCAAATTGCTCTTTGACAATCGAATAACCTAACCGACTATGGGCCTGCTGCCGGTTTTGCTGTTTGGTCCGGGACTGGTGAGATTGGCGAGAAGGTATATGCTGGGTCAGCCGGTTCCGGTTCGGCTGGGCATACCGAGAAAGGGAATATGCCTGCTGATGGCCTTTATCATGCTGTTTGGCCCGGAGCAATTCCGTCAGTTGGCCGAGGCCCAGACGCAGTATGCCAATCTCGGCGTAAGTACCTGGGGCCAGGTTGACCGCACCATAACCTACGAATACGACGACAACGGCTCGGTCCTGACGAAAACCACCACCGTCACCTCGACAACTGCAGTTGTTGAAACGGTAACCAATCATTACAATCTTGTCGGTCGGCTGGACCAGGTAACCACCGAGTATGGCGATACCGTCGAGGTAACTGAATATACCTATAACGATGAAGGTATTCGCGTAAAATCGCAGTTTACCCGAACCATCAGCAGCGTTAACGACCAGACCCGCACCACGACATATCTGATTGATCCCTATAATCACACCGGCTATGCCCAAACACTCGAAGAGGAAACGATTACCACTGATTACATCAGCGGCGTACCGCAAACACCTGTTACACAACTTACCACCTATCTTATTGGTGACGATGTAATTGCCCAGACAAAAGATGGTGACACGCAGTATCTGTTGTACGATGGCCACGGCTCTACTCGCCAGTTGGCGAATTGGACGGGAAGCGACGTAACCATTACCGATAATTACAGCTATGATGGTTATGGCGTATTATTACAAAATAATTCTGTTGCTTCCGACCATCCCGGTTATACCCCGCTGCAAGCTACCAACCTCCTCTATGCCGGCGAACACTTTGATGCCGATAATCAAAACTATTACTTAAGAGCACGTTGGTATAACCCGCTAACCGGCTTATTCAACCGCATGGACGATTTTGCCGGCAATTCCCAGGACCCGCAATCCCTGCATAAATATCTCTACTGCCATGCCAATCCGGTCAATGGAATTGATCCGAGTGGGGCATCCGTAACCTTCTTAGAAGGTGCTTTATATATATTGATACTTTTTCTTGTTATTAATATAATTGCCATTGAAATTACTAAACATATAACTTCTAAAAGGATTGAGGCTGAGCCTGGCGAGATTATAATTATCAATGCTGGTATAAATGACGCAAAAAATAACGTTCAGAATGCACTTCAAAAATTGTTAAATATAAATAAAACTGAAAACAAAAAAGAGTACGAAAAATGGTTTGGCAAATATGACCCAAATTTTAATCTGAAGCGCAACACATAGGTTTACTCCAGAAGACCTCTGTCGGGGTCCGATAGTTTAAACATTTACGCGGTCGATTATTTAATAATTCCAATGCCCTGTCAACATC
>Ga0068714_10000830_pt1 | contig 51653 bp, 37 predicted proteins | sample MTBNYHSulfiMetaG_FD_62988 | JGI IMG/M metagenome (GOLD analysis project Ga0068714, IMG submission 62988) | Enrichment culture microbial communities from rom New York Harbor, USA that are MTBE-degrading - MTBE-NYH (New York Harbor Sulfidogenic)... | ecosystem: Environmental > Aquatic > Marine >... | reverse complement strand
ATGGCGATTGCCCAGGCGGTACAGGCCCTGGCAACGTGGCTGGTGCTGTCGTATTTACTAGGGCTGGGTTTTCGGGCGACTTTGACGATCGGCATCGCGTGCTGGCTGGTGATGTACCTGGCGTATTCCATAATGCGGCCGACTGGTATGGTGATTATTTCCCAGGGGTTACATGGGCTGGCGTACGTGTTTTTCATCATCGGCGGGCAGATTTACGTTAATACTATAGCGCCGCAGGAAATCCGCAGCTCCGCCCAGGCCCTGATCTTTCTGGTGACGATCGGACTGGGACTGTTCGTCGGGACACAATATACCGGCGTGGTGATGGATCACCTCAGAGTGGAAGGTAAGTTTCGCTGGCGGCCGATATTTCTGGTGCCCTGCGGGGTACTGTTAGCCTGCGTAGTGGTGTTTTTCATTTTGTTTCGCGGACCAATCGCTGGGTGAGTGTTGGTAGAGTAAGTCTTTTACCGGGAGCAGATTATAGCGGTCGGGTGACGGTTTGAGTTAGATCAGCGGACTAGGACCTGGCCGGCGTCGGCGACGATGATCTGGCCGGTAATCATTCGCGCCTGGTCAGAGCAGAGGAATACCACGGAATCGGCGATGTCCTGGCCTTTGATTTCACGTTTGAGGATAGTTTTATCGACGTAGTACGGGATTACCTGTTCGGGCTTGATACCGTATTTTTTGGCGCAAATCCTGAGGTAACTGGGATTCCAGATTTTAGAACCTTCAAAAACGTTTCCCGGGCAGACGCAGTTGACCCGGATGCCGTACTGGCCCAATTCCATGGCCCAGCCGCGAGCCATGTGCAATTCGCCCGCCTTAGTGGCGTTGTATGGGGTATTATTTTTGCTGGCTTCCAGGCCGGACTTGGAGCTGATGTTGATAATGCTGCCGCCGATGTTCTGGGCGATCATGATGCGGGCGGCCGCCTGGGCCATCAGGAAATAGCCGGTCAGGTTGATCTCCAGGGTCTGGCGTAATTTCTGCACCGGCAGCTCAACAAGGGGGCCGGCAGGGGCGATGCCGGCGGCGTTGACCAGAATGTCCAATCCGCCCCATCTGTCCAACAGCGAGGTAAAAGCGGATGAGACGCTATTTTCGTCGGTAACATTGCAGGTAAGAGCCATTGTGGAGGCGGCGGGAAGCTCACTTTTTATCAAATCGACGGTCTGCCGGGCGGCGGAGGCGTCGATATCCGCGACGGCAACCAATGCTCCGGCTCGGGCCAGGCCAAGGGCGATACTTCGGCCCAGACCGCTGCCGCTGCCGGTTACCACCGCCATACGATTTTGAAGCTGGCCCTTTCCAGTGGAGCTAAGCTGTTGTTTGCGAAAGGCCTCCGATTCCCATTTGTTGATGAAATCTTCCTCGCGGCTGGTTAAGCTCTTGATGCCGCCCAGGCGCGTAGCGTGGCTGCGGATAAAGAAGGAGCTTTCGGCGATCTCGCGGGCGGCGGGGGTGATTTTTTCCTCGCCCGCGATGAAAAGACCCACTCCTTTCAGCAAAAAAGCGAGCGGCGGCTTCATCCCCTTTTTCAGCAGGGAAGTTATTTTATCAGCGATTAGTTTGGGATTGCTGCTGTCCAGCCAGACGGGTGAGCCGTTGGCGTAAACCAGTTCGTCCGGCGTCAGGCTGGTGGTAGCGAGCAGTCGGGGAGCGGACTTTTCCGCCAGAAAGCTGGCAACGGCTGGGTTGTAAAAATGGGAGACCGGCAAGTGCTGCCCGGTGGCGGCGAAAACCCCATGCCGCAAATTAAGCTTAGCCTGATTAACCGCGTTGAGGTCCGGAATTTTCATTTTTACTGTTTTGGATCTTTTGACTTTTCGTAAATGAGCGGAACAGCGGTTAATCACCTTGCGGACCAGGCCGAGGGCATTATCCGCTGAGTCAGCCGAGATGAATAGGCCATGCTTTTCCAGGAATAAAATGGCGGGCTTTTTCCCGTATTTTTTCTGGTAGTCCGCGGTCAGGCTTGCGATTTTCCGGGCCAGGGTAAAGCCGGGGTCAACGTAAGGAACCCACAAGAAAGGCAGTTTCTTGTTCGGAAAGAGTTTTTCCAAAAGGTTCTTGCCGTTTTTAGCGTTTACGTAAGCGCCGACGGTGCTGGGGTGCAAATGGATAATGTGGCTGTCGAGGTAGGCGTGTAGGTGCGCCTCGACGGATGGGCGGGCATTGGTTTTTAGGTTATCATCGCAGGCCAGCAGCAGCCGGTGAACAACCTCGGTCTCCCGGGCGCTGGTTTCCATTCTCACGATGCGGGGATCATTGATAATGCCGAGGACCTCGTCGAGCTTAAGGCGGCGCCAGCCTCTTTTCTCATTCATATCCTTCAAGGCGGTGCCGCTGGCCTTGATAAACATGAATTGGCCGTCGGCGGTTTTGACGGAGGTATTGCCCCCGCCGCCCTGGACCAGTCTGGGATCTTTACCCGACTCGTTGGAAATTCTGATAAGCTCGGCTAAAGCCTTATCCATTACAATTTTCCCTTCCTAACTCAAGTTGACAAAACCAAGTGCAGCAAATCAATGCGTATTAATCCAGAAGATGTATACCATTAATCCGCAAAAATCAAGTCGAATTTTCCTGCCTTTGGTTGTTCTTTTTCCACATCCAAAGCGTAGCCGCAATAAACCAAACGATGGTAGAGAACAGCATATACCTTTTCACTTGATTCAGATTTGTCATCTTGCCGAACAAAAACAGAATTGAAGGCAAGATTAAAGCGAATAACGAAAGTAAAGCGATGATTTTAACAATTATTCGCATAATTATCCCTCAAATTAAGCCGTTTTCGGCAGAATGGATCTTTTTTTGATAAATCCTGCTCAAAATAATATATAGAATCGCCGCGATAAACCAGCCCGGCAGTGAAACAAAGAAAATCTGTACATGGGCGAATTTCACCAGTGCCCAGCCGATCAACAGAGTAACAAACCAGGCTAAGCCTGCCGCCCAGTTGAAATTCTTTCGAGTAAGCTGGGCGTAATTACTTTGCAGACCGAATTTTTGAATTAACCAGAAATCAACAAAGATCACCGCCCCCATGGGCATTAGAATCAATCCGTACAAGGCAACAAAGCCTAAAAGCTTCATAGCGATTGCCGGAAACATGGCGGCGATCGTCGCAACCATTCCGATTGCCAGGGTCACGGAAAATCGAGAGGTTTTGGGCATGATCGCCTGGAAAGCCAGACCAGCCCGGTATATTGTCGGATTGGCTGTTGTCCATCCGGCTATAACGACACAAATCAGACCGGCGAGCCCACATGCGCTATAAGCGAGTGGTCCGGGCAGTGGGGTAGGAACAGACACCTTTTTATCAACTTGTTTAATAATACCTTTATTTACGAGATTATCTTCAATTTGCATAGCTTCTTTGATGAGATCAGGCGTCAAAGGGGACTTTTCCAGAGAGGCTTGGGAGTATTTCGCCTGATTATTCTGGACCAAAAGTTCAATCATGTACTGATTAGGATGTGTCTGATGAAGCTGGAAGGCAAAGAGCATCGAAGCAGCCAGCCAAGCCATGAAGTGGCCGACGTACATTCCTGTAGCGGAAGCTGAGCCATACCATGATTTCCTGGCAAATCGAAGCACTGATAAATCGCTCATGCCGATATGCCAGGCCATGTTGCAGAACCAGGCGAAGAACATCACATGCCAGAAGGTGAATTTTGTCTGACCGGGCAGCGGCTGGCCGCCCTTCCAGATTGCCGTTTTGCACAAGGCCCACACATCGCCTGCCGAATGAATTTCAGCCTGTGTCGCATCGACAAACTGACGGAACATAATGATGCCAAATGTCAAGAAGACCAGTACCATCCAGGGAGCGGCGACATTGGCAAACTTACTGATGGCCTTAAATCCGTATGCGGCACAGACGGCAAAGAGTAAGCCTACAGCCGCCACGGCTACCACCCAGCCGACACTATTGGGGACAAGATCATTCAAGCCCGGCATTTTAAAATTAAACCACACTCCCAGCGCGGTCGCCGAAACGGTAATCATCGCCCCGGCTAGAATTGTGAACATTACCCCATTAGCCAGGTTGTAAAGCGTTACCAGGTTTCGGCCGCAGATCTTTTCCAGTTGATAATACAGTGTCAGACGGACCCGGGTGGCAATGGGGGCACAAAAGAGCATCCAGCTTAACACCGCCAAGGCATTGCCGATAATCAAGCCCACCACCAGATCAAACGCCCCTACGCCCGCGGCCACAAACAGGGAACCGATCATCAGCTCGGTACCGGCACAATGCTCACCAGCGTACATGCCGATAAAGCTTCCAAAACCCAAAAGTGCGTGCTGTGGTACTGGCTGGCGTTCGTATTCTTCCCCCACACGATGGGTATCAGCAGCGGCGGAGCTTTCTTCCGCCTCGAGGGAGGTGTTGGATTCATTATTGATATTAAGAAACTCAGCGTCAGACACGATGAACCTGTCAATCGATTAATAGTGCTGAAAACCTAACTCGCATGAGCTGGTTCAAGCATAACCGCCTGCGACTCGGGTTTGTTATCTGCCGGCTGTTTTTTCAGATAGCCGCTGTAACCGGCAATCACCGACGAAATAACCAGCAGAATCAGGCCGATTGCCAGTAAGGATTTGGTCTTGCCGCTGGTACCGTGCCACTCACCCAGCATTATGCCCAGCAGAGAGCTGAAGAGGATGGCACTGGCCATCAGCACCGCCCAGCCGATATAGGCGGTCTCACCCATAGCCGGCTCACCGGTTTTTAAGCAGATAAACTGGGAACACCAAACCGCACCCGCTAGGCCGGCGAAGACAAAATTCGCCAAGAGCTGCGGGCCTTCGGGCATGATGTAATTGCCGCCGGTCCGGTTCTTGATATTAAGGAACAGGCACCACAAAAAGTTAATGGTAAGACCCCCCAATAGAACCACCACCAGAACCGGCATACCCTGCCAGGAGATGCTGGTTGCCGGCGCGATCTCGCCGGCTAATTCCTGAATCTTGCCGCCGCCCTGCAGCCCGAAATTGAGTGCCGAACTCATCAGGCCCGAAAAAATCGCTACCGTGATACCCAGCTTAAAATTGAACTCAGCGACCGCCTTTTTCGCCTGCTCATCGGAAAGCTCACCGGTCTTGCTCATTCCGGCCATGCCGACGAATATAATGCCCAATACCGAAACGCCGGCACTGACGACGGAAACAATATCCGGTGTTGACTGAAACAATTGGGTAAATTTACCCTTGAGCATCGGCGGAATCAAGGTGCCCGCCGCTGAACACAAGCCGCAGCCGATGGCCAGGCCCAGCCCGACGCCCAGATAGCGAATCATCAATCCCCACGTTAGTCCACCAACTCCCCAGGCAGCCCCGCAGAGATAGCAGTACCATAATTCTTTACTGGGTGCAGCCCGCAGAACTTCAATCACATTGGGCGAGGTCTTAAACGCTAATATCCACGGGACAATCAACAGGCCGAACAGGGCATACACCATCCAGTAGCTCTCCCAGGCCCATTTTGTAACCTTTTTAAACGGCAGGTAAAACACGGCACCGGCCAGCCCGCCCAGCGTGAAGATCACAATACCAAACGCGGGATTGGTGGCAGAGGCAAGTAATGATTCCATGTGTGGCTCCTTGATTGAAAGAAATTGGTTTAAAATCGCAACTGACGTTTCGCCGTAAATACGAACAGGAGAGGGGTATATGTCATATAAAGTTCCTCTCCGGCTCGAATATTATACAGAATCAGCGGGCTGAGAGCACGTCCTTTTCATACTTGCGGACTTCATCAAACCATGCCATGCCGACCGGCACATTCTTTTTAATGCAGTAGTGATCCCACACTGCCGGCCACGGCAGCGTCTTCAGTTCCTCCATCATTGCCAAACGCTTGGTGTAATCCATGGCCAGCTCTGCCTTCTTGAGGTCCGCCGTTGGTTCCAGCAGACCAAGCAAAAGAGCCTTGAGCATATTCCGCATCCCCATAACCCAGGCGGCTACCCGGTTGATGCTGGCGTCGAAGTAGTCCAGGCCGATATGAATCTTATCGAGCTTGCCGCTGCGGATAAGCTCCTTGGCAATTGCCTGCAGCTCGTCGTCGAGGATGACAACGTGGTCGCTGTCCCAGCGGACCGGGCGGGACACGTGCAGCAGCAATCCTGGGCAAAACAGCAGCACCGAGGAAATCTTCTCCGAAATCATTTCCGAAGGATGGAAGTGGCCGGCATCCAGACACAGGATCTTCTGGCGGGAGACCGCGTAGCCCAGGTAGAACTCGTGCGAGCCGGTGGTGTAACTTTCGGCGCCGATGCCGAACAGTTTCGATTCGACCGCGTCCAGATGGATGGCGGGATCGATCTTTTCAGCGAAAATCTTGTCCAGCGAATCAATCAGCCGCTGGCGGGGGCCGGTGCGATCGACCGGGATGTCCTTATAGCCGTCGGGAATCCAGAAGTTGGTCACCGTGGTAGAGCCGAGCTGCTTACCCATAGCGGCCCCGATCTTGCGGCAGGCGATGCCGTGCTCGATCCAGAAATCACGAATCCCCTTGTCCGGGTGGCTAAGGGTAAAGCCGTCAGCCGCTTTGGCGTGGGAAAAGTAGGTGGGATTGAAGTCCATCCCCAGGCCGTTGGCCTTGGCCCAGTCGATCCAGCTTTGGAAGTGCTCGGGTTTCATCTGGTTGCGATCGACAAACTTGCCCTTGTTGTCAAGGTAGCAGGAGTGCAGATTCAGGCGATGCTTGCCGGGGATCAGACTGAAAGCCTTTTCAAGATCGCCCCGCAACTCATTGATGTTGCGGGCCTTGCCGGGATAATTGCCGGTGGTCTGGATACCGCCGCCGGTTAATTCGGCACCTACGGTCTCAAACCCGCCCACGTCATCACCCTGCCAGCAGTGCATGGAGATGGGAATTTTGGCCAGCTTGTCCATCGCCTTGTCGGTATCGATGCCGATTTGCGCGTAGTGCTCTTTTGCCAACTGATAAGCCTGTTCGATCTTTTTGGTATCCATTTCACTCTCCTGTTTGATAAATGCCGTTCTTCACGGCGTCAAAAGTTTCAGACCGTTAAGCAAACTTACGCTTTTAGTTTCATAAACCGCTCAAACTGCTCATCCCATTGTCGGGTATTCTGTGGGGTATAGGTTTCCAGATCGAAGGAATTACGAGTTACCTTACGCGCCTCGGCCAATGAGGACAGATGCCCCAGGCCGATCGCTTGCATCATGATATTACCGATGATGGTCGCTTCAATGGGGCCGGTGACGACCTTTTTGCCCGTGGCGTCAGCGGTTAGTTGGTTCAGCAGCTTATTTTGGGTGCCGCCGCCCACAATGTGCAGGGTATCGAAGGTGGTTTCGTACACCTCTTCCAGTTGCCGCATTACCAGCCGATACTGCAGGGCAAGGCTTTCAAGGCAGCAGCGAACAAAAGCGCCTTCCGAAGCTGGGGCGGGCTGGCTGGTCTTTTTACAGAATTCGGCAATCGCCTGGGTCATCGAGGCCGGATTCAGGAATGTATCCCGGTCCGGGTCGATCAGGCTGACAAAGGCGGGAGCCTTAGCCGCCATCTGGGTCAGTGTGCCGTAGTCGATTTCCTTATCAAAAGCCGCTCGGCACCGCTGCACCAGCCACAAGCCCATAATATTCTTCAAAAAGCGAATTGTGCCGAACACCCCGCCTTCGTTGGTAAAATTGTACTTGAAGGCCTTTTCCGTCGCCATGGGTTTGTCAGCCTCGATCCCCATCAGCGACCAGGTGCCCGAGCTGATATAGGCGAATTTCTTGTCTTCCGCGGGCACTGCCACCACCGCTGAAGCGGTGTCGTGCGTACCCGGAGCCACCACCGGAATCGCTCCCAGCCCGGTCTCGCTCTGCAGCTCTTTGGTAATCGGGCCGATCACCGTGCCCGGCTCGATAAAGTCCTGCATGATGGATGGGTCCACTCCGATCGCCTCCAGAAGTTCTTTATCCCACTTACGGGTCTTGACGTTGACGCACTGGGTGGTGGTCGCATCGGTGTACTCGTTGGTGATTTTACCGGTAAAAAGGTAATTGAAAAAGTCCGGCACCATCATGAAATATTTGGCGTTCTTCAGGGCCGGGCTATTGGCCCGTGCCAGGGCCAGCAGATGATAAACGGTATTGATCTTCATGAACTGGATGCCGGTCTTTTCATAGACCTTTTCTTTGGGGGTGCGTTTAAAAAGTTCTTCCATCATGCCGTCGGTCCGGCTGTCCCGGTAGGCCATCGGTTGGCCCATCAGCTTTTCATCCTCGCTGAGCAGGGCGAAATCCACGCCCCAGGTATCCACCCCGATACTCTCACAGGGCACTTTTGCGGCGGAGCACTGCTTGAAGGCCTTGACGATTTCTTCATACAGGCGAAGCAGATTCCAGTAATAATGTCCGTGAACAGCGACCATCCCATTGGGAAACCGCCCGACGTCTTCCAGACTCAGCTTGCCTTCGGCGAGGACCCCTTTGACAACCCGGCCGCTTTCGGCGCCCAGATCAACAGCGATGTAGGCGTGTGGTTTTGCCATGGTTCTTTACCTTTCCTTAAAATTTAACCTGATTATTTTATCCGGTAAATGTTAATTTTTGTATTGTGATAGTAAGGCGTCTTCAGCTTTTTTTGTCCAAATGCCATTTTTCAGCAAACCAGCTGCGTTAGGCAAGTTTTTCGGCAGTTGGCTCATTATGGTTAAAGGCAAATTTTTACATGCCGGGTAAACGATGATTTTGCCGGGAATCAAATGTTTCTCCACCGCTCGTATCCCATCAATTGCCCCAGCCAACCCGCTGACCGCCCCGACGGATATATTGGTATCCAGTTGGCCGGATTCCACCTTAGACAACACCAGCTTCATGTCTTCCAGAACAGAGCCGCTGGTGCCGATAAAATATAACTGTTTTTCTAGGTATTCATCAAGATTAATGTTGGCGCTGACGGTAGCGGGGATGCCGGCGAAAACGTTGATAATGCCGCCCTGGCTCGATTGGTTGATCGACTGGGCCACTAGCGCGGGGATCGGCGCCATGAGGATAATGTAGCTGAAGCTGTTAGCGCCGTGGGCGGCTTTCGTGGGATTGTAGGACTGGAATTTGACCCGGTTTTGCTTTGCCAGTGGCTGGGCGATTTGGTCGAGGTAAGCCAGTCTTTCATCGTCGAGGTCGCCGGCAAATAAGGAAATGTTGTTCACTCCCTGGCAGATATTGCGGATAACATGCATCATGCCCATGGGGCCAGCCGCCCCGATAACGTTGATGACCTCGCCTGGCCGAATCTCACCGGTTTGGGGTATATAGCGCATCGATTCCGCGGGTTCCAAACCGAAAGTGCCGATCAGGCGAATATTACCATAATGGACCCTGCCCACCGGTACGGACACGCTGCCGACCAATCGTCCGCCGCCCAGCACAATGTTGAAAAGACCATTGGCCGCGATCTTGGCAAATAGCTGCTCGACTTTTTGTTTATTAGCGCCAAAATAAATCACATCATCGAATGACGCGTCAGCCAGCTTCTCGATTTCCCGCCCGCCGGTGACGGGGATATCGATATCGGTGAGTTTCTCGTTGGAAGGCGCGATCAGGGTAATTTGGCCGGGTTTGCCGAATTCAGCCAGGAATCGGGCAAATTCCCTCTGCGGTATTTTACCATCGGCCACAACCAGCATTTTCCCCCCCGCAGTCAGCATCGTCCGCTCATGGACCGCGTAGGCGTCTTCCACGCAGGCCCACGGTTCGACCAGCGCCACCGAAGCAGCGGATAGCTCATCACCAGCCGGCAGCAGCATCGATTCACCTTCGGGCGAAGTGATGACCCGCTGATCCATCAGCACGTATTCCTGCAGTGCCCCTTCGAAGTTATAGCCGAAGGCGGCGTTGGAATTAGTGGTGGGCAGCCAGCGATAATCGGTCTGCACCAGGTACCGCTTTCCCAACACAACATTTTTTACCTGCTCACCTGTCGCAACCACCCGGACCGACGCCTCGTGACCCAGCACGGTAGGGGCTTCAGCGGGTACGTAACTGGGAATTTCCTTGAGTGTAGCCTGGTCCATCCCCGCCAGCACCTCGCTTTTGCGGGCATGGCCGGAAAATTGCTTCAGCAGCTTCAAATCCGAAAAACATAGCCCCACCGCTTCCACTCGGCAAAGCACCTGGTAAGCACCTGGTGTCGGGACGGCTTTTTCCCGGTTTAACACCAGTTGATCCGGCCCGGTCAGTTGCACGGCTGATTGTTTTGGGGGTATTGACTGCTTCATGGTGATTCTAATTACCCGATAAATTTTCGATTTTAGCCAGAATCTCTTGAGGCGTTGAATTTTCGGTAAGCCCCTTCAGCGAATCCTGCTGCCCCGGCTGTAGCACCCGACCGAGTTGCGCGAAAAAGGCATTTTTTGCTTTAGTTGTAGTAAATTGTTTCCTCACCCAGTCGCTGCAATAGCCCAGCGACGCAGTTTTTTGCAACATCGCATGAGCGTAAAAAATGTAGGCCCCTTCGAGAAAGATCGGTAACAGTGGCTTAAGCTCCTCAGTGGCGAAATCGTCAACAAATTTCTGCCCCGGGCTGTTCATCTCGGTCCCGACTATCAGCGGCAGATCGTATTGCTGGGCCAGCTTCACCACCTGGTGCAGGTTGCGGCACTTGATGTTTTTCTCGCCCTCGCCGGCGGTGTAGTTGCGATCGGGAATAACATTCAGCGCCGCCACCCCCGTGCTCATGGACACCTCGATGAGCCGTTCGATCTCCTGCTCGCCGCTGCTGGTGCCGTCCAGCCAGGTCAGCGCCGGTATCCCCCCAGCCGCCATGATAAATTTATTGGTCTGGTCCATCCGCGGAAAGGCCCCGACGTCGGGCGGCATATATCCAACGCCGCCTTTTTTCATGGTTTTGGCTCGAATGCTGTTGATTAAATTTCTTCCTTCCGGCAGGTCCAGGCCCTCACCGCTGGCGCCCAGTTTTTCCTGCCAGTATTTTAATAGTTTTTCTTTGTCAGGAAAGATTTTTAACGCCTTTCGTGCATAGGCCAGACAGATATGCCGCTCCGTCGGATTGCCCGCCGGCGTCAGCGGCAGCACGTCCTTGTCGAAATCCAGCGTCACGGGCCCCAGATACTTATTGACCCGCAGCATCAGGTCGTGGTTTCTCCGCTGGGCGATCGTTTTTAGGTTGGCCAGAAACTTCTGCGACGCCTCATCCAGCCGGGCGGTAGGAAAACCCACCCCCATGTGATAGGAAATCCCCGGCTCACCGGGTGAATTGATCACCTTATCAGCGAATTCCGGCACGAAGACCCGCGTCTCCATCCCCACGCAATCCTTCAGGTGCAGCAGCTTAGCTGCTTCATAAAACTCCTCCAGCCCGTCCAGCACATCGAAATCCACGATCCCCGCCACCGCCAGCCCACGCTTGCGGGCCAGGTAGGCGAATTTACTGGGAGAATAACCGTAACTATTATACGAAAAAAAGGTATGGCAATGTAGATTGACCTCACCGCGGTCAGCCGCGGGGACGATTTCTCCTGCCTCGATTTTGTCCCGCAGCCCCAGCAGGGCCTCCTTCCGCTGCCAAGCATTGAAGCTGTCAAGCTGGTTTTCCAACTGTTCGATTGTTGGCAATGCTAACCTCCATCAAGTTTATCAACTTAGTTTTACCTCATTTACCGCTGGGACAGGAAAAATGATAAGTTCCTGATCCTACTCCATATACAGCGGCGCTATCCGACATGCGGATAAATTTTACCCCTGGAGCCTGGTCCGCGGGCAAGCCGCTTTCGGTGACATCTTTATTGCCGGCGGCGGGAATGAATACCGTGGCGGTAGTGTTGGCTGGGATGGTGATTTCCAGGTTTAAGCGGTCAACGTTGATTTGCCAACTGGTTTCAATCCGACCGTGGATGCTGTCGTAATGGCCCCTGGCCCAGGTGATGGTACCGCCCGGCCGAGGACGAATAATTATGTGTTTATAGCCGGGGTTTCCCTCGTCGGGATTGATTCCCAGGATATCCTTATACATCCATTCACCCACGGCACCAATAGAGTAATGATTGAAAGAATTCATAGCGGAAGTATTGACACCGCGGCTGGCGACGTAGGCGTCCCAGCGCTCCCAGATGGTGGTAGCGCCCTGTTCGATGCTGTAACCCCAGGAGGGAAAGCGGGTGCTTTCGATCAGTTGGTAGGCCAGATCATTATGACCCCAGCGGGACAGTTCCAGCATCATACGGAAGGTCGATTGGAAGCCGGTGGAGATCCGCCCGTCGTATCTTTCGAAGGCCTTTACCAGGTGCTCCGCCGCCAATAGGCGAAGCTTTTCGGGCAACAGATCGAAGTTCAAAGCGATGGCATAACCCGCCTGGGTATCGCCTTTGATTACCCCGTTTTCAGCCACGAACCGGTCGTTGAAGACCTGCCGGATTTTGTCGGCGAGCTGGAAATAATGCTCAGCCTCTTCAAATTTACCCAGCACTTTCGCCATCTGGGCCAGAAGCGCGGTCGAATGGGCAAAAAAGGCGGTTCCATAAACCTCGTTGGGGACCTGGCCGCCTTCCTTGGGATAGCCTTCTGCGTCTATTGTGTCGCCGTTGAGCCAGTCACCATATCCTCCGCCGCCCCAAATAAGGTCCGGGTCCTGTTTCAGTCGGCAGGTGATAAATCGCTTGACCGAATCATAATGCTCTTCCAGTACTCGCTGGTCCGCGTAGTTAAGGTAAACTTTCCAGGGCACGACCACGCCCGCGTCAGCCCAGCCGGGTGCTCCCCATCGGATGGTGCTCGATGCTAACGGGGCGAAATCTGGATACTGCCCGTTTCTCGCCTGGGCGTCGCGTACATCTTTAATCCATTTGTTAAAAAAAGCCGCCATATCCAGATTGAATATCGCCGTCTGACTGAACACCAGCGCGTCGCCCATCCAGCCCATCCGCTCATCTCGTTGCGGGCAGTCGGTGGGGATACTGTCCATATTATCCCGCTGCGTCCACAGGATATTGTCCCAGAGTTTGTTCAGCATCGGGTTGGAACACGCAAATTGACCTGCCTGCGGCGCGCTGGATGAAAACGCGCAGCCTTCCAACTGCTCCAGCGTGGGTTTTTCCTCTAGGCCGCTCACCTCTACGTATTGAAAACCGTGGAAGGTGAAATGTGGCTCAAACCACCGCGCCGGTCCGCCGTCCAGAATGAATTTATCCGTCTGCGCCGCCGAACCAAGGTTCGCGGTAAACAACGAGCCGTCCTGGTTCAATACCTCGCCATGTCGCAGCGTGATTTCCCGCCCCGCCGCTCCGCCAAGTTTGATCCGCACCCACCCGACCATGTTTTGCCCCATATTGAAAATATAGTTACCCGGCTGCGGCTCGGTGATAGCCACCGGTTTGACATGGGTATAAATCCTGATTGGCTCGTTCATCTGGGCAACCAGGTTCTTTTGGACTGTTCGATCGACTGTCACCACTTGCCAGGCTGAGTCGTCGAAACAAGCCTGGTCCCAGCCGGGTACTTCTTTGCGAGCGTCATAGACTTCACCCAGAAAATTGTCGGCGCTGCGAATGGGGCCGTCGAGGTACATTTTCCAACTGCCGTCGGAGCAGATCGTCTCGTGCGACCCGTCGGCGTATTCCACTTCCATCTGCAAAAGCAGCCGCCGGTCCATCCCGTAAATTCCCCGCCGGGGATAAGTCTTGCTCCAGCGGACCGGTGCCAGTCGCCCTGCGTACCACCCGTCCGCCAAAGTTGCCGCCAGGGAATTTTCCCCCTCCTCCAGCAGTTCCGTTACATCATAGGTTTGATATTGCAGCCGCTTGTTGTAATCCGTCCATTCCGGGGCCAGGATGTGGTTGCTCACTGCTTGCCCGTTCAATTTTAGCTGATAATCGCCCAGGCTGGTCACGTAAATCAATGCCCGCCTCGGCTGACTTTTTAGCGAGAATTTCTTCCGCAGCAGCGGCGACGGCGGGATTACCGGCTCCTCGGATTTCAGCATCTGCCGCTCCGTTACCCCGTCCACCAGCTTATCCAGCGACCAAGCAAGGTATTCCATCGTATCGGAGGCGGTCACGGGTTTAGCCTGTGATAGATTCCTGCCTTTTTCGTCTAGAACTTCCATTTCTGCCAGTGCCAGGCCGTACATTCGTTGCTCGAACTTGTTATCCTCGAATCGGGCCAGTTTGGTCACCACCAGCCGAACCCAGCGGGCCTGGGCCGGCTCGAACGATTCCGCCCACACGGATTCACCCGGATTATTCTGGTCTTCGCCGGTATGATCGATCACCGTTCGATAATCTATGAAATCGCCGTTCTCAGCCACATCCACGCGAAAACGAACGGGAAAAAGAAAACCCGCGTAGTCCCTCCGGGTCTCAAAAGGCCGGGCCGGAAATAGTTTGATTTTGGCAATGCGATAGCTTTCCCCCAGATCGATAGCCAACCATTTGGTCTGGTCCGGTGACTCCTCCCATTGACTGTGGAAGCCATTATTTACCTGTCCGATTTTTTCCCTGTCCTCTGGCTCAGGGCCGATCCATTGTGCCTTCCACTCGGAAGGATGAAGCTGTCCCATGGACCACACAGCTGGCTCGCTCCAGGGACTAGGATTGCCCTTGGCGTCCCAGATGCGAACCTTCCAGTAGCATCGCATCATGCTGGTTAAGGGCTTGCCTCGATAGACAACCTGGATAGAGTGATCGCTGTCAATTTTGCCGCTGTCCCATAAATCTCCGTTTCCATCCGCGAGGTTTTTCCTGCTGCTGGATACCAATATTTGAAAAGCAGTTTGTTTTTCCCCTCGCTGCTCAGATGCCGATATCCAGCTTAACCTCGGGCGAGTCACATCGATACCCAGCGGATCGGTCAGGTATTCGCAGCGTAATTTCATAACCTGAACGCGGTTTTCGGTTGCGCCTGCGCCCGCCATAGTCAAAAATCCCACTCCCGCCAGTAATACAGCCCCCAAAAATAGCGGTTGTAATCGATTCATTCTACACTTTCCTTTAGTAACGGATGGTCGTGCATGCTGATTTAAACCGTATCTCAAGTAAATATATATCATATACTTACGTAATTGACAACCAGGATAATATTTGCATTGAGTATTTTATAAGATTAACATAAAATCCAAAGTTCTGAAATAATTTTTATACCCCAAAGCTAATTCCATAGGAGGCATTATGACAAAACAAACCGAAAATTCTTCTCCGGGAGCGCATCTGGTGAGGGGATTACCCATGTTTACCGCTGCGGATCCTGAAGCGCTTGCCCAGGAGAAAGCATATCTGAATCAGCTTAATAACCGTCCAGTTTTAGCCCGATGGAAGGGGTATTTTGCCAAAACGGGGCCGGGTTGGATGCAAAGCGCGATGACCCTCGGCGGGGGCAGTGCCATGGCCTCTCTTTTCGCCGGTGCTTTTATGCAATATAAGTTATTGTGGGTACAACCATTAGCGATGCTGTTGGGTATTATTATGCTCTCGGCCCTTTCCCATCAGACCTTATCTACCGGTGCCCGACCATTTGATGCCATGAAGAAATTTGTCCATCCGGCGGTAGCCTGGGCCTGGGCCATCGGCACCTTGTTGGCCACCATCATCTGGCATTTCCCCCAGTACGCCCTGGCCGCCGGCATGACTGACGATATGATCAAGGCGGTTACCGGCTGGCAGCCGAAACCGTTCGCCCAGACGATTCTGCTGCTGGGGCTGGGAGTGTTATTTTTAACAATTGCGATATCCATAAGTTGGAACTACAGCACTGGCCGGCATGGGATAAAAATCTTTGAAAATATACTAAAATTGATGATTTGGATGATAATCTTTTGTTTTTCCATCGTGGTGATCCGCCGATCGATTGATGGGGGGGTAGAGTGGGGAAAAGTATTTAAAGGATTTTTACCTCTTGAAATCCCAACCGACAAACGCGAGGTCTCGGTGTTAATAGCGGGGTTTAGTGCCGCGGTGGGTATCAACATGACGTTTTTATTTGGTTATTCATATTTAGCCCGCGGCTGGGGTAAGGAGCATCGGGGTTTGGCCCGTTTCGACCTGATTACCGGCATGTTGATCCCCTACATTTTAGCAACTTCGCTGATGGTTATCGCGACGGGATGCACAATTTATGATACCCAGTCCTTTGCTGCCGGATCGACGGCTTTATCACCGATTAAAGCCGCCTCGATGCTGGAATCGGCGGGGTTGCCGATGTTTATTTCTCGAATCGTTTTTGGGCTCGGCATTGTGGGTATGACCTTGAATGCCATCACCATGCATATGTTAGTTTGCGGTTTTGCGGTTTGCGAGATCTTTGGCATCGAACCCGGCGGATGGAAGTACAAGCTCGCCTGCCTGCTGCCTGCTCCGGGATTGTTTGGTGTTATTCTCTGGAAGTACATGGGACCGTGGATCGCGATTCCGACCTCAGCGATTTGTGGGATTATGCTGCCGATTGCCTATATTGGATTCTTTGTTCTAAACAACAGTGAAAAATACCTGCAACAAAACAAGCCCCGCGGCTCAGTCGCGTTGTTCTGGAATATAGCCATGATTGGGGCGATTGTGATTACCCTTTGCAGTGTAGGTTATTTTATTTATAACAACGTGATAATGGTTTATTTTATTAAATAATTTTTGTAACGCTTTTTTATATTACTATGGTTTTTTAATTTGAAAGGCATAAAAACATAATGGCTATATTAAGCGCCTTTGCGGACGAAGTAACGGAAGATTTTCTGGAGCAGGTTAAGTTCCTTTTCACGCGGAACGTCGGCTATATCGAGCCGCGGTTTTTAAATCGCAAGAATATTATGGACCTCACGCACCAGGAGTTAAAAGAGGCCCGCAAGATGATCGAGGATTATGGCCTGAAGGTCAGCGCCATCGGCTCGCCCATCGGCAAGGTTCGGCTGGATGAGCCGTTCGAGGTCCATCTGGAAAAGTTTAAGCACGCGGTGGAGCTGGCCCAGTTTTTTAACACGCCTTTTATTCGCATCTTTAGTTATTATGCCCCGGAAGGCAAAAACATTGATGACTATCGCGAGCAGGTTATGGATCGGCTCTCTGCTCAAGTGGAGATTATCGCCGATGCGGATGTCACCATGGTTCACGAAAACGAAGCCGGTATATACGGCCACAGCGCCGCCAATTGCGCCGACATAGCCGGGACCATCGGTAGTGACAAGCTCCGCCTGGTTTACGACCCGGCCAATTTTGTCTGGGCGGATAAGATCGCCGATAACGTGCATAGCTGCTGGCCGCTGATGAAGCCTTATGTGGTTCATGTGCATATCAAGGACTGGAAAATCGGGGCGAAAGTCGGCAGTATGCCGGGCGAAGGTGACGGCCAGATAAGAAAGCTGCTCGCCGAGCTGGCGACCATGAAATATGAAGGTGCCTTGACGATGGAGCCGCACCTGCAGGCCGGCGGCCAGTTTGGCGGTTCCACTGGGCCGGAGCTTTTTAGCCGGGCGATTGAGGCGGTTCGACGGATAGCCGGTGAGGTGGGTTTGCCGTGCGACTGATGATTTTGCGGCTCGGTGTGTGTGTTTCACGTGGAACATAGACAAAGGGCTTGATATTTTCGTATTATCTTGATATAAACTTTTTCCCTGTTTTTCATAAGTAGATACCAATAAATAACTAAGGAATTGTTACAATGAGTGCTCTGCCCAACGCCCTGGTCGCCCAGTCGGGAGGCCCGACAACGGTTATTAATTCCAGCGCCTGCGGAGTTATCCAGGCCGCTGTCCGGAGTGGTAAAATAGGCAAAATCTTCGGTGCCAACCACGGTATATTGGGAGTGCTCCGGGAGGAGCTTTTCGATATCACCGCCGAAAAACCCGAGACCATCGAGGCCTTAAAGCAAACCCCGGCGGCGGCGATCGGCTCCTGTCGCTATAAGTTGAAGACCCTGGATAAATCCCGCGCCGATTATGAACGCATAATCGAGGTTTTAAAGGCGCATAGTATTCGTTATTTTTTTTATGCCGGTGGTAATGATTCCATGGATACCGCCGACAAGGTAAATCACTTGGCCGCTGACAGCGGCTACGAGTTGACCTGCATGGGGATTCCCAAGACCATCGACAACGACCTGGCCTTTACCGACCATTGCCCCGGCTACGGTAGCGTCGCCAAGTACGTCGCCACCTGCGCCATGGAGGCGGGCCGGGATACGGAAGCCATTTATACAACTGATACCTGTACCATTCTGGAGGTAATGGGGCGTAATGCCGGCTGGATAGCCGCCGCCGCGGGCCTGGCCTCGCGGAGCCCGGAAGATGCCCCGCACCTGATTTACCTGCCGGAGGTGCCCTTTACCTTTGAGAAATTTGTCCGCGATGTCAAGGAAGTGGTAGCTGATTTTAAAAGAGTTTTTATCGTCGCCGGCGAGGGCCTGAAAGATGCCGCGGGAAAATATGTGACGGTAGATACCGGTTCTTTCAACCGGGACAGTTTCGGTCATGTCCAGTTGGGCGGGGTAGCGGAAATGTTAAAAGCGGTTATCGAAAAGGAGGTGGGTATTAAGGCCCGTTTCAATAAGCTGGGCACCAATCAGCGCTGTGCCATGCACTTTGCCTCCTTAACCGACGTAAATGAGGCGTACCTGTGCGGCCAAAAGGCTTTTGAGTACGCCCTGGCCGGCGAAAACGGAAAAATGGTAACCTTGATCCGAAATAAGGGCAGTAAATATAACTGCTCCGCCGGCCTGGCAAAATTAAGCGACGTAGCCAACGGCGAAAAGAAAGTGCCGCCGGAATATATTAATGACCGGGGTAATCATATAACGCAAGCCCTGAAGGATTACGTCCAGCCGTTAGCGCAGGGTCAGGCCCCCATAACTATCGGCCCGGATGGCTTACCGGTTTTTATGAGATTCGAAAAGAAATTCTTAGCCAAAAAATTGGCAGATTATGAATAACATAACTGGGGACGAAACCGATGAAGCAATTATTTGATATAAAAAATAAGGTAATCACCATCACCGGCGGGGGTGGGGTGCTTTGCGGCACGATGGCCCGGTCTTTGGCCCGGCAAGGGGCAAAGCTGGCGGTGCTCGATTTAAACGAGTCCGCCGCCCGGCTGCTGGCTGACGAGATCAACGCCGCTGGTGGCAGGGCAATAGCCGTTAAAGCCAATGTGCTGGAAAAAGCCAGCCTTTCCGCCGCCCGGGAAAAAATAAACGCCGAGCTGGGAAAGATCGACATCCTTATCAACGGCGCCGGCGGAAATAAAAAGGAAGCTACTACCAGTGAGGAAATATCTTTTTTCGATATGCCCGCGGAGGCGATCCGCTTTGTTTTTGAGTTGAATTTTATCGGCACGTTATTGCCCACCCAGGTTTTTGCCCAGGATATGGTCGCTGCCGGGGCGGGGGTGATACTTAACGTTTCGAGCATGAATGCCTTTCGACCGCTGACGAGAATACCGGCATATTCCGCGGCCAAGGCGGCAATCAGTAATTTCACCCAATGGCTGGCCGTGCACGTTTGCCAGAACTACTCGAAGGATATCCGGGTAAATGCCATCGCCCCCGGCTTCTTTTTGACCGAGCAGAATCGGTTCCTGTTAACTGACCAGAAGACCGGTCAGCTTACCCCTCGTGGCCGGACGATTATCGACCACACCCCGATGGGCCGGTTCGGCCTGCCGGAAGACCTCTTGGGTACGGTCGCCTGGCTGGTCAGCGACGCGGCTAAATTTGTTACCGGCATTGTGGTTCCGGTGGACGGCGGATTCTCCGCCTTCAGCGGCGTTTAGGTTTTTTAACTCGGCAGGGGGATAAAATAGGTAATTTTATTGTTGTACGGAGAAAAAAATGACGGACCATGATGTGGCCAAACCCTTAAAGGATTTTCAACCGAAGCATAAATTTTTTATCGGCATCGATTCCGATGGCTGTGTTTTTGACACCATGGAGATCAAGCAGAAGGAATGTTTTATCCCTAATACTATAAAATACTGGAATTTGCAGTCCATCAGCAAATACGTCCGGCAAACGGAGGAATTCGTCAATCTTTACAGTAAATGGCGTGGCACTAATCGCTGGCCCGCCTTGATTAAGCTTTTTGATCTTCTCGAAGAACGCGATGAAGTTAAAAAAAGAGGCGTGCGGATTCCGCGAGTCCAGGCCCTCCGCGATTGGGTGGCACGCGAGACCAAGCTGGGCAATCCCGCCCTGAAAAAGGAGGTGGAAAGGACCGGCGACCCGGTTCTTAAACAGGCTCTGCTTTGGAGCGAGGCCGTTAATGCCGCCATCGCCGAGATGGTCAAAGGGGTCGGCCCTTTCGCCTATGTCCGGCAGTCCCTGGAGAAGATGAATCCCGTCGCGGATATCATTGTGGTCTCGCAGACCCCCTGTCAGGCCTTGAACAACGAGTGGCGGGAGCACGCCCTTGACGGTTTTGTGGAGATTATCGCCGGCCAGGAGATGGGAACAAAGGCCGAGCATATTAAATTCGCCGCGGAAAAGAAGTATCCGCCGAACCATATCCTGATGATTGGCGACGCTCCGGGCGACATGGAAGCTGCCCAATCGAATAACGCCCTCTTTTTCCCCATCAATCCCGGTGAGGAGGATAAATCCTGGCAGCGGCTTTACGAAGAAGGCCTGGACAAGTTTTTCGCCGGCTCATTTGCCGGTTCTTATGAACAGCAATTGATTGCCGAGTTTGATAAATATCTTCCTTCCCGCCCGCCTTGGAAATCAGGCAAATAATTCCTATAATATTAAATAGAACTAAGTTTTTTTTGGATTTTCGGTGCAAATTGTCCACAGGTTGTTGTTAAGTATGGTAATAGCAAGAGAATGTGAAGACGGATTTCTGGATGATCGCGAGGTGTCGGAGGCGGTGCGGGAATTTTTCGCCGCCCATGATTACACCGGCAAGCGTTTATTGCTTATTTTGCCGGACAATACCCGTTCCGGCCCCATTGGCCGAGTTTTCCAGATAATTTTTGATTGCGTAGGTGATAAAGCCGCTGCCTTGGACGTTCTGGTAGCCCTTGGGACCCACCAGCCGATGACCGAAGAGCAGATTTGCAGCCGGCTGGGAATTTCTCTGGATGAGAGAAAAAACCGCTTCGCCTCCGTAAAATTCTTCAATCACGAATGGGAAAAGCCGGAAACTTTTACCACAATCGGCCGAATCTCCGCCGCCCAGATAAAAGAGATAACTGAGGGCCTTTTTCATGAGCCGGTCGAGGTCGCCATTAACAAGCTGATTTTTGATTATGATGAATTCTTTATCCTCGGTCCGGTATTTCCCCATGAAGTGGTGGGTTTTTCCGGCGGCCACAAATATATTTTCCCTGGTATCGCCGGCGCCGAAATTATCAATTTTTTCCATTGGCTCGGCGCCGTTATAACCAATCCGTGGGTCAACGGCAACAAATGGACACCCACCCGCAAGGTGGTGGAGGAGGCCGCCTCTTATATTGAGATGCCCCGCCAGCTTTTCGCCCTTGTCGCCCGGGACGATCAGCTTAAGGGGATTTTTATCGGCGACGTTCTCGAAGCCTGGGAAAAAGCCGCCGACCTTTCCCGTGAGGTCCATATTGTTTATAAAGATAAATCCTTCAAAACCGTACTGGGTCTGGCCCCGGAAATGTATGACGACATCTGGACCGCCGGCAAGGTCATGTACAAGCTGGAGCCGGTGGTTGCGGACGGCGGCACCTTGATTATTTACGCCCCGCACATTACCGAAATTTCCTACACCCACGGCAGCATTCTCGATCAGATCGGATATCACTGCCGCGATTATTTTCTCAAGCAGTGGGACAAGTTCAAACATCTGCCGCGGGGTGTGCTGGCCCATTCCACCCATGTCAAGGGACTCGGTTCCTTCGTAAGAGGCGTTGAAAAACCCCGCATCAACGTTGTGCTGGCTACCGGCATCGACGAGCCCCGCTGCCGAAAGGTGAATCTCGGCTATATGGACTATCGACAAATTAACCTGGCTGATTATGAAAACCGCGAGGATGATGGCGTATTGGTCGTTCATCACGCTGGCGAGATGTTATATCGCCTGGCCAGCGGTTACATACCCCACATCCCCCGGGGATAGAAGCGGAGATAGATTTTTATTAGCTAACAGCGAAATTTGGTAATAAGGAGTGTTACTCAATGGCGAAAGCTGACATCGGTTTGATTGGTCTGGCGGTTATGGGGGAGAATCTTATCCTCAATATGGAGAGCAAGGGCTTTACTGTTGCCTGTTTTAACCGGACGGTATCCAAGGTGGATGATTTTATCGCCGGCCGGGCCAAAGGAAAAAATATTATCGGCTGCCATTCTGTGGAGGAGCTGATCGCTGCCTTGAAGCGCCCGCGAAAGATTATGCTCATGGTCAAGGCCGGCTCTGCCGTTGACAGCTTTATCGATCAGCTTTTGCCTCATCTTGAGGATGGTGACATTATCATTGACGGCGGAAACTCCAATTTCGCCGACACTACTCGTCGCACTGCTTACGTCGAGAGCAAGGGCAAGCTTTACATCGGCACCGGCGTCTCTGGCGGCGAGGAGGGCGCCTTAACCGGCCCATCCATTATGCCCGGCGGCTCGCCTTCAGCTTGGCCGCAGGTCAAGCCCATTTTCCAGAAAATCGCCGCCCATACCGACGACCGTCAGCCTTGCTGCGACTGGGTCGGCGAAAACGGTGCCGGCCATTTCGTCAAAATGGTCCACAACGGCATCGAGTACGGTGATATGCAGATGATTTGTGAAACCTATCAGTTGATGAAGGTTGCTTTGGGTATGACTAACCGCCAGATGCACCAGGTTTTTGACCAGTGGAACAAGGCCGAGCTTAATTCTTACCTCATTGAGATTACCCGCGACATCCTCGCTTACCGTGACGAAGAGGGCAACGAGGTCATCGACCTGATTCTCGACACCGCTGGCCAGAAGGGAACCGGCAAATGGACCGTTATTTCCGCCTTGGACCAGGGCCAGCCTCTGACTTTGATTGGTGAGGCCGTCTTCGCTCGCTGCCTTTCCGCCTTGAAAGCCGAGCGGACAAATGCCTCGAAAATCCTCACCGGCCCGCAGGAAAAATTCTCCGGTGATAGGTCAGCTTTCATCGACGACTTGCGCCAGGCCCTTTACGCCTCGAAGATCGTCAGCTACGCCCAGGGCTACCAACTGATGCGTTCCGCCGCCGCTGAGTATAAATGGAATCTTAATTACGGCGGAATCGCCTTGATGTGGCGAGGCGGCTGCATTATTCGTTCCATTTTCCTGGGCAAGATTAAGGAGGCATTCGACCATAATCCCAAATTGGATAATCTGCTGCTGGACCCATTTTTCCAGAAAGCCGTTGCCCAGGGCCAGCCTTCCTGGCGGCGGGTAGTGGGCACTGCCGTTAAGCTGGGCATTCCCACTCCTGCCTTGAGTTCCGCCCTGTCTTATTATGACGGCTATCGCAGCCATCGGTTGCCCGCCAATCTGCTCCAGGCCCAGCGGGATTATTTCGGTGCCCACACTTACGAGCGGGTCGATAAGCCGCGGGGCGAATTTTTCCACACCAATTGGACGGGCCGCGGCGGCGACACTGCCGCTTCCACTTACACCGCCTGACAGATATGGAATAATAAGAATGACGACGGGATTTATTTCAGACGATTTTCTACTGCAAAACGAAACTGCCCGGCTGCTTTACCATGATTTCGCCGAGCAGATGCCTATTTACGACTACCATTGTCATTTAGCCGCCGACGCCCTGGCCGACGATCTGAAATTTAAGAACCTCACCCAGGCCTGGCTCAGCGGCGACCATTACAAATGGCGAGCCTTGCGGGCCAACGCCGTGCCGGAAGAGTATATCACCGGCCGCGCCTCCGACGATGATAAATTCCTCCACTGGGCCGGCACGGTTCCTTATACCATCCGCAACCCCCTTTATCACTGGACGCATCTGGAGCTGAAGCGTTATTTCGGCGTCGATGATCTGCTTACCCCGCAAAGCGCCCCGCGGATTTACCAGCATTGCAATCAAATGCTGGCTGACAGCCGGTTCAGCGTCCGCTCTCTGCTGCGGAAGATGAATGTCGCCGTTGTCTGCACCACGGACGACCCCACCGACCGCCTGGATCATCATCAGAAGATCAGCGACAACGGTTTTGAGACTAAAGTTTACCCCACCTGGCGGCCGGATCGGGCGATGGCCCTCGACGATCTGGACACGCTTAACCAGTGGATAGATTCTCTGGCGGCGGTTTGTGATATGCAAATTTCCGATTATGCCTCCTTTTTAGCTGCCCTGCACAACCGCCACGATTATTTCCATAACGCCGGCTGCCGCGCCAGCGACCACGGCCTGGAAAGGGTATTGGCCGAAGATTATACCGCCCTCCAGATAGAGCGGATATTTGACAAGCTCCGTCGCCGCCGCCCGCTCGAGCTAGCGGAAAAGCTGAAATTTAAATCCGCTTTGATGGTCGAGTTCGCGGTCATGGACCATGAAAGCGATTGGGCCATGCAGCTTCACATCGGTCCCCTCCGCAATACCAATTCCCGCATGTTCAAGCTGATTGGCCCTGACACCGGCTTTGATTGCATCGGCGAGAGCGAAAATGCGTCTGCTTTAGCCCGGTTTCTGGATCGTTTGTCAGCCCAGGATAAATTGCCCCGAACAATCCTCTACAATCTCAATCCGCGTGATAACGAAATGTTCGCCGCCATTATCGGCTGCTTTCAGGACAGCTCCATTCCCGGCAAGATTCAATACGGCCCCGCCTGGTGGTTCCTCGATCAGAAAGACGGTATTGAAAGGCATCTTAGCGCCCTGTCGAACATGGGCCTATTGCGGCGCTTCGTTGGCATGGTCACCGATTCCCGCAGTTTTCTTTCCTTTCCTCGCCATGAATATTTTCGTCGCATCTTGTGCAATCTCCTGGGCAGCGAGGTGGAAATGGGCCTTTTACCCCGCGATATGTCATTCCTGGGCGAAATGGTTCGCGAAATCTGTTTCACCAACGCCCGGAACTACTTCAGCCTGAATCTTGATTAGTCTCCGTCTTTTTATATCATTGCGAGTGCATCCCCCCTATGTAATTGCGAGGAGGCCGCCTGCCGCGACGGGCGCGTGCACGGCGGGCAGGCCGACGCGGCAATCTCTATATTTACGCAAAGTATTTTCTACCCCTATGAAAAATAACTATAAGATAAGGAATAACATTTGCTTTTTTATATGTGTATTTGATTTTTAATATATGCATGTCGGCAGGTTGCAACTTATTGCCCACGCGGTTATTTATCTGCCGCAAATCGCTATCGTATTTGAAATCCAAGCTTACCCAACTTTCCCCTTAAGGCAATATCATCCTGTTGAATTTTCACCTTGGTATTGAAAGCTTCTCTGCGGATGGGATAATTTTTTCGCAGATCGTCGAAATATCTGCCCCGCTCATCTGCCGGTAAATCAATTATCTTCCGCAGCGCCGCGTCGTCTGCCGTTATGTCATAAATGTCGCTGAAGGTTTCCGCGATAAGTTTCTGCTCGGTGGCATTGGTCGAATTTAAGGTTATTTCCGGCACAATTGGCGGCGGCAGAAGTTTTTCGATCGATATGGCGTCGCTTGACTTCAGATATTCACAAAGCGCCTGGTGCAGCATCATGGTGCCGTTAACCTTTCCATCCAGTGAATAGCCGGCGATATGTGGTGTGCCTATATCTGCCGGCTCCAGTATCTCTACGTCGATATTTGGCTCATTTTCCCAGACATCCAGCACCACCGGCCCGATAGCCTTTCTGTGTAGAGCACTTTTTAACGCCTCACTGTCAACTACCGCCCCCCGCGCGGTATTAAAAAACGCGGTTCCCTCCCGAATCTGGTCCAAAGTCTTTTGATTAATCATATGATAGGTAGCGTCCTGCCCGCTGTAACTCAATGGTACATGACAAGTTACAATATCCGCCTCCGCCAGCACCTCTTCCAGACTGACGAAACCTTCCCCTTTACCTTCCCTCTGCAGGGGCGGATCGTTGCCCAATACCTTTAGGCCCAGAGCCTTCGCTTTGAGTGCTACTTTCGAGCCGACGTTGCCCACCCCGATAATGCCGATGGTTTTTTCTTCGAGTTGCCACCCGTATTTTTCCGCCAATACCAATAAGGCGGCTACGACATATTCCGCCACGGAATTGGAATTGGACCCCGCCGCGCTCATAAAATGAATGCCGCGCTTTTTGAGGTAATCCAAATCTACATGATCCGTGCCGATAGTTGCGGTCCCGACGAAACGTACCGTTGAGTTTTTCAGCAGCTTTTCATTGACCGGCGTAACCGAGCGAACCAGCAGTATCTCCGCGTCAGCGACAATCTCGCGGCTCATCTTCCTGCCGGGACAACATTGCACCCCTCCCAGATGAGAAAAAACCTCTTTGACATAAGGGATGTTTTCGTCGGCTATGATTTTCAATCCCGCTAATCCCAATAATTAGTTATCCGCCGTAGGCGGATTCCACAATTTTGCATTTTGATTTTTGCATTCTAATGTTGTATCAGATTGCCGCCAGCACCCCTCTGGTATATCCTACCGATTCCGCCAATCCCGGCAGGGGGTCATTTTCGTCCTTTTCGTATTCGAATGCCAGCTTACCGTCGTAGCCGATATCGATCATGGTTTGCAGGAAATGTGGAATGTTTATTACTCCGCGTCCCGCCTCCACGGTTTTCCCTGCGGCATTAGCGGATGAAATATCTTTGATATGCACATCGATCAGCCGATCGGCGTACTTTTGCGCTGCCTGGGCGGGATCGACTCCTGCCCGAATCGTGTGTCCGATATCGATACATAGGCCGATCCGTTTATCGAGCTCTTTTATCTTCTGGTAGGCGCTCTCCGGCGTGGGATAGATTTTATCCTGCGGGCCGTGGTTATGAATGGCGACTTTTATATCGTATTGTTTGACTTTTTCTTCCACCAGGCCCAGCAGCTTCGGCTCCGGCACCGCGACCAGCACGGAGAAGCCGGCGGTTTTGGCATAATTAAAGGCCTGCTCGATCTGCTGCGGATTTTTCATATCGACTACCCCTGCCCCATAGGGCGTGACGCCGGCTTCCTTGATCTGCGCTATTGCCTGCTTTATCTGCTCCTCGCTCGCATCCAGGGGAAGATGAAAGCTTTTCAGGCAGATATAATCCAGCCCCACCCGTCGGGTTATTTCCAGCGTTTTCTCCAGGTTAAATTTTCTGGTCGTGTAGCTCGCCAGGGCAAGTTTCAGCCGGGCGGGTTTTTTGCCGCCGGCTTCCATTTTCATGCCTTTGCCCTCCTGGCTCAGACACCCGCTGCCGTTCGCCAGTGTCAGGCCCGCCGTTGCCGCCGCCGTTTGCAAGAATCTTCTTCGCGTCTGGTTTTCCGTCAATTTCGTTCTCCTTATATTTTTTGTTATGGGCATCTAACAAAATGAGACTGCTTCGCTTCACGCGCCGCGATATTCTTTTGTTTAGCCCCGCGACGTGTCGCGAGGTTGCTTTTTTATTGTCATGGTGCGGATCGCCTGCCGCGACTTGCCGCGACTTGCCGCGACGCGGCTATCTCAAAATCTACGCAAAATACTGGTTACTCCTATATCAAATATCACACACATGAAAAAATATTTGATTTTTTATATGTGTTTTTGATTTTTGCTATTTGATTTTTAATTTCTATTAGAAGGCGGTAGGGTGGGCAACTTGTTGCCCACGCGGCTTACAAAAGGTGTTTTTTCCCATTATTTCAAATGCCTTAAGTCGTTGCCGCCTATAGTCGCCAGGGGCTTCGCATGCCGTAGCTTTTCATCCGATTTGCTTCCGGATCGTTTACAAACATTTCCTTTTGCGGATCCCATTGCAATTTCCTGCCCAACAGCAGGGCGATGTTGCCCATATGGCACACCGTTGCCGAGCGATGACCAATTTCCACCTTGGCGATAGGATCCTTACGCAGCTTGATGCAGTCCAGGAAATTCCGCTTGTGGTCCCGGCTTTCGTAAAGGTGTTTTTCATCTGGGCCGATAATCGTATGCATGAGTGACTGGGGCTGCGTCTGGAGTTTGCCCCGCGTCACCCACACTGAGCCTTCCGTGCCGATGAATTCCGTGTGAGCCTCGCCGCTGGAGGTGCAGTACATTTTTACCCCGTTGGCGTAGGTATATTTGAGATTAACGAAATCAGCGGTATTGAACAGCACCCCCTCCGGGAACCGGCAGGTGCCTTCAACTTCCACCGGTCCGGTGTCGTCCGCTTGGTTTCCCCATTGGGCGATATCGAGAAAATGAGCGCCCCAGTTGGTCATTTGTCCGCCGGAGTAATCACGGATAAAGCGAAAATTATAATGACAGCGATTTTTGGTATAAGGCGCCCAGGGCGCCGGCCCCAGCCAGAAATCATAATCGAAGCCCGCCGGCACCGGCATATCCTCCCATTCCGGACCTTCGGGTAAGTTGCTTTTCATAATTGTCGCCTTTATGGTATGCAGCTTGCCGATTCTCCCGTTGATCACCAGTTCGCAGGCCCGGCGGAAAAGATTATCCGAACGCTGTTGACTGCCCGTCTGGAAAACACAGCCGGTCTGTTTGACTGTATCGCATAAAACTCGCCCTTCATCGATTGTCAGACTCAGGGGTTTTTCGCCGTAGATGTCTTTACCTGCCCGCGCCGCCGCCGTCTCGATGGGCACATGCCAGTGATCCGGCGTACAGATAATTACCGCGTCAATATCCTTCCGCGCCAGCACCTCGCGGTAATCCAGGTATGTTGCGCAATCCTTACCGCCATAGTTCTTATCAACTATCGCCTTGGCTTCATCCAGGTGTTTCTTATCCACGTCGCAAACCGCCGCTAGATAGGCGTCGCCGTAGGTTAAAAATCCCTTGGCGTCGTACACGCCCTGTCCGCCCATACCGATGCCCGCCAATACAATGCGGTTACTGGGTGCCTGGGCGCCCAGAACCCGGGCCGGTATCAGGTAGGGTATGGAGAAAACCGCTCCTGCCGCCCCCGCGGTTCGCTGGAGAAATTCACGCCTGGTGCTCTTTTTCCTGCTCATTTTTTACCTCACTTACCTATAATTTGTTGCTTATTTCTGATGTTAATATTCGATTCCCCGCCGGGCCTTTTGACCTTTTTGGTAGGGGTGTTTTATTTCTCGCATTTGAGTTACCAGGTCCGCCTGTTCCATTAGCTTTTTATTCGCTCCCCGGCCGGTAAGTACTATCTCCACATGACGGGCCCGCTGACGGATTATCTCGAGCACGTCTTCCTCACGGGCCAGTTTATTATACAGGCAATAGACGATCTCGTCCAGGATTATAAGATCGTATTTTCCCTTGCGGGCGATTTCCTTTATCTGGATTAGCTTCTCGGCGATTGCCGATTGCATTCGGCGAAATTGCTCGCGGTCGGTGCGGGCCTTGGCCATATCCCATTCCTGCCGGAGACCGTCGAATACCAGGGGCAGCTTTTTTTGCAGTTTTTGGGCCAAAACCGCTTCCGCTGTCGGCAGGTCGCGGGGTTTAAGAAACTGGCAGATATATACCCGCCCGCCCGCACCCAGCATCCGCCACGCCAGCCCCAGCGCCGCGGTCGTTTTGCCCTTGCCCGGACCGGTGTAGATTTCCACCATCCCCTTCTTCAAAACCGCCATTAAAACCCCTTCTTTTTGGAAAATATTTTGCGAAATCAGATTATTAATTCTTAAAAAAATTGGGCTAAATTTTTAGATAATCGTCCAAAAGCTGCCGGAATTTGCCAATTTCACCCGCTTTTAGCAGGCTTAATGCCTCGGAATTCACAAATTTCGCCAGAATTTCACCGCGTTTCACCTGATTTTGCGGGTATTTTTTCTTCACCTGCTCGCGCAACTCCTGCAGGCCGGCGAGGAACTGCTCGTACGATTCGTCGAATTCATCCTGGAGTTTTTCCCGGATTCGCCGGGCCAGCGCCGGGCTTAACCCGCCGGTGGATATCGCGATCTGCAAAGGCCCGCGATTAATCACCGCCGGCACCTGGAAACTGCAAAACTGGGGTTCATCCACGACGTTACACAGAATCTTTCGCTCGCCGGCTTCCGCCAGTATCTGCTGATTGACGTTACTATCGTCCACCGCGGCGATTACCAGCCAGGCATCCTCCAGGTCGCCCTTTTGATAAACCCTCTGCCGCCAATCAATTAACCCCTGCCGGTGCAGCCGGGCCAGCTCATCGGTTAACCGCGGGCTGATGACTAAAACCTGAGCCTGGCTGTCCAGCAGGCTAATCACCTTCCGCTGGGCGACCTGCCCGCCGCCTACCACGACGACCCTTTTACCGCTAAGATCGGCAAATATGGGATATAATTGACTCATGGGCCTATACCTAAATAAATACAACGACTGTAATATTTATCAGTTTTACAGGCATTTATCAATTGAGATTTAATATCATACTGCGAAGAATCATACCATGCATAATATGTCCCTCTACCCTTACCGGCGGCGCATCAAAAATGCGCTATAATTTTGGGGGTTTTTAAAGAGGTAAGAGACGTAAGTATGTATGAAATAAAGAGATAAAATTTTTGAAAAATTCCGATTTTTGTCTATAGGTAGTATCAAAACTGCGCCGGGGTCCAGGGACCCTTTCTCCCAGCAGGGCGAGAGCGGACATTTCCGTCAAAGTTGTAAGTTCAGCATATTTGGCTAGTTGAGTTTTTACACTCCAATTTTTTACATGGTGCGAAGAATCGCACCCTACAAATGGGGGTTGCAAAAAATGGAAAATCCTTGCTTATTTCGTTTGTTGATGTTAAAATAATTATTTATTACACATAAGCATTATCTTATATATATGGCGCATAAGTCTTTACAAATTCACGGGTTTAGATGGAAGCGTTGGGCGGTTATTCTATGGGAAGGCAGGAGATAACCATTCTATTTTAAAGCGGGGTATAAAAAATGGAATCAGTCAGGAAAATCGCGGCGATGGGGGTGGTTTGTCTGCTGGCGTTTTATTCGAGTATTTTTGGCTATAGCGGCGGCAGCGGCGCGGAGGGGGACCCATACCAGATAGCCGACCCTAATGACTGGCAGGTGCTTACTAACGACCCAAACAATTGGGATAAGTATTTTGTCCTGGTCAATGATATCGACTTCGGCGGGGCTAATCTTACGCCGGTGGGAAACAGCAGCAATAAATTCACCGGGATTTTTGACGGGATGGGTCATGTAATCCGTAACACGGTGATTAACCTGACGGGGCAAAATTATGTCGGTCTATTCGGCTATCTGGGCAGCGGCGGGCAGATTCACAATCTGGGGGTGGAAAATGTGGCGGTCACCGGGCATGATGATGTCGGCGGCCTGTGCGGTTATAATTATAATGGCTCAATCAATGGTTGCTGGGCTGTGGGCAACGTAAATGGCGAAGATGATTCATGGCGGCTCGGCGGTCTGTGCGGACGTAATTTTGGGGGCACTATCAGCAATAGTTACGCCACGGGCAGTGTAACAGCAGGAGATGCCCCATATTTTCTCGGCGGTCTGTGCGGGGAAAATCTTGGCACGATTAGTGGGTGCTGGGCCACGGGCAGTGTAACCGCAGGAGAGGACTCATATTATCTTGGCGGATTGTGCGGAGTAAATAATGGCATGATCAGCGACTGCTGGGCCACGGGGGCGGTCAACAGCGATGGGAATGAACTCGGTGGCCTGTGCGGGGTAAATTATGGCATGATCAGCGATTGCCGGGCTACGGGTAATGTGAACGGCGGGAATGATGCATATCGTGTTGGTGGTCTGTGCGGTGGGAGTTATGCTGGCACTATCAGCGGCTGTTACGCCACAGGTGCGGTCAGCGGCGGGGATAATTCAAGTGGTCTCGGCGGCTTGGTGGGGAAATTTATGAGTGGTATTATCACCGATTGTTACGCTACGGGTAGTGTGAACGGCGGAGCGCAACTCGGCGGTCTGTGCGCGAGTAATTTATATGGCACTATCAGCGGCTGTTACGCCACAGGTGCGGTCAGCGGCGGACCTGGCTCACGATACAACGGCGGTCTGTGCGGGAGTAATAGCGGTATAATCAGCGGCTGTTACGCGACGGGGGCGGTCAGCGGCGGAGCTTGTGTCGGCGGCCTGTGCGGGAGTAATAGTGATACTATCAGCGGCAGTTATGCTAGTGGGAAAGTCAGCGGTTGGATTGGTAACAGTTACCACGGCGGCCTGTGCGGGAATAATAGAGGTACAATCAGCGGCAGTTACGCCACGGGGGCGGTCGGCGGCAGTCTTTATGTCGGCGGTCTGTGCGGGTGGAATGAAAAAGGCAAGGTTATCCGCTGTTATTCGACGGGCAAGCCCACGGGGACTACTAGTGTCGGTGGATTATGCGGCGGTAAAACTACCGGCGGAAGTTATGAAGACACGGGCAATTTCTGGGATACCGATACTTCCGAGACGACGGTCAGCGTGATGGGCACGGGCAAGACGACAAGCGAAATGCAGATGTTGGCCACCTTCACGGCGGCGGGGTGGGATTTTGGGGATACTTGGTCGATCTGCGAAGGGACGAATTATCCCCGGCTCCAGTGGCAGATTCCAGCAGGAGATTGGGTCTGTCCCGATGGGGTGTGTCTGGAGGATTTGGAGTATTTCGCGGAGTGGTGGCTACAGGAGAATTGCGGGACTATGGATGACTGCGATGGGGTTGATCTGAACACCGACGGCGTGGTGGATCTGTCGGACTGGGCCATTGTCGCGGAGCACTGGCTGGAGGGTTTATAACAACAAAAGTGAGAAAGTAAGAAGGTAAGAAGGTAAGAAGGTAAGAAGGTAAGAAGGTAAGAAGGTAAGAAGGTAAGAAGGTAAGAAGGTAAGAAGGTAAAAAAGTGGGAAGGTAAGAAGGTGGGAAGGGAAAGATAAAGAAGTGCGAAAAGTGCGAAAGGTTTGAAAAGGAAATGGTGCGAAGAATCGCACCCTGCAAGTTTGGGTTGCAAAAAATTTGGGAAAAAAACAAAAAGCGGTGCGCCTAGTGCTGCTTTCCTTTCCGCGGCAGGAGAAACACACAGTCGTCAACTATATCGATTACTTTGTATTCAGCAGCGATGTAGTGGGTTATTATCGGCGCATAATCCTCCATCTGATTATTTGCTTCGACCACAATCACCACGGGCGGGTCCTTATCGAGCTGGCGGATAAAATCCAGGTGTTTGTCAGGAGGTGGATCGCCCGGATAGATAAAACTCCAACTGGTCGGATTGCGGCGTTCGGAAAGAAAGTAAAGCATGGGATCGTAGGGTAAGCAAAGGATGGCCTGGTCCGGTTCGGAATATTTCTGTAGTTGGGCGACGGTATTTTCTATCCAGTCGGCCAGATTGTTCGGCACATATACCCCACCCCGCTTAAGGGTCAGAAGTCTATTAGGATTTTGCAGTTGCCAAAAATAAAGATCTTTTTCTGAATATAAGTACCAGGCAGCTAACAATGCGCACGCCAGTAATACCACTGCCGGCGAAACAAAAGAATACCGTCCTCCCCGCAGGTTTAGGGAAAATAATTTTCCGAAAATATTTCCCATCTGGTTCGAGATAACTTGCAGCAGCCAGCCGCAGAGGATAAAAAACGGCGGCCCCGTGATGACTAAATGGTATATGTCGGAACGAATCAACACATAGCAATAAGAGGACAACGCCAAAACGACAAAAAATGTAAGTCGGGCGTGATGAATATTAAAACGACGACGCAGCAGCAATGTCAACAGCCATAATACGATAATGCCGCACACTACCGGGGACAGGTAGAAAGGTACGGTCAGGAGGTTTTGTTTCAGCGGCTGATTAAAATCGATTACCGGCATCGGATAGGCATAAGTTGTTTTATATACCGTCAGTGGAAACAATACCAGTTGTTCATACATTGCCGGCATTGCGCTCTGTTGATACCAGTAATATAAAAGCGGCAAAAGTACCGCCGCCAGGCCCGCTAACCAGAATAACAACAATCGGAACGGACGAACCTGAGGTGGAGTTTGGCATTTTGCCAACCGCAGGGCCAGCAGGTAAGCAAATACCGCAATCATCAGATAACCGCCCTGGTCTTGTCGCAACAGAAAAACCAGCGCGGTTACTATTCCCGCAGCTATCGCCCAGGCGGCTCGGCCGGTATCCGCCATCCGCATCACCAATATCGCGCCCAGCAGCGTGGCCAGCAGTCCTTGATAGGAAGGGTAGGGGGCGAAAACGGCGGTCGTCTGACCGATAGCCAGCACCGGCAGGGCCGCGGCGAAAGACATCGCTCGGCCGGCTAAATGACGCGTTAAAATGTAAATAAGAACCGGCATAGTCACGTAGAGGCATAATCCCAATATCCGCAAGGTCAACAGTGACGTACCAAAAAGCTTAAACATAACTGCCACTATGTAGAACGATAAGGGCGGTCTGGGACTGACAAAATCCCGATTCGGCATTTCACCGGTCATCACCCGCTGGGCAGCGTGGGCCACAAAACCTTCGTCCCAGAAGTCGATGCCGTTTCGGTAACGTGATAAGCCCAACACCAGCGCCAGAAGGATAATAACCAGGCAGAAACCTGCTTCCACAATCAGCCAATGCCCTTTATCCCGGCTGTTATTGATATCGCTCATCGCCTGCTCCTGAGGTTTTCGGCGATTACTAAGCCCATAATTGTTTAAGAGATAAGAAAATTGTCAATACTATCGAAATCAATATTCGACTAATAATTTAGAATTTGGCCAATAAAACTACTGGGAACATGAAAAAATTATAATAATATTATGCCTGCGGTGCAAACGTTAATTCAATTCAGGAGAGGAATCGGCCGGCAAGGTTGGATAACTGAACGAATTGACCGGGAGTGAGGGTTTCGCCGCGAGCGAAGGGATCGATGTCAAGCTGGTGCAGCAGGGGGGTAAGTTCGGTCTTGAGATGGCTTTGAGCCAGTGAGGACTGGATGGTTTTGCGGCGATGGCCCAGCAGAATGGTAATGAGTTGTTGCAGATGGCGGAGGCCCTGAATCTGATTGACCAGGTTTTCATCCCGCAGCCAAGTTACCATGGCAGAGCTAACCCGCGGCGTCGGCCAAAAGGCTTGGGGCTTAATCTTGCGGATAATTTTCACCCGGCCGGCGGCTTGCAGCAGGATACTGAGCATTCCGTAAGCCTTGGTGGCCGGCTGGGCGGCCATCCGAAGAGCGACCTCAGCCTGGACGGTTACGAAGATACCGGCGGGCATGGTCCCGCCCAGCAGCAGATCGATAATCAGCGGGGTGGCTATCTGGTAGGGCAGATTAGCGATCAGGAGAAATTCTGACTCCGGCGGTCGATAGAATTTCTCGATAGCGGCGAGAATGGCGGGATTTAAGGCCTTCTTGCCGGCGAGGACGTCGCCGCAGATAAGCGTGACGTTGGTTTTATCCTTCAAATGCTCACGGGCGATTTCCAGCAGGGTTTTATCGATATCCACGGCGATGACGTGGTCGGCGGATTCGGCGAGCAGCTCGGTCAATGAACCCGTGCCGCAGCCAACTTCGAGGACTAACTCGCGGCGCTGAAGATTCGCTGATTTGACCAGTAAGCGGATCAGGTTCAGGTCGATGAGAAAATTTTGCCCCCAGCGACGGCGGGGCGAGATATTCGCCTGATCCAGGAGCAGCTTTAATTGGTGTTTGGTATGGGGCAACTCTGAAATATCACCTCAGCAGGAAATTGTGTTCGACAGGACTACTTTTTAGTTTTATTTTTGGCCTTGAGCTGGGCCATGTTACAGGCTAGTTTTATCGCCTCTTTCATGCTCTGCGGATTGGCCAGATTTTTTCCGACGATATCAAATGCGGTGCCGTGATCCACGCTGGTCCGGATAATCGGCAGGCCGATGGTTACGTTGACCGCTTTGTCGAAGGCCAGGAGTTTTATGGGGATAAGGCCCTGATCGTGATACATGGCGACGATAGCGTCATATTTTCCGCTAAGGGCCTGGTAAAAAAGGGTGTCGGCGGGGAAGGGGCCTACGACGTCGATGCCGGTTTCCTGGGCCATCAGGATGGCGGGGCTGATGATGCGTTTTTCCTCGTCGCCGAATTGACCCGCTTCGCCGGCGTGGGGGTTCAGGGCGGCTACGGCGATTTTGGGCTGGGCGATTCCGAACCATTTAATCAGGGCGTCATTGACCAGGTCGATGGGGTCAAAAACCCTGCCGATAATAAAATGATGGCGGATGGAGAACAGGGCCTCGTGAATGGTGGCCAATACCACCCGGAACGGCCCGCCGACGAACATCATGGCGGAACGTTTGGCGTGGCACTGTTTGGTGAGCAGCTCGGTGTGGCCGGCGTATTTGAAGCCGGCCATTTGCCACGATTCCTTGTTAATCGGGCCGGTTACAAGGGCGTCAATTTTGCCGGTTTTGGCATCGTTAAGGGCATCGCAGACAAATCGCATCGACGCCTGGCCGCCGATTTTGCTGGGCTGCTGGGGATTATCGCCCATCCAGTTGATTTCATCATAGTCGGCCACCACCACGCCCGGTGGGCACTGCCGGCTGATGCGCTCGTGCTGGTCTCTCCACCAGAAGACCTCGATTTCCGCCATATCCGCGGCGTAGGTCAATAATTCATGGAGTCCATATATGATGAAACGCCCCCGCCGGCGAATGTCGGTATCGGCGAGGGCCTTGACAATCACCTCCGGGCCGATGCCGGCAGGGTCGCCCATGGTTATTCCAATAACGGGTATTTCGTTGTTAATCAGCATTGTTTTGGCTATAGCTAATTTATGATGAACTTAACCAGGCTCATCGAAATCAGGCTTTTTATATAGTTATCGAACTAATAAACTTTAAGCGGCAGCCGTTTTTCGGCTCGCCGCTTATTTTGCTCCACCTATATATATATTATACAATGAATTGCTTCTTAAGCGAAGCCTTGATCGTGTAATTTTTTCCACGAGAGCTTGGCCGCGGCAGTGTCAGGAGGCAGAATTTGATCCAATCTTTTTTTAATCACCTTGATAATCAGGTCTGTCTCAAGGTTGACCTTGTCGGCGACTTTTTTTTGTCCCAGATTGGTGGCTTTGAGGGTGGTGGGAATCAGACTGACGCTGAAACGTTTGGGCCCAACCTCGACGATGGTCAGACTTACGCCGTCAACGGCAACGGAACCTTTTTTTACCATCAGCTCCATCAAATCATCTTCAGCGTTTATCCATAAAATGTATTGAGCCTGGCCGCGATCCACTTTATCGATGGTTCCCATGCCATCGACATGACCCTGAACGAGATGTCCGCCGAAGCGCCCGTCGGCGGGCAGGGCGCGTTCGAGATTAACAGCTTCGCCCGCTTTCAAAAGTCCCAGGGTGCTGTCGCGTGCGGTTACCGCCATGACATCAAACCAGGCCTGGTCAGCCTTGATTTGGCTTACCGTAAGGCAGACGCCATTGACCGCGATACTATCGCCTTCTTTAACCTGGGCGGCGATATCGCCCAAATCGACGATGAGCCGGCGGCTGGCGGCAGTGATATTAACGGCCTTGACAGTCCTAACGGTTTCAATCAGGCCGGTGAACATTACGTAGCCCTCTTTTCGCCGGCGTTATCCACCGGACCGCTGATGCCGCCGGAGACGATAAATTTCATCATGTTGGCGCTGTCCAGAGTGAGGGGCTCAATCTGCTCTTTGGAGACAATGAGCATGTTACCAGCGAAATTGTAGCTTTGGGGGAAATAAACCGCGACCTCGTTTTCCCGGCCCATAAATTGCAGTGACTGGCGGGTGACGAATCCCAGGGCGCTAGCGCCGCTATTGGGCAGTAGTCTAACCAGCACCGGCTGATCGAATTTTTTCTTGTCGCCCACAAAGGCGCCGACCAAATCCTTCATCGAGGAATACAATAGTTTGATCAAGGGTAGTTTGCCGAAGATTTTTTCGATAAAACGCATAATCGGCCGGGTGATAAACAAAGAGGAAAGCATGCCGATTACAGTAATAGCAGCTACGGAGATGAGTACTCCCAGTCCGGTTACCCATTTATCCCCGCCAACCAGGCTTTTGATCGCGGAGTCAATTTTAGTAAAAACGAGGTACACCACATAAATGGTAATCGCCAGGGGCACGAGAAAAAGCAGTCCGTTGACGAAATATTTGATTAAGCTTTTCATCATAATTAACCGCGTTGTTCCTTCGGGATATAATGGCGTTCGTTTTTACCGGTATAAATCTGCCGTGGTCGGGCGATGCGGGTGCGGCTATCCTCAGTGACTTCCCGCCAATGGGCGATCCAGCCGGGAAGCCGGCCCATGGCGAAAAACACCGTGAACATATTCGTTGGAATTCCTATCACCCGGAGGATCAGCCCGCTGTAAAAATCCACGTTAGGATATAAATTGCGTTCCTGGAAATAGGGGTCATTTAAGGCGACATCTTCCAACTTTCGGGCGATATCCAACAGCGGATCTTGATGATTTAATACGGTAAAGAGCTTATCACAGGCTTCTTTGAGGATGCGGGCCCGCGGATCGTAATTTTTATAAACCCGGTGACCGAAACCCATGAGTCGGATGTTGCTGTTTTTATCCTTGGCCAGGTCCAGGTATTTTTTGATGTCCGTTTTGCCGTCATGAATTTGTTCGAGCATTTTCACGACCGCCATATTTGCCCCGCCGTGGAGGCGACCCCAAAGGGCGCACACCCCAGCCGCTATCGAGGAAAACAGATTCGCTCCCGCGGAGGCTACCATCCGCACGGTGGAGGTGCTGCAGTTTTGTTCGTGGTCGGCGTGCAACATGAGCACCAGATCGACGGCCTTGGTAACTTCCTGGGGGGCGTCATACATAAAGTGGGGCTTGGAGTACATCATGTGCAGGAGATTGGCCACGTATTGCCGCTTGGGGTCCGGATAGATGAATGGTTCACCGCGGAGCATTTTGTAAGAGAAGGCGGCGATGGTCCGGACTTTACTTATCAAAAGGGCAGCCACCACCTGCAGATCTTCCTGGCATTCCGGCTCCGCCAACGCGCGGTGATAGCAGCTCAGGGCGTTAATCATCGCGGAAAGCATCGCCATGGGTGGGGCATTCCAGGGGAATCCTTCGAAGTGATTTTTCAGGTTCTCATGCAGCAGGGCGTTATCGGTCAGCAACTCGGAGAAATGCTGCATTTGTACCTGGTTGGGCAACTCACCCCATATCAATAGATACGCGACTTCGATAAATCGGCTGTTACGAGCCAGCTCTTCGATAGGAATGCCGCGATAACGCAAAATGCCCTTTTCGCCGTCAATGTAGGAAATTTGGCTTTCGCAGGCCCCGGTATTGGCAAAACCCGGATCAAGGGTTATGTATCCCGTTTGATTCCGCAGGCTGGTGATATCAAAGCCTTTTTCACCCTCCGAACCTGTTAGTATGGGAAATTGATATTCTTTGCCATCGAGATTTAAGAAGGCTTGTTCTGCCATATAGTTCTCCTGCTGCAATTAGGATGTAGATTCTGCCTCGTTGGGACGGTTGCGGATCGGTGTCTGTCTGCGAACAAACAATTTACATCAACTGCCCCAATCACTCGGTTTTTATCAAACAAAACAAAATAGCATATTTCTTTATCATTAGCAACTATTTGTGTCTCTTGGGGGCTAGTTCAGTTGGCGATGGCTGTTTGTTGATTTGGTTAATAAAAAGAGTGTTTTTCCAGCAGGATTTTTCATGTCAGTAAAAATAAGTGAAGCTGTAAGTGTCTGTGTAATATATGGATATAAAAATAAGTGAGAAAATATTTATTTGTCGGATTTTTATTGAGACGAACAGTGGTATTTCGGCCACTTTGTTTATGGAAGCGGTTAATACGCCGGTTCTATTAAAAGTAAATAAATTTGAGCCTCAAGCCCTCTGATATAAGGTTCCTGAAGGTAAGGGTACAGTCTTTAGGAACTTGGGATCAGGGGCTTTTTTTTGCGCCGGTAGAGGGGGCTGGTTATTTTTCTGTCCGCTTAAATTGCTGTAAAGGGGGTTTTACCCAATTGTTATATTGACCGCAGCCGAGAGAGGTTATATACTACTTGGTTACTCGAATTGCCCAAAAACCGCTTTCGGTTGCAGGGAATGAGCAATACTAAATCAAAACTACTGGAGAAATCGAATAATGAAATATCATGTCAAAAACTTGAAGCTGGCGGCGGGGGGGAAGAAAAGAATCCTGTGGGCGGATCATGATATGCCTGTCCTGCAACAGATTAGAGCCCGATTTTCCCAGCAAAAGCCCTTGAAGAATTACCGCTTGAGTGCCTGCCTGCATATAACCGCGGAAACGGCTAATTTGGCCCGGGCGCTGAAGGCGGGGGGAGCGGATCTGGTCCTTTGCGCCTCCAATCCACTCAGTACGCAGGATGATGTGGCGGCTTCATTGGTCAGTGATTTTCAGATCCCGGTTTTCGCAGTCCGCGGTGAGGACCGTGTTACCTACTATAAACATATAAAGGCGGCTGTCGATCATAAGCCTCAGGTAACCATGGACGATGGCGCCGACCTGGTCAACGAGCTTCACACCCGCCGACGAAAGGAAGCGGCTAATATTATCGGCTCCATGGAAGAGACTACAACCGGGGTAATTCGCCTGCGGGCTATGGCACGGGATGGGAAACTGTTGTTCCCGGTAATCGCGGTGAACGACGCCGCCACGAAAAACCTCTTTGATAATCGCTACGGGACCGGCCAATCGACCATTGACGGGATTATCCGGGCCACCGATATCCTGCTGGCCGGCAAGCACATAGTGGTAGCCGGCTACGGTTGGTGCGGCAAGGGCTGTGCCATGCGGGCCCGCGGCATGGGAGCGAAGGTAATTGTAACCGAGATCAATCACATCAAGGCATTGGAGGCGGCGATGGATGGCTTTCAGGTGATGACTATGGCGGAGGCGGCGCCATTGGGTGATTTATTCGTGACCCTGACGGGTAATAAGCACGTTATTCGGGCGGAGCATTTTCGCCGGATGAAAGATGGGGCTGTCGTCTGTAACAGCGGTCATTTCGACGTGGAAATCGACATCAAAATCCTGAAAAAACTGGCCCGCAAGGTGCGTCTGCAGGTTCGGCGTTTTGTCGATGAATATACCTTGCCGGGAAATCGACGGATATTCCTGCTGGCTGAGGGCCGACTGGTCAATCTCGCTGCGGCGGAGGGCCACCCCGCCTCGGTGATGGATATGAGTTTTTCCACCCAGGCCCTGGCCAGTGAGTTCGTCATCAAAAAACGGGGCAAACTTGAAGTTGACGTACATAATGTGCCCTTGGCCATCGAAGAGATCGTCTCGCGGTTGAAGCTGAAAAGCATGAATCTTAAGATCGATAAGCTCACCCCGGAGCAGGTACTTTATCTGGCCAGCAGCGGGGAAGGCACCTGATCGCCCGGCTGAGGTTATAAGATGAGCCTTTTGCCGCGGCAGTAGATAAACCGAACAAAACCAAATCAAGGTTACCATGCAACAGTTGCGTGCGGGCATAATAGGGGTAGGCGGATACGGGGCTAAGGTGCTGGCGGAGCTGGCTGGTAATGAAAATTTCCAGGTGCTGGCGGTCGCCGATCAGGATCGAAAATTAGCGGATGAATTAGCCCAGGAATATCATGCCCGGCCTTATGATGATTATCGCAGCTTGATCGTCGAGGAAAAGCTGGATGTTTTATTTCTGGCCATTCCGACCTTCCTGTGCGGGGAGTGCCTGCAACTGGCGGCGAAGCAGAAGATTCACGTCTTCAAGGAAGCACCCCTGGCCCGAACGCTGCCGGAGGCGATCGCCTGGGTCGATCTTATGGAGAAAGCTGGCTGCCGGTTCCACGTCGGAGCCCAGAAGCGGTTCGCACCCGGCTACCTGGGTGCCCATCAACTTCTGCAGGGCGACCGGCTCGGAATGATTTACCTGGTACGGGCGGAATCTTTTATGAATTATCCGGGTCCTTTAGGCTGGCGGGGTGATCCGGTATTGGCCGGCGGCGGGGTGCTGCTGGAGATGGCATATCATCTTATCGACCAGATCGTATGGGATATCGGCCCGCCCGAAAGGATTTACAGTTTAAATACCAATCGCTGCAGCAAAAGAGCCCTGCCTCCCTATAAAACGGAAGATACCGTCGTCCTGACCATGAAGTTTCCCGATGGGGCAATGGGCAATATCCAGAGCAGTTGGATGACCGGGCCGCAAAATGAACAGATTATCATCCACGGCACCGAGGCCAGCCTGGAGGTTAATATAAATCAGTTGCGGATTTTTGATCCCGCGGGCAACCTGGTGAGCGAAGAAAAATTTTCGGTGGACGATTCCTGGCTGATCGGCCAGGAAGTTCGTCAATTTGCCCAGAGTCTGCTCGATGCCGAGGTAAAACCTTTCAGTACCGCCCGGGAGCATTTAGCTAACGTAGCCATTATCGAATCAGCTTATCTATCCGCGAGAACCCAGTTGCCGGAGACCCTGAAGGTTTACGGCTCTCTTTTCGATATTTGAAAAATATATCCTCTATCCAGCCCTTTCCGTCTAAAATATATGTCGCTTATGGAAAATATATTGGGAAATCAGCGTCAGGATTTGAATTGTTGGCTGGAGGGCAAAAGTTATCCCTCATATCGGGCGGATCAGATTCTGCAATGGATCTATCAATATAACGTAACCGATTGGGCGCAGATGAGTAATATCCCCGCTGATCTGCGGGAGCGGCTGGCCGGGGAGTTTGTCTTGCGCAGCAGCAATTTGGTACGAACCTCGGGCAGCGGTGATGGTACGGTTAAGCTTTTGCTGCGCTGGCCGGATGGGGTCTTGGTCGAAACGGTACTGATGTCAGAAGGTATTCGTCGAACGGTGTGTCTGTCCTCTCAAGCGGGCTGTCCGGTAAGATGCGCCTTTTGCGCCTCCGGTCAAAATGGCCTGCAGCGCAGTCTAAAGGCGGGTGAGATTGTCGAACAACTATTGCGGGCCAGGGAGCAATTATCAGATACCCGCAAAATCAGCAACGTGGTGGTTATGGGGATGGGAGAGCCGCTATTAAATTATGATGAGACGCTCCAGGCGGTCAAAATCATCAACGCTTCCTGGGCCATGAATATCGCGGCCCGCCATATTACCATCAGCACCATCGGTCTGCCGGATCAAATCCGAAGATTAGCCCATGAGCCTTTGCAAATTACCCTGGCGGTGAGTCTGCACGCCGGTGATGATCAATTGCGGGCCAAACTTATCCCCTGGGCCGATAAATACCCGCTGCGGCAGTTATTTGAGGCCATTGATTATTATTTTCAGACAACGCATCGGGAAGTAACACTGGAATATATTTTATTAGATGGGGTAAACTGCCTGCCCACCGATGCGGCAAAGCTGGCCCGCTGGGCGAAATGCTCGCGCTGTAATGTTAATCTGATAAATTATAATCCGGTAAGCGGGTCTGATTTTCGTCCTGCCGGCGCCGCTGTCGTTCGGGCGTTTATGGGTCAGCTCCGCGGACGGGGCGTAAACGTGCATTTGCGGAAAAGCCGCGGCCGGCAAATCGACGCCGCCTGCGGTCAATTAAGAAATAAGGCCCTTTAGCTTTAACCCGCCTAACGTAGTTTTTCCCCAAAGATATGGGTTTTTACAGCAATCATTGACAAAATCGGGCGAGATTTATACAATTATTAAAAATCATTAACCAGGGAGGATTTACGCCTACCAGAATCGGGTGAGGAGATTTGGTTTTTATATGGATAAGGAAAAAGATTTAACGCCCCGTGAGATTGTGGTCGAGCTGGACAAATATATTATCGGCCAGGACGATGCAAAGCGGGTGGTGGCGATAGCGATTCGCAATCGCTGGCGAAGGCAGCAACTGCCGCCGGAGATCCGCGATGAAGTAGCACCCAAAAATATAATTATGGTAGGCCCTACCGGCGTGGGTAAGACCGAAATCGCCCGTCGCCTGGCTAATCTGGTGCGTGCCCCTTTCATTAAGGTAGAGGCTACCAAGTTTACCGAAGTAGGCTACGTCGGCCGGGACGTCGAAAGTATTATCCGTGACCTGCTGGATAGAGCCATTCAGATGATTCGCATCGAAAAAACCCAAATCTACGATCAAAAGGCCCAGGAAGCCGCCGAGGAAAAAATCCTGGACTACCTTTTACCCTACCCGGGGCCTATCCCCGATGAAGACCCTCAGCACGCCCAGGCTCGTTATGAACGCACGCGGGAAAAATTAAAACAGCAATTGCTGGGCGGGGCCTTGGAAGACAGCCAGATAGAAATTACCGTGGAAGAAAAGTCCATGCCCGTCAACATTCTGAGCAATGTCGGCATGGATCAGATGGACCCCGAACTGCAGGGTTTCCTGGACAAACTTATGCCCTCTCGCTCGGTGCAGCGACGCGTAACCGTAGGCGAGGCCCGCCATATCATTCGCCAGCAGGAATTGGATAAACTCATCGACCAGGATAAAATGACAAGCGCCGCTATCGCCCGCACCGAACAGTCGGGTATTGTCTTTCTGGACGAAATCGACAAGATTTGCTCCAGCGACAGCTTCGGCCCCGATGTCTCCCGGGAGGGGGTCCAGCGGGATTTACTGCCGATCGTGGAAGGCTCCACAGTAAACACCCGGCACGGCCCGGTAAGGACCGATCATATTCTCTTTATCGCCGCGGGCGCCTTTAACCGTAATAAACCCAGCGACCTGATGCCGGAAATGCAGGGCCGTTTTCCACTGCGGGTCAGATTGAAGGACCTCAATGAGAAGGAATTTTATCGTATCCTGACCGAACCGAACAATGCCCTGACCAAGCAGCAGATCGAGCTGTTGAAAACCGAAGGCGTCGAATTGGTCTTTAACGATAAGGCGGTAAAGGCGATGGCCAAAAAGGCTTATGAAATCAATCGCTCCCAGCAGAATATCGGGGCTCGCCGATTGTACGCGGTGATGGAGAAGGTGCTGGAGGAAATCAGCTTCGATACCCCTGATCAGGGTCAGAAAAAATATGTTATCGACGCTGATTACGTTGATGAGCATCTAAGCCAGGCCCGGCAGGATGAAGACCTGAGTATCTTTGGCTTTGCGGCGGGAACCACCGCCCGTAAAAATGAGCGGTAATGAAACGAGTTAAATTTTACCCCGCGACGCTGGTGAATCACCCCCTTTCGCCGGCGTATAGGGCCATTTATTTTATAGTTGTTTTCTCGGATTGGTTACACTATGATTTAGATGAATCGATTGGGCGATAGGGGGTAAATTATTGCATGTGGGAGTGCATTATGGCTGAAGAGAAAACTTTCGAGGTAAAAGTGCAGGAATGTATCGACGAGATTCGGCCGCTCTTGCAGCGGGACGGCGGCGACTGCGAGCTGGTATCCGTCGAGGGCAAAAAGGTCAAGATCAGATTCCAGGGAGCCTGTCAGGGCTGTCCGGGTGCCGCTATGACGTTGAAAATGGGAATTGAAAGAATATTGCGTAGCAAGGTACCGGAAGTTCAAGAGGTTATTGCGGAAAATTAAATCAATCAGCGATTATTTTCCCCCATCGAACCACTGACGAATCGTCTGGGTATCAGGCCGGTCAATGACGCCTCGTTCGGTAATAATCGCACTGATATATTGGTGGGGGGTAATGTCGAAAGCGGGATTATACACCTTAACATTCTCCGGGGCAATAAATTTGCCCCAGGGTTTGATTATTTCTTCTTTTGCCCTTTCTTCGATGGGAATCTTATCGCCGTCGGGTAAGGACAAATCGAACGTGCTGGACGGCGCGGCGATGTAAAATGGGATATTATGCGCCTGGGCCAGTACCGCCAGGGGGTAGGTGCCGATTTTATTGGCGGTGTCGCCATTGGCGGCAATCCGGTCGGCACCGGTGATAACCAGGTCGATTTTACCCTGCCGCATCAACAGGCCGGCCATATTATCACAGATAACCGTGGTATCGATCCCCGCATGCACCAGTTCCCAGGCGGTCAGCCGCGCCCCCTGCAATAAAGGCCGGGTCTCGTCCACGTAAACCTGGAACCGCTTATGTTGTTCCTGGGCGGTAAACATCACCGCCAGAGCGGTGCCATAATCCGCTGTGGCCAGTCCACCGGCGTTGCAATGGGTTAAAATGCTGCTGTCCTGCCGGATTAAATCCGCGCCTTGCCTTCCGATCGCCCGGCACGTGGCTTTGTCTTCCGCGCAAATGGCCTGAGCCTCCGCTAAAATCCGTTCTCTAAACTTTTCCGCGTTAACGGCATCGGTAGCCGCCGCCACTTTTTCGATCCGCGCCAGCGCCCAAAATAAATTTACCGCGGTCGGCCGGGGAGTTCTTAGATAATCGCAACTTTTTTTCAGTTGGTTTTTGATTTGCTCGGGACCAGCCTCACCCGCCGGCTCCCGCAGGCCCAGCACCGCCCCATAAGCAGCGGCGATGCCGATTGCCGGCGCCCCCCGAACCTGCAGGGTTTTGATCGCCTGCCACATACTTTTAATATTCCGGATTTGCGCGATCCGGTACTCTTCCGGCAGGAGGGTTTGATCGATGATTTCGGCCCAGCCGTCGATCCCACCGCTCCATTTTATTGTCGCCGGCGCCATAACTTTGCCTACTTTCTTACCTTCTTACTTTCCTACCTTCTCACTTTTCTTTCACTTTTGATGAGGATGAAACTCCCGCTGCATTTTCTCGTTTTTCTTTTTTACCGCCTGGGTCAGTTCCGCTTTATATTGCTCGAACTTATTGGCGAGCTCCTTCTGACCGAGTGCAAGGATCTGGATGGCGAGCAGGGCGGCGTTTTGCGCACCTGCTGCTCCAATACCCACCGCTGCCACCGGTACTCCCGGCGGCATCTGGACCGTCGATAACAGGGCGTCGATCCCCTGCAGGCATCCCGAGTCTATCGGCACGCCGATCACCGGTAGGGTTGTATTCGCTGCCAAGGCTCCCGCCAGATGGGCCGCCATACCCGCCCCGGCGATTAATACTTCCAGTCCCCGGCTGCGGGCGCCGGCGGCGTATGCTGCCGTTTCCTGCGGACAGCGATGCGCGCTTAAGATATTCACTTCGCAGGGAACGTTAAATTTTGCCAGGGTCTCCACCGCCACCTTCATCGCCTGCCAATCGCTGTCGCTGCCCATTACTATCCCTACTTTACCGCTTTGTGTGATCGACATAAAAAACCTCCTGATATTGCCTCCCGCTGTCGGGCGTATAATTGACCGTTTCCCAGCCCGGCCCTATAATACTTTAACAATGGCTGCCAAGAATAGTCATAGGATTAACGATATTCGGGTCCAGGTCAAGGATTTTCCTGCCTCACCGGGTGTCTATCTAATGAAGGACGCGGACGGCAGGGTTTTATATATCGGCAAGGCCAAGAACCTCAAAGACCGGGTCAGCAGCTATTTTCAGCCTGGTGCTGATCTGCCGGCCAGCCGCAGCCCGAAAATCGTGGAAATGATTAACAGGGCCGCTGAAGTTACTTACCTCGCCTGCGAAAGCGAAGTTGACGCCATCCTGCAGGAAGCCCGATTAATCAAGGATATTCAGCCGCCTTACAACAGCCAGTTGACCGACGACAAGACCTTCCCCTATCTGGAGATTACCATTAAAGACGATTTTCCCCGGGTCGCCGTCACTCGCACTCCCCAGCCGCGGGGCAGTAAGCTTTATGGTCCTTTTACCAGCGTCGGCGAATTACGCCGCGTCGTACAGATCATGCAGCGGATATTCAAATTTCGCACCTGTAACCTGGATATTGGCGCCAATGACGAGTCACGGCGGTTTTTTCGGCCCTGCATTCTCCATGACATCAGGCAATGCACCGCTCCCTGTGCCGATCGCATCAGCCAATCAGCTTATCGTGAGGATATCAAACGGCTGCAGCGGTTTCTGGAGTCGAAACGCTCCGTCATTCTCAAGCAGTTGCGCCGCCAGATGGAGGGAAAGGCCCGCAAGCTTGATTATGAGCAGGCTGCTCGTCTCCGCGATGAGATAAAAGCCGTGGAAAAACTATCCGACCGCGGCGAGGTCGATGAGCATGTTCAACCGGAGCTGTTCCAGGTCGATCCCGCCGAGGGCCTGGACCGTTTAGGGCAGCTACTGGACCTGACCAAGGGGGTCCGTATTATCGAAGGGGTGGACATCGCCCATATCCAGGGCCAAGAGGCGGTGGGGGGCCTGGTCTGCTTTATCGACGGCCGGCCGTTCAAAAAGGGCTATCGCCGTTTTCGCATCAAGGAGATCAAAGGCATCGACGACTACGCCATGATCCAGGAGGTTCTCCGCCGGCGTTACCGTCGTGCCGGCGAGTATGAAGAGATTTTTCCCGACGTCATCCTGATCGATGGCGGCAAAGGCCAGTTGAGCGCGGCGCTGGCGGTTTTTCAGAACATGGACTTTCAACCGCCTTTGGTTTTATCCCTGGCAAAAAAGGAGGAATTGATTTACGTCAAGGGCCTTGACCACCCCCTCAGCCTTTCGCGTAACGACGCGGCTTTACGGCTGCTGCAATATATTCGTGACGAAGCACACCGTTTCGCCCAGCATTATTTTCACATCCTCCGCCAGCGACATACCTTTAAAGTCTCCGGCGAATCGGATTAAATAGGTGTTACTTTCCCTTGATTACGACAATGTGGTTTTATAATTGAGGATTCGGCTGATTAATGATAGATTAATCCGGTCGTATAATCGCATCGTTAATATTTAATATGGGACAATCAAAATGCGTAAATTACCTTTCGCAGTATTCTGCCCGTTGTTTTTTCTTGTCTGTTTCAATCTTGCTGTCGTCCAGGCTGCCAGTTCTTCCGACCTGAAAGCGGACTTTGCCAACCCGCCGCGACAGTATAGTTCAGCGCCGCTGTGGGTCTGGAACGACATGCTGACCGAAGAGCAGATTGTCTCGACCCTTAACGACCTGGCCGGTCAGAAGGTCAAGCAGGTCTTTGTGCACCCGCGCCCGGGCCTGATGACACCGTACCTCTCAGATGACTGGTTTCGTCTCTGGAAGGTTGCCCTGAAAGAGGCCCAGCGGCTGGACATGAACGTTTGGATTTACGATGAGAACTCTTACCCATCCGGTTTTGCCGGCGGACTCGTGCCCGAAGCAATGCCCGAATCGCGCGGCCAAGGCGTGCACTTCGACGAGGTCAAACAGCCCCCCAGGCCCAGCGAAGATATATTGGCGGTCTATCGCCTCACCGATGACGATTGCGAGGATGTCACCGAAAAAGCAAAGGCGAGTGAGCCGATGCCCGAAGGGCGATACCTCGTCGCCTCGATCCGCCTGGCGCCGACTGGAAGCTGGTTCGGCGGTAAGTACTACGTCGATTTACTGGAATCCGGCGTTACTGAAAAGTTTATCGAAATCACAATGGAGGCCTATCGCCGGGAACTCGGCGATCATTTCGGTAAGCGCATACCGGGCTGGTTCACAGATGAGCCGCACTTGTGTCCCGCTGGCGGACTACACTGGTCCCGCCAACTGCCGCAGGACTTCAAAAAACGCTGGGGATACGACCTTATCGGCCACCTGCCGTCTTTGGTCCGACCCGTCGGCGACTACAAGAAGGTTCGGCACAATTATTACCAGCTCCTGCTCGAACTGTTCATCGACCGCTGGGCTAGACCGTGCTACGAGTACTGCGAAAAGTACAATCTTGAATTTACCGGCCATTACTGGGAGCACGGCTGGCCGGGAGCCGGACACGGCGGCGATAATATGGCAATGTACGCCTGGCACCAGAGGCCTGCAATTGATACTCTTATGAACCAGTATAGTGAAGGTACTCACGCTCAGTTCGGCAATGTGCGATCAGTAATGGAACTATCCAGCGTGGCCAATCAACTCGGCCTGGATCGCACCCTGTGTGAGGCCTACGGCGCCGGCGGCTGGGATCTCCGTTTCGAAGATATGAAGCGGATCGGCGATTGGCTTTATGTGCTTGGCGTGAATACTTTGGATGAGCACCTTTCCTATATCACCATCTGCGGGGCCAGAAAACGCGATCATCCCCAGTCCTTTTCCTATCATGAACCTTGGTGGGATGCCTACCATGTAATGGCTTCCTATTTCACGCGGTTGTCCTTGGTCCTTTCCCATGGCCGACAGGTGAATAATATCTTGTTTATCGAACCGACCACAACCGCTTGGCTCTATCAGTCGGATTCGGACCAGCTCAATAAGATCGGCAGTCAATTCCAGCGGATGGTGGTTGATCTGGCAAAGGCTCAGGTGGAGTTTGACCTCGGCTGCGAAAATATTATCGCCGCCCGCGGCCGCGTCGAAGCCGGCTTTTTTCAGGTCGGCCAATCCCGCTATGATACCGTGGTGCTTGCCCCTCTGACCGAAAACCTCAACGCCAAAACCATGGATTTAATCGAGGGTTTTCTCGATGCCGGCGGCACGGTACTATGTTGTGGTTCACCTCCCGCCTTAGTCGAAGGTCAGCCGTCGGATCGTGGTCAATTAGCTTCTCAAAATCCTCATTGGCAACAGATTGAACCTTCCGCAGCCGCGGACATACTTTTAAAATCCGTCCGCGATAATTTCAGCATCCTGCGAAACAAAGATGATAAGGGCATCCTCTTCCACCAGCGCCGCCGACTTGACGATGGCGAGATGCTCTTCCTGGTCAATACCAGTATCGATTCACCCACTGCAGCCGTTGTTAAGTCCGCCGCCCGCAGTGTGCAAAAGTGGGACCCTGCCTCCGGTACTATTTCATCCTATCCCTTTGCCGTCAGCCCTCAGGGTGTCACGGCTGATTTTCAATTGCCGCCCTGTGCCAGCTTATTACTTTTTCTTTCACCAAAACCGTCTGATCCCGTATCAGAAGAACGCACGGAATCCGCAATTATTCCGCCCCTTGGGCCAATGGTCATCCGCCCGGTGGAATCGAATGTCTTGACCTTGGATTATGTAGATATCTCCGCCGGCGGCGAAACCAGGAAAAATACCTACTTTTATCCAGCAGCCCAGTTTGCCTTCCAGAAAAACGGTTTGGATCGCGATCCCTGGGACAGTGCCGTTCAGTTTCGCGATGAAATAATTACCCGGAACTTTCCTCCGGACAGCGGCTTCGAGGCGACCTATCATTTCACCATAGAAGGTCCGGTACCCAAACCGCTTTACATGGTCATTGAGCGTTCGGACCTTTACACGATTACCTGCAACTCAGCACCGGTCCTGGCCGGGAAGGACTCCTGGTGGCTCGACAGGTCTTTCGGTAAGATCGACATAACCGCCGCCGCCCAAACGGGCGTTAATGCCGTCACTATCAAAGCTTCACCCATGACGATCTACCACGAGCTTGAGTCTGCTTACGTACTGGGCGACTTTGCTCTTAAGCCTGCTGATTCAGGTTTCGTCATTGTGCCCGATCAGCCTATTACGGTAGATTCGCATCGCTCCCTCTCCAACGTGCCGGACGGCAGTATGTGGCTGAACACAGGAATCGGCTTTCAGTACGGCGACCCCGGCGACCAGGCAGATGACCATAATCCTTACGTCATCTTCGACCTCGGCCGTACCGTAGATTTAAACAGCATTCGCATCTGGAACTACAACGAGGTAAACCTTACTCACCGTGGAGTAAATCAGCTTGCTGTCACCGCTTCAACCGCGTCAAAGCCCGATTCCTTCGACGTTCGCTGCGGCACCTTCGACATCAATCGTGCCCCCGGCAGCTTAACCACCCTTGATTTCTCGCAGTCGCTCCCCGTAAAAGCCGGGTCCGTGC
>Ga0068714_10000827_pt1 | contig 51724 bp, 32 predicted proteins | sample MTBNYHSulfiMetaG_FD_62988 | JGI IMG/M metagenome (GOLD analysis project Ga0068714, IMG submission 62988) | Enrichment culture microbial communities from rom New York Harbor, USA that are MTBE-degrading - MTBE-NYH (New York Harbor Sulfidogenic)... | ecosystem: Environmental > Aquatic > Marine >... | reverse complement strand
ATCCAAAATTCGGCAAGGGAATTGTCGTCTCAACTACTAAATTCCGGAACGACATTAAAGTTTCGGTCGAGTTTGACAGTGTTGGAAAGCTGAATCTGCTCCAGAGCGTCGCACGCCTCCAGCCGGTGAAGGACTTCAGTTCATGAGACACATGCTCACTAAAGCGTTCGCTGTTGCGTTTTGGATCGTCCTGCTTCTGAACGGAGTTGCGGCAGGGCAATCAGCAAAAAGTGAGTCCGATTTTATCTACGCGAAACGGCTTTTCACCGACGGATTGTACGACCTCGCCAACGAAGCCCTCACCAACTACATCAAAGGTTATCCAGACAGCCCTTACCTCGCGGAAGCCACCTTCCTCATCGGAGATGCCTCCTTGCGCGAGGGGCGTTTCGAGGAAGCGCGGTCAGCCTTCCAGCGTGTGGCAATGGAGTATCCGGATGACACACGTGCGGTCCAGTCACTGCTGCGGATCGGCGAGAGTTATGTGGCGCAGGGCCAGAAGGAACGTGCGGCACGAGCCTATCTGCGTCTACCGGTCTTTTTCCCCTCGGCAGCTCAAGCATCCGTGAGCCTGATCCGTGCCTCGCGGCTGCTGGTGGAACTTGAACGCTGGAACGACGCTGAAGAACCACTGCAGCAGGTGATCCAGCAGTACGGTGATTCACCAGAAACACCCGAGGCTCGTCTTCTTTGGGCGCAAGTGCTGGCCTCGCGTGGCGATTACGATCGTGCCATAGCCGAAGCTGCACGTGTGGTGCAAAGCGACCGATCCGGGAAGCTGGCTGTCGAGGCACTCGGTTTCCAGGGTGAGTGGTTTGCAAGGATCGGTCGTGACAAGGAAGCGGAATCAGCCTGGCAGAAAATTCTCGAACTCTTCTCAGATGCCCCTGAACGCGCTGCGGCATTGGTCAGGATGGGGGAGAGACGGCTGAATATCGGTGATGGCAGGACTGCAGAATCGCTGTTTCGTGATGCGCTGGAAGGTAGTCGGGATCAGGAGTTGAAAACTCGCGCTGGATATGGCCTCGGGGATGCTCTTTTCCTGCTGGGTCGGTACGAGGAAGCGCTTGCACAGTATCGAAGACTTCCAGAACAGAGAGCGGAACTGGACTATCGGGCAGCACTCTGCCTCGAGGAGCTGGATCGTTTCGGGGACGCCCTTTCGAGTTACCAGAAAGTGATTGAATCTGGTAACACGGCTTTGCAGATCGGCGCTCACTGGCAGTCGGGTCGGCTCCTCAGCTCTCTGGGACGACACAAAGAGGCGCGTGACTCGTACCGTGCCGCAGAACAACTTGTCGATATCCCCTTGAAGAAGGCCGAGTTACGTTACCTTGCCATCCAATCCCTTGCCGAGCACAATCCTCTCGAAGCACTGACGGCCGCCGAGCAGTATTCCACTCAATTCCCCGGCTCTCCTCGTGTTGACGAGGTAGCCGCGATACGAGCTGAGTTGCTGACTGGCCTCGGCCGATTCAAGGAAGCTGTTGCTGCCTGGCGCGATCTTGTAACGCGCTACCCTGCAAGTCCACTTGTGCATGATGCCGCCTTCCGTGCGGAATACCTGGAAAAACTCATTATCCAGGTCGGTGACCCATCCACCAAAGTTGCAGGACTGCTCGCGGAAGTTGCGGGCGGACTCAATCGTGGCGAACTCGCCTTGCGCCTGGGCAACATCTACCTGAATGATTACAAGGATTTTTCCGGCGCAATTACTCAATTTCAAATTGTTGCCGGTGACACTCTCTTGAAGCCAGCCGCACGCACGACCGCCCACAAGGGGCTGGGGGATGCGGTCTGGAACAATTACCAGAAACGGCTCTACGGAACCACAGGTGAGCGTTCTGAGGATTCGGAGCAACTACAGGAGGCAGCGAGCGACGCCGGATCGGAACTGAGCAGGCTCCTTCCCCTGATTGAGGATTCTGCCATCCGTTCGGAAATTTCTTACCGGATCACACGATTGGGCGAGGACTCACGTACGGGTGCAGATCGGATTCGCTTCGCGAGGCAGGCGTGGCAAGCGTTTCTGGCCGATTATCCTGACTCCGAGCATGCACCCGAGAGCTACTTCCGACTCGGAGAAGCCTTTTCGGTCCAGGTGCCCGGTGACACACTCGACATCTTCTCTGACCCATCCGTCTGGTATCTTGAAGTGCTCCGGGATGATTTCCCAAATTCGCTGTGGACCGATGCTGGCCTGTTGCTGCTCGCTGACCGTTACCTGAAGGCGGGTCGTGGTGGAGAGGCACGAGAACTTTACGAGCGTTTCCTCCAACGGAAATCGAGTCCAGAAAAGGTCGTAGCCTGCCTGAACATCCTCGACCTCCCTCGCTCGGACGCTACCCAACTCAAGCGAATCTCCCAGTGGCTGACCTCCGAGGCGTGGTACAACCCCCGTGTGGATGAAGCCCGGCACCAGATGGCGATCCATGACCTCGCCTCATCCGATTACGAATCAGCAAGAACCCAACTTGATTATCTGATCTCGCTCGATCCCGGGGTGGGGGCTGGGCTCGTTGTGCCGGGTGCGCTCGACCATCGATACACCTACGACCTCGGCAGGATTGAAGAAGGGCTCGGCAACCTTGACACGGCTCGGAAGCATTACCAACGCTTCATTGCACATTATCCCAACGCCAGTTTGGCGCCGATGGCTCATCTCAAGCTGTCGAAGATTCGCGACAAACAGGGTTATCTGAGTGCCGCGATCAGCGATTATCGATGGCTTGTTGAAAACCCGATTGATTCTCGAGCCACACGTGAGGCAAAAAAAGCGCTGGCTCGAATCGCCTTTCGCGGGGAGGAGTGGGAGTCGCTGCTCGAATGGTCCAAAGCCGCAGAGCTGGCCGTGACCGAGCCAGACACCGGACAGATCTTCGGTGAACTGACCATTGTAGCGCTCTATCGTCTGGCGAAAGCCACCGAGGCGGCGTCTGCGAGAAAGCAGTTCCACGATACCTACGGAAATCGCAGCAACCTGAGCGACTCGGAAGTCCGTTTCGAGCTTGAACGTGGACGGCTCCTCTCGCGAACGAAGCAGTACAAACAGGCAGAGGATATCTACCGCAGGATCATCAGACGTAACGGCAGTTCAGGGTACGCCGCGGAAGCCTCATTCGAGCTTGGACGCGACCTGCTTGAGCGAAAGGACTACACCAAAGCGCTCGATTTGCTGACCTCCATGCCACGGGAATACCCCAAGCACCCGATCCTCGGGCAGGTGCTGTGGGTTCTTGGTAATTACCATGTGGAAAACGGCAACCTGATGGACGGAATCAACACGTACAGCCGAATACTCGAGAATGAGCAGTACCGCAGTATCTGGTCGAATGTGCTGCACAATCAGATTCAGGCCTACAAGCAGGCGGGGTTCTACGCGGGCGCATTGCAGGCCAACCAGAAATACCTCGCACTCTATCCGGATGCCGAGGACGCCTTCAACCGTCTGATGGACATCGGACTGATGTATTCCCAACTTGGGCAGTATGACCTGGCCATCACGCAGTTCCGTTCGATACAGCCGCGAGCCGGTGTCGAAGATGAGGCTGCCTGTCAGTATTATATCGGCGAAGCCCTCGAAAAATCTGGTCGGCTGGCGGAAGCTGTGATCGAGTACAAAAAGGTGGATTACCTCGGGAAACGGACCCGACTACAGTGGGCGGTCACTGCACTATACAGCGCGGGACGAGTCCTCGAACGACTGCAGGAACAGGATAAAGCGCTCGAGATGTATGCTGAGATCGTGCGACGCGAAGGACTCGCCAGTCCCTTTGGCAGGAAGGCACAGGAACAGATCGAGCGTATCCAGACCTCGCGGAGCGAACCGTGAACCCCTTCAGCTTGAGGCACGCGACCGGCTCGGCATGGCTGACGAAACAGGTCGGCGCCGCGCTCGCGGAGGACCTGGGTGATGCTGGTGACATCACAAGCCTGGCTACACTTCCTGAGAACCGGCAGGGTTTTGCGGAGTTGATCGCCAAGTCGGACGGTGTGATTGCCGGGATCGACTGGGCAGTCGAGACTGGGGCACAGCTAAATCCACCCGCCAACTGGGTCTTCAGTGTTGCGGATGGAGAGCGCGTTCAATCCGGGCAAAGGCTCGCCGAGGTCACAGGTCCGCTTCGTTCAATTCTTATCTCTGAACGTACTGCCCTGAATGGTGTGGGGCACCTCAGCGGAATCGCCACACAAACCGCAGTAGCAGTCCAGCTGCTTGAGGGCACAAATGCACAAGTCTATGACACCCGGAAGACGATGCCAGGTTGGCGGAACGCACAGAAGTACGCGGTTCGATGCGGTGGGGGAGAGAACCACCGGATTGGATTGTTCGATGAAATCCTGCTGAAGGAGAACCACCTCCGGCCTTGCGGGGGAGTAGCCGCCGGGGTGCGAAAGGCTCAAGAGTGGCGACAGCTACATAATCCTTCAATTCCCATCGAATCAGAGGTAACTTCCCTGCAGGAGCTTGAAGAAGCCCTAATCGCAAAGCCGGACAGGATCCTGCTGGACAATTTCACCTTCGAGATGATGCGCCAGGCAGTCAGGATCACTGCCGGGCGGATTCCCCTTGAGGCTTCGGGTGGGATCACGCTGGAAAACCTGCAGGAAGTCGCCTCCACCGGGGTTGAGCGAATCTCGCTTGGAGCACTGACACATTCTGTAAAACCGCTGGATCTATCGTTACTCGTTCGGGAAACTCGTTTGACATGATCCCGCCATCCATTGAGGTACCAATGTCTGACTCAACCACCCTTGGCAAGTTCACTTTCGTTCTTCATTCCCATCTTCCCTATGTGCTTTCGCACGGCAACTGGCCGCATGGCATGGTTTGGATTAACGAAGCCGCCTGCGAAACCTACATCCCGCTCTGGCGTCTGTTCCGCAAACTCCAGTCACAGGGGAAAAAGGTCGCTGTCACAATCGGGCTCAGCCCTGTGCTGGTCGAACAGCTTCGTGACCCGGTGTTTGTCGAGGAGATGAATCTCTACCTTCGTCAGAAAAGGGACGCTGCAGAAAGGGATCTGAACGATTTCGATGAACGAGGGGATGCGAACCTGGCACGGCTGGCGAGGTTCTGGATCGACTGGTACAGCGGAATCGAGCGTGATTTCAATGACGTCCTGAATTGCGACATCGTGGGGGGATTTCGCCAGTTGCAGGATGAAGGGGTCATCGAGATCATCACCTGCGGCGCCACACACGGTTACCTGCCCCTCCTGGGCACGGATGAAGCCGTGAATGCCCAGGTAGAGCTGGCGGTTCGTTCCTATCGCAAACATTTCGGACGTGACCCGAAGGGGATATGGCTCCCCGAATGCGCGTATCGTCCCGGCTACCACTGGGTCAGCCCGGTCGATCCTGATGACAAGGGTTTCGACAGGAAGGGTGTCGAATTCTTCCTCAAGAAGCACGGACTGCGCTACTTCATTGTCGACAGCCACCTCCTGCGTGGCGGAAAAGCGATGGGTACCTATCTCGCCAGGTTTGAAGGGTTGCGACAGCTCTGGGAGAGGTCGCAAAGCGGTGAACGCGAACGGGATTTCCAGGTCGAGGACAAGCGCGAACCCTACCGCGTCCACTGGGTCGATGGGACTGTGGGGAGCGGGGAGCCAGTCGGATTTTTAACTCGTGACCCACAAACAAGCCTGCAGGTCTGGTCTGGCGAGTATGGCTACCCTGGTGATGGCAATTACCTGGATTTCCACAAGAAACACTTCCCCGGCGGTCACAAGTACTGGCGTGTGACCTCCGCGAAAGCTGACCTCGGTGACAAGGAGCAGTACGTTCTGGATAACGTCGATCCGCGGCTGGACGAGAACGCTGACCATTTTGTTTCGCTTCTCCGGAGTGTATTACGTGAGTCAGATGTTGATCTCAGCGAGAAAGTCGTTGTAAGTCCTTTTGACACAGAGCTTTTTGGCCACTGGTGGTTTGAGGGACCCGGCTGGATGGAGCGTGTCCTCTGGCGGATCGCCCAATCCGGTGATGTCCTTCCTGCGCATGGCGGTGAACTGGTCGTCTCCACCGCTCATGCACCTGTGGTTGCGCTGCCGGAAGGATCCTGGGGGGAGGGCGGATTTCATTACATCTGGCTAAATGAAAAGACCGATTGGACATGGCCTCTGATTCATCAGTGCGAAAAAGAGATGACTCGCCTTGTGAAAAACCACAAGGGGGCAACGGGTGATCTCTTGAACATGTTGCAGCAATTGGGACGTGAACTGCTCCTGCTTGAGGCGAGCGACTGGCAATTTCTCATCAGCACCGTCGCGGCGGCGGACTACGCTGAACTGCGGTTGAATCAGCACTACAATGACTTCGAGTTCATCCGCCTGCTGATTGAAAAGCTTGAAAAAGGCGATGCGATCGACAGCGAGGAATCGGAACGCTTCCAGACCATCTGCAGACGAGACACACTGTTTGCGGACCTCGACCTGGAGATGTGGGCGTAGGGAGGGGTGGATATGCCTGAAATGCGTCATGATCCCGTGCAGCGAAGGTGGGTGGTGATCTCCCCTGAACGCAGCATGCGACCAAACGACTTCAAGCCCTGTCGCGAGGAAGTGGATGAGTTCGACATCTTTGCCGAGGGAAATGAGGCACATACTCCGCCGGAAATCATTGCCATTCGTGAACCGGGAACCCAGCCCAATACCCCGGGTTGGCAGGTTCGGGTCGTTCCGAACAAGTACCCGGCCTTCCGTGTCGAGGGAGATCTGGATCGGCGAGCGGAAGGGCTCTTCGATGTAATGAATGGAATCGGGGCGCATGAAATGGTCATTGAATCACCGGACCGTGCGATCGACTTCGCCCTTCTTGACCCTGAAATTGCGTTTAAGGTTGCTGACATCTACCGGGTCAGGATGACCGACCTGATGAAGGACAAACGGCTGCGTTATGTCCTCGTGTTCAGGAATCGGGGCAAAATGGCAGGGGCGAGCATTTCGCACCCGCACAGCCAGATCATCGCCACGTCGGTCACCCCGCTCGCAGTTGCCATCGAGCTGGATTCTGCCAGACGGCACTACAACGACAAAGAACGGTGCCTCTTTTGCGATATTCTCGCCCAGGAACGCCTTGCACGTGTCCGAATCGTGTATGAAACCGAGCGCCACATTGCGTACGCACCCTTCGCGAGTCGTGTACCCTTCGAATTGTGCGTAATGCCCAAACTTCATCAGCATGATTACCGCGAAATCAGCGATGATGATCTACGTGATTTTGTCCACGCTTTACAAAACGTATTACAGCGTTTGAAGGTTGCTCTGGATGACCCACCTTACAATTTTCTGCTCCATACATCGCCCAACCCGGAGAGCCTCACCCCACGCACGTCGCACTGGACCACATTGAGGCATGACTGGCATTGGCATCTTGAGATTCTGCCACGGCTTGGCAGCATGGCTGGATTTGAGTTCGGATCGGGTTTCTACATCAACTCTACACCCCCCGAACAGGCGGCAGAAATTTTGCGCTCTGTAGCGCTGTGAGCGGGTGGCGGCATGGCTGAATCAGTTGACGTGTCGATCATTACGACTCACCGCGGCGATCCCGTACGGCTGACCAACCTGCTGAGAAGCCTTGAACGCCAGAGCTTCCCATTTGATCGTTTTGAGTGGCTGGTGGTGGACGACGCCAGTCCGAAGGGGGCGCCCGACTGGTTCGAGGGCTACGATGGACCCATCCGCCTGGTGCCCTTTCCGCTGCAGGAGAATGTTGGCCGTGCTCGCGCACGTAACCTTGCAGCAAATCGCGCGCGCGGCAGAATTATCGCCCTGATCGACGGCGACATGGAGGCAAGCAGTCGCTGGCTGGAAATGCTGGTTGGTGCGGTTGAGAGGAAAGGTGGAATCGTTGTGGGCGATTCAGTGCCACATCCATCGCTGCCGCGAACCGCATGGATGCGCTATTACCACTCGCGTGGGGCACGGAAGCATGAAAACGGCAGCCGCATCCCGGGCAAGTACTTCTCCTCGTCGAATGCTGCGCTTCCCGTCAGCGTGATCGGGGAGGGTATCCTGTTTGACGAGAGATTATCGGAGGGATGGGGCGGCGAGGACCTCGAACTGGGGGTGAGGCTCGAGAAGTCTGGAGCTACGTTTTACACTGAGAAAGCAGCATTAACCTTGCACAATCACTTTCGGACATGGCGCGAGATGGAGAAAAACTACATTCGCTACGGCGAAAGCGTCGTGCCTGTACTCATTGCCATGCACCCCGAAATGGAACGGATGCTCACACTTCACCTTCTGCGCAAACCAGATAGGCGATTTTCCCTTGTTGAGGTGCTGCGCCATCACGTTTTGCGTGTCATGCTAAACCCCCCGCTTTACCGCTTTGCACGAACAATTGAGTCGCTGGCTCCACGGTTCCCCTGGCCAGACATTCTGTTTGATTTTATGGTTTTTTATCTCTATTCTCGGACCTTTCAGACTCAACTCATGGAGCGGTAGGTGAAGGACGTGAACAATATCATGGATGGCAAACTGATTGCCGATGCCATGCGTGAAGAGATTCGTGCGGAGGTTGCGAAACGTGCCACGGCTGGAAGGCAGCCCGGTTTGGCGGTGATCCTTGTCGGCGATGACCCGGCTTCCAGCATTTATGTCGGAACCAAGGAAAAAGCCTGCAAAGAGGCTGGCATCCTTTCGCTCGTGCAGAGGTACCCTTCGACAATCACTCAAGCTGAACTGATGACGAAAGTGCGTGAAATCAATGAAGATCCGCGCTATCATGGCCTACTCGTCCAGTCCCCACTGCCCGATCACCTCGACGAGGAGGAAGTTGTCCGCGCCATCGACCCGATGAAAGATGTGGATGGATTCCATCCCTACAACCTGGGGCTGCTCGCGTTGAATCAACCCCGTTTTGTCGCCTGCACCCCGCTCGGGGTGATGGAGATGCTCGAACGGTACAATGTGGATCCCGCAGGGAAACATGCGGTTGTGCTTGGCAGAAGTCATATCGTTGGCACACCGATGGCCTTGCTTCTCCAGAGAAAGGCGAAAGGCGCGAATGCCACTGTCACAATTTGCCACAGCCGCACGGCGGACATCGGCGAACACACCCGGAGCGCCGACATCCTCATCGCTGCTATCGGTCAGGCGCATTTTGTCAAGGCCGACATGGTAAAAGAGGGTGCAGTCGTCATCGATGTAGGGATTAACCGAGTTGAGGACCCAACTGCTAAAAAGGGATACAGGGTGGTCGGAGATGTCGACTTCGAGCGAGTGCAGCCCAAAGCGAGCCTGATCACACCCGTGCCCGGTGGAGTGGGGAGGATGACCATCGCACTCCTGCTGAAAAACACACTGCTTGCTGAAGAGTTAATCCACAACTCGAAGTAAAGCTGATTCTTGTTCAGCTATTCTTGAGAAAGCTCGGCCCTTTCGACAGGCGGCAGGTCTCCGCTTCGCTGAAGACCTGTCGCGACGCTGAACATCCTACCAGCAGCGACTTTTGGGAAGCAGCTTCACATCACCAGCGCCCCAGATTGCCGCCGAGCCAATCGAGCAGTGTGCTTTTCGGCACCCCGGCATTAATGGCGTTCTCAACCCATAGCAGTGATTCGGAATAATCGTCTGTGGCAGGCTGAACATGGATATTGTGCTGCTGGATCAACTGCTGATGGTTCAACAACAGCTCGCAGTTTTCAACATTCGCGAGTAGAAGTATTCTTCCACCGTTGCCTGCAGTTTGCTGCAGATCCACCTCGGACAAAGTGCTCAGCAGTTCAGCAGGTCCGACAAAGAGTAGCTGTTTGCCCAGACGTTCAACCAGGGGCAATGCGGAAGGCATAATCTCCAGCGGCAGTTGCAGAGTTGCCTTATTCTGCTTGATCAGATCACAGAGTATCGTGGCACGGTCAGTCAACCCCTCGTCCTGAACCCATCCTTCGAGCGACGCAAGCGTCCCAACAGCAACTCCCATATTGAACCAGACATTCAAACGAAGCGTGTCTTCTGGTTGGAAGCTATCCAGCCCGATGGCGGGGAGAAGAGTTCCACTTGCTGACCGTGCGCCACTCCGCACAGCACTTACCGCCTTGCCAAGCGAGAGTCGAGAATCGGAATCGACCATGCTTTTCAACTCGAGCAATAGCCGATCAATCTCCCTCTCCGATTCCACATCACGATACTCAGGCAATCTGGCGACAAGCCCCAGGTATCCAGCGCGCCTTGCATCCGCGAGATGTTGCAGGCTTGCAGCGGGATGAGCGTCCAAGTCCAGCCATTTAAGCGGAGTTGTGCGATGCCAGATCGTCCTCGCTTCGAGATACTCCCCGGCGAGGGGAGTCGGCCAATCAGCAAAGAAATCAATCCAACTGGCCAGTGAGGTAGCCGAACCGGCGATGGCAGGTCGCTGAATGGTGGAGAAACGGTCGTCTGCAGCATGATAAAAATCGTGTGAACCCGAGGAATAGCAGGTGAATGCAGGGATTCCTATTTCGCGGAAAGGTGCGTGGTCGGATGAGTAACCGCCCCATGCACGCCCTCCGCGAACTCGTGTACGCAGGCTGTCGGGGAGCGAGTCATGCCAGTTTTCCCAGGCTTCGCCGAACTGATCGCCACCACCCATGCCGGTCACACCCTCACCACGTCCTGCCATGTCGAGGTTCAGCATCGCGACATAGCGATAGCTCTCCGGCAGCCGAGGCGCAAGCGCTTCACTCCCGAGTAGCCCCTGCTCCTCGCCGCCAAACAAGCAAAAGATGAGGGTTCGGCCCTGGGGTTCTGCCGAGAAGGTACGGGCCAGTTCCATCACCACCCCAGCCCCGGAGGCGTTGTCATCCGCGCCAGCGTAGATAACCCCTTTCGCGTTAGGGCCGACATGGTCTCCGTGCCCGCCGATCAGGATCGCTTCTTCAGCGAGGTTCGGGTCTGTACCTGGCACAACCCCGACAACATTGTACGCGAAGGCGTCCGGAATCTCTTCGGTCCTGAAATCGAGAGTCATTCGTCTCGCAATTTCGAGGGGTAGTGGCCCGTTTTTCAGTTCGCGACGATAGCTGTCCGCCGTGTATCCGCTTCCCTGCAGCAGATGGTTGAGAACCCGTCCGCTGATGTATCCTGCCGGGACCGATGGATTGTAAGCTGCTTGTTGGATCGCGGCTCCATTGATCAGCGAGCCCTCCTGGTAAAAGAGCACGGCGATCGCGCCATGGCGAACCGCTTCAGGGTATAGGTAGGTCCGGGTGAATTCTTCCTCCCATTTTTCGCCAGTAGGCGGTGTGCCGCGTGTAATGATGGCGATCCTGCCGGTCAGATCGACATCTTTGTAATCGTCCCAACCCTTATCCGGCTTGCCAATCCCGTAGCCGACGATCGTAACCGGAGCGGTCAACCTGGCAGATCCGCTGTTGGTACAGACGGTAAAATCGTCTCCGAGCAGATAGTCGATTTTGCCGTGACGGCTGTCCAGTAGCGTGAGTTTCCCCCGTTTTTCAATGCAGGTCAACTGGCGATAGGGCAGCAGGAGATTGTCATCCAGCAGTGGTGTCAACCCCCATGCGCGAAACTTTTCCGCCGCCCAGACCTGGGATTGGTTTCCCCTGGGAGTTCCAGATTTCCTGCCCTCGAAGAGTGCCGGGTCGGAAAGTATCTGCACATAGTGCATGGCGCTGTCGGCAGAGACGTTCACCTCGGCATGGATCGATGAGAGGCTTAAGCCCGAGACCAGAAGAAGAAACGCCAGAATCACACGCTGCATGAAAGACTCCAAAATCTTGTGGTTGGAAGGCACAAGCTAAAGTCGTGCGGCCGGAGGTAACAACTCTGTCGGAAACATTGACTGGAAAGCGCGGGGGTCGTACGTTTAGCGCGTTCGATACGGTCATGCACGTCACCGATGGAGGCGCTTGTGATAGAGAAGCAATCGAAGCCAAAACCAGCAAGGAAAAGTGGGGCACCCTCCCAACTCTTTCACTGGGAATTTGATAAATGGAACCTGATCATCGTCGCAGCAGCCATTGTGGTCATCCTGCTTGGCTATGTATTCCTCGGGATCGGTCCACATGACAGTGATCAGTCGAGGACGATTGCGCCGCTGCTGCTTGTCGCCGGCTACATGATCATCCTACCCATCGGTATTCTCTGGCGCTCACGCTAAGGAATCGGGCGATTAGCTCAGTTGGTTAGAGCGCTGCCCTTACAAGGCAGAGGTCACTGGTTCGACTCCAGTATCGCCCACAGAACCTCCCCCTTCATTGAGATTGGGAGACGAAGGAGCATCCGGATGCCACCTTCTTGCATGGAATAGGTGGAACACCTACTTTATGCGGTCCCGGCAGGTAGGGTTTGTCGGTTCTTTTGTGGGGCAGTAGCTCAGTTTGGTTAGAGTGCCGGCCTGTCACGCCGGAGGTCGCGGGTTCGAGCCCCGTCTGCCCCGCCCAAACGCGCCACCCATCCGGGTGGCGTTTTCTCTGTGAACGAGCAGGCTCGCTGCCTCCTGGGGCCGGTTGGAAAGGCTGCATGGGGGGGCTACCTTCTGCTGACCCGAACGCAGGGAAGAGTCGGAATAACCCGGGGTTCGCGCCATGACAGCCAGTTGGCGTCGCCCAGCAACCCCACATCGTTCAAAGGATTGCACCATGTCTGCGACCACTACTGCAAGTTCCGCGAAAACACGGGAGTTCATTGAGTTGGAAGCCACGTACGGCGCTCACAACTACCATCCCCTGCCTATTGTCATCGCAAAAGGGGAGGGAGTCTGGGTGTGGGACCCGGATGGCAACCGCTACATGGACTGTCTTGCATCGTACAGCGCTCTTAACCAGGGCTACAACCACCCACGGATCATGCAGGTTGCCATTGATCAGATCAAGACAGGTGTCACCCTGACCAGTCGGGCGTTCTACAACACCCAGCTCGGCGGTTTTCTCAAGCTTGTCTGCGAGATCACCGGTCATGAGCGTGCGCTGCCCATGAACACAGGTGCGGAAGCTGTTGAAACCGCGATCAAAATGGCACGCCGCTATGCTTACCAGGTAAAAGGAGTACAGGAAGGGAAAGCGGAGATTATAACGTTCGCGGGAAACTTCCATGGTCGTACGACAACTGTCGTCAGTTTCTCATCGGACGCCGACTATCAGGCCGGGTTCGGTCCCTTCACCCCTGGTTTCCGGATTATCCCCTATGGTGACATCGAAGCTTTTAAAGCTGCGGTCAATCCCAATACTGCGGCGGTTCTGATCGAACCGATCCAGGCGGAAGGTGGCATTCTGATCCCGCCTGCAGGCTACCTGAAGCAGATGTCCGAGATTTGCAAGGCCGAGAACATCCTCTTCATGGCGGATGAGATTCAGACCGGGCTTGGACGCACCGGCAAAATGTTTGCTGTCGAGCATGAGGGGGTGAAGCCGGATGTCTTTATGCTCGCCAAGGCGATTTCCGGCGGATTTATGCCGGTGAGTGTGGTGACCGCCAACAACAACGTCATGAACGTATTCACCCCAGGGTCGCATGGCTCCACCTATGGCGGTAATCCGCTCGGTGCCGCTGTGGCGGTTGAAGCGATCAACGTCCTGCGCGACGAAAAACTTGTCGAGAAAGCAGAAGAACTCGGCAATTATTTCGTCGGACGTCTGAAGCAGATCAAAAGTCCCCATGTTGAGGAGATCCGCGCACGCGGCTTGCTCATCGGTGTTGTGATTTGCAAGGAAAGCGGAGTGGCACGTCCCTTCTGCGAAAAGCTGATGGAGCTGGGCATCCTCGCGAAGGAAACCCATGAGAGCGTGATCCGTTTTGCTCCGCCCCTCATTATCACCCGTGAGGAGATTGACTGGGCAATCGAGCGCATCGAACGAGTGCTTACTGTAGACGCCCCAATAGGTTAGTTTCCGAGCAGGGGGGCATTGTTCCAGGAGCAATGCCCCCCTTTCTCTGTCTGTTTGTATGTCGACTGCTTGTATTCAGACAGTGCATGTGCGACATTTCAGCCGATTCGCGGGGGGCATGTTTCCCTCCATGCAAGAACGCTGAATTCCTTCCTCCGGAACAAACATGAACCGTCTCCATACATTGCACGTTATCCCCAAGCTGCCGACCGAGTTGGAACGTCTGCGAGAAATCGCCCTCGATCTCTACTGGACCTGGAACCACGACGCCCTCGACCTCTTCTTTCGCCTCGACCCGGAACTGTGGCGTAGATTCGACCACAATCCCATTCGTTTGCTGGCCGAGATCGCCCAGGAACGCCTCGATGAGGTGAAAACGGATGACGCATTCCTCGGTCACCTCGAGCGTGTCTGGAAATCCTTTCAGGATTATCAGAAAGAGCGAGCCTGGTTCCCTGCCAAGCACCCCGAGGGCGCCGAAATGCGAGTTGCATACTTCTCGGCCGAATTCGGGCTTCATGAGAGTCTCCCGATCTACTCTGGCGGGTTGGGTTTGCTGGCGGGCGACCATCTGAAGGCGGCGAGCGATCTGAATGTCCCCATTGTCGGAATCGGCCTGCTCTACCAGCGGGGTTATTTCAGACAATATCTGAACACCGATGGTTGGCAGCAGGAAAACTATCCGACCTATGATTTTTTCAATATGCCTACCGAGTTGATTCGTAATGGCGGGCAGGAACCACTCCAGTTCAAACTCCCTGTCGCCGGACGGGATGTCACAGTTTACATCTGGCGGATCAAGGTGGGCAGGGTGGACCTCTACCTGCTTGACACCAATAACCAGTACAATCACCCCGAGGACCGTGAGATCACACAAGCCCTCTATGGCGGCGACTCGGAAAACAGGATTCGCCAGGAAATCGTTCTCGGCATCGGTGGCATCCTCGCCCTTGATCTGCTCGGGATCAAGGCCAATGTCTTCCACATGAATGAGGGCCACAGCGCGTTTCTCGCCCTGGAACGCATCCGGCGGCTGATGGTCGAACAGAAGATGACCTTCGCCGAGGCGAGTGCCGCGGCAAGTGCGGCGCATGTCTTTACTACACACACCCCTGTGCCAGCAGGCATTGACCATTTCGGGCAGGAGTTGATGGTCAAGTATTTCCAGCAATACTGGCCTCAGCTCGGCCTTGACAAAGCGAGCTTCCTCGAGCTTGGCGGCGCGCGCGCAAATGACCCGCAATCTCCTTTCAATATGGCGACTTTGGCGATCAGGCTCTCATCCTATGTGAATGGGGTCAGCAAGCTGCATGCGGAGGTCAGCCGCCGAATGTGGCACCATGTCTGGCCAGGTTTCTCCGCCGAGGAAGTACCCATCCACGCCATCACCAACGGGGTCCACGCCCGAAGCTGGATTTCCTCCGAGATGAGTTACCTCTTTAACCGTTACCTGGGGCCCGATTGGCAGGAAAACCCGCAGGATCACGAGTTGTGGAAACGGGTTAAATCCATTCCGACTGAAGAGCTCTGGCGCACGAGGGGCAGGGTCCGTGAACGGTTAATCACCTTCACCCGTGAACGCTTGCAGCAACAGATGCGAAACCGCGGCGAATCACGCTCCAGTGTAGAAAAAGCCGGTGAAGTACTGGATATGGATTCGCTCACCATTGGTTTTGCGCGGCGGTTTGCCACCTACAAACGCGCCACATTGCTCTTCCGTGACCCAGACCGGCTACGCCGCCTCCTGACCGACACAGATCGACCGATCCAGATCATCATCGCTGGTAAAGCCCATCCGAAAGACGAAGAGGGAAAGCGGATGATCCGGGATATCATCCATTTTGCGCGGGATGAAGAAATACGCCGACATGTGGTCTTCCTCGGCGACTATGATATCAATGTCGCCCGTCACCTGGTGCAGGGGTGTGATATCTGGTTGAACAATCCGCGTCCACCCATGGAGGCTTCGGGCACCAGCGGGATGAAGGCAGCCGTCAACGGAGTCCTCAACTGCAGCACATTTGATGGGTGGTGGGCGGAGGGGTATCATCCGGAGCTTGGATGGACCATCGGGCATGGCGAGGAATACACCGACCACGAGTACCAGGACAAAGTCGAGTCTGAGCTGTTGTACGACCTGCTTGAGAAGGAGATCGTCCCTCTGTTTTACAGACGTGACCAGGGTCGGGTAGCCCGCGACTGGACGGAAATGACCAAACGCATGCTTGAAAGGACCTGCCCTGTATTCATCACAACACGCATGGTCAGCCAGTATACACGCGAAGCCTATTTGCCAAGCTACCAGCGTTCCCAGCAATTGCAGGAGAATGAGTTCGCCTCCGCTCGAGATCTCGCGAAATGGCAGGAGAACGTTCAAGCCAACTGGCACCAGGTCAGCGTGGTCGAGGTGATGTCGGACCGTGCACGTCAGCACAATGTGGGTGACCAGGTAACCGTCCGTGCGGGGATTCAGCTTGGCTCGCTGAGACCCGAAGATGTGGAGGTACAGATTTTCCAGGGCAAAATTGGGGGGGACAGGCAGTTAAGCAAGGCGAATGCGACATCGATGTCATTCCTCGAAACAAACGGTGACGGCATCTGCCAGTATGAGGGGCATATCGCGCTGCAGGCATCGGGCGTGCATGGCTATGCCGTTCGGATCGTTCCATTCCATGATCACCAGAACAGCATTTACTCGACAGGCCTTGTCACCTGGGAAGCGTGAGGAATTCAGTCTCCCGAAGATCGAAAATCAAGCATGATCAGGGGTTTTCTGATTGCGGTGTGAATAGAGGCGACCTACTTTACGACCGGCGGTAAAAACGGTACCACCCTACGTTCGAAATATGGAGTCCAAGTGGCTGAGAAGAACACAGTCCTCGACGAAGTTGCCTATGGAGATGGCGGACCCAAATCGCCTGCAGGGAAGAGGCTTGCGGTAGAATGGGCACCCTTCCACAGGGGGAAACTCGCTGAAGATGTGCTCGTGAAACGCGCTCTGCGGCAGACTCCACTCTTCGAAAACCTGCGCTCGCGCGACTGGAAACTGATGAGCGACCTCTTTCACGTCCGCGATTACACTGCTGGCGAAATCATTTTCGAGGAAGGAACTCCTGGGCTGGGGATGTATGTGATTGTCGAAGGCAAGGTGAAGATTATTACCCACGAAAAGGATGAAGAGGTTATCCTGGCCACCCTCGCAACAGGCGATTTTTTCGGCGAAATGTCACTCATCGACGAAATCGAACGGAGTGCGAGCGCCATGGCAGAAACCCCGACACGGCTTGTTGGCCTGTTCCGACCTCAGCTCCAACAGTTGATGACACATCGCCCACGACTGGGGATCACGATCTTTGAACGGTTGGCGAGGATTGTTGTTCAGCGCCTTCGCTACTCAAACCAGATTCTTCTGCAGCAGGTGAAAGAACGGGACGCCGGAGATCTCGCATGAGTATGGAAGCCGCTGCCATTAAAACGAAAAACCCGATCTACCGCAGGATTGTACTCGGTGTGCTCTGGTTGGGTCTCCTCTACGGCGCTTTCCGCATCTTCCCGTACATCATCGACCTTGTGGTTGTTGTCATCATCGCTGTTGTCATGAATTACATCTTTCGGCCGCTCGTTGGCATCCTTGAAAGACGGGGCATCCACCGGGTAGTCGCGATCACATTGATCTTCGCGATCCTGCTCGGGCTGATTGTGCTGCTCTTGAACAGCCTGGTCCCTTCCCTCATCGAGGAAATTGGGTCTCTTTCCTCGAATCTGGAAGCTCTTGATTTTGAAGGTATTTATGTCCAGGGCGTGGAGTGGTTGAATCTTCGTATTCCCGGGTTACTAAAATTGTTCGGGCTTGACACGACTCAGGCGGGCGATGTCATGGACCGTGTCGCTGCAGCCTCCGCCAACTTCCTTCGACAGTCTGTCAACATTCTCGCATCCGCAGCAAACATCCTTTCGCTCAGCATTGTGGTCCCCTTCCTGCTGTTCTTCATGCTGAAGGATGGCGACAAGATGACACGTGCGCTGATTCGTCGTGTCCCCAATCGTTTCTTTGAAATGACCATGTCCCTCGCCAATCGGGTGGACAACGCTCTCGGCAATTACATTCGCAGTGTGCTGATCGAATCCAGCATTGTTGGTCTGCTGGTATGGGGAGGGCTCGGCATTGTAGGTGTCCGATTTGCGCTTATTCTGGGGATTATCAACGGTTTCCTGAACATGATCCCCTTCTTCGGACCGTTGATCGCCTATATTCCGACCGCAATAGTCATCCTGATCACCTTCCAACCCATCGGATGGGGGCTTTTCTGGATGGTGGTTGTGCTGATTGTCGCCCAGGCCCTGGACAATATTCTGCTGAAACCTCTGCTCATTTCGCGTTCGACGAATGTGCATCCGGCCACAGTTCTTCTGGTTGTGCTGATTGGTGGTCGTGTCGCGGGTGCCGTGGGGATGTTTGTCGCGGTGCCGGTCTATTCGATCATACAGATCATCGTACTCGATCTTTACGATCACCTGAAGAAATATCGGATTGTGTGATCGAGTTCCACCGAGAGTTGGGACTTTGCCCGGACGTCCAGTCACTCGTACTTTCCAGCCATGAAACACGAATCCGGAAAGGAATCGAAACCTCCTATTCTACCCTTGCACCCTGCACTGGTGGAAAGGATGTTCTATCGTCCGCGCGAATGGGAAGCTCAGTATCGCACAGATGAGCCCATACGTGGCGGGAAAACTCCTCAACCGGATATCGGAACTTCCCTCGCACAGCTGCTCGAGTTTTTTGCACCACTCTTCCAGGCGAGGAATGCCCTCGACCTTGGAACCGGCATGGGCTATTCTGCACACGTTCTGGCACGGGTGGTGGGGAACGAGGGCAATGTGCTCGCCGTGGAACGCGATCCAGCACTTGCGAGACGTGCCCGGGAGAATCTGAAAAAGAACGGCTTGGACAAACGTGTCGCCGTTATAATGGGGGAAGCCGGGGATGTGCTGCATGAACTCACCGGTCCCTATGATGTGATTCTGCTGGATGTCGACAAGGCGCAGTATGTCGATCTGCTCCCGCGAATTGTCGAGCTGCTGCCGATTGGCGGTCACCTCGTGGCTGATGATATCGGCTTCCTCAGCCGTGATTTTGACCCACGGTTGCGTCCCCTTTCCCTGCATATCGGTCGTTTTGTCAAGGCCATTCTGCAGCGAAGTGACATGGATTGCATTTACATCCCGCTTGGGGATGGCTTGATAATCGCACGGAAGGTCCAGGCGGATACCGAAAAACAGCTCAGCATCTTTGCGCAGAAAGCAGCAAACACAGACCAGCATACGCCTGGCGTGCCTCTCACCGGCAGTGAGGTGAAGGAGGCGGAGGCAGAACCTGAAGAACCCGCAAAAACAGGAATAAGTGATCCCGAAGCTACGGTAGACGAGACGGGATCACCCATCCCTCGCAACCTCGCGACAAGCGTCAGTAAACTCAAACCACCGAAATCGGACGGATGAACAGCAAAACAGTTGACCTTCAGAGCCAACCGATCGCCTACCCGGGTGATCCGGAAGTGACACAAGAACTTGCGGATGCGCATGGACTCACCGCAGACGAGTACCAGCGCATTGTCGATACGCTTGGAAGAATTCCCACCTACACGGAATTGGGGATTTACTCCGTGATGTGGTCGGAGCACGCCAGTTACAAGAACTCGATAGTGGAGTTAAAGAAGTTGCCCCGTTCAGGTGGCAAGCTCCTGGTTGGGGCTGGTGAAGAGAATGCAGGGCTGGTTGATATCGGCGACAACCTCGCTGTTGCCTTCAAAGTTGAGAGTCACAATCACCCTTCCGCCGTTGAACCCTACCAGGGCGCAGCGACAGGCGTGGGGGGGATCCTGCGCGACGTTTTTACCATGGGCGCGCGCCCTATTGCACTGCTAAACAGCCTCCGTTTTGGTCCGCCGGAAGATAAACGAGTGCGTTTCCTGGTCGATGGAGTCGTCCGTGGCATCGCGGACTATGGCAATTGTATGGGCATTCCCACCGTTGGCGGAGAAATCTACTTCGAGGAATCCTACCGAGGTAACCCGCTGGTTAACGCGATGGCCGTGGGTGTGATGGAACACGGCAAGATGATGAGTGCCGCCGCTCGTGGCGAAGGCAACCCGGTGATCTACATCGGTTCGCGGACCGGTCGAGACGGTATCCATGGCGCAACCTTTGCCTCAGTTGAACTATCGGAAGAGTCGCAGAACCGCAAAAGCAATGTCCAGGTGGGCGATCCCTTTACGGAAAAACTGCTCCTCGAAGCGACTCTTGCCCTCGCTGAAACCGGAGCGGTTGTGGGAATCCAGGACATGGGAGCTGCTGGGCTGACGTGTTCTTCCAGCGAGATGGCCGCAAAGACCGGGATGGGGATCGTACTTGACCTCGATAAGGTTCCACGCCGTGAACAGGCCATGACTCCCTACGAGGTGCTGCTCAGCGAATCCCAGGAACGGATGCTCCTGGTTGCCCAGAAAGGGCGCGAGCAGGAGGTGTTCGATGTCGTGCACCACTGGGAGCTGGAAGCGGTCGAGATAGGGTATGTCACCAGTGACGGACGCATGAAGGTCGTGCAGGATGGGTTGCTTGTGGCCGATCTCCCCGCGGTCGACCTTGCACTGGGTGGTGGCGCACCGGTCTATGAGCGAGAAGTTGAAGCACCCGCTTATCTGAAACGTGCCAACCAGCTCCCGCAGCTGCAAGAGCCGGAGGATTATGCTCGGACGGCACTCACATTGCTTGCAAGGCCGAACATCGCCAGCAGAAAGCATGTGTATCGTCAGTACGATCACATGGTTCGGAGTAACACCCGGGTGTTGCCCGGACGCGGAGATGCTGCGGTTGTTCGTGTCCCTGGAACGGACAAAGCGTTGAGCATGGCGACTGACTGCAACGGTCGCTTTACCTATCTGAATCCTCGGCAGGGAGCGGCGATGGCTGTGGCGGAGGCGACACGGAATGTTGCCTGCACCGGTGCGCAGCCCCTCGGTGTGACCAACTGCCTCAACTTCGGCAATCCCTACAAACCCCAGATGTACTGGACCTTCCGTGAGGCAGTCGCAGGGATGGGGGAGGCCTGCCGGGCCTTGAATACACCTGTAACCGGCGGAAATGTCTCCTTCTACAACGAGAGTCCGACCGGTGCGGTATTCCCAACACCAGTGATAGGTGTCGTCGGTCTCGCAGAGAAGGTGGAGAAGACAGTAGGGATGGGCTTCAGAGCGGCGGGTGAGGCGATTTACCTCGTCGGAGCGAGCCATGTCAGCTGGTCGGGCAGTGAATGGCAGGTCATGCAGCATGGCGAACCGCGAGGCGTGTTGCCGCCCCTGGACCTTGATCTGGAGGTGCGTCTCCAGGAGCTGCTCGTACGGAGCATCGGCGAGGGAGTCGTTACCGCTGCGCATGACCTCGCGGAGGGTGGGCTTGTCGTTGGACTGGCGGAGATGGCCATCGCCGACCCTGCATCACCAATCGGGGCGCTTGTCGAACTCGAAGAGGTCACAGCGTTGGAATTGTTCGGCGAAGGTCCGTCTCGCGTTCTCGTAACCGTACCGCCTGCGGAGGTGGAAGCATTTGAGCAGATGTGTGGTGATGCGCAGGTTCAAGCGACCTGGATCGGATCGACAGGCGGAAAAGGCATCGGCATCCGTTTCCAGTTCAACCTCGGATTCGAGGAAATGATTGATGCGTATTACCGTGGTCTGCCACGAGCCCTCGGGCTTGAAGAGTGACACTGCTTCAATCTCCCAGTTTGCCGGGAGGTTGAAGCCCTAATGGCTCCTCCTGAGAATTTGTGCAAGAATCCCGCTGTAAAGTTCGCCGCGAGGCAGGCGTAGCGCGGTCTTTCGGCGCGACTTGACAGCTACAAAAGAGACATCTTGAACGAACCTTGTTTTCTTGAAAAGAGATTTGCTGCGCTTGTCGGGGCGAGAACTGCGAGCGACCACACGACAGCCTTGCAGCCTGTCGTATAAGCATCTTTCTTTTCAAGAAAACAAGGACTTACCGCGATTTGCTTCTGGTGGCGCTGTCAAGACACTCTGGAAACCTGCGGCCTCCAGGCGATCTTGACAGCCTCATCAGCCGAGCTTTGCTGCACAGAATCTCGTGAAGACCTTCCTAATTATCTGGTAGTGTTTTCGCTGTGGAAGTCTACCTCACTCAACGAGCATCTCTCGACATATCTCCTATGAATCCGGCCTGAAAATCGAGTAGATTGCGCCGTTCTATTCAAAACAATCCGTTTCAGTACGGATAGTCATAAACGTCGTTTTCGTTGGTGGGATCGTCAGCTTGCTCAGCACACATGCATCATTGCGGCTTTTCTTCAGGCCGCGAAGTACGATGAAGTGGATTCTTCATCACGATCCGGATTACGGCGTGATGATGATTGCCATGATTGTCGGGATCACTGCCGCCCTGCGTACGAGTGTCATCCACGGCCTCCATCCGCTGCCCGACCTGATTGGTCACAACGCACTCCTGGATTCGATCGTTGCCTACGGCATCGGTGCCACCGCAGGGTTGGCGATGAGTGCGGTCACCATTGGCATTTACGGTTCGCTGCTCGGCGTACTGCTTGTCAATCTTGGTGCGTTTGCGTTGTGGATTGTCGCCAGGGTGGGGCGAATCCCTTCGCACTATCGCGATGTTCGTGCAGCGTTGATCTGGGCGTTCGTACCCTATTCATGGCTGGCTCCTCTCTGGTCGGGGTATGCACTGCTGAATTACCCCGAAATGCGCGTGGCGTCCTTCTCTTACGGCGCCCTTTTCCCCTGGGATATACCATCCGGACTTGGCTGGTTACTCGCACTCGATTACGCCGTGCGTATCTTCTGCCTCGTACTTCTCTTCCTGAAACTTTCCGTGGCATTAAATACAAGTGTTTGGCGTTCCACAGCGATCGCAGCCATCACGCTGCTGCCCGCTGCCATCTTTCTCGCGCCCTGGCAGGGCTTCGGATTCTGAGGTGATGATGGCATTCTTCAGCCGATGGACGAAAAACGGGATCACTTCGCAGGAAGCGACATTGCCTCGCGTTCCCCCCTGGCAACGTCTGCTGGTTTACATCTTCGGGACGGGATTCGGGACAGGTTTCCTGCCTGTTGCGCAAGGGACTGCAGGGAGCCTTTTGCTGGTCATCCTTTACTGGTGGCTGGTCCCGTCCGATCCATTCATCCAGATTACACTGCTGGTCTTCATCACTGCCTGGAGTATCGTCCTGTCAGGCTGGGGGGAGAAAATGTGGGGGGAGGACCCCGGCAGAATCACCATCGACGAGTTCGCCGGACAGGCTTTAGCGCTGCTGCTTGTGCCAAAAACCCTGCCGCTTTATCTCGCCGCCTTTCTCCTGTTCCGCATCTTCGATACCTTCAAACTGCCCTTCATCCGCAGGCTGGAAAAACTGCATGGCGGCCTGGGGGTCACTCTTGATGACACCGCCGCCGGGATCATAGCCCGTATCATCCTGATCCCCTTAATGCTGTTCCTCGGTTGAATCCACGGGGTCTGTGTCGCAGAAGGGAGGCGTAGAGGTCTTCCAGCAGGTGCAGAACCGAACAGTTTTCGCCTCTTCAAAGTCCACCTTCAGCGACTTCAGAGTGCTTTTCTCACGGTGCGAATTGTCACAGAAGGGTGGGACATTAGTGTGACCACACTGGCACCACGAGTACCGCCCAGGTGTGACCTGGACGACAGCTGGCTTGCATTCCGGACGATGAATCGGCGTTTTCAAGACTTTCCCGCTGTCAAAGGATGAATCCTCTCAAGAATTTGTGTGACTACTCTTGCCAGTCTGGGTATCAAGATCACCTGGAGGCCGCAGGTCTCCAAGAGTGTCTTGACAACAAAACAGCAAAGACCATCCGGTAAGTCCTTGTTTTATTGAAATCAATTGTGGCCAGACAATGTAGAAAGGTGCTTCGAGGGAATTGTGGACAGTTCCTCCCTTGAACCCATCCAGCACATTTGTTTTAATAATACAAGGCTCGCTTCAAGGTGTGTCTTATGGCGGTCAAGTCACGCCGAGAGACCACGCTACGCTTGCCTCTTATCGAACTTGACCGATGAGTACACACACAAATCCTCAGGAAGAGCCGCTGGTGTGCCGTGAATCTACACAACTGTACGACATGAAAAAAGCCACTCGACAGTTTCGAGTGGCTGAATGAGACTCAAACAGGATCACTTCTCCCGGTCAAGCTCCGCCTCGATCACCATGGTGATTTCTTCACTCACAACCACACCACCCGCCTCGATCGCTCGATTCCAGTTCAACCCCCAGTCGGTCCGATTGAGTTTGCCGTGCGCGCTGATGCCAACCTTCTCGATCTTGCCCAGATCGAGCGGTCCACTCGGGGTCGCGACTTTCAAGGTGATCTCTTTGGTCACATCTCGCATTGTCAAATCGCCGATGAGGAGGTAACCGTTCGCGCTTTTTTCGACCCGTTTAGAGACGAAACGCAGTGTCGGATAGGTCTCCACCTCGAAGAAGTCTGCGCTGCGAAGATGGCCGTCACGTCGCTCGTTTTTCGTGTTGAGCGAATTGGCGTCCACGGTCACCGTGACCCGCGTCTCGAGTGGTTTCTCAGGATCAAATTGAACCTGCCCCTCGAAAGAATCGAATGTTCCCCAAACATCGGATACCATCATATGTCTTGCGCTGAACTTGATGATGGAATGCGCCATGTCGAACTTCCACTCTTTCGCTTCAGCCGAGCCGAATCCAAGGCTGAACATCATCAGTCCGACAAAGAAGAATGCAATACGTTTCATGACTAAGACTCCCGAATCAAGTTGATCCAACAGGTATTTGGGGCCTGAATAGCAGGCTGTCTGAATCGATGTAGCATGTTAGATGTATTACAATCGCATGTCAAACGGTAAGCCTACTCTCGAACCAACCAGAGAGACAACGCCCCGGTCGAGTGGACCGGGGCGCGAATGAAGCAACGGCCAGCCGAATCAGGCGTTCATATCTGACCACTTCTTCGCCATCTGGTTAAAAATGATCAGCGCGATGATCGCGACAAAGCCGATCGCGGCGATGGGCAGCCAGACAGCCGTATGCGGACTGTACGTGTCCCACAGCAGCTGCGTGGCGGCGATTGCGTCGATGCCCATCACATCCTGCAGCTTGAGCATTGCCTCGGTCCGTGAAACCCCAAGCAGTTCGTCAAGCTGCGACACTGCGCCCGTCCACTCGGGAAGCGCCTCCGCACCGAAAGAAGTGTGTTCGATCAGGTATTTCTGTGCCAGGACCGCCTTGTCACCGTAATGGCCGTACAGGAACCCGGCGAGGTTGGATCCGACAAACAACCCGATCCCGACCGGAATGTTCACATACCCGAGATAAAGTCCCTTCTTGCCTGGAGGGGCGATCAGCCCGAGATACTCGTTCTTTTTGGGACCGGTAAGCATCTCGCCCAGCGAGAAGAAGAGGACGCCAAACAGAAATACAGCACCGCTTCCGGTCAGCCCAGCGACCAGAATACCGACAGTAGCGACCGTCATCCCGATCACCATGGCGGAAAGCGTACGCATCTTCCGCACAGCGTAAGATACCGGGATCATCAACACCACAATCAGGACAGCATTCAAGTTGAGCAACAACTCCTGCGGAACTTGCGGGCCACGGTCTGTCAAGTGAACCCAATTGTTCGGCAGCCAGGTGATCTTCTGGATGGCGAGCGCGAGCGGCGAGCTGTCAATCCAGTCGGTGATGAAGTTGGGATGCAGGTCCCATAGCTGGTACATCATCAACCAGAAGCAGGACATGATCAGCAGCCAGGAAATCAGACGCACTTCAAAGATATTCTTCAATGTATACCAGAATACCTGGATCGGATTACGCGTTTTATCCGCACCCGAGGGGAAATCTTTGAAGGTGAAAAGCATGCCGTAATTGAGGAACGTGATTCCTGCGGCGGTCAGGAAGAGCACTCTCCAGGAGTATTCATGACGGATAAACGAGGCGAGTAGCGGAGCAATGGCAGCACCGACATTCACAATCCAGTAGAAAATTCCCCACCCGACCGATGAATTGTCCTTTGTCAGGTTCTGGGCGAGCGATCCCTGGAGGCTCGGCTTGAAGAATGCTGTACCGGTCGCCAGCACCATCACGGCCGTGAAGAACCCCCAGAAGCTCGTCATGTAGGCCATCATGACATAGCCGGTGATGTTCAACGTAACCGAGAAAGCGAGCGTCTTTTTGTATCCGTATCGGTCCGCGTAACCACCGGTTACCATGGGCAGGATCGACTGGAAAACTCCCCACCAGGCGTAGATGATGCCCTTCTGCATCGCTGTAAAGTGCAGACCATGCACCTCGTCTGCCTGCATGATGTAAATCGCGACAACACTCCGCACGAGGAAGTAGGCCATGCGCTCCCACATCTCGATAACGTTCAGCATCCAGTACCCCACGGGGAAACCGAATAACCGGAAGCCTTCCGTCTGCTGAGGGATTTCAGGTGTGGTTTTGTTCATCGAGGAAATCATCTCCGTGATGGCGGAACAACCGCGGTGAGTCGTTTTATCGATCCTGCGAATCTACAGGTTGAAGGCCATCTGTACAAGGGAAATAGAGCCGCTCACTACAGTCAGGCTGTCGGTGCTCGACGTAGAACCGGCAAGAGGGTGAGGAGGGAAAGCCCGAGTCCCATAAAAATGGGATTGATGCCAAATGGGTAGCCATCGCTGTAGGAACCGAGAAATGTCCAGAGCAGGGCGCCAAATCCAGATGTCAGCATCGAAACACCCAGCCAGTTTGGCTTCGTGATTGAGTATCGTCTGTTGAAGGAAATCAGCATGGGCAGAAGCAACATCGGCGTTCCTACTGCACCGAGATCATGCCAGATCGAGATCGCTGATTCTTTCCACATCGCGATCAGGATCGCAAGCAGGGCGGATGCCAGCAATCCCCACTGAATGCGATTGGGTTTCCAATGGTCAAGCTGATTGAGTTTCCTCGCCAGAATATCCCTGCCCAGGGTCTGGGCGGCGAGGAAGCTGTAGCTGTCGACGGTGGACATGATTACGGCGAGCATCGAGAGGAAGAAGAGGCCCAGCAGGCCCGGTGGCAGAAGTTCGGCTGCCAGCAGGGGGTAGGATAAGAGTGGAGGTGTGTCAGAGGGAAGCAGAGATCGGGCATAGAGCCCGGTGAAGGTCGTGAGGAAATCGAAAACGATCCAGAAGAGGATGGAGACGAGGATTCCGGTTCGTGCCACAGATTCGGACTTTGCGGCGTAACAGCGTTGGTAAAAACCCGGCTCCACGAGCGCCGCTAACGCAATCACGTACCAAACCAGGATCGATCCAACCGGCAACCCACCATTCCAGGTGAGATGCTCGGGTGGAACGTGTGCTCGGATGAAGTCCAGTCCGCCGTAATTCAGGACCAGGACCAGGAAGAGCATTGCAAATCCTGAGAACATCAGGATGAACTGGAGCATATCCGTTCTGATTACAGAACGAAACCCTCCGAATGCAACATATACAGTAGAAAACAGGGTTCCCAGCACCACCCAGAGGAGGAGCGAACCACCGAAAATCGTTTGCAGCAGCACACCGGTCATCAGGACATAGGCTGCGGGGACGGTCATCACAAACACAACTCCCGCCCCGATCAGGGCGGGAGTTCTGCCGAACGCCTTCTCTAACTGGTCGGGGATCGACAAAAGCTGTGTACGGCGTGCGCGCTTCGCGATGAAAAGTGCAAACAGGAGTGCTGCGAGGTAATAGGGAACGCCGAAGACCAGCCAGTTGCTGATCCCATGACGGAATGAATACTCGCCCACTCCCAGAATCCCGCCATACCACGTGGAAACCAGGGTGGCCACGAACGCCGGCAGGGTCAGCCTTCTCCCCGCCAGCAGAAAGGAGGATTCATCACCCCGGGAGTGGTGGCGGGTTTTCCATGCGATCAGCAGCAGGTAGGCCACATAGCTCGCAAGGATGAGACCATCAATGGCAGAGAGGTGGATCATCAATCTCCAGGAAGTAGAGCCTTATGAGCCGGTCTGCGCCGATTCAGCAGTCGAGTTCGCCGAGGGGCAAAGGCCATGCAATCCCCCGTCAAACTTTACGGTGACTCGCCTATCCACACGTGTCGCACGCGCATCCATCGTGCGGCAGGTCTTCAGCAATGACGAGACCTGCCGCCTCCAGGCGATCTTGACAACCTGATTGGCAAGAAACAGCCGCACAAGTTCATCTGGGGACCCAGTAAAGAAGTCTCGATGCGTAATTCCGTGTTTCAGAACCGAGCCGAAAGTCCAACGAAGAAATTGCGTGATGCCCCTACAAAGTAGAAGTTCTCACCAGCCCAGGGATCGTACCAGCCCGATGTTTCGTACGCTGTATCCAGCAGGTTGTTCACCCTGAGACTGAGCTGCCAGAGTGCAGTTGTTGGAAACGACTGCAGATCCACCCCCAGGTTAAGCCCGAGCAGGAAATAGGGCTCGATAGAGTGCTCCTTCATTTCTCGGTTGTCCAGGTACTGTCGCCCCACATATCGGCCATCCATGAATGCGCGAATCCGAGTTGTGTTGAAGCCGATTCCTGAATAACTCAGCATCGAAGGGAACAGGGCGATCCGTTTGCCATCGAGATTGACCGGGATTGTATCGTAATTCGAGTCGTAATCGAACAGCGTGTAATCCAGCAATCTGTCATCCGAGAAAGAAAGGTTTGACCAGAGTTGCAGCCCGACCCGGGGTCGATATCCCGCCTCGATCTCGATTCCGCGATGCACAGAGGCGGTCGCGTTGTCTGTGACCGGTGATCCGTCACGTACTCCACCCGCCGGGATAATCTCATTCCGGAAAATCATCCAGTAGCCGTTCACGTTCAGCGAAAGCTCATTGGATGTCCAGCGGCTGCCGAGTTCGAAGTCAATTACACGTTCCGGGTCGATGGTGGGATTTTTCCAATTCACATGACGGACCGCTCCAGATGCTGTGCGAATCGTGTCAGAGGTTGCGAAGAGGGGATCGACTCCAAGGTCGTCCGGACCATCCCAGGTATCCCAGTACTCGTCATTCGTTGGAGCGCGGTGCGACATGCCCACGCTTGAAAACAAATCCCACCCCGAATCAATCGAGTAATGCAAGCCAAGTTTTGGATTGACAAAGAGATACCCGACATCAAATTTGTTCAGCTCATCCCCGGAAAAGTTACCTGAATTTTTCTGCGCGAAGCTGAAGTGTTGGGAACGGCCCTCGAGCTGCGCCTCCAGTCCGACCTTTTCTGACAAATGCTGGTAGTGTGTGACAAACAATCCCCCAAGCTGGACATGGCCGTCATAGCGGTAGTATTCGTGCTTGGGCTTCGACATGGGGGGGAGCGCTTCACCCCAGATCACAAACCCATAATGGTTCCCCTGGTAAAACTGAATGTCCCCGCCGATCTGGGTCACCGAGTTTTCTCTCTCCCAGGTGAGACGGGGGAGGTACCCGTAGTGATCCTTCTCGACCCATTTCTGGTTGACAACATCAGATTTCTCTATATCGGTCCCGTCCGGCCCAGGGTAATAGGCAAATCCGAAATCTACAAGGTCACGTCCACCCTTGAACTGTTCGTAATAACCTTCCCCACGCACGTAAAACAGGCTGCCCTCGAATGTGAGATTTGAGGCAAGGTCGAGGCGGTGATGCAGTTCGTAGCGTGGTTGGGTGAAGTCATCGACAGTGTTTTCGTAGTCAATCGGGTTGTGTCGTCGGTTCGAACGAATGGCACTCTCGGGTGAGGCGTCCCATGCCGCATGGGTTATTTCACGTCCCCCATAGACATTCGCGGTCCACATGGAGCGTTCTCCATAGCGGATTGCCGAGAGAAAATAGCTGTAGAGACGGGCGGAGGAGTTGTCACGGTATCCATCGCTCTCGATCTGGCTGTATCGGCCGTAGAAACCATAGGTGTTCTTGATAATGCCGGAATTGTAGGTCATTCCCCATTTACGTGTACCGAAACTGCCTGCTCCAATGTTCACACTGAGGTTTGGATCTTCGAGTCCTGGAGTCAACGTGACAAGGTTCAGAGAGCCGCCGAACCCACCCGAATTGCTCGCAGAGTATGACACACCGCGCTGCAATTGTGCATCCTGCAGGTTGGAGGCGAGGTCGGGGGTGTCAACCCAGTACACTGTACCATCTTCCGGGTCGTTCATGGGGATGCCGTTGACTGTCACCCCGATCCGTTTCTGGTCGAATCCGCGGACCTTCAGGTAGGAGTATCCGATCCCCGTCCCCGTTTCGGAATAGGCGTGGACACCGGGGAGTGTTTCGAGCAGGGGGGGGAGGTCCTGCGCCCAGTAACGTTCCCGAATCTGATCAGCAGTCAGGTTTGTGAAGGAGGCGGGGGTTTTACCGGGACGTGCACGCCCCGCCACATAGACCACCTCCTCACCACTAAGCAGGATTGGTTGCAGGTTGAACTTCACCTGCAGTTTCGTATCGCCAATCGTCACCCGCTGTTTGGCGACACGGTAACCAACGTAGCTGGCGGAAATCAGATACCTGTCATCCGATGGGAGGGGTGGTAGACGGAAAAATCCGTTGCTGTCTGTTACGGCACCCAACTCGGTACCTTCGAGGAGCACGTTTGCTCCCTGAAGCGGCGCACCGGTTTGCAGGTCACGGACTACGCCTTCGATCGTGGCTGCATGGGCGGTGAAAAGCCCCGCCAACAGGAAACAGCAAGTCAGGATAAATCGGTGGATGGTTGACATGATCCCACTCCTTGTGTTTGCTCGGGATGGATGCCCCCGGTCAAGGTGTGGGTAACACGGCTCGGAAGAGATGAAACGCGCCCCATTGGGGCGCGGCATGAAGGGAATCAACCTGTCGGTTCAATTCCACTGCCGCGCTTCCTACGCCGGAATTACCCGGTTCAGGTTCCACGGGTTTGATCTCAGGTTCATGTTTGATGAACCACCCCGGAACGGCTATGAGTAACCTATTACTTCAACTGCCTGCTGTCAACCCCTCGTGCCCCTGAGTCCGAAGGGCCAGGAGTGATTGAGGAAAAGTGAGGGGGAGTAGCGATCACGTCTAACAGCAGGCTTCTCTGCACCAGCATCTCGGCGAACTTCGCTCCTGAACGCCTCACCGTGCAGGAAGCACCTTTCCAGACACCTCCCCAAATCCGATGCGATAACCATCGCGTTCACATACTCCGCTTATGATAACAGTGTCGCCATCCTCGAGAAACGTCCGGGTTTCGCCCGAACTCATCGAAATGGGTTCGGTTCCGCGCCAGCTCAGCTCGAGCAGACTGCCCCGTTCATGTTTTTCCGGGCCGCTGATCGTACCCGATGCGAGCAGGTCGCCGGTTCGCAGGTTGCAACCAGTGACCGTATGATGCGCAACCTGCTGTGCGGGCGTCCAGTAGAGGTGACGGAAGTTCGATCGAGCAATCAGGTCCGGCGATCTCATTTTTTCCGTTTGTAGATGAATATCAAGCCGGATGTCAAAGCTCGAATGCGGTTTGCTCTGCAGGTAGGGCAGGGGGGTGGGGTCCTGTGCTGGTCCCGGGGTACGGAAAGGTTCGAGGGCCTCCAGTGTCACCACCCAGGGTGAGATCGATGTTGCAAAGTTTTTCGAATTGAAGGGTCCGAGGGGCTGATACTCCCAGGTCTGAATGTCACGGGCAGACCAGTCGTTGACCAGGACAAAACCGAAAATATGTTCCTCCGCATCGTCAATCGAGACCGGTTCGCCGAGAGTGCTTCCACCCCCAATAAAAAATCCCATCTCAAGCTCAAAATCCAGTAGTCTGCATGGCGCGAAGTGGGGAGTGGAGGAGGCCGCCGGTTTGATCTGACCGGACGGTCGGCGCACAGCGGTTCCGCTGGTCACAACCGAGCTGGCACGTCCGTGGTACGCCACTGGTAGATGGAGATAGTTGGGCATCAGGGCATTTTCAGCCCCGCGGAACATGGTCCCAACATTAAAAGCGTGATGTCGGGATGAGTAGAAATCGGTGTAGTCGCCGATCTCGACGGGGAGATGGAGGGTCACTTCATCCTGTCTGTGAATGGCTTCCTCACGTAGCGGCAGGTTGTCTCGCAACACGGGGTTATTCGTATCCAGGAGCGTCAACAAACGCTCACGTACTGCTTTCCATGTGCTCCTTCCGGATGCCATGAACCGGTTCAGCGAGGTCGAAGCGAAAAGAAGTTCAGGCCCGCCGAGGAGCAGTCCGTGGCGTTCGAGGGCAGCGAGGTCAAGTACCTCCTCGCCAATCGCCACACCGACTCTTCGCTCCGTATTCGTTGGGGTCGAGAATACTCCATACGGCAGATTCTGGATCGGGAAATGTGAATCCGCAGGGACATTCAGAAATGTGGTCCGGCTGGCCATGGTGGTTCCTGTTGAAGGTTTCAGCTTACTCGGGGGATACTGCAAGCCCGAATTTCGTCAGAGCAAACCGTGCGAGTGTAAATCGTCACGTGGTTCATCAAAACTGCAACTTCCGTAGGAGAGAAGTCCACTCGCCCTTTCATGGCGGATTGCTTCGCTGCTCAGGATCCAATCACCGAATTGGATTGTGTCGTTCTTGAAAAGGAATGATTCGGGGTCGGTAGCGCTCAATATCTCAGCCAGTTGCTCCAGGTTCAATTGATGGACACGTGCCATCATGGCAGCCACGAACAGGTTGACAAATCCGTGCATCCAGCCATTGAATTCAGTTCTGAAGTGACGAAACGGATGGTGCAAACCGGCAGTGGCCTTAAGCGAAACACCCTGCCTGCTCCAGTCATCCAGGGCGGCTGCAAGTGATGTAATGTCCGGTACTTCCTCTGGAGTAATTCCTCCGCACCGGATCTTTAAGCCGAAGGGTGGCCACTCACTTTCCCGAGCTTCGTTGCTTCTGCGGATCGCATCAGCCAACTTCGCAACATCGCCACTCAGCGCCCCACGCCAATTGACCTCGAGGAAGAGCCCCAACGCAGCCGCATGGGTCTCCTGTTGGATGTGGCGAATTTCGCTCAAGGCAGACACGATTTCATCATCATCCAGCCCCGTGACGGGAAAGTACATCTCGAAGAGCTGAGGAGAGATGCGATTCTGGATGAAGGCGTCAGACTGGAAAACAGCCTGCAAATCCTGACGCAGGCATTCCAACATCAGTTCAACGGACTCTCCGCGGGTGCCGATAATCGAAACGGGGAGTGCTTCATTTGTCCCGTATGTCCCACCCGTTGTTGGAAATTGTGCTGCCTGCCCGGCGGGGAGGAGGAAACGAGAGAGCATCCAGGATTCGGGCGTTGCTTTGTGTTCGGCATACTGGTGCAAAGCCTCCCGAAGCGAAAGCCGCGCGGGCGGGAACATTCCGGCGTAATCGATCGCTCCTTCCATCAACGCGGTGATCGCAGAGGATCGCTGACGAGTATCTGCTGTCATAAGCTGTCCGTTTGCCCTTTCGCACCATCCAAACTTCGGTTCGCCAAACAGATCGTATTATACCGGGGGAAAGCCCATCACGCAACCTGCTTCGAATCGAATAGCGGGTACCTGGTAACTGAAACTCCTGTCACCCTGTCACTACAGGTGTGTCAGCATCACCACGGACTCAACCGTACTCCGGTCAATGCCCTTATGTAACTCGTATCATCGGAGAGACGCAACCCTGTGTTGTGGTCCTCAGTCCTATCTTATTCATTATCAAAATAGTAGGTGAGGGGGCGGAACTGGCGTGCTCGGTTCGTTCCTGCGTTGATCACCGTCTGACAGGCTGAACTGAAAATTGGCAACGATCTTGCAATACCCCTTGCAGCGGATGGTGGTTCGCCACTTTGCAGCTCTTCCTGGTGAAACATCCGCATCTGGCGCCTGCTCGTGTAACTTGGTCCTTGGTTGGATTCGCGTTATTTTCAGGTGGCCAGTATTGATCGCACAGGAGGTATTCCCAATGATGCGCAGAATGGCAATCCCTTTGACCGCGTCCCTGCTACTGTGGATGACTGTTGTGAGTCACGCACAGAGTGTGACCGAAGCGGTCGGCACCTCAGGCAGTGTCAACTGGACTTCGCAGGTTGTGCAGGCGAAAGGGATCGCCGTGCAGGGTGGAGTCGGTGGTCGTGCAGGCCAGATTCGCGCTGCTGAACTCGATGCGTTGCGTCAAATCCTCGAAACAGTCAAGGGGATGCGACTCACGAGCGAAACGACAGTCGAAAACTTTATGCTTGCATCGGACGTGATCAGGACCCGTGTGGAGGGAGTCGCCCGGAACTTCCGAAGGGTGGGCGATCCTGTCTACATGCCCGATGGGAGCATCGAGCTGACAGTCGAGATGGACCTGGCCGGTCCCGGCCGCTTCTTCGATACAGTGATCCCCTCCCAGACTGGAGGCGGACAGCCGGTGTACACAAGCCCCATGAGCGACGCTCGCGCCTTCTCCGGGCTGATTGTGGATGCCCGCGGGCTGGGGTTGCGGCCGGCTATCTCGCCGCGAATCTTCGACGAAAGCGATCGCGAGATCTACGGCAGCCGTTATGTTTCACGTGAATGGGCGATTGAGAACGGCATGGCAGGATACGCGAAAACCGTGGACCAGGCGAAAGCCGGTGAACGAGTTGGCGCACACCCCATGGTCATCAAAGCTGTCAAGGCAACCGGAGCCAATCGGACGGATCTCGTGATCCGTGACACGGATGCACACATGCTGCACGTCGTTTCGGCGAACTTCACTTTCCTGCAGCAGTGTCGTGTTGTGATCCTTGTTGATTAAGAGAGGCAAATGATGAAGAACATACGTTGGATACCCGCGCTCCTCGCACTGGCGCTCCTGATTGGCTGCGGCCCGAAACCTGAGATCAGTCAGTCGGTCCTGGATACCCCCGATTACCATGTTTCACAGGGGATGAAACTGCTGGACCGCGACGAGGTGGACGAGGCAGAATCAGCCTTTCGTCGTGCGATCGGCCTGGACAAGAGTTTCGCGGAAGCCTACAGCGGACTCGCGCTGGTCGAGGCAATGCGCGGAAATTTCAAGGACGCACGCTCCTACGCTGATGACGGTGTCGCGAAAGCGAAAAAGAACCCCATCACCTGGGCTGTCCGCGGACGCGTTAAAAGCCTGCAGATGGAAGGCGACGACTGGATTAAGCGTGCCGATCGTGACTTCTACACTGCAGCAGAGCTGGACCCCAACGAAGACCTGATCTACTACTGGTGGGGCATGGCGTACGCTCGTGCTTACGACTTCCGCGAGGCGTCCAACCACCTGTCACGCGCGATCGAACTGAATGGCCAGTGGTCGGCATCCGCAGATCGTGAACTCGCCCAGATACAGAAGATTCTGCGGTCTGCGCCCGGCACACGTGTCGGAAGCCGGATCGCCCTGTTGAACCAGATCAGTCGTGCCGACCTCGCCGTCCTGTTCATGGAGGAACTCAAGCTGGCTGAGGTGATCGAGCGGAAACGGCCAAAGGAGTTCGACACCGCGTACGCGCCACCGACCGATCCGACCTCGATGTACGGAGGCGAGAAGGAATCCACCACGCTCCCGGCAGATGTCAATGATCACTGGGCGCTGAGCTGGATACGCCAGGTCGTTAAATTGGGAGTGATGGAGGTCAGCCCTGACAACCGTTTCTACCCGGATACACCGGTCACACGCGCCGAGTATGCACTCTTCCTTCAGAACATCCTGGTCGATGTTATGCAGGATCGGACCCTCGCGACCAAATACATCGGTGAGGAATCACGTTTCAAGGATATGCGCAGCGGAATGGCCACTTACAATGCCGCCGCCCTCGCGGTTGACCGTGGAATCATGGAAGCACGGCTGGATGGCACCTTTGGACCGTCCGAACGTGTGAGTGGCGCTGACGCCCTCCTCATCATCCGGGCATTTCAGAACTACCTGAAGTTTGTATTCTGATTCATCGCCACAAATACCACCAAGAGAAAAGGCCACGCTTACGCATGGCCTTTTCTCTTGGTGGCGGGGGCGGGATTTGAACCCGCGACCTTTGGGTTATGAGCCCAACGAGCTACCAGACTGCTCCACCCCGCGTCGCTTAACCTTCAGTATAAGACCCTCTCGTTGAATCAGTCAAGCCCTTAGCAGGTGGTTGACTCCCTGGCTGCATCCTGGTACTTCCACTCCATACCCCTCCTCCACGATTGTCATGTCATCGTCCGCCTGCCTCGCTTATGGTTGCCAGTTCGTCCAGCCCTGCGTACTTTCAAACCTTGAGTGAGCTGGGATTCTTGCTGCTATTGATTGGAGGAACTGTGAACCAGGCTATTCGAGCAGTACAAGCGGCCCTTCTGGTCGCTCTTTTCGCCTTTGTCAGTCCGCATGCAGATGCTTCCACGGAACTGAACGAGATCATCGGTGACACGGTGATCGTCGGCTGGACCGCGCTCGACAATCAGCACAACACCGTGATCGGGAGAATGCTGGCCTACGACCCGAATGGTGACGGCGGGAACGGCGTTGTTCACCTCACCTTCACAAAGCTGACCACCAACCTCCTCAGCCGGTATGTGGTTGGCAACAAAGTGAATTTCGTCGACGGATTGCCCATCGTTCATCAGATCGATGGCTCGACCGTCAGCCTCGGGTCGCGTGCTGGTTATTCCACGATCGGGATGGCCGTTAACATGGACAATCCCTTTCCCGTGATTCTCTATCACGACCGTGCGTCCTCAGCCGATGCCTGGGCGGGCCGTGCAGCTTCCGAATCCGAGTTGTTGCCTGGATTCTACTTCGAGCAGCCGCTGCCCTACCAGACAGGCGTCAGCGTCACACAGTTCAAGGTGGCGATGGATGGCGACAGCGTCGCACATGTTGCAGGCGGCCACTCCCTTGGGGATGCCACCGGTGATCGTCCCCTGATTTATTACCGACTCGGCGTCAACCGCGAGGAGAACGCATTTACGGTCACCAATCCCGGCGGTGTCGCGCAAACCATCACCGGGCTTGCCCCCTTCAGCGCGGCCGAGATTGCCGTGAGTCCGGATGGGCAACGTGTAGCGATTTCCCACATGATCGGCCGGCTTCAGCTCGGAACCGTCCAGGCGGCGAGCGGGGCAGACTATGTGCTGTGGGTGAACGAGGAACGTGGCCAAAACTGGACCTTTGACTCCTCACTGATCAATGTCACTCAGTTCGCCGGACCTTACGACGATCTCCTAAACGATACACTGGCAGCCAATGGTGACACCATGCGTGTCACCTCGGGAAGTTCAATCTTCTTCGACGAGGATAATGTTCTCCATTTCGCCCACGAGGTCTATCCTTACTTCCACTACCAGAATGTCGGCTACATCTTTGGGCGTGTTTACTACTGGAATGACGTCCACATGCAACACATTCAGGTGGCGGACGGAAGTTTCTTCCTGAATGCCGGGGTTACCTCGTATGGTGCCATGACCGGAAAGCCAAGCCTCTACAAGGATCCCGATACTGGTTACCTCTGGTGCCTCTATCAGCAGTTTGGCGAACCAGGCGACACCCTGGCGAATGGCGATCCAATGGATGCCGGGGCGGGTACAGGTCTGCTTAACGCCGATATCTACATCGCTGCATCTCCACCCGGTGAGTATAATGGGCTGCTCTGGTACAAGGGTGTGAACATCACCAACACCAAGGGCACCACGGGGAACATCCCTGCAGGCGAGTGCAGGCATGAAAGGGATGCCTCGATCGCCCTGAACAACGATGGCGATTTCCTGAACATCCTCTATGTCCAGGACCGTGACGCCGGCAACTACGACAACGGCAACGGCAGCATCACAAATAACCCGGTCATCTACCATCGAGTGAGCAAGCAGGAACTGATCGACATCTATAACGAACGGCAGCAGCTTGTCCGCAACTACCCGATCCACCGGGATTCCACAGGGTTCTGGCAGGATGAATTGGACTGGGAATGGCGTGAGCTGACAGCCGTCCGTGAGTCTCAGGAAACGGCACATCTGGATGAATACGAGCTTGTCGAAGCCTGGCCGAATCCCTTCAATGCCCAGTTGAACCTCAAGGTGCGAATTCCCTTCACACAGCCGATCCGTGTTGTTGCCCACGACCTGCTCGGACGTCAGGCTGCCCTGCTGCATGACGGCACACTTCGTTCCGGCGTGAGTACGTTGACTTTCGATGCCGCCGGACTCAGTAGCGGGATCTACTTCATACGGCTTGAAAGCCGCGACGGTACCCTCAGCCGCGTGCAGAAGGTTGCCCTGATCCGATAGCAATCGGACCGCAAGCGTTATACAAAACAAAGAACCAGCCAGGGCGTCCCCGGCTGGTTCTTTGTTTTGTAAGAAGGTGGATCAATCGGTCCACGGTGCCGCCCGTGTGGGGCGGGGAAGGGGATTCGGACGCGGCGGCGTGTAGGATTCCAGCTCCTTGAGGATAACCTCAATCGCCTTTTCAAGCTGCGGGTCGCCTCCGGCAATCACCTCGCTGGGGACCTGTTCTACCTCGATATCCGGCTCGATGCCTGCATTTTCGACAATCCACTCACCATCAAGACTGAAGATACCAAACCTTGGCGCGGTCACCTGTCCGCCATCGACAAGACGCGGGCTGCCGCCTATTCCCACAAGACCACCCCAGGTACGCCTGCCGACAAGCTTTCCAAGACCACGCTGACTGAATGCCATTGGCAACCAGTCCCCTCCAGAGCCGGCGCTCTCATTGACAATCATCACCTTCGGCCCGGGCAGGGACGCATAAGGGGATGCCGTATAGACACTGTCCCTGAAACCCCAGTAGTTGATCAGGGGTCGGCTCATCAGGTCGATCATGTAGTCGGCGACTGATCCACCTCCGTTGAAACGTTCGTCGATGATCGCCGCATCCTTGTCCAGTTGCGAGAAGAAGTATCGGTTAAACAGGTTGTAGCCACGTCGTCCCGTATCCGGCAGGTAGATGTAGGCGACACGGCCGTCCGTGGCTTCTGCTACTTTTCTACGGTTTTGCTCCACCCAGTGGTATAGCCGATGTGCGCGCTCACTCCCCATCGGTTGAACGATCACCTGTCGTGCGCCCTTCATCTCCGGCTTGCTGTTTACCGTCAGAATCGTCTGCTTGCCGACGGTGTTTTCCAGGGCTTTAAACAGGTTGTCGCTGCCTGATAGGGGTTGGTTGTTGATCGCGAGCAGGTAATCACCTTCACTGACCTGGACACCCGGTTCTGCGAGAGGGGTCCTCAAAGAAGGACTACCATAATCGTTGGCGTAGATGCGCACAATACGATACGCCCCGTTCTCGATGGAGAAGTCAGCCCCGAGCAGGCCGACCTGGACCTTAGGCAAATCTGGAGAATCTCCGCCACCCACGTAGGCGTGTCCAACAACCAGCTCTCCGAGCATCTCTGCGAACAGGTAGTTCAGGTCATCACGCGATCCGACATGTTGCAGAAATGGCTCGTACTTCGCCTTCACAGCTCTCCAATCGGAGCCGTGCATCCCCGGATCGTAGAAGAAATCACGCTCGATCCGCCAGGCCTCCTGGTACATCTGGTTCCACTCCTCTCGCGGATCGAGGTACATGTCAAGCCCGGAAAGGTCAAGTTTGCCCCCATTTTTATCGGGGCTGCCTTTGGTCTCGACGATACCGTACCCACGGCTCTCGTCAGCGTAGATGAGTTTCTTCCCGTTCGCACTCACTTCGTAGCCCCGAACTCCTTTCAGGAAGTCAGTTGCTTCGTGCTTCTCCAGGTCATACTTACGGATTACCCCCTTACTCCAGTCTTCCATTTGCAGGAAAAGGAATCCGCCGGAATCGATTGACTGGAGGTTCGAGTAGTCACCCGGCTCCTCTTTCAGCCCCAGCGTTCTCCCCTCTATGCCTGCGAAATCAATGACTGTTATTCCAGCCTGCTTCTCACTCTTCTCGTCCTTGCCCTTCTCTTTATCCTCTTTCTTCTTGCTGTCATCGGCGTTATCGCCGCTCTCTTCGTCACTCTCCGGCGCGAAGGGCGATTTTTCCTGGCTGCTCAGCACGACACAATAGAGACTTCTCCGCACAGGACGCTCGTAGGAGGACATATCCAAACCGCTGATATTCAGCGCGTAATTGGTGCTCGCCGCGAAGAACAGGTACTTGCCGTCACGGCTGAAAATGGGCGAAATCGCATCACTCAAACCATCCGTGACCTGGTGGGTCGAACCCTTCTGGATGTCGTAAATGAATATCGCCCGGTAGTGGTTCGACAAGGTTTTGGAATAGGTGACATACTTACTGTCCGGCGACCAGTCAGGCATTGCGTTGCCTGCGCTTTCGCTGTCCTGGTCGATCAGAACCGGCATTGGCTTTGTCGGGTCGATGTAATAGAGCGATACCCCCGCGTCACGAAACAGCAGCAGTTTTCCATCTGGCGACCACTTCAGGTCGTAGTAAAACTGACCGTCTGGCAAGTCGATACGCTGCGCAGGAGTTTCCCCTTTCTGGTCGATGATATAAAGGTCATACTCGCCAGTCATGTCTGAGAACCACGCGATTTTATCGCCATTCGGCGACCAGGCGGGGAAACGGTCATGTGCCCCGCTGCTGAGTGTCAGATTGCGGGTATCCCCTTTCTCCGCGGGAATCGTGAAAATCTCACCCCTCGCCTCGAACAGGCCACGGACCCCGGTGGGGGAGATGGAGAACGTACGAACCATATCCTTCACCTTTGTCCAGCGGGGACGCAGATGGGGTAGATCCGGATCGATCTGGATTGGGATGATGCTGGTTTCGTTTGTCTCTGGATCATAGAGATGGATGCGGCCACCCTGTTCGAAAACGAGACGGTTACCATCGCTGGACAACGTTTTGATGTCGAAATCGCTGAAATCGGTCAGCTTGACCGGCGCCGAATGATCTGTCACGGAATAGGAATAGAGATTCATGGTAAAATCTCGATCCGAGAGGAAGTAGACCTTGTCGCCGACCCAGCAGGGATAGGTGTCATTCGAGTTGTTCCGGGGGATGCGGATTGTTTCATGCAATGCGAAATCGAAAAGGTCAATCATCGTGGTTCGTCCACCACGGTAGCGTTTCCAGGTGCGAATGGCATCACTGATCGGCATGTAGGCGATCCTCTCGCCATCGGGCGAGATGGAGCCACGCTCCGCCCTCGGCAGGATGAGCGGTTCCGGCAGACCACCCATTGGATCGATTGAATAGAGTCGATTGTAGCGCATCGTCTCGTTCGACCGGGGGGAGATGAAGAGGACCTTGCCATCCTGGGTCCACCCGCGGACGACATCCGATTCCGGGTGGTACGTGAGACGCTTCGGCATTCCACCTGACACGGGGACGACAAACACATCGGTATTGCCGTCGTACTCCCCGGTGAAGGCGACCATCCGACCGTCAGGGGAGAGGTAGGGGTCCGATTCGACCCCCTCACTGACAGTCAACCTTGTCGGGTTGGATCCGTCAATCCCGGCGATCCAGACATCGCTCGCGTAGGTGAAGACCACATGATCCGTGCTGATCGAAGGTGAACGCAGCAGCAGGGTCTCGTTTTGAGCTGGAAGGCTGTACGACGCACTGACCAGGAAGAGCAAACCTGCCAGGACTGGACGAGTAGAACGAGGGAACTCGAACATGGGATCTCCGTAACTTTTTGATGAAAGTTCGGAAAATATACGTGTCGAATCTCTGATTTAACAGTGCTGGTAAGACATTCCACACAATCGACTGTGGGGAAGGTGGCATGATAGAACAGAGTCATTTCCATTCATCAAGAAGTTGGCGATACTGCGCCCCCGTTTCACTCCTTCCGATGCTGAATGAATGACGATCCGCTATGTTCGTTCATCAAGCAGGAATGGGAGGAGGAGGAATTCTGTCATTTGAAAATGTGCATTCTGTCGTCTTTGTTCTTACTCGCCGAAACTGATCCATTTCGCGTGGTGGCTGCGATCCCTTCAGCTACTGTCCATGCCAATCGATCCACAGACCTCTCGCCATCTTGCGAAGGATGGCGTTCAGCAACTTCTTGCTGGAGCGGAAATACGGGTGTCTCCAATCGTATCACAAGTGGTGCTGTTACATCCTTCCATTACCGTGGTTATCAATTAAGCCTCACGTAATACATAAGATGTTGTGAGAGAGTGGTAGCCGAACTCCACCCGTTCCGCACTTCTTGTTTGTCAGAATCGTGGGGAGCCTGCCGAATCGCTATGACCCAGCTTCCCTTGCAAATGTACATGACCCAGCCGAGCTGCAATCTCTATATTTCGGCCTTAAGCAACTCGAAGGATTATGTCGCAATGCCCGACACAGTTTTCAAAAGCATCCTGGCCGCCAGCCTCTGCTTTATGGCGTTATTTATGCCAGGTCGGGAGCTGTTGGCTGAGCCGCATGAGGTATCTACCGATTCCACGATAGCCTACCCACAGAGGCTGCAGGCGCGATCAGGATGGGAAAAAGCAGCCTATCTGCCCGGGGCTGCTGTATACCTGCCCTTTCATCTTGTTTTATCAGGAGTTAGCAAAGGAGTAGGTTCGGTTTATCATTCCCACCTTGTCCAACGCCTTTCCGACATTCTGACGAGTGAAAGTGAACTGCAGGGCATGCGGCCGGTTTATTCGTCACGGGCAGGTGCTGGAGGGACTTTTTATCGAGATCGGCTGATTTTTCGATCCACCACTGCACCGCCGGATCGGCTTGACCTGAAAGCGACTTTGGGTATTCACGATCGATGGCTGCTCAATACAAAATGGCGTTCGGCAGTTCCGTATCTGCGCGAAGGTTACTTCGAAATTAAGGGGGAAGTCTTCCACTTCCCGGATGAACGGTTCTATGGGCTTGGCGCCTTGTCCGATTCCGAGGATGAAACCGTGTACGGACTGAACCGGGTCGCGTTTACGACCACGATCCTTGAAAAACGGTTCCGGGATGAGGAGTTCTCGCTTCAGGCGGGGTGGGAGACGAACTGGATTGACGCGACTCCTGCAGCCGCGGCCGACAATCGCCCGGCGACAACCCATGAATACACGGAGCCAAACCTGCCAGGCGTTGCCACTCGAGTTGAGCTGGTAAACATTGGGTTGGCATACCTCAGGGACACACGTGACCATCTTGGCAAGCCCGGCAGAGGAGGGGTTAGTCAGCTTTCGGTCGCCGGGTTTAGCGACCCGACCACTGCAATCTACGGTTTCTACCGTTCCACAATTGATTTGGCACATTACTATGATCTTAAGTACAACCGGGTGTTTGTATTACGTGGTGCAATCGAGACAAACCGTGTATTTTCACAAGGACTCAGTATTCCCTTCTATCACCTGGCGGAAATAGGCGAAGTGAATACGGTTCGCGGCTACCCGCGGAATCGCTTCAGAGGGCATGATCATCTCCTGGGTACCGTTGAATATCGGTTTCCATTGCGCGACATTTGGGGTGAATCTGGCCTTGATTTTGTTGTATTTACAGATGCTGGGCAAATCAGCCACCAGGAGAGTTTCGGCGATATCCGATGGGATCGGACGATCCTGGGTATCGGAGGTGGGTTTCGTCTCTGGACCGCCCATGGAGTCGCGGCAAGGCTCGAGCTGGCTCGTGGCCAAGACATGTGGCGTCTCTATTTGCTCCTGAATCCGGCGGACCGATGGTAGCCACAGTCATCAAATCCACCACGTTGCTCATCATCTTCCTGCAGTGTTGCGGCTGTGCCGGGCAGCTCCAGGGATTTCCGGGCGGGCAGGTGCCCGATGATCGTAACCATCTTCCGACCCCTCCACCAAAGCGATCCTCTATCAATGACTACGCTGACGCGATCGACAAACAGATCGCGCTCCCTTTGCGCAACCTGCTTGATCCTCCCAGGCAGTTGCGTCGTTTGACCGGCAATCCAAAACAGGCATTGAATCTTAATGCCTTCGACGACGTTCCCGCCTCCTCCTGGTTTGAGCATCGTCACCCTTACCAACGACTCACTCATGACGAACTCTATCGAGGACCGAATAAGATCGAAGGTCCGGACACATCCGCTGCGATGACAGTGATTCAGGCGAAAGCGGACGGTGTGACTCCTGGATTTGCAGTCGAGGATGCTCGCGGAAACCGTTTCTTCCTCAAGTTTGATCCCCCCGGCTACCCGGAACTGGCGAGTGGGGCGGAGGTTGTGGCGACAAAGCTGTTCTACGCTGCCGGGTACTTCACTCCTGAAAATTACATTGTTGTCTTTCATCCGGATCGCTTTGTACTCGGCGAAAATGTGCGATTCACTGACAGCAAAGGCAGAAAACGCTCGATGCGCAGGGAGGACCTTACGGACATCCTGCAGCGTGTAGAAAAACGATCCGATGGCAAAATTCGCGCGCTGGCCAGCCGCTACATCCCCGGCAGAATAATCGGCCCCTTCCGCTACCAGGATGTTGTTCCGGCGGATTCAAACGATTTTGTCCCTCATGAACACCGCCGTGAACTGCGCGCACTCTATGTGTTTGGTTCCTGGCTGAACCATATCGACTCAAAGGATCAGAACTCGCTTGACAGCTACATTACCGACTCCTCCGGCGTCAGCTATGTGCGACACTATTTGATCGATTTTGGCACCTGTCTCGGCAGCGGGGGACGTGGGCCACACCCAGCCTATCGGGGAAACGAGTACGAAATTGATCCGGGTGCAATGCTGAGAAAGATCCTGACACTTGGCCTGTTTCCCCGAGATTATGAACGGAGCGACACAATCCCGTTCACCTCCATCGGGCGCTACACCGCTAATGGCTTCAATCCGGGGGATTTTCGTTCTATCTTCCCAAATCCTGCATACGGTAACCTCACGCTACGCGACGCATTCTGGGGTGCGAAACTGGTGGCCTCCTTCAGTGATGATGATCTGCGAGCGGTGGTGCGTAGCGGCGAATACTCCGATCCGGACGCGGAAGCCTGGCTCCTGTCACAGATGATCCGAAGACGTGATATCGTCTGCAGTTACTGGTTCGATCGAACGCCGCCCCTGGACGATTTTACACTCGAGGAAGATGAAAATGGCAGGCAACGTCTCTTCTTTTGCAACATCGCGGTTGATCTGGGTATCTGGGAACAATCCGGCGTATCCTATCACTTTGAATATCAAGCATGTGACAGCGACCACCAGGGGGGCCAAATCCTGCGGTTCACTACTGAATGCCCACTCCCTGACGGGTTTGCGGAAGTGGGGGGAAGGGTGGAGGTACGGGTCCGTAAGTCCGAGCAGGCGACCTGGTCGAGACCAGTGACCCTCATGTTGCAAGGTGACACATCCGGCGAGTTGTCGATCACAGGATTGCTCAGACCAGAACGGGGCAGGTAAAGATGGCCACTCCCCGATCCGAAACGCAGCCGCAGCACCAAGGGTTCTGGAATCATTTCCATATTGCATACCCAAGCATAGCCTGGCGCATGTTCTGGTATGGTGCCCTGTTGATTGCAACCCTCACTCTCCTCAAACCGGTACGTAACTCGCTTTTTATCAACACTTACGGGGTGGATCAATTACCCACAGCGTTTTTTGTGGTCGCGCTTGTTGCGGCACTTTTCGCCATTGTTTATACGAAAGTTGCGCCTGACAGAAATCTCCATCAACTCGTCCAATCGATTCATTCTCTCTCTGTTGTGATGCTTATCGGCTTCTGGTATTGCATGACATTTCACCCACTGCAGACCTGGATCTATTATCTCTTCTATATCTGGGTTGCCATTTATGGTGTGATCATCACCGCGCAATTCTGGCTCATGGCGAACCTTGTGTTTCTTCCGCGTGAAGCGAAGAGCTACTTCAGCTTTCTGGGCACAGGTGCGATCGTGGGGGGAATCGCAGGCGGTTACACTGCCCGTTTGCTGGTGGATCTGATTGGCTCGAAAAACCTTCTGCTCCTGGTTGTTGCGATGTTGCTGGCAGGCAGCATCCTGGTTCTATACCTGTGGAAATCGGTCAGGGAGAAGGTCGAAACACGGCTCAGCACGCTGACACGTTCTGTGAAGACTCGTCAAATTGAACAGCATTCAACCCTGAAACAGTTCTTGAGTAGCAAACACCTGCTGCTTACTACCCTATTAATTGTTATTGCTGGAGTTGTCGCCAACCTGGTCGACTATCAATTCAGTGAAGTTGCCGCAAGGATCCTTCACTCCGAGGACGAACTGACCGCTTTCTTCGGCGTCTGGGCGTCAAACCTGAGTCTTATCTCGCTCGCGTTGCAGCTCTTTGCGACCGGGAGGATCATTCGCCACTTCGGTATTGGCGTGACTCTGGCTTTGCTGCCGATGTTCGTGTTGCTCGGAGCGCTTTCCGTAGTGCTTTGGCCGGTTCTTTGGGCGGCAACGGGGCTGAAGGTTGGGGAAGGGGCGATCAAACAATCGCTGAATCGGGCGGGAATGGAATTGCTCGCACTACCCGTACCTATTCGTCTCAAACAGAGAATCAAGCCTGCGATCGACCTGATCGCAGACCATGCAGCCACAGGTATCGGGGGTGTGCTGCTGATACTTCTTGTGAACATCGCAGGATTCAGTGCAGCGGAAATCGCATGGGTGATACTGCTGCTGTCAGCCTGCTGGGCGATCGTTGTACGGAATGTGCACAGGCAGTATCTGCACTCCTTCCGTGTAGCGATCGAGAAGCGTTCTCTGGCGCTGCGTGAGACTTCCGAAGACCTTTATGATCGTGATCTGCAGGAAAAGTTACTGAGCACTCTCAGGACAGGATCACCTCGTACACTACTTCACTTGCTACAGGAGTTTGATCAGGTACCGTCCGAACCCTACCGAACCGAGATCCTCCGCCTGGTCGAGCACAACAACCCGATGGTTCGAGCGCAAGTGTTCAAACTGTTTGCGCAGGACCGTAACCAGGATCTGCAGAGACACGCTGAGAAAGCGGTGCAGAAATCAATTGGGGAAGAGAGGATGGCGGCACTCCTGTACCTTGCAAGCCACTCTGCTGATGGAACACAATTGCTTACTGCGGAACTGCATCAGGGTGGCATTGAGTTGCAGATCGACACCATTCGTGCCCTTGGGCAATTCATCGCACTCTATTCCGAACAACACAGCAGGGTTCATTTTGCCGGTATTGTTGATCTAATCAAGCGTTTGCGCCAGTCGGGCACCCTCGATGCAGATGAGAAGAAGGATCGACTGAATGTGGTCGTCGCTGAGGCGATTGGTGAAGCCGGAATCTTCGACTACTCCGCATATCTGCATATCTTGCTACGTGAAAATAGCAGGCAGGTAAAGGAATCCGTGCTCCGTGCGGCTGGCAAAATCGGTGATCAATCATTCGCCCCGATCCTGATCGAACATCTGGAGTTGAAGGCGGTACGCTTCGCCGCCATGCAAGCACTCGCAACGATGGGAGGCAGAGTGCTACCCCTGCTTGAAACCACACTCAGATCATCAGGCGTAAATCTGACATCGAGAATCGGGGCGGCCAGGGTCCTGGGGATGATCGGTGAGCAATCCTCCGCTGATCTTGCATTGCGGCTGGCAGGAGGTAGGTTGAATCTCGTTGTTCGCGATCGTCTCATCAAATCTCTCAGCCGCCTGCGTCGCGATTTTCCCGACATTCTCTATAAATCAGAGCTGCTCAATCAAGCCTTCATCCTGCAGACAAAGTACCTTTGTGAAACCGCGATCCTACTGGCCATGCTGCAGGATCGGACACTGGCGGGCAAAACATCCAATGTTGATCCTGAAGCGACCCGGCTTTTAGTACGTTCGCTTCAGCAGCGACTCGCGGGCGATTATGAACGGCTGTTTCGTTTGATTGGATTACGATACCCAAGCAGGGGAGTGGTCGAAGCGTATTACGGGTACAGTGGGCGGAATTTTGAACTTCGAGCAAATGCGATCGAATACATGGATAACCTGTTGCATCGATCCTGGAAGCGAATCGTGATCCCCTTGCTTGAAAACTCCCAGTTGGAATTCCTTATCTTGCACCATCGCAAGCATTTCGGGGAGATATCCTCCAATTATACCGATCTGCTGCGCACTGCGGCCCTGGAAGCCGATCGATGGATCCGGTGCTGTCTGCTGTATTGGATTGCCCGGTCAGATAACAAAACGCTGAAGTCATCCTGCCGATCCGCAATGAACGACCCCGACCCGATGATCGCTGAAACAGCCCAACTGCTTGGAAATGATCCATCGGAGAGCAGGGAGGAGGGAAGTGGAGGAATGCTGACAATGATCGAACGAGTCCTCTTTCTCCAGGGGATCGACATTTTCGACGAGGTTCCTGCGGAGGAACTTGCGCACATTGCGTCGATCTCCGAAGAAATCGACGTTGATGCCGGTGATCAACTGTTTCATGAAGGCGACCTCGCAGACGCAATGTATATCCTGCTTTCCGGGAAAGTACGAGTTGAGCGGGATGGAGAAGAGGTGATGATTGTCGGCCCGCGTGAAGCGGTAGGCGCCTGGTCACTTTTCGATGAGGAGCGCTGTGTGGTGACCGCGACGACTCTTGAAGATTGCGAATTGCTCCGGATCGATCGCGAAGAATTCATCGACCTGCTGGGTGATCATACACCGATCACGCAGGGTGTGCTCAAGAAAATCATGAAACGACTTCGCAAACTGATGGATGTCGTGGAAACAAGCACTCGACATGGTGGCGATTCGAGCTGATCCAGGACACTCGATAATCAGAAACGCAGGATAGTAGGTGCCTCATGAGGAGTATGGATATTCACAAGATTTTGTGCAGCACAGCTCGGCTGATGAAGCTGTCAAGATCGCCTGGAGTTCGGAGGTCTTCAGGGGTGTCTTGACAACAAACCTGCAAGCGTTATATGGTAACCCCTTGTTTTATTGAAAACAATATTCCGAGGCGATGTTGTGTTGATTTCTGATAGGCAAGCTGAATTGTTTGGTATCGGGGAGGCAGGGTAGCAAGGTGAACAGAGAACAAACGCCGACAATCGTTGTGCTGGATGACGAAGAGATGATTGTCGCCAGCATCAGCTCTTTTCTGACGCTTGAAACGGACTACAGGATCGAGGGATTCATCTCAGTGCGTGATGCGCTTGAGTTCATCCAGTCAAGCGAGATAGATATTGTCATTTCGGACTTCCTGATGCCGGAGATGGACGGGATCAGCTTCCTTGCTAAAGTGCGTGAAATCAGACCGGAAGTGCCAAGGGTGATCCTCACTGGCTACGCCGACAAGGCGAATGCGATCAAGGCAATCAACGAAGTGGGGCTGTTTCAGTACATTGAAAAACCCTGGAATAATGACGATCTGCTACTCGTTCTACGCAATGGGATTGAAAAAGTGCGGCTGATGCGTCGACTCCAAGAAAAAATCAATGAGATCAATGGGGCCTATGCAGAGCTGCAGGGCTTGCACCGTGAAATCGTCAAGACTTTCGTGTAGACCGATCGAAAGGGGATAGCCCCAGATAAAACAACAAGCCCGGGACATATCGTCCATCCTAGCAATTATACATAACGTATATTATCGGAGTTAAATCCGTGTACAACGGTGGTGGCTGAGGGAACAAACTCCTTGAGATTCTGGCAGATGAAAGCCTGTACCTGGATAGGTGTCGTCCACCGTTTCAGTGTTTTTCCCGCGTCAGCGAGTCCTGGCTTGCCGCGAGGCAGATGATCTTCTCCCCGTACACGTCCTTCACATGGTCAATTGCACGGAATAATCCTTCACGTCTTCCACGTGCCTGCTCGGTAAACAGATTGTTCTGCACCCCACGGTAAAGATCAGGTTTCACCAAACCTGACACACTCACACCAATCAGCCTCACCGCTTTGTCACCGGGTTTCCAGAGGTCCGAGAGCAATTCTTTTGCGGTTGAGTATATGACTGCAGGATCATCCGACCAATCCGCCATTTTCTTCTGGTGATCGCGTGTTTCAAAGTCGTATGTCCTTAATTTGACAGTCGTTACCCTTCCTAAATAGCCAGCTTTACGCATCCTGCGTGTCGCTCGTTCGCATAGATACAGCAAACGACCATGCAGCAATGCGCTGTCTTGTACATCTTCATGGAAAGTATGTTCATGACCCATTGACTTGTCTTCAGATCGCTCTTCAAGTGCAATAATTGAGTCTCCGCCCCTTCCACGAATCATTTCTGCAAGCTCACGTCCATGCATGCCAAGCAATTGCTGCAGCACAGAAATCGGCGCCTTTGTCAGGTCCTCTATGGTCAACAGCCCGATCCGGTTCAGTGCTTTTTCTGTCGATGGTCCGACCCCTGGGATCCTCGATACAGGCTCCGGCCCGAAAATCCTGCCGACATCCTCTGCACGGATCACAGTCAGTCCATCCGGTTTGTGCAGGCCGGAAGCCATTTTGGCGACAATTTTCGACGGGCCAATTCCCACAGATGCGGTCAGTCGCAATTCCTGCTTGATGGCTTCTTTGATCTGGTAGCCATAGAATTCAGGCGTGCCGAACAGATGGCAGCACCCAGTGCCGTCCAGGAAGGCCTCATCGATGCTGTAGGGCTCGACCACCGGGCTGAAACGCCGCAGGATGGCCATTATCTGCACTGAGACCCAGGTATATTTCCCGCCTTTCGTGCTGACATGGATCGCATTCGGGCATCGCCGCTCCACCTCCGCGATCGACATACCAGCGTGGATACCGTACTTCCGTGCCTCGTAATTTGCTGTGGTTACAACCCCTCTGCTCCCTTTCGGGCCGCCTACGACAACAGGTTTACCACGCAGAGCGGGATTGTCCCGTTCCTCAATCGCAGCAAAGAATGCGTCCATGTCGACATGGACGACCAGCGTTGCCTTCCGGTTGTCGACACGTTGCCGACGCGGGGATTCCTCCTCAACGCCACGCCGTATTCTCTCGCGAACCTCTGCGCGCATCATGGCATCATCCACTCAATCCGTGCAGCGGCCGGAATCAGCCGACCAGGCAGACACGGTTCAGCATCCAGCCACGTGATTGGCTGTTGAAGGTCAGCTCGTAGACATCCGGACCTGTGGTCATGACGGAGTAATGGTAATGGCGTGTCTGTCCCTCATCGGACACCCATTCACCGTTCACCCGTTCAACCCGATAGACACGATCTTTCCAGCGAAACTTCAAGGGCTGAATCCGACCGTCCTTGAACAGGGCGATCATTTCGATCTTGTCTTGAATGTCTTCGTACCGCACATCCCCCTCGCCTTCGCCGCCACTCGCCTCCCTCCCGCCCCACAATCATCCTGAACAAATGTTCAGGAGAAAGGTAAGCGGTCGGTTCGGGTTTGTCAAGAGCGCGAGGATGCAAATCGGGAAGTCCGGGTTAATGTCGAATAACGGAAGGTTTAGAAGGAGGCGCCGATTCGAACCCTCAGCAGCAGGCCATCACCCGGATGAAACGCACTCCTGGACAGCTCGAGCCGAACGATGTCGCGGTAGGGTACATGGATGACAAGACCTGCGCCATAGGCGACCTCCTCCCCACTCCCGGCGGAAGAATCTGAATAGCCGCGATCGTTGGACAGTATTCCCCCAGTCATCCCCGCATCGACAAAAAGAGCGCTGGAGAGACCAAATTTCAGATTTCTTGCATAGTGCTGGAAAAAGGAAAAGGTGCGTAACGTGACATACTGGATCGGGATGAGATCATTCCGTAGCTCGAGGGATGCGATATGGCGCCATCGTCCGCTGAATGAGCCACTCATCGCCGTACGAATGCCATTGTCACGATTCATCAGGAGACGCCGGTAGGGTGGTGTATTGCCGATCATCCAGCGCGTATCGATGCGTCCGGCGAGAAAGGTACCGGGCGCGAGACGCTGATAACGGACGAACTGCAACTCGGGCTGCAACATGGCGACCTCCTGCTGGTTGGTCACCATGCCCCCGCTCAATCGAAAGCCGAACAGATAGCCCTGATTGGGCCAGGGTTCGTAATGCCTTGTGTCGCGCTGCAAACCGATCCCGAGGGTTGCG
>Ga0068714_10000825_pt1 | contig 52044 bp, 40 predicted proteins | sample MTBNYHSulfiMetaG_FD_62988 | JGI IMG/M metagenome (GOLD analysis project Ga0068714, IMG submission 62988) | Enrichment culture microbial communities from rom New York Harbor, USA that are MTBE-degrading - MTBE-NYH (New York Harbor Sulfidogenic)... | ecosystem: Environmental > Aquatic > Marine >... | reverse complement strand
GCCTGACTTTTTCCTCCGGTGAAAACTTTTTACGTTTGTTTGACATGAGCATTTCCTTTCTTTGATTTACATACTAACTCAAATTCCGGAAATGTCCAATTCCGACTGAAGCAATACATTATCAGTAAACATATTTGCGGTAAATGTAATTGCCTTACATTCGATGAGTAAAATTAAATCAGTCGATTCTAAAAGATAATCACAGCATTTACCTGAGGCATATTCTTCAATTTGTTTATCATTTAGCAAAATTTTGGTATTCTTATAACATTTCAAAATCTTTCCTGTATAATCTTGAAAGCTCCTTCCAAATTCAAGGTCAAAATGGTCGCATTTACTTATAAGACGATAAAGACCTTCTCCAGAATGACGGAAAAGCAGATTTGGATGTGGCGCAAGCATCATATCATTCCCAAAATCAATTATCGGGTATTCAAGAAATACTGATCGAATAAGAAAATGGTATGGCAACTCGATGTCTTTTCTTGTCTGACGAAAATGGTCTCGTATTTGTTGTGATGTAATACTTGATATTCGGAAAAATGATTCAAGGGATGATTCATGAAATTTAATGAATTCGCAGTTTGTAATCGATTTCTTGTTGAATTCGCTGGACGAATTTTTATATACCGCAATATATGTTAAAAAACAAAGCTGTACCCACTCCTTTATTTCGAGATTATATTTTTCTTTAAATATTTTTGCTGTCTTATTTATTGATATATTATTAACATATAGTGACCAGATTCTTGCAATATAATCATGAGAAGCTTTTTTTTGTAATCCAATTTGCTCTCGTTCTAACATAAGAAACATTCTATCGATGCTTTCTTCTAAGGTTGTATTCAAAACTGGATTATCATAATTATAATAAACATTCATAACCCGCGCAAGACGATTCCAAGTAACGGGGTCATTATTTTGTCCTCTTGAATATTTGCAATTAGCCTCTATAGAATGCAATAGTCTATGTAAAGGCGTTTGTGCCATTTTATTTATATCCATCAATGACTCTTTTATTCGACTAGCAACAAAGGGTATATAAACGGTAGGTTGATGCCGTTTGAGTATGTTTTCTAAACCCTCATATAAGTGCCGCATCTGCCATTTTGCTATTAGTTCCCAATTTTGGTTGTCATGATTTTCTTGTTTTATGTTTGAAGTCATATAAATTATTGTATTTATTATTTTAAGATGGACTACAACTAGTAAGAGAATGCAAAATTATGTAATCCGCTTTCGTTGGTTAGTGTGAATTATTAATTAAGTCAATCTGATATTGTAAACTGAATATTTGATTATTATAAATTTCGCTTTATTGGTTTGGCGGTCTTGTTTCTTCGGGTTCGTCCACGGAACCTTTGATTCCACCAACCGGCAGGCCGGTAGCTTCATCTTCAATCCAGAAACACACACCGTAACCTCGAGTTTCTGATTTTACCCGGTAGCTTCTGCCTGCTAGAGCTATGAACCAAACTTTACCATAGGCGAATCGGTCATATTGTTCAAACTTTAAAAAAACGTCATGTTTGCCGGGAAGAAGCTGCACGGTTTTCGGAGGTGCATTAACCAGGGCATCCAGAATATTGTAAGTTGTCTTTTTGTCAACCTTGAGGATTTGCACCCGCTTGTTGATGCCAACCAGGAACTTATGTTTGGTTTCCAATTCGCCCCGCAGGGTGGCGATGTCGCACGCCGGTCGTTCCGGCCCCTTGTATGCCCTGACAGGTGGTGCGGTACAACCAGCCGCTAATAAGGTCGCTGTGGTTAAGGTTAAGATGATGTTCGCCGCAGGTTTACAGGGATTGGGAAAATGAAAATCTGAGGATTCCATCCTTATTTTCTCCATTGCTGAAAGATTGGGCAAACGCCTGCCGGGTTTTACCGGTTACTTTAGAATGTCCCAATTATAGATAAAAGCCCGATGGGTCTCCAAGAATAATTTTTACGTCAAGTGCTATGACCATTAATGATCCCGCAGAGCACGTAGGCGGGGAATGGATGGATAGGATTATTTGTAAGCAATTGATATATAGGCGTTAATAACAGTAAGCGGGCCGATGAGGTTTTTTTATTCCATCGCCAAGGCGCCGGCGGGGCACTCATCGACGCAGACGCCACAGTCAATGCAGTTATCGGCATTGACGTCAGCTTTATCATCGTTCATACTGAGGGAATCGGTAGGACAACATTCCACGCAGGCACCACAACCGGTGCATTTGTCGGTATCGATCTTTACAGCCATTATTAACCTCCTCACAAGTAACTATAAAAAACCAGGTTCAAAGTCTGCAATTCTTAAACAAAAACCGGCACGATTTCAACAAATATTTTGCGTTTTTTTGGGTAAAATCTGGTAAAAACCGGTGAAATTCCGCGAAATTTTGCGCAAAACGGCGCACTTTTAGGCAGAAAAGCCCGTGTCAGGCAATAATTACATCAATTTTTAACCGAAAATCAGTCATTTTTAGTTACTTTATTGGGAAAAAGTTATTAATTTGCCCGATATTTTCAAACCGGACGGTGCTGCGCAAGAACAGGTGAAAGTTACTCATATTAACTTGTCAAAGAGCCAAATCGGGGCCCAGGGGCCCTTTCTCCCAGCAGGGCGAAAGAGGATGTTTTAGTCAAAGTCGTAAGTTCAGCATGTTTGGCTAGGAGAATTTCTACACTCCGATATTAATAAAAATACTGCTTGGAACATATCATACATAACATGTCCCTCTATCCTTACCGGCGGTGGATCAAAAGTGCGCTAAATTTTCGGGTGGTTTTTAAAGGGGCGATAAACGTAAGGCGTTAGAGCCAAAGGAGATAAAAATATTTAAAAAATTCTGATTTTATGTCTGAGGTAGTATCAAAAGTGCGCCAGGCATTGCCTGGACCACTCTCAGCAGAGCGAGTGCGAACGATCGGTCTAAATCGGAACATTAGCATATTTGGCTTGTTGGATTTACACACTCCTATTTTAAGGGGTCCAGGGACCAGGCATTGCCTGAAGGGGCCAAGAACCCGTTCATCCTGCCCGCTGCGACGCAAAAGATCGCTAATCCATAAGAATAGATATTTTGACATGAGGAACATGATTGCAAATTTCAGGTTGAAGATCAGGGTTTATAAAATAGTTTACTGTCCCTAATTTTCCCCTTAAGGGGGCCAAGAGAGAATAGAAGAGCAGATGAAAGCCTACCCTAAATAAATGCGCGAAAGATTCTTGACACTACCCATATTAACAAATTTACGCATTTTTCAATCAGATAAAATATGAATCGTAAATAAAATAATGCCAAACTTTATTTTTGTTTACCAATAGTATCTGTTTTTATGCTTTTGACTATTTCTGCAAATAAGATTTCTCTTTCCGATCTTCTGGAAATGTCAGTTGTGTGCTTTGAAGAAAGATCAAGATATTTATTTATATTTTCCTTCATTTTATTTGGTTGTAATTTTACCAATTTGTTATCATTCAATATTTTTGAGAATGCAGTTAAATTTTTTATTAACCTTGTTTTGGACATATTGCGTAACTTATAATCTTTAACTAATGTTGTAACCATAGTATAAAAATGCGTGCCATCAGTAGCTAACTTACTATCAATCAAAGAAGGTACGTAAACTTTCCTTAAAAGACCAAATACTATCTTCAATACTGTCACATTTTTATTATCTAATTTTTTTACTCCTCCCACCTCTTTTAAATTTATAAAACCTTTTAATACATCTACAGGTTTTCTATGAGCACGAGTAGCAGAAAAAATTGATATCTCCAAAAGCCTTTCCCACATTCTATCTACACGACTATTAGTTTCTGGAGCATTGACAATTATACCTAACCTTTTCAGGACATAAGTTATATCATTATTTTTCATTTTGTAATAAATATCCTCCCCTCTGTGCTGCTTTATCGCAATCATATCAAATGTTTGTTTTAAGATGTCTGCATTTTGACACATAGCTTTAACGATATCGAAACGCTTAACTGCGACACCTTGTTGATTAATATCGACAAAAAGAGATATAATATCGTCTAAGGATGTATTATCATCTAAGGTAATTTCTATTGCAGGTATGACATATTCTCCGAAATTTCTTACAACATCATCATCAAGTGTTGCAAAAGATGGTCTTTTCCCATCTAAATCGACCCAAAAATTTACCTCTTTTCTATCTCGCTTTGTAGAAAAATAATGATTCCAATTTGTTATAAATAGATCTCTTCTTTCACTGCCAATAAATAGCATCAAGCTTTCCAATCTTTGCTTTCCATCAAGAATATTATAAGTATAAGTTGAACCTGAGGCTTCTTTATAAAGAAATATAGCCGGAATTGGTTTCCTCTGAATCATATTTTTTAAAAGCTTTCTTCTTTGAGTAACTGTCCAAACATGACCGCGCTGAAACGCCGGAGATAGGTTTATCTTTTTATTGTTAAAATAAGTAACTAATTGTTCAACTTTTATTTCTGCATTTCGGTATATCATAAATCACCTCGCCAAAAAACGAATTATATTTCCTGTTATTTAATATATTTATTTATGATTATTTGAATAAGCTTTATTTTTTAATTGTATTCCCACTATTGCCATCCCAAGTTTCTTAACTTATGTGAAATCTACGAATAAAAAAGATTATACCATAGTATTTTTATTAATCAAACGAATTTATATGTTTTAAACTCTATGTTCTTAGGGGATAAAGGTTCTGTTACATTATATTGCAGAGAAAGAAAAGGGGACATTGTAATTTATTTTCCTTTGACTAATCTAACCTGCAACTGTCAATCTTGTCAATAGAAACAAAGTGTCCCAATTTTGCCTTCTTACTTTTCCTGTCAATTACTTAATAGGGAAAAAACGGTGGATTTGGGCGCTATTTTCGAAGCGGGCGGCGGTCCAGCCGGCAGCGAGGGCGGCGGTGACGTATTCTTCGCTATCGTCGAAAAAGAAGATTTCATGCGGGGGGAGTTGAAGTTTTTGGGCGGCGAGGTCGTAAATTTCCTTTTCCGGCTTGCGGCAGCTGACCTCACAGGAAAAGATGGTGACGTCGAAGATGTTATAGTCCTGCTGGTAAAAGAGCTGGGTTGCAGGGATTTCGGTATTGGACAGCAAAGCAACTTTATAGCCGAGCTCGCGGAGGTTACCTGCCAATTGGAACATTTCCGGCTGGGGCCTATAGGCGCTGCGGAAGGCTTGACCCCATAAAGAAGGCTCGGCGGGGCAAGGGACTTTCAGGAAACGGCAGATATTTTGCCAGAAGACTATTTCGGTTATGAGATTTTTTTGAAAATCAGGGATAAAAAGGTTCAGGGCGTGGGCGAATTGGGCGGGGGCGACGGCTAAATGGCGGCGGCAGTAGTCAATCAGTCCGGGCAGGGGGTCATCAATCAGGACCCCGCCCCAGTCGAAAACGACGGCTTTTATGGCGTTCATGGTGCTCCCGGAGAATAATCTAATACGCGGCGAAAATACCCGTTCATAATTTCAGCACATAATAGAGGTTATCGCAAAAGTTGTCAAATCTGGCCATAAGAATCAGCTTGAATAATTTGTCGGGAGATATTACAGTGGCTAAAGAAAGTGTGAAAAGTATGAAAGGTGTGAAAGGTGTGAAAAGGACGAGATAAAAAAGGTGGGAAAGTAAGAAAGTGGGAAGGCGGCGCTGCGCGAGAAAGTAGAAAAGTAGAAAGTAGAGAGTTGAATAAGAGTAAGAAAGTCTGAAGGAATCATAATGGGCGAAATTTGATAAAAATCTGCGATAGTGAACAAAATAAAAGTGTTTGCTAAAGTTGGATACCGCAGGGTATGTAAATAGTGATAATCGAATAATCGGGAGAACACAAATGAATAAGTGGTTAAAGATTTTGGCGGTGGGTTTGATTTGGGCTTTGTCCGGGTGCACGGCAGTTGGCGAAAGTGCAGTGACGGTCAAAAGTCTGCGGTGCGAGTATCTGGCTGACCCGTTGGGGATCGACGCGATCCAGCCCCGGCTGAGCTGGGTTATGGAATCGGCTCAGCGCGGTCAAAGGCAAAGCGGTTACCAGGTGCTGGTGGCGAGCGATAAGGAAAAGCTGGCAACAAACCAGGGTGATTTGTGGGACAGCGGCAAGGTGGATAGTGACCAGTCCATTCAAGTGGCCTACCAGGGTAAAGCTCTCAAATCGTTTCAGCGGTGCTACTGGAAGGTGAGAGTCTGGGATAAGGTGGGCGAGCCGAGCGGCTGGGGCCAGCCGGCGATGTGGTCGATGGGCATTCTCCAGCCGAGCGAATGGCAGGGCCAGTGGATCGGTTTTGTCCAGCCGGTTAAGCGCGAGGATGATAAGCTGGCGATGACCCTGCGGTATTGCCAGTGGATATGGTATCCGGACGGCGGCTCGCGGATGGAGACGCCGGCAGGGGTGCGGTACTTTCGGCGGAGCTTCGAGATACCAGAAGATGATACGGTAAAATGGGCGGGGGTGCTGATGGCGGCGGATGGAAATTATGTCCTGTACGTGAATGGTAAAAAGGCGGCGGAAAGCCCAGGAGGCGAGCCCACCTGGAAAGAGCCGCAGCCAATTGAAATCACGCCATATCTGCAAGGGGGCAGGAACGTTTTAGCAGTAGAGGCGAATCATCCGGCGAACGGGCCGGCGGGCATAATCGGGCAGGCGGTGATCGCGCTGGAAAAGGGCAGTGATATTATTGTTTCGACAGATAAAGGGCGGAGTATCGGGGTCTGGCGAAGCCATAACGAGAAGGCAGCAGGCTGGACTGAGGCGGGGTTCGATGACGCCAATTGGGCCGTGACGCGGATATTGGGCGGGTCCAATATCGAGCCGTGGCAGGATACGTCCCGGCCATATATCGAGCAGTGGCGGCAAAAATATTCCAGTCCGATGCTGCGTAAGGAGTTTTCGATAACGAAACCGATCCGTTATGCCAGTGCTTACATCAGCGGGCTGGGTTATTATGAGCTTCGGATTAACGGCGAGAAGGTCGGTGATCACGAGCTGGACCCGGCGTTCACCCGTTATGACAAGCGGGCGCTGTACGTAAGCTATGATGTGACCGAAAATCTGCGTGAGGGTAAAAACGCGGTGGGGGTGATGCTGGGCAGCGGCTGGTATGATATGCATACGCGGGCGACGTGGGATTTCGACCAGGCGTCCTGGCGAGACCGGCCGAAGACGCTGCTGAACCTGAGAGTGGAATACGTCGATGGCAGCGTAGAGACGATATCCAGCGACGACAACTGGCGGGGGTCAACGGGGCCGGTGATTTACGACGGCATTCGCAGCGGCGAGGAGTATGACGCCAGGCGCGAGAAGGAAGGATGGGATAGGCCGGAATATGATGACGCGGGCTGGGGAAAGGCGCAGGTTACAGCGGCTCCGCAAGGCGAGCTGCATGCCCAGATGATGCCGCCGATCAAGGTGACGCAAAAAATCAAGCCGGCGGTCCTGACGGAACCGAAGCCCGGCGTGTATGTTTTCGATATGGGTCAGAACTTCGCGGGGTGGAGCCGGCTAAAGGTTTCGGGGCCCGCCGGGTGCCGGGTGCAGATGCGTTACAGCGAACGGGTGAACAGCGAGGGCATGATCGACCAAGCCAAGATCGCCCGGTATGTATTTCAGGGGCCATTCCAAACCGATACCTATATCCTCAAGGGACAGGGGACGGAAGAGTGGCAGCCGCGGTTTACCTATCACGGATTTCGCTACGTGGAGGTAACAGGGTTTCCCGGCCGACCGACGCTGGATAGCCTGGAAGGCTGCGTGGCGCATACGGCATTCGCCGACACCGGCAGCTTTGAATGCTCCAACGAGATGCTCAATAAAATTCAGCAGATGTCGTTGTGGTCATATCGCAGTAATTTTTACGGGTATCCGACCGACTGCCCGCAGCGGGAAAAGAACGGATGGACCGGCGACGCGCAGCTCGCGGCGGAAATGGGAATGTACAATTTTGAGAACGCGGCGGGCTACGCGAAATGGATGAACGATTTTGACGACGCACAACAGTCAGACGGGCAACTGCCGGGTATCGTGCCCACCGCCGGCTGGGGTTATAGCTGGGGCAACGGCCCAGGCTGGTGCAGCGCGTATCTGCTGATCCCCTGGTATTTATATCAGTATCGCGGTGACGTGTGGGTACTGGAAAAACACTACGAAGGAATGAAAAGGTACGTGGATTACCTGGCGGCTAATGCGAAAGATTATATTGTGGATATGGGGCTGGGCGACTGGGTGTTCTTCAAGGCGAGAACGCCGCGGACGGTGACTTCGACGGCGTATTTCTACGTGGACAGCCGGATAGTCGCGGAGGCGGCCCGTTTAATCGGCAAAAAGGAAGACGCGGAAAAATATAGCCGACTGGCGGAAGAGATACGCGAGGCATTCAATAAGACCTTCTATAAGGGAGACGGGGTATATGACGGCGGCAGCCAGACGGCGTTGAGCTGCGCGTTGTACCAGGAATTGACGCCGGCGGCGGAGAAGCAAAAAGTGGTCGAGCAACTAGTCCAGCAGGTGAAGCAGACGGATTACCACCTGGACGTGGGGATTCTGGGTGCGAAGTATATTTTCAATAGCCTCAGTGAAAATGGTGCACATGAGGCGGCGTACCGGCTGGCAACGCAGAAGACCTTTCCCGGCTACGGCGACTGGATTGCCAAAGGGGCGACCAACCTGTGGGAAGACTGGACGGATACGGAAGGATCGCTGAACCATGTCATGTTCGGCGATATCAGCGGATGGTTCTATAAGTATCTGGCGGGGATCCAGCTTGATCCTGATAAGCCGGCGTTTAAACATATTGTTATTCATCCCCGGCCGGCGGGTGACCTGCGCTGGGTAAAGGCCAGCCATAACTCAATGTACGGCGTCATCCGCAGCGAATGGCAAAAGACCGACAGAGATATTGTCCTGCGGGTAAGCGTGCCGGTAAATACCACTGCCACGGTTTACCTGCCGGCTGATGACGTTAAGGATGTGACCGAAAGCGGCCGGCCGATAATGAAGGCAGATGGGGTGAAGTTTTTGAGAAGCGAAAATGGCACGACAGTCTGCGAGGTAAGCTCAGGTGATTATATTTTTAAGGCGGTGAAATGATGAAAATCAGATTGAAATTCGTTTTGCTGGGTATGTTTATATGGTCGGGGCTGGTTCAGGCGGAAAACTGGCCTAATTGGCGCGGGCCGAACCTGAACGGCAGCAGCGAAGAGAAAAATCTGCCGGCTAACTGGAGCGGTTCGGAAAATATTCGGTGGACAGTGCCGCTGCCGGGCATCGGGGCGGCAACGCCGATAGTCTGGGGCGAGCGGGTATTTGTCAGCTCCGCCCAAAGGGGTGGTGATAAACTATTCGGGATTTGCATCGACGCGGGAAAAGGCGAGGTGCTATGGCAAAAAGAAATAAGCAGCACGACCGAGGAATTTCCGGGCAATAATAATTCGGCTTCGCCATCGCCGGTGACGGACGGGGAGCGGGTGTATTTTCTGTACGGCAACGGGGTAATTGCCGGATTTGACTATGCGGGCCATAAGTTATGGCAGCGGGAGCTGGCGGAAGAATACGGCAACCTGGCGGTCAAATACGGTTACAGCAGCAGCCCGCTGATATATCAGGATAAGATTATTGTTATCGTACTGCGGCGGACCAAGCCATATCGTGGAAGCAGTAGTGAAGCGGGTGCTCTTGATTCATTTGTGCTGGCAATCGATAAGGTAACGGGGGAAAACATTTGGAAGCAGGCGCGGCCCAGCAGGGCGATAGATGAGTCGCTGGAGGCGTACACCACGCCGATAGTCTATGAAGGTAAAGAGCAGGCAGAGATAATCGTGATGGGCGGTGATCTTCTTACCGGTCATGATCCGCAAAATGGTAGCGAGCTTTGGCGGCTGGATTATCTGCCGGAACATGAAAACTACTGCCGGCTGGTGGCGACGCCGACGGTAGCAGGTGAAATGATTTATGCCAACTTACCGCGGCATCGACCTCTGCTGGCCGTCAAAGCGGCAGGTGAGGGCACAAGAAATATGCAGGACGCTTTGTGGAAGTATGAGGGGCTGACGGCGGATGTGTGCAGCCCGCTCTACTATCAGGGAAATGTCTATGTCCTCAACGGCAAGAAAAAGGTAATCACCTGTCTGGGCGCGGGGACCGGCGGGCAGAAGTGGCAGGAGAAGCTGGGCGGCCAGGCGGTATTTCGCGCCTCCCCGACGGGGGCGGACGGCAAAATTTACTGCATTAACGAGAACGGCCAGGTCGTGGTGCTGGCGGCAGGGGATGAGTACAAAGAATTAAGCAGAATCGAAATGGGCGAGGGACCCTGTAAATCGACGATCGCGGTTGCGGGTGGGCGGCTATTTATTCGCACGGGGAAAAATCTATATTGCATAGCCAGCCCTGATGCCGGCGGGGGCGAACCGGCGAAACCGGAAAGCGTAATCGCCGGCGGGGCGGAAATGCAAAAGCTGGCGGAGGGATTTCAGTTTACCGAAGGGCCGGCGAGAGACGGTAAAGGCAATGTTTATTTCAGCGATATTCCCAATAATCGCATACATGTATGGTCGGTGGAAGGAAAGCTGAGCACGTTCCGCGAAGATTCCGGCGGGGCGAACGGGTTGTATTTCGATAAAGAAGGGATATTGTATATGTGCGAAGGCAAAAATAGCCGCAGATTAGCATGTATCGATCCGAGCGGGAAGGAGACAGTACTGGCGGACAGCTACGACGGTAAAAAACTGAATAGTCCCAACGATCTGTGGGTGGATAAGAAGGGCGGGATTTATTTCAGCGATCCGCGTTACGGCAAGAGAGATAATCTGGAGCAGGATGGGGAGCATGTGTATTACCTTTCGCCGGACAGGAGCAAACTGACGCGGGTGATTAATGATATGGTCCGGCCCAACGGCCTGATAGGGACTGCGGACGGCCGGACGCTTTACGTGGCGGATAACGCGAGCAAACAGACGTACGTTTATAAGATTAATCCGGACGGGACATTGAGCGATAAAAAACTGTTCGCGGCGGCCGGCTCCGACGGGATGACGATCGATAACCGGGGCAATGTGTATTTGACCGGCAAGGCGATCACGGTTTATAGCGCAGCGGGGGAAAAACTCGAGACGATCCCGGTGCCGCAGCAGCCGGCGAACCTGTGCTTCGGCGGGGTAAATAAGGATACGCTATTTATCACCGCCAGGACTGCCCTGTATTCGATTCAAATGCGGGTTAAAGGCTTATAAGCGGTTGTTCTGCTTTTATCGAAAGTATAACAGGGAGTGAAGTGATGGCCAAACTAAAGCCTTCGGAGTTTGAAATACCTCCGGATAATCCATTTGCCAATGATAAGCTCAATAGGAAAGAATGCGCCGACGCTCTAACTAATCTGGTAACAAACAATCCCGGACCACTGGTAATGAGCATAAATGGCGGATGGGGGACGGGGAAAACAGTTTTTTTAAGGATGTGGGATCAAAGTCTAAAAAACGATAAATTTACACGATTTATTTTAGTGCCTGGGAAGATGACTACTGTGACGATGCTCTTGTCGCTCTTATTGGACAGATATGGAATAATCTCAAAAATTCAGACTTCAAAGAAATTGCCAAGACCATTAAAAAATGTGCCGCTCCCGTATTTAGAAATACTATTTTCAATACCGTAAAAACGATGAGTGGGGGTATTGTTAATTTGAATGAAAAGCAATTAAAATCAATTTCCGAAAAGGCTATTGATGAGTATTTTACTGCCGGTGAAAAACTAAAGGACCTGAAAAAACGTTTTGAAAAACTTGCCCAGAAAGTGTCAGAAAGTGGTAAGCCTCTTGTCATAATTATTGATGAGCTGGACCGTTGCAGACCTACCTTTGCAATTGAGCTGCTGGAAAAGATTAAGCATTTATTCAATATTCCCCGCATATTGTTTATCATTGGTATAGATAGAGAACAGTTGGGCTATTCTATCAAATCCGTTTATGGCGAGAATATGAACGTGGACGGGTATTTGAGACGGTTCATAGACATGGAGTTTATTTTACCGGAAGCAAATCCGGAAGTGTTTTGCTCGCATTTATTTGACCACTTGGGTCTTAATGAGTATTTTAGTAAGCGTTTTGAATTAAGTGGAGGTCATATTAATGATGCTCGAAGTTTCAGGGAAATTTTTACAAGACTATGTTCTTGTTTTCAACTGTCACTAAGAGACATGGAACATTGTTGCAGATTATTTGTTTTCACTTATATGAACACCAAAGATAATCATCCTATTTGCTCTCCTTTGTTATCGATTCTGGTTATATTAAAACTTGTCAACAGTAATTTGTATCAAACTTATGTTTCCGGGCAATGTAACAGCGAAGATGTGGTTGAGTATATTCTTGAATTACCTCGCGGCGAAGATTTTATCAAAACAAGAGTAGGATTAATTGTCCAAGCTTATCTTCTGGCGGCATCTCCTGAAAAAACGCGGAATATTGTTTTTAGCCAGATGCATTTGCTGGAAGAACAGGCAAGTTTAACCCAACCTGAATTTTTAACGGACAGAATAAAGAATATGCCAAAAGATAAAATTGGATATTTATTAAGATTATGTTCAAAGTATATCGATAATATTCCAGGTTCAATCAGTAACAGCACTTTAGGAAAATTAAGTGAAAAAATTGAACTAGCATCTTTAATGGTTGGAGATAGAGAATAACTGCGTCGATGAAAACTTCTGAATCTAATTAAGCCCAATTAAAACCAGGGGTCGGAGGTGAGGCGGCGGAGGTGGAGCTCGTCAATGACGGCCTGGCCTTTATGGGTGGTGAGGTAAAGGACGAGTTCGGCGATCTCTTCGGGGGCGATAAGGTCATCTTTTTTAATATCAGGCCGGACGCTGCGGACCATGTCGGTATCAATGCCGCCGGGACAAATGACATGCACACGGATATTATCCGGCTGCAACTCGTGGGCTAAAGCGATCGACAGCCCCCGCAAAGCATGCTTGGAGGCGGTGTAGGCGGATTGATAAGCATAACCTTTTACGCCGACCACGGAAGAAATATTGATGATATAGCCGGGATTGGCCCGGCGGAGCAGCGGCAGGGCCTGGCGGATTAAGATAAAGGGGGCGCGGGCGTTTATCGCCAGGCATCGGTCCCAGTCCTGGGTTGTAGTTTTTTCCAGGGGAGCAGCGAAGGCGATAGCGGCGTTGTTTACCAGGATGTCAAGGCGTTGGCATTTATCCCTTACGACGTCGATCAAATGGTTGATAGCGGCTTCTTCCGCCAGGTCGGTGGGAATAAGGGCGGCTACTTTACCCTTTTTTTGCTCGATTTCGCGGGCGACGTGGGCCAGGTTATCCTGGTAGCGGGCGGCGAGGACTACCCCGGCTCCGGCCCCGGCAAGCGAAAGGGCGATAGCTCGGCCCAAGCCGCGGGATGCTCCGGTGATTAAGGCGATTTTGTCCGATAAAGCGCTAGCCATGACCCAAAACTATATTTTTTTGACCCGCTTGTCCAAATAAATTTTTTTGCCCGTTATCCTGCTTGCAAGATTTATCCGATTATAATAAATAGGTTCAGGAAGTATTGGTGTACTTTCGTACTTTTTTCTTGCGCAACATTGGCACTGACGCAGTAAGAAAGTGGGAAAGTGGGAAAGTGGGAAAGTGGGAAAGTGGGAAAGTAAGAAAGTGAGAAGGTGGGAAGGTAAGAAAGTGGGAAGGTAAGAAAGAATTATAATGGGCAAGATTCGATAATAATCTGCGAAAGTTAACTTGGGGGGCGTGTTAATCGAATAATATTGGCTGAGGTGGGAGATGCTGATCAGGTTAAAAGAAAAGTCTGCACGGGTACCGGCTGTGACGATAGGCTTGGTGGTGGGGCTGGGCTTTTTATGGGGATATCAAAATCCCGCTCCGGCTGCGGAGCGGCGGGTTCCGGACGGAGGTTATGCCACTATTCAGCAGGCGATCGACGCGGCCATTACCGGTGATATTGTCATTGTTGAACCGGGGGTTTATGGCGGCGATCTGGATTTTAAAGGCAAGGCGATCACCGTTCGCAGTACCGATCCGAATGATCCCAATGTGATTGCGGCAACCGTTATCGACGCCCAGGGTTCGCCCGGTCAGCTACATTATGGGGTGATATTTCAAGGTGGTGAAGACGCCAATTCGGTTTTGGGTGGGCTGACCATTACCAATGGGTACGAGAACTACGGCGGCGGGATATTCTGCTGGGCTAGCGGGCCGGTGATCAGCAATTGCATTATCTACGGCAATACCGCGATGTTTAACGGCGGCGGGATATTCTGCCAGCTTGGGAGCAATCCAATCATCCGTAACTGCTGGATCATCGAGAACTCGGCGGGCAGTATCGGCGGGGGGATTTCCTGTGAGGTCGGCAGCAGCGTCAATCTGGAAAACTCCGTGGTAAGCGGTAATTTCGCCGATTATTTCGGCGGCGGTTTTTACTGCGACGAGAGCGAGCTTCGGGCGATTAATAGTATTATAAGCGGCAATCAGGCGGGCAGCTACGGCGGCGGCGGGTATTGCGCATACAGCAATCTTTTTCTGCTGAACTGTGATATTCTGGGCAACCGCGCCCAGTTATATGGCGGCGGGGTGCGATTTTATTTCGATACCAACGCCAATATGGTTAACTGCATTATCTGGGGTAACGAGTTAGTCGATGCCGACGGAATAGGGCCGCAAATCTCGCTGGTTGATGAAACCGCGGAGCCGGTGATTTCCTACAGCGATATCCAGGGCGGAGTGGTGCATTTCGATCCCAATACCGCTGCTTCAATGCTTTTGGCGGAAAATAGAAATATCTCGGCGGCCCCGCTGTTTTTTGTCGAAGGATACTGGGATGATGGTGTCTGGGTAGAAGGCGACTATCGACTGCGGGAAGATTCGCCCTGCCGCAATATCGGAGATGATAGTGAGGTAATGGACCTAACGGCTGATTTTGAAGGCAATGACCGCATCATCGGCAGCGGCGTTGATATGGGCGCCTATGAGATGGCAGTTCCGGATGGGCCGGACCTGGTGGGACAGTTGCAGCAGGTGACATTGCCGGCGCCCCTGGTGCCGGGAGATAAAGTAAAAGTTGAAATTATCGCGGCTAATGTGGGCAATATGCAAGCTATCGGCAGAATGGATATCAGTCTTCATCTATCGACGGATAACTTTCTTAGCGCCGATGACCAGATGATTGGTCAACTCCGTAACAAGCCGGTTAATCTGGATCCGAACGAATCCAAGATTTATAAAGTCAAAGGGGTGGTTCCTGCCAGTGCGGAGGCGGGGAATTATTTTCTGTTGGCCCAGATCGATGCCAACGATACGATCGCCGAAAGCGATGAAAGCTATAAAAGCAACGTGGTTGTTGGTGATGAATATGAATTGGTCTGGCGGTTCGGCGAATTCGGCGAGCGGAAGAATGTCAAATTGACGGTTTTCGATAGTAATGAGGTGGAGGTAACCTTCAGTCTGCGCAGCGGCTGGGGGGAAATAGACGGCGGTTCGGAGCTGGCGGCGGTGTATCTGTATGGTACACACGAGAAAAGCGCATTGGTAATCAGTACCAAGGGTGCGGGAAGCACTACCAGCGTCGGCGATATTATCGTCCTGGACAGCTCGCTTAACTCTATCACCGCCCGGACCACCGATTTATGGGGAAACATTCTGATTAACGGCATTTTGCACAAACTTACCCTCCGCGACGTTACTGCCGATGTCAGCCAGGGGCATGTTATCGCTATTTTTGGCCAGCCGACCGACAGCAAAAATTCGCTGATGTTGAATTTCAAACGGGTCGCGGATTTAAGCGTCGAGTCGCCGTTTTTGCCCCTTAAATCTATCAGGGCGGTGGAATGGCTGAATAACGATGGTCAGCCGGATGTTATAGCAGCGCCTTGGCTGGGGATATTAATCGTCAAAGGCGATAAAAGAGTGAATCCCGTTTTAGCGGGCGATTTTGAGGCGAATATATTGCTTAGCGGCGATAATGCACCGAGCGGGCGGACGCTGGCGGGAGCGGCGATATCAGGTGCGATTAATGGTGCTTTTTGGGATATTGCCGGCCATGTTGGTAATATCAAGGTTGGGTCGCTGGACAGTTCAGCCTTATGGATCGGCTGCGCTGAAGATTTAACGGAACTGTCCGGCCAGGAGGAAGATTTTGCCGGCAATGAGTTTTCGCTAGGAACGCTCAAGGTAAACGGCGTGGATGGTCAATTTTTTCACGATAGCGAGATAGCGGTCTGGAGTATGGGCAGCTTGATATTTCCCAAAGGGGCCGGGGGCGATGGATATATTCAATACAGTGAATTTGGCCGGCAGTCGAATGTGCCGGAGGGTATTGAGTTAAATTCGGTAAGTCAACCCTGATTGGCAATATGCTGGTCAGTTAATCTTGTATGACGACTTACGGATATTCAAAAGCAGAGACAACTATGCAGAGATTGAACTCCAAGAAGACAATCGACGACCAACGCGGACTGGAATACCGCTATTGCAGATGGTAGTGTTTCCGGGTAATATATACCTGTGCCACCTGGGGATGGTGGATTATGCGACTTCGGGAATGCTATTGTTGTGGCAAGCGGATAGTTGCTTGGGAAAAGACGGGCTGATAAGGATTTAAGTTCAAGTTTTTCAAACACAACTGACGATTTTATATAATATTATAAATTTATATATTATCTATTGACACGGCTAACCCAGACTATGTTAAATCGACAGAAATCGATATTGTACATGATGGAAAATGCTGGACGGCCGGTGACTCATTTGGAGATTACAAAGTGGGCTTTCTTGCTTGCCCATGAGACATTTTCCCGAGGGGGATCTTCTTTCTACCAGTTTTTACCTTATAAATGGGGACCGTTCTCATTTTGTCTTTATAGAGAAATCGATACATTGGTACATGATGGGTTTCTGGCAGACAGAAATAATACTTGGCATATAGTAAAAGATGTGGTTTATCCTACTGATAATCTATCACAACGCGTACTCGAAGATGTTAAGTGTATAGTTCAGCGGTTTCAAAATATGACACGGAAGGCTTTGACGGACTATGTATATGAACAATTTCCGTGGTTTACTGTGAATAGTAATATTCGGAAACTTGAAATTCGGCCAGTTGCACCTGTCGCAGTTTTTACTATAGGATATGAAGGTTTACTTGTTGATGGTTTTTTGAATAATTTGATTAGCGATGGGATACAACGGCTTATTGATATAAGAAATAATCCGGTAGCACGAAGGTACGGTTTTCACAAGAGAACATTGGCACGATTATGCAGCAAAGTCCAGATTGAGTATATGCATTTTCCTCAGCTTGGAATTCCATCGAAGTGGCGGCAGTGCCTAAAATCTAAATATGATTATGAAGAATTATTTGCTAAATATGAGAAAGAAATATTAACTTCCGAATCGGAGACCGTCATTCAGGTTGCTAAAATGATAACTGAACGTCCAACAGCTTTAATGTGTTTGGAGGCCGATCCTACAAGATGTCATAGAAGCCGATTAGCGAACATGATATCTCATAAAACAGGCATGATAATACGCCACCTGGGGTAGGATAGTGAAGTCGGATTATGAACTAACCAAAGTACTTATTACTGTCTTGACATATCCCCATCCATCACAAAAACATCAGGAGACGGTTTGTACGGCTGGTATTACTAAAACAGGACAATGAGTAAGGCTTTATCCTGTCGACTATAGAAATTTACCAAAGAAGCAACAGTTCAGAAAATGGCAGTGGATTGAGGTTGCCCTTGCACCATGGGGACATGGTACCGACAAACGGATTGAAAGTCGTGAACCAGACTTGCGTTCCATCCGGTTATTAGGTGAACCCATTTCGCCAAAAGATAAGTGGCGCAAAAGACGCGAATTTATCGATAAATTACCACATTATAGTGTTAATCAACTTGAAAATCTCTATAAATCAGAACGAATGTCACTGGGAATAGTTCGTCCGAATAGAGTTCTTCAATTGAAAGTAACACCTACAGAGCGAAATTGGCCCCCAAAATACCAGTCTTTATGGTCACAAATGAGGCTCTTTGGCGAACAGAAACTTTTGAGAAAAATACCCTATAAGTTCCAGTATATTTTTGAATGTGTAGATAGCAAAAAACCTCACCAAATAATGAATTTAGATTGGGAACTTGGCGTTCTTTTCTTGAAGGAATGTGAACGGTTGGGATCTGAAGATGAAGCAGTCCAGAGCGTTAAGCATAGATTTTTCGAAGAAATATGCAGAGAAGACAAAAACACTAGGTTTTTTATGGGCACCCGACATCCATACAATGAGTGGCTTGTTCTCGGCACTTTCTGGCCTCCGAAATTACCAAAAGATAAAACGCTATTTGATTTATAAAGCAGCCTTTGTTGAAATTTGATTGGCAATAAATGTCAATCTTCGCAAATAAATTAATCGTTTCATAATAATGGCAGATAATTAGGACAGGTATTGGGTCGGTCAGCCTTGAACGGCAGCGTTGTTATACTCCAGGGCGGAAAACCTGATTTCGGCATCCAGCAAGTCCGAGGCGGCGAGGTCTTTCTGAATGTTAATACTTTTGATGTTAATATTCGCCTGGTCGGTTTGTACCCGGCTGATAAAACCGGTCAATTCGCCGAGAGTGATTTTATTTAATTTGAGAGCTACGATTCTCTCGCAATAATCCGTTCCCAGCGGCTGCGAGGACCATTCCAGGTTGGCCTTGGGAGTAAGGCGGCATTTTTCCAGGGAATTTTCCAGGTAAGGCAGCAAAGTCAAACCGCTATTCCCCGCGGCGATATTTTGTTTGAGGATGGCGGTTTTTTCCCGCAGAAGGTTAAATTGCCGGCTTTTATCACTTAATTCCTGTAGGGCCAGATTTTTTTGAGGTATTACCCGCTGCAGGGTCTGGAGCCGCTGATGGGTGGGCTTGATGAAAAGACCGTAAAGTGCCCACAAGCCAACAAGGGCCAGAAGACCAAAAGCAAGCTGCCGCTCTCTGGTGGTAAGTTTTATCATTTTTCCTCCCCGCTGGTTAAAGTAATGTGAACAGCAAAATGGACGCTTTCGTCGGGGCTGTTTCTGCCGGGATTAAGTATCTCCACGGTGGAAAATTGGGGCAACTGCTGGAGACGCTGCTGCCAGGCCCAGACCGAATTAAAGGAATCACAATTGGCACTTATTTTGACGGTTTGGTCGTCGATCCATAAGCTGTCGATAACGATGCTGAGGTTCTGGGGGGTGTTGCGGTTGATCAGCTCCCAAGTCTGCAGCGGCCCCGGACGATGGGCGGCAAAAGGCGCCAGGAAATCGTATTCCCGGCTAACGGACGGTAAGTGCGTCTCTAATTGGGCCAGTTCATCGACAATGGTTTTTTCCTCGGGCAGGGTTTGTTTAAAGATTGTCCGGATTTGGTTTTTAATTTGCCCGTACTTCGCCTCCATAAATTTTCGCTGCAGGGCGATTCCCGTTACGTAGGCTAAAACAATAGCCGTCAGCAGAAAGATCAAAATCCGTTTCTGCCGTTGCGGCGGGTTTTGCCGGTGGGCAGGATTATCCGGGTCGCGGAGAAAATTTACTCCCGCGGTTTGCTGCGGCGCCAGGAGCCTTAAGGCCAATCCCTCCGCCAGGCAGGTGGTATAATCGTCGTGGTATTCCGTAGGGCAGATGAGATGGGCAAAAGGATCGACCTCAATAATTTTGCCGGAGAAGCAACGCCCCAGCTCGGCGAGGAGACTGGTATAGTCATTGGCATGGCCGGCGACATAAATATTGATATTTTCCGGTACCGGGCAGTTAAAAGAAACCCGCCAGGTGAGTTGAATCTCCCGCAGCAGTTGGCTCGTCAGATCGCCGGAGGCATCATCACCTGGATGAGCGGAACCGGTATCCAGCGGGATAGTCCGGCTGGTTATTATTTGACCGTTTTTGGTCAGGGCCAGCAGAAAATGAGAGCTATCCGCGTAAAGCAGGATAGCAGATTGCTTAGTTATTTCGGGGTGATTTACGCTAACAGCGGTATGGATAGCGAAGATGGCGGCATCAAGCAGATCACAGCGGATATCGGCCTCGCTCAGCAGAGTCAATATCTTCTGCCGGGCGTTGTTATCCGTTATAGCAAGTATGGATGTGGAATTGTCGTCATCAGAGGGCGTCGGTAGAACGCTAAAAAGCATATCGTCGGTAAAGACGGGACTGTTGAGCCGGATCTTTGATTTTAACTCTTCGCCGATATTGTCAAGATGGATAAGCTGTTTTTCGATGCTCCGCAAAAAAACCGCATCGCAAGGCAAGGCGACGGCGACCGGGCAGCGGCGATCAAAGCCATGATCGATAAGGGCTTGCAGCATCTGGGCGGGCGAATCGCTGCGGCGGCGCATGGGAGAACTGAAAAGTTGTTCCACGTGGAACAAGCCCTTTTCCCGGCTTATCTGGATCGCTCGAATCCAGGTGCCGCTGATATCAATGCCAATGCATCTTTTCGCCATTATTTGGTCCTATTTTCTAAACCATTATTGCATTAGGTAATTTTTATCCGGGTGGATTATAATTCCCGGTAATAAATAACATCGATATATTTATCCGCCGGATTAATTCTAAGTACCGCTTTGATAGTGCATTCCGCAGGGCCGGCGGTGCCGCGGGCGATAACGGTATAGAATTTTTTTTCTGATTCAGTGGTTATATAATCACTGATAGAGCTATAAAGCGCATCAGTCATGCCGGGGATATCACGTAACTGGGCGGGAGAGGCAAAAGGTTTTTTAAGCCTTCTGTTTACAATTAACTGGGCCAGGGCGCTAGTTATGTTATCGGAGAGGCTCTGGAGGACCTGAACGTCCGCGTAATTAATGTTTATTTTCCCTTCGCCATAGACCGTAAGGAAGCTATCTAAACTACTGCCGCGGATGGGAGGCGAATTGTCTGGGCCACGGGTGGATATAGCGGTGCGGAATCCCTTGACCAGCAGCAGCTCATCGATGGCGGTCAAGGGGCGGTTGCCGCAGGAGTAAGGCGTTTCCAGGGCCTCATAGTAGCTGGATTCCGCGCCTTGATTGTGGTCGCGGATAAAAGGCAAATAGGTTATATCATCATCCGCATCGACCCAGTCGATCAACGCTGGGACTATACCGTAGTCAATCGAAGAATCATCCTTCGGCTGGCGGTTAATGGAGTCGATGCAGCGGAGCAGTTGCTCGATACGGGGCTGGTCGAGAGAGCCGTCTGGCTTTTTGAGCAAGTTTACGTTGATTTTGCCGTTTTCATCCACGACGGAAATTGTGCAGGAGCCATCGGCCAGCTCGATAGGTTTATTTTCCTCGGCCAGTTGCCGCAGGAGATCGTTAGAGTAAATATCAGAATTTTTGGCCAACGCGGCGATAGCGATGTTCAGCCCGGAGCGGCTGCAGTAGCGGGCCTGGCCGGCTAGTTTGAAATTATCCGCGGCGTAAACCGCCAGTCGCGATTCGTAGTTGAACTCCAGGAGCACCACGGTCAAAAGGGCAATTACCAGTAAGATGGTAATGAGTATAAAGCCGCAGGGCCTGTTTTTTATAAGTTTATATCGCATGAATTTATTTATTCTTGATAAGGGGTAAAATATTATTTTTACTTTTCAGTACGGTATTTTCCGGGGCATTTAAGCGGTGCGTCGTCGTTGGTATCAGGGTAATGGTATTAAAAGAATCCAGGTTAGAATTATTACTATAAACAATATTGATTTTTACCGCCTGGGGGATTTTGTTATCCCGGGTGGTACTCCAGCTATCGCGCCAACGATTTCCATCGAAGAATTCCAGCTTTATCGCCTCGATATTATCAGCGGTAGCTATCCAGCAATTATTATTTTTAGTCGAGGCAGATTTTGGCGTTAGCAGTTGTTGCTGGTAGAATAAGGTGTGATTGTTGTCCAGCCGGTATGCCACTTCATAGATACCCAGGTTTGTGTCCGCATCGGGCATTAAGGGCGACGTGGTTGCCAGGCGCAGGAGATTACCCTGATGCGAATCTCTGATACCCTCGAATAGCGGATAATGGTTTTCCGGGTTATTTATTACCGCGGGAGCGCTCGGAACATTTTGTTTGACGGCAAAACCCGGCGGAATATAAGAGCAGCGGATCTGCCGGGCCATCTGGGTGAGCAGTGACCAGCCTTGTTGGCAGGAGATCTGCCGGGCCTGGCATTTCAGGGCGGACTGCGTCGCGGCCCGATAAGTGCCGTAAACGGCTGTGACTATCAGCGTGATAATCGCCACGGCGGCTAAAATCTCCAGCAGGGTAAAACCAGTTTTGGGCCGGTGATATTTCATGGCGTTCTCCCTTTCGCTGCTGGAGGTGCTGCGAGGGATGAATCGGCTACGAGGGTAGAGAGCTTATATTGATTGCTGTGACTGCCATCCTGCCAGCTAACCAGAACGGCAACTTCGCGCAATTCATTAATCTCACTATGTTGTAGCTGCGGCAGGCGCGGCGCGGCAACGGTGGTTTGCCAGCGGAGGTCGAAATTGCCCCGGCGGACGGAGCCCGAACCTGGGCCAATTTGAGAATAGCCGCCAGCCAGCGACTCCTCCATTTTCTCTTCCGCCAGTAAAGCAGCCTGGACGCCGATCCCGGCCCGCTGGGTCAGGTTAATGCTGATTAATTGCAGGCCGAGCAGGGCTACGATGGCAATGCTGACCACGGCCAAGGCTACCAGTACCTCGATTAAAGTGAAGGCCGGCGTTTTGTTGTGGTTTAAATTTATAAAATTATTCATGGCTTCGTCGCTGCACCTAGTCAAAGTCCCAGTTTTCAATGTCGGCGTCGTCACCGTCGCCGCCGTCTTCGCCGTCTTTGCCGCAGGACTTTAAATCATACGATTTACTATGAACGCCCGGTGACAGGTAAACATAGGGATTGCCCCACGGATCGAGGGGGACTTTATCCAGGTAACCGTCAGTGGAGTAGCCTTTGACGCCCGGATTAGTTACCAGAGCCGCCAGGCCTTCCGAGGTGGTGGGGAATCGGCCGGTGTCGGTCTTGAACAGGGCCAGGGCGGATTCGATGTTTTTGATTTCCAGCAGGGCCTTGGTCCTTTTGGCCTGTTCCGGGCGATTGAGGATTTTCGGCATAATGATCGTTGCCAGGAGGGACAGAATTACAATCACGATCATTAGTTCGATTAAGGTAAAGCCGGTTTTAAATTTTCTTTTTCTTACCATTACGTTGTCGTACTCCATGAATTTAAAATGCCTGGTTGATTTCGAAAATCGGCAGTAATATCGCTAATACCATAAGCCCGACGATCGCTCCCATTGCCAGGAGAATAACTGGTTCGAGCAGGGCGGTGAGCGATTGGGCGGCATTTTCAATTTCGCTGTCGTAGCCCTCGGCGATATCGGTCAAGGTTTGCTCCATATTGCCGCTCATTTCCCCTGTGGCGGCGGCGTGGTATAAGATCGGTGGGAAGACGGCGGCTTTTTTAATGGCATCAGCGATGGTACTGCCGCGTTCGATGGCGGTTTGGGCTTTCTGCAGGTTACTAACGATATAACGGTTCTGAATAATGCTGGTGACGATATCCAGGGCCTTAAGGATGGGAATGCCGCTGCCCAGCAGAATGGCCAGCGTTCGGGCCAGACGCGAGGTTTCTGTCTTCAGCAGGAGCTGGCCGAACAGGGGCAGCCGCAATTTAAAACGGTCCCAGCGGAGTTTGCCGGATGAGCTTTTAAGATAAGTAATGACTAGAAAAACAATCAAACAGGTAAATATTGCCAGCATAACGGCGTAATCCCTGAGGAAGGCGCAGATGGTAATTAATAAGGTGGTGGGCCAGGGAAGGGAGCGGTTCAGCTCGAGAAAGATTTTCGTTATCGAGGGGATAACAAAAGTCATCAGGAATATTATTACCCCGCCCGCCGCGGCCGCCATCAAGGCGGGATAGGTCACCGCGGATTTGACCCGGCCCATCAGCCGAGCCCTTTTGTCCAGAAGGTCCGCCAGTTTGAGAAGGATCAATTCCAAGGTGCCGCTGGCTTCTCCCGCCCGGACCATATTAATATACAGCGGAGAAAATATCGCCGGATGTTGCTGCAGGGCATCGGCCAGGGTGCTTCCAGAGTTTACTTCTTGGTGGATTTGCCAAACTACATCACCCAGCGGGGTGCCTTTCAGTTGCTCCGCCAAGGCTGACAGGGCGGGCATGAGCGGCATGCCGGCATGTAATAGCGTGGATAATTGTCTGGTGGTTAAGGAAAGATCTTTAGTTTTAACTCGCCGCAGGATATCACGGGATGCGGCAGGTGCGTCCAGGCGAGCGGGAGTTGGGGTAGGCTTATCAGACGGATAATGATTAGGGCTGACATATTTTCTCTCAGCCGGTTCCTGCGGATGAATCGGCAAAACCGTAATGCCGGTGGACAGGTCATTTTCCCATTGGTTATTGTAGGGCAGCTTTGTCATATTCCAGTGCCTCGAGTTTTGTTACCACATTGTCCTGGGTGACCCGCAGAACTTCGTCTATCGTTGTTTCTCCGGCAAGGGCCTTCATCATGCCGCTGGTCCGCAAGGTGACCATACCTTTGGTTGTGGCGTATTCCTTAATCAGATGGCAGCTTGAGCCTTTGGTTATCATATCTTTAATATCATCATCGATAAGCAAAAGCTCAAAAATGCCGGTCCTGCCGAGATATCCCGTCTGGATGCAATTATCACAGCCCCGGCCGCGATAAAACTGAGGATTGCCCGGCGGTTGGTTATAGCTGTCATCCCAAAAGGCAGATATATCCTGCGTCGGCGTGGAGGGTGATTTGCACTGCGGGCAGATAGTGCGGAGCAATCTTTGCGCTATTACCGCGGTCAGCGAAGATGAAATCAGATAGGATTCCACCCCCATATCAGTTAATCTGGTGATCGATGAGGCGGTGTCGTTGGTGTGCAAAGTACTGAGTACCAGATGACCCGTCAGCGAGGCCTGGATGGAGATTTGGGCGGTTTCCCGATCGCGAATTTCACCGACCATGATAATATCCGGGTCCTGCCGCAGGATGTGGCGCAGGCAATTGGCGAAGGTCAGATTGATTTTCGGCTTTACCTGCATCTGGCCCACGCCGGGCAGTTGATACTCAATAGGATCCTCAACGGTCAGGATATTTCGCTCCTGGCAGTTTAGCTCATTGAGGGCGGCATACAGGGTGGTGGTTTTCCCGCTGCCGGTGGGGCCGGTGAGCAAAATTATACCATAGGGGAGGTTTATCAGTTGCCGGAAGCGGTCTTTGATTTTTTGGTCCAGACCTATCTGATCCAGGGTGATCTGATGATCGCCTTTATCCAGCAAGCGCAGGACAACCCGTTCGCCGCCCGAGATGGGAATGGTCGATATTCGAACGTCCATTTCCTTTTGGCCGATCCGCAGGCGGCTTTGCCCATCCTGAGGCAGACGGCGTTCGGCGATATCCAGACTGGCCATGATTTTCAGCCGGGAGATGAGGGCTGGGCTTTGCTGGCGAGGCAGCGAGAGAATATCATGCAGCACGCCGTCAACGCGAAAGCGGATCTTAAGCTCATTTTCATAAGGCTCAATATGAATGTCGCTGGCTCGGCTTTGAATGGCCCGGAAGAAGAGCATATTGACCAGCTTTATGGTCGGCGGCTGGTTGGCGATGTTCAGCAGGTCTTCCGGCTGGGCGGTGACATTCGCATTATCTGTTTCATCGAGAGTGATATCCCGTTGCTCATTAGTTTGGTTTTCCGCCAGAGCGATGTTTTTGTAGTAACAACTGCTGATGGCATGTTCGATCTGTTCGGGCGGACATATCACTCGCGGACAGAACCTGCCGATAATATTCGAAACCGCATCGTAGGTAGCCACATCCAGGGGATCGGACATGGCAATCGCCACCGATGATGTAGTTGGCGGCTGATCGTTATCACCGGCGGCCATCCTGATCGGAATAACGGAGAATTTCCGCAGAAAGTCGATCGGCAGCCGCCGCACCAAGAGGGGAGCTAACTGCGGCTGCGATATAATCGGACAGTATGGAAGCTCCCACTGAGCGGCCAGGGCCTGTAATAGTTGTTCTTGAGAAATAAGCTTTTGTTCGAGTAGAATCTGCCCGATCCGTCGGCGGGGCGACTGATGCTCCTGCAGGGTCAAGGCAGCCTTTAGCTGCTCTGCGGTAAGGTCACTCTGCCGTAACAGTATTTGTCCTATTTTTTCCATTATTTGGTTGGTATTTTTCGCTTAATAAGAATTCAATTGTGTCGTGGTATTTTTATGGGCTTCCATTTCCGCGCGTTTGATATCAGTAATCCGGGCTAAATCTTCCTGTCGGCTGAGGATATACGGGGTCAGGAAGAGCAGCAGGTTGGTTTTTTGCATACGATACCTTTTCCAGCGGAAAAGATCGCCCACCAGGGGAATATCCGCCAACAAGGGAATTTTCTTGTCCAGGGTGACCTTATCATCCCGCATCAAGCCTCCAATAACCACCGTTGCCCCGCTTTTCATGGTGACGGCGGTTTTTGCCGTTCGCGTGGCGGTGGTGGGTGTTTCGCTGCCCAGGCCGGTGACGCTTTCAATCAACTTGGTAAATTCGCTGTCGATCTCCAGTCGGACCATACCGCCCTGGCTGATGTGCGGCGTGATATCCAAACGAACGCCGACATCTTTATATTTATAGGTCTGGATTACGGTCGGCTGGGCTGGCTCGGTTTCAGTGATACGCGACTGCTCCACATATGGAATGTTCTCTCCGACAAAAATGGTCGCGTTATGATGGTTGGAGGTCAGGATGTGGGGAGTGGAAAGGATATTCACTCCGGATACCTTCTCCAGAGCCTGGAGGATAGCGCCCAGTTTGACCTGGCCGCCGACATTTTTCCAGGCACCGACACCCAAACCTTCCAGATCACCTTGCAGATAATTTAATTTGACTCCGAAATTGGTTTCCCCGAAGCCCCGTATATGGTCCGAGACCGCCTGGTCCAGGGTGGCCCAGTCAATTCCGATCTCCCGCAATAAATCCTCACTGATCTCCATAATCCGCAGTTCAACGAGAACCTGCTCGCGGGGAATATCCAATTCATCAATAATATTTTCAATAACTTTATAATCCTGGGCGGAGGCGGTAATAATCAAGGAGTTGGTTCCGGCATCGGAGGTGACCTGGACGTTTTGCAAGGTTTCGGCAGTACGGTCGCTATTGTTATTGTTTTGCTGCATATTAACCAGAACAGCGGAAAGCGACTTTGCCAGTTCCTCCGCCTGGGCGTGCTTTAAAGGTTTGACATGGGCGATAGTGGCGCCCCGCGGCTGTTCCACGTCCAGTTGGCGGGCGATTTCGGCGACGGTGTTCGCGTCTGATAAATTGGAGATGACAATCAGCGAATTCGTCCGGTTATCAGGGATAATTTTCAGATTAGTCGCAAGCCGCGGGCCAGCCGTGCTGCGGCGGCTGTCGGCGGAATCGTTTTGGCCTTTTTCCATGATTTCGGTTATTTGCCTGCTCAGGGCCGTTGCGGAGGCATGGATCAACGGAATTACCCTTACCTCTTCCTTCGCCCCCCGGACATCCAATTGGTGAATAATCTTCGCCAAGTGATGAATATGGGCACTGGTGTCGGTTATCAAAATGGTATTGGTTCGGGTGTAAGTAACCATCTGCGCACCGGGTTCCAGCAGGGTTTTCAGAATATTGCCCACTTCCGCAGCATCGGCATAACGCAGATTGATGATCTGAGTGACGAATGAATCGTCCTGGGGGATGCCGGCTGGGTCACTGCCGATCCGTACCTTTAAATTTTGTTTGGCCGCCTCCGAACGCGGCACAATTTTAACAAAATTTTCCCTGGGGATGGCCGCATAACCATTGACCACGAGAATCGATTCGAGAAATTCATACAAATCACCCAGTCGAATTTGCGTAGGGGAAAGAACGGTAACCGTGCCTTTGACCCTTTCGTCAACCATGAAGTTTATCCCCGTTATCTGGCCGATGGTATCCAGCACTACCCGGATATCAACATTTTCAAAATCGATTGTTATGGGTTTATCAGCCAGGTTGGGATCCGCCAGCTTCAAAATCGCCGGGCCTTTGTTTTCCTCGCTCAATGAAGGTACGTGGGCGTCAGGAGCAAAAAATTCGGAGAGTTTGCCGGTTAAACAATCATTGTCATCTGGTGAACCATTAGTGGATAAGGAACTCGCCTTTGGGGCGTTGTAATCGGAGCTAATTTCATGAGTACCTTTCGTTTCGCTGCGGGTATTATCCAGAGGATTATTTTGCGGTTCAGCTTCGGTCGGCGATGGTATTTTTTCCTCATCTTCTTCAGAAGCAACATAATTTAATGAATCTCTTTTAAGCCTTTCCGCGGTATTCGGGTCGATGGTCTGTACGGCATTATCCGGCGAGATTTTTACCGTCAGCTCAGGACGCATTTCATGAGGGAGTTTATTTTTTTCCGTCTGGCATCCGGCGGTTAATACCCATACCGCACAGATCAGGCCGATCGCCGGCAGCACCCCGGTCAGCCGGATTAATATTTTTGGTTTATTTATTTTTATCGTCATTATGAATTCCTGAATTTTGAGCTATCCACCATTAAGCTATTTGGTTTCGTCCTGAACAAATGATAATGTTATTTCCTCTTTGCCCCTCAGGATCAGCAAATCCAGGGTCGGCTGGTTACGGGCTTTTTGCAATACCTGGAAGGCCTTTTGTTTGCTGTTTACCTGTTGGCCGTTGATGGCCAGAATTACGTCGCCCGTTCTCAGGCCGGTCAAGCTGGATGGACCTAGCTGCTCCATTTCGCTGATCCGCAGACCTATCGGCTGGTTGTCGGGTGTCTCAGTTTGGCTGTTGACATCAAAAATTTCCACAACTGCGATATCGAGCAGTGCTTCAATACCTTGAACGCCGCCGGTGAAATTATTATCAGCTAAAACAGGCGGTTTGATATCTGGACTATCCTCGTGGGGGGATTTACCCGCTGAGTTTGCCACTTGACTGCCCGATTGTTTATCCAGAGATTGGCCAATGGTAAGTTGCATCTTTATCCTTTGGCCGGAGCAATTCAAAATAATCCCTTGCCGCTCGATATGTTCAATATATCCCCCGGCGAGAAGGTCTCCGGTTTTGTAAAGGGTGGTGGTATTACTTTTGATGTTTTTCAGAATGGCGCGGGCGATGCCGCCACTGCCGCTGATAGTGCCGATTAGTTTAAAATCGTTCAGAAACAAGGCAGTTTTATCAACGGCGGATGGATTTTGCGTTTTTCCCGCATTTCCGGCAGCAACGGATACGGCAGTCGGATGGAAAAGATTTCTTTCGCCAAAATCCGAATAGCTTTTAGAAGGTGCTTCATCTGTTTGCTCAAGGCGGGTAGTATCTATCTGGCCGGAGGCGACAGGCGGAGTTGACAGGTCCTGCACCTGGTAGAAATTAGAGATTGCCCTTAGTATGATATAGCCCAGGATTAAAAAAAGGGCTAGGTTGCCGGTTACTAATAATTTTCTGTTATCCACCTTACTGCTCCACCGAATGCGAATATACTTTCTCTCACAAGAAATTATCGTCTTGGGTAATGATCAACTTAAGACCTAAAGTATTTATTCTACGTCTCTTAGGCACCGGAGGATAACCCGGCATACTATTTTTCGCTGAGGTTAAGGAAGGCGATTTATCGGACCTTAAAATGATCGGGAGAATTGTTGAAAGTATGACTTTCCCAATAAGCTAATACGGTACTGCTTGTGCGGTAGGAGCCTATATTAACGTCATTTTGCGTTTTTACCTTTTCGTCCTATAACGTACTGGGAAAAATGCGTCGTTTTAAAGCGAATAGCCTTTAATGTTTCGGTGAGCGAAAGTTCTTGAATATCCGAGATTCCGGATTGGCACAATAAGCCGGTTCGGGGATTCAGCCAGTAGGGCCAAACCTTGACAGGCCCGATTTCTGAGACGTCATAGGGGATAGTTACCGTTACCGGCAAGGGGAATTCCAGCCGGCTGCTGGGGCCGAGTTCGTAAGCAGCTAATATCGCCAGATCCCCTGAAGAAGATTGAGGATGTTCCACCTGCCAGATATTAACGGTTACATCAGACCAGAATGCACCGGGCGGAATAACCAGCGAGACATCTTCCGGAGCCTGGATATTATCGGGAAGGGCGCCGACGATACCACCGGCGGCGGAGTCAATTGTGGCAGTGGCTAAAGGATTATCCTGAATCACCGTGGAGCAGGTATAGTAAAGCCCCGAACTTTTATCGCGATCATCTATCCAGAAGAGATATGACTGGCCCTTTAAGCCGGTGCAGATGACGGGATTTCTCTGACAGGCGAAGCAGCCATCATCGGGCACGAAAATATTGGTTCCCAATGACAAGCTATCACCGGACAATTCCACGAAATAGATATCGCTGTCGCGGCGGGCGGGTCTGGAGTTTCTTTCATCCTGCCAGCAGGCGAAAATTCTCATCGCTGTTGCTGAGCCGGGCGCCAGAGCAATTGACGGGGCAAATTGGTCAGCCCCGGTAGTGTCATCAACAATAGAGGTTCCGGTAAGGGGGCCGCCGGCCAAATTATTGGTAGCGGCGTACATGATATCTCTATTGCCTGTGGTATTATCGGTCCATAAAAGATGCACTCCGCCGTTCAAAGGTTCTACCGCCATCGCGGGGCTGGCTTGGTCATAGCCGGCTTTAACTAGCGGTATATTGCTCCAGCTCAGATTGGAAGCGGCTCCGTAGATATCGGCGTTACCGTTTCTCTCGTCCATCCACACTACATAGATGGTATGATTATTGTCGATGGCAAGGGCTGGTTCTGTTTGATCGGCGCTATCGCTGGTCAGGGCGATTTCCGATTGGCCGGCAAAATTATCGTTGAGTGTGGTCAGGTAAATATCCTGATTACCACTTCGATTGTCCTGCCAAACCACGTAAACCGAACCACTCTGCTGTGGATCCCCGGCGAGGGCCGGGCTGATCTGGTCGCTGTCCAGTTTGGTGATTCTGACAGCCTCGGACCAATTCACGCCGTCAACAGCGGTAGCGCCGTAAATGTCCCAGTTACCCCGGCGATTATCCTGCCAGCAGACGTAAATCCTGCCGCTGCTGTCCAGGGCGATAGAGGGATGGCATTCGTCGCTGGGGCTGTCGGATATTCTTACGCCCGGGGCAAATGAGATTTCTCCCGCGGGTAATTTGTAAATATAAATATCTCTACCGCCCGGCTGACCGATTTCGCTGACAGCCCACAAATTCCCGCTGCTGTCGCTGACCGCTTTGGCGGATACCTGGGGCTCATCAGGAATACCACGGCAGATTAGCTGATTTACGCCGAAAGTTCTCATTTCCGTCCGAAAGGCATATGCATAGCTTTTCATGGCGTTGCCCGCCAGGTCTGCCGCATTTACAGTTACCGCCACCGCCTGATCGAAGTCAAACATCCGGGCCGCCTGAAAAGTATAAGTATAAAGCGATCCGTTACCGCTGCGTTGGCATCTGCCGTATTCACTGTTATACTCGGCGATATTACCCTGATAGATTTGATTACCTTCCACCGTGATAACCACCGAATCAGGATTGATACCTTCTCCATTATCCGCCAGGGTCAAGGTAATCAGCGTATTAAGCGATACTTGAAACGACCCGGGCGCAGGCGAGCACTTAACCAGGGTAGGGGCGGTAGTATCTTTGTTGCTGGCAATAACGTTAATCAAGACGGACTGAGAATCGCTCTTGTCCCCGTCACCGGCGGTAAAGATCAGGGAATATTGCCCCGCCATATAGAGCTGGGGCGACCAGGTAAACCCGCCATTTTCGAATACCGCCTGCGGTGGTAAATTTTCCACCCCGTAAGTAATGGCATCGCCGTCGGGATCGGTTGCGGCGACCGTGAAATTCAAGGTCGGCCTTGATTCATTGGAAGTAACTGTGATTTCCTTGTTGCCGATGGGGGCCAGCACAGGGGCGCGATTAACATTGACTACCGTTATGTTCACCGTTTGGTAAGCGCTGGTACTGCCGTCACCGGCCCAAAAGATAATCTCATAGGCACCCGCCTGGTCATAACCTGGCGTCCAGTTGAAAGTATCATCCGTAAATGTGGAACCCGCCGGGCTGTTTTGTACGGAGTATGTCAGTTGATTGCCGTCCGGATCGGTAGCGGAAATTTGAAATTCCAGCCGGCTCGCCTCATTGACTTGTTGATCGCCGATTTCATTAAAGACAGGTGCACGATTATAATTATCTACGGTGATGGCTATACTCTGGCGATCCTGTAACTGACCGTCGCTGGCAATGAAGATTACTGCATAGATACCTGACTGATCGTAATTGGGGCTCCAGCTAAAGGTATTGCCGATGAAGGTAGCGCCTTGCGGCAGGCTCTCCACCAGATAACTGATCGGATCATTATCCGCATCAGCGGCGGTTACCGTAAAGGTTAAAGACTCACCTTCGCTGATGGTTTTATCGCCGATTACCGTGAGTATGGGAGGTATATTGCCCACGATAACGCTTATGGAGATGGTTTCACTGTCTTGCAGTTGCCCATCGCTGGCGATAAAGGTTATCTGGTAGTTGCCCACCTGATCAGGGGCAGGTGTCCAGGAGAAGGGGCTGTTGAAGGTAGCTCCTGCCGGTAGATCACTTGGGGTTATGCTGACGTTATCGCCGTCGGCATCGCTGGTATTTACCGGAAAGGTAATCTGGCTGCCGGCGACAACGGTTATGTTACCAATCGGCTCAATCACCGGCGGACGATTGGTATTAGCCACGGTTATGCTGATGGTTTTACTGTCTTGCAGTTGCCCGTCGCTGACAATAAAAGTTACGTTGTACAAACCTGCTTGATTGTAGTCGGGAATCCAGCGGAACACATTATCGGTGAAAGAGGCCTCTCCGGGCAGATTTTCGGCGATATAGCTCAATTGATCGCCGTCGGGATCAACAGCGGTTACCGGAAATTCCAGAGTCGAGGCTTCGCTGGTTGTTTTAGCGCCGAGGGCGGATAAGGCAGGGCCGCGATTAATATTATTTACGCAGATGGTTATATTTTTCCCGACGGTCTCTATCCCGTCTGTTACCTCAACATGAAGAACATACTCACCCGCCTGGTCATAATCGATATTAATAGGAAGGGTTGCAGCCCAGCCGGAAAAAGTATAGGTGAGAGTATCTCCATCGGTATCGGTCGCTAGTTCGATTTCATCGGCAGTTATCACGGTTCCTTCATTTTTGTTGAGACTGCTGGGTATCGCTGCGACATTAGGTGCGTTATTTGATGAAGCACTATATGCCAGGACGTTTACCGTTATGGTATCCGTACCCGATAGTCCGCTACTGTCGGTTACCATAAGAGTAATAACGTGCTCGCCAATGGGCAGGTTAACCTGGGCGGTGATACCGGAAGCGATCTGCGTGGAGTTTTCTTGCCAGAGGTAGCTTTGAATGGTGTCGCTGCCCTGCGGGTCGGTGGAGCTGCTGCCGTCCAGGGTGACCGGCTCGCTGCCGTTATTGTCCGCATCGGTAATTTCTTGATCCGTACCGGCATTAGCGCTTGGGGGTTGTTCGCCGGGTGGAACCGTGGAATATTCATAGCATCCAACATCCGCAAGGCCGACTCTGAATCTGCCCTCTTTATCGGCGGCGGGAGCGTTCAGGGAATCAGCGCGATTTATTGCCGCTGTGGCGCTGGCTAAAAGATGATAGTCGCCTTCTATACCACTGGGTCCGCCGTTGCCGGGATATACTTCATAATTATCTCCATGGGAATAATCAGGATCGACAAAGAAGCCCGATTCAAACACCGTCGGCTGGGTCGTGCCGGTGGTATAAATAATGGTATAATTGCCTTTAAGATGCGCTACCCAGCCGGGATTCAGCGCCGAATAAAAGAGATTGTTATCTTCCTCGTAATCCGTCAAAGCGGTATCAACCTTTATCGCCCCGACGATTATATTGTTATAAATCTTAACGCCCTGGCCGGTTTTCCCCTCCAAAGGTTCCACATGCAGTCCGATGCCATAGTACCAGGCATTTGTCGAATTAACATGGGTGCCGATTACGGTATTATTGCGAAAAATAATGTTACTTCCAGCTGCCCGCAGAGAAACGCCATGGCCGAGTACCGAATCATAAAACAGATTGTTCTCGATAAGCAGATCACAAAAGCCGTTCACCATCTTCGGATCACCGGGATAGGTAAGCAAAGCGTTGGTGGAGCCATACGCGCGAATGGTATTTCCCCTGATTTCAACGTTGCCAATGCGAAGGGCAATGCCGCTGGCGTGGGCATATTCGGTTTGGACGATTTCCTCCGGGTCTTTCATCATGGCGCCGGAACCAGCCGCCCGGATATGTTTTCCGGCTCCCACCTGCAGGGGCACTTCCGTCAGGGGGGAGAATTGAATCGTGTTGGGGATATCGGGGTCCCAGTACAGTCCACTGGCATTAGTTATATCCTGAGTTACTTCTTCATATTTTGCAAAGGTGCCTATAATATTACCTTCAGCGCATCTGACCCGGTAGAATGATAAAGCCGGTTTTTCGTAGTAAATATTATTGTTTTCCACCACCACCCTTCCATTACCCGGTTCACTGGCCAGCATTATCCCGGAGTTTGAGGTATGGTGGATATAATTATTTCTGATAATAATCCCTTCGCCCAGGGTGCAGGCGGTGGTGAAGATCCCCTGCTGTACCAGGGTAATTTCGCAGTTGTCTATCAGGATGTCCGATACGACCCAGGCGGGATTGGAGGCGGATATCTCTATACCCCCGCGGGTCAGGCCCGCATAACTCATGTCCGTCCAGCAGCCGGTAATCTTGAGATTCTTCAAGCGGATGGACTGGGCCCCGCGAATCTTGACGACACTTATGGCATTTCGCGGGATTTTGTCGGTTTGAACGAGGGTTATCCCATCAAATTCGAGATAACGGTGATCGTTGTAGAGAAATTCCAGTTGATTAAATACGGGTGTAGCCCCTGTTTCTGCTTTATAGGTTATTTTGTCATTCCAGCTTGCGGGAGCCGGTACCGGGGGTTTGTCGAAACTAACCACACCGTAATTGCCGCTGCGGAGGATCACCGTATCGCCGGAAGTGACCTTAGTCCCGGTTTGCGTCCACTGCCGCATCGCACGCACCATAGTTTGCCAGGGTTGTTCACTGGAGCCAGGATTGCTGTCATTACCATTGTTCGGATCGACATAATAAATCGCTGCTGCAAGTTGAGAGGGGACGGCGAGGAAAAATAGCATAAATAATAGAAAATGTAATAGTGGGCAGTACGTAAAGTATTTAATTTTACTGCGGTTACGGTAAATCATAAAGTATTCAGCCATCTTTAAAATTGCCTCAAGCCCTTTTGCTATACGCGCAGAATCTTACCTATTTTACGTTACTTATCCAATTTAAAATAAAATGAAAGTCATGGCAAATCAACAGTACGAAAACCAGCATTACTATTTTTCCCACCCTGTTAGAATATTTCAAATTTAATGATTATTCCCATTGTAGAAGATAGGAAACATAAATTTCTCCCTAATATATGGTAAAAATCAGCTTGATAAGGAGTATTTGCCGGATATGCGATATAAGTGTTTATTTTACAAGATATTATGCACATTTGGCGTTATTTGAAAATATACCTGAGTTTATTTCATTAATCAGGTTATTTATCCCGATTTCTATATATATAAGTTGTGATTAAACCTCAAAAATTTTGGGGTTTTAACCAAAGTGATTAAACATTGTAACTATATTGGGAATAATGTTTTTCATTTAATTGATAGTTTATTTTTTTAGTTACTTCTACCCTAATCGGGGTATATTTTTATAAGCACTACTTAAAGCATATTTATAGGACTTGAACCCCAAATTATCTGATGTGGAATCCGGATTATGTTTCATTATTACCGTGTTAAATACCCTCGCAGAAAGCACTTATGGACATGGGGACTGGCCATTTTAATACTGGTGTGCTTTGGAATCGTTTACCGGCTGGTAGCGGAGCGCTGGCAAAAGCTGGCCGCCAGCCCTATTGTTTTAGATGTGCCGCTGAGCCATTTTCCCCTTAAGATAGGCACTTGGGAGGGTGTTGAAGTGCCGATCCCTCAAGCTATCCAAAAAGTAGCCGGTAATGATGATTTTATCAGCCGTCGTTATATCAGCGAAAGTACCCGGCAATGGGCCAATATCTATATAGCTTATACCGCTCGGCCGAGAACGATGCTGGGCCATCAACCGGATATTTGCTATCCCGCCGCCGGCTGGATCCACGATGGTACTATCAACGTTGAAATACATTCCGTGTTGGGGCGGGAAATCCCCTGCTTATTGCACCGTTTTCATCGTCCGGCACCTTACCATGACGAAGTGGTAGTATTGAATTATTATATTCTTAACGGACGCTTAACAGATGATGAGAGCGTGTTTACGGGGATAGGATGGCGGACGCCTAATATTGATGGTGATGTGGCACGGTATGTAACCCAGGTGCAGATAATATCCATTTTAGAGAATTCTGTTCGTTCAATGGCTAAGGATTTTGCCGATTTGATCCTGGATTATTTTCCCGATGAACACGGCCTCGTCAAGGCACGGGGCGGTAGTGCTAATATAAAAGCTTCTTTGAATTGAACAATATACTGAAGTGAAGCACATTAAGTAATTATATTATAATAAGTTATATAATATTTTACCATGTTGCCCACGGGCACGGAGTGCGCCCAAAATTAATTTTTACTTCCATTTATTGTGCTAAACCAACTAATAACAGGTCTATTTTCCCGTCTGCAGGGCAACAGTATTCGTGCCAGGGTCGCCCGCAGCGCCGTAGCCTTAACTGGGGCTACAGCAGCGGAAAGGTGTGTCAGATTAATACGCAACATGGTGCTGACTCGCCTGTTAGCGCCGGGCGATTTGGGACTTATGGCTCTGGTGACCGTAACTTCCATGTTTCTGGAAGCCTTCACGGAGATTGGGGTCAAGCAGTCGGTTATTCAGAACAAGCAGGGCGATCAGCGCAGCTACCTTAATATTGCCTGGTGGTTTCAGGGTCTGCGGGGGATAGCTATTTATTTAGCGTCGTTCGCGGCGGTTCCCTGGGTTTGTCAGTTCTACGCAAAGCCGGAATTAATGCCTCTAATGCGGGTGGCGTTCCTGGCCATAATTTTCAAGGGTTTCGTCAGTCCGCGTTCTTATTTATTAGAAAAAGATTTAAGATTCATATTATATGCCATTTTATCGCAGGGCAGTGGCATATTAGCCACCGCTTTAACGATCGGCCTGGCTTTTTTAATGAAAAATATCTGGGCTATCGTCATAGGTTTGGTCGCGGAGGCGTTTTTTCTGCTGGTCCTGTCATATGTGCTGTGTCCTTTCCTGCCGGGCCGGGGCATTAAGCGGGAGCATTTCCGTGAAATCATGCGTTTTGCCCGCGGCATGGTGGGGCTGCCGATATTATCGTTTTTGGCGTTTCGCGCGGATGTTTTCGTGCTGGGCAAGATGGTTTCAACCGATTTGTTAGGTATATATAGCATGGCCTTAGCCCTGGCACAAATTCCCTTTGAACTGTTTTCACGGGTAGTTAATCCCATTCTCCTGCCGGTTTTTGCCCGGAAGCAGGATGATATCGCTTCACTCCGCAACGGGGTGCTTAAAATGACGCGAAGTACCGCTTTTTTCGGGATGCCTCTGGTGGTTTACGCCTCCGTTTGTTCGGATTATTTTTTATCACTGTTTTATGACCCACTATATGCCGCTGCCGCTGCCGCCTTTATTTTAATGTGCATCTATTTGTTGATTCGGGGCCAGGGTAATATCCTCGGACAGGTTTATATGGCGATGGGCAAACCCCATATGCATCGGCGGTTTGTTGCCCTGCGGGCGGTGATCATTTTTGCCGCGATCTATCCCGGGATAAAATATTTCGGTATTAGTGGTGCTGCCGGCGTGATGTTGCTGGCGAATTTTTGCGCCTTGGCCATGCAGGTGGTTTGGCTGCGGGCTCCTATCGGCCTGGGATTCAGCGGGTATTTTACCAGTTGGCTCGTAGGTTTGGGATTATCCGGTATAGTTTTCATCCCGCTTGGTTTAATACGTTTATCCGGATGGCAATCGTCCCTGGGGAGTATAGTCATCGGTGGATTACTATATCTGCTCTCAGCAATAATCGGGATTTTATATTTAAGAGAAAGATCACCTGTCGCTGTCAAAACCTGCGAAGTCGGAACTCAAATTTAAGCTGATAAAAAATCGTGGCTGACTCAATTACTGTGCCGGATAACGGGATAAAGGTATGTCTGCTGGGCGCTTCGTTTGATACGGGCAATCTCGGCGTAAGTGCCCTGGCGGAATCCAGCATAAAACTTATTCGCAGGCGATGGCCCAACGCCCGGATAATTCTCTGGGGTGAAGGCTACCATCCCGCCCGGCATACCCTGCCGGATACGGATAAGGAAATAATCGTTGATGTGATACCCATCAGGTTTTCCAGGAACATTTTTTTGCCGTATCATTTTTTACGGTTTGCTTTTTATAGCTTACTAGCCCAAGCGGCTCTTGCCCTGCGGTTGAAAAATTTTCCTTACAGAAATAATTCATATTTTGGTCAGGTCTATGACGCGAAAATTGCCCTGGATATTACCGGCGGTGACAGCTTCAGCGACATTTACGGTTTTCGACGGTTTTTTCTGGGATTTTTGCGTAAATGGCTGGTAATTGTGCAGGGCAAAAAATTTATTATGCTGCCGCAGACCTATGGTCCTTTTAAACGCAGGATTACCCGCAGCCTGGCCCGCTATATTCTCCGCCGGTGTGATGCTATTTACTGCCGCGATTTATCGGGGATAAAAAGCGTCAACGAAATTGTGGCTAATCCAGACCGTCAGGATAAGGTAAAACATTGTCCTGATTTAGCTTTTGTATTGGACGCCCGTCCGCCGCAGCATATAGATTTGACTCGTCTGGTCGAACAACGCCGGAAAAATACCACATTAATCGGTCTCAACATCAGCGGGCTGTTATATAACGGCGGATATACCCAGGATAATATGTTTCACCTGAGGTGCGATTATCGCCGCCTAATTTGCCGGTTGATCGAGACCTTATTGGCCAAAGAAAACGTGGCGGTTTTACTGGTGCCGCATGTTTTTCCCCCGCCGGAATTGATGGTCGAAAGCGACCCCGCCGCCGCCCGGCTGATTTATGACCAGTACCAGGATAAGTTCCAGGAGCGAATTTTTGCCATCGATCAGCCCTGCGATCAGGCCGAGATCAAATATATCATTGGTTTATGCGATTTCTTCATCGGCTCACGGATGCATGCCTGCATTGCCGCCCTGTCGCAGAATATTCCTACCGTCGGACTGGCTTACAGCGAGAAATTCCAGGGAGTATTTACTACCGCGGATATGCAGGATTACGTCATTGATATGCGGCTGACATCGCAGGAGGATATCATTACCCGAATAATGGACGCTTTTGCCAACTGTGCCGCTACCGCACGCCATTTGCGGGAAGGTATCCCGCTGGTGCGTCGCAAGGTAATGGCGGTTCTCGACGACATAGATTAATGGTTTCCGGTGGAGCAATACATATTACCCAGGAAAATTTAATCCGCCCAGCCGGGCATGATGATGCGGACGGCTTGTGGGAGCTTGCCCGCCGCAGTTTTCCCGATTCTTTGCTGTGGCAGGGGCCGCGCGGCACAGCGGTAAGCTGGCTCCATCACCTTATGGCCGCCGCGTTTTGCGAAATCTGGGTGGATATATTTAATGGGAAGCTGGCTGGGTTTGTGCTGTTAGTCTCAGATGCCGCGGAATATGCCGCACAAAAAAAACGCTACCAGCTTAAGAATGTGCCGGGTTTAATGCTGACTTGCCCGATTCTTTTATCCAGGAGGTTTTTTCAGCGGATATTTTCCCGACCGCGGGTTTTAAATTATAGTGATACAGCACAAAAAAATGGGCCGATGAATTCTCTCGCTAAAACTATATGGATCGAATTAGTTGCCGTATCACCCGAGATGCGCGGGCGGGGCTTGGGAAAATCCATCTTGCGGTTTTGCGAGCATAGGGCGGCTGAGCTGGGCTGTGACGCGCTTAAGCTTAACGTATTTAAAAACAATATCGGTGCTATTGAATTTTATGAAAAGGGCGGTTTTTCCCTGCTTGCCCAGACAAAATCATCCTGTATTTATACCAGGAATCCAGCCCTTTGATTTTCTCCGGGCCGGCATTTTTCTTTTGGCAAAGAGTGAAATTAAATCGAGTCGATAAAATAGCTGCCTGGCGGCTTTGCCTGGGCTGCGGCGTGTGCCGGTGGGCATGTTCTCGTGGGGCGATTTCGCTAATGGACGTAGTGGATGACGGGATCCGGCCGGTGGTTGACGAAGATAAATGTCGTCACTGCGGCGAATGTGCTGCCGTGTGTCCGGGTATCGAGTTAAATCACGGGCCCATTAGTCGTGGGGCCATACCCCAGTTAAGCCGCTCCTGGGGCCAGGTATTGGAAATCTGGGAAGGTTACGCCGGCGATCCGGAGATTCGCTTTAAAGGCTCTTCCGGTGGAATAGCTACCGCGCTGGCTCAATATAATATGGAGAAAAACCACTGCCAGGGTGTATTGCACGTGGGACCAGACGAGTATTGTCCCTGGAAGAACGCTATTACTTTCAGCAGGGACAGCAAGGCGCTATTTTCCTGTCTTGGCTCCCGCTACGCCCCCGCGGCGCCCTGCAGCCGGTTGGATTGGATTAAAAATGCGGAAGGCCCGTGCGTTTTTATGGGCAAACCCTGCGATGTAGCGGCACTAGCCAGGGCAAGGTGGACCGATCCGCTGCTGGATCGCAACGTCGATTTAACCATAAGCATTTTTTGCGCCGGCACTCCCAGCACTGCGGGGACGCTGGCTATTTTACAGGCCTTGAATATCATTCCGGAGCAGCTCGAGTCATTCCGCTACCGCGGCTGGGGCTGGCCGGGCAAAGCACACGCCACGTTAAAAGGACCCGGTTGTGAAACGCGGGAAATGCCCTATCACCAGTTCTGGGACAACATCTTGACAAAATATGTGCCGCTGCGTTGCCGGCTGTGTCCCGACACAACGGGCCAGTTTGCGGATATTGCCTGCGGCGACCCTTGGTACCGCCCGGTCGAGCCTAATGAGCCGGGCCGATCATTGGTTCTGGCGCGCTCCGAGCGGGGCAGACAGTTGCTGCATAGGGCGATGGATGCCGGTTATGTTACCCTCCAGCCGGTAGATGCGGATGTTTTACCGCGGTCCCAGAAAGCCCTGTTAAAACGAAAAAGGCATCTTTGGGGCCGGTTGGCGGCAATGCGGATCTTAGCAGTGCCGGCCCCTCGCTATAAAGGATTTTCCCTTTTTGCCAACTGGAGGCAGCTATCGGGGTGGGGAAAATTGCAGTCGATCGGGGGCAGTGTAAAACGGATTATTCTACGAGGCGGTTTCCGGCAAAAAAAGTTAAACGTGGATGAGAAAATAAAAGCCCTCCCAATACCTGTAAACCAGTAAATTTACGCCCAAAAGATAAATGCAAAGTTTAACCTTAAGCATAGCCCTTATCGCTAGTCTTTTAATCCTTTTAGTCAAACCGATAAAAGGGCTGGTCATCTATCTGGCGGTGATCTTTTTTTATCCCAGCTATTTGGTAATCAGTATAGGTTCGGTCGAGCTGACCGCCCACCGGATGATAGTTAGCGTATTACTGCTGAAGTGTCTGTTAAATTTTCCATTAATGCGTAAATTCAAATGGCGTCAGCTTGATACCTGGGTGACGGTTTACATCGGGGTATGTACACTGGTCATGTGTCTTACGCTGCCCTTGGGTCAGGCACTGGTCAATCGCAGCGGCTATATTATTGACGCCTGGTTTTTATATCTGATTGTCAGGTTCTGCGTAATTAATCGTTCGGATATCTTTATATTGGCTAAATGGGTGGGAATATTTCTGGTTCCGGTGGCGATTATGGGTGTTATGGAGTCAGTTACGGGTAATCAGCCTTTTGCGAAGCTCGCCCAGTATTCGGTTTGGGATGCCTCGGACCGTTCGACCGTCGCTCGCTTTGGTCTGACGCGGGCGGTAGGGATCATCGGCCAGCCGATCATGTTCGGGTTATGTTTTGCTACCCCTTTGCCTCTGGTTTATTTTCTGCGTCATCTCGGCAGAAAATGGCAAATGACAGCTTATATTTTATCAGCTTTTCTTATAATGGGTAGTTTAAGCAGCATGTCTGGCGGACCGTTGGCGACCCTGGGAGCTGTTTTTCTCTGTCTGCTGCTGGAAAATTATAAAAGCTATGTCAAACCGCTATTGGCGTTGCTGGCCGCTGGTGTGGTATTGGTCGCCATTATAAGCAACCGGCCGGTTTATCATGTTATTGCCTCTTACGCCAATCCTTTGGGTGGTGCCGGCTGGCATCGTGCCAAGCTGATCGATTTTGCCCTTGAGGATTTTAACAAGTGGTACCTCTTGGGTTTGAAGGGCCAGGACCCCGGCTGGGGTCAGAGAATAGGCTCGGATCAATCGGATATCACCAATGAGTTTATATGGTCGGGGGTAAGGTTTGGAATATGGGGTGTTATAGCCCTTTGCCTGGTACTGATAACTGCCCTGCGTAAAGTGATCTTATTATACCGCAGAGTCAAAGATCCCCTGGCGAAATCGTACGCCTGGGCCTTGGGTACGGTCATAATTTCTCTGATACTGACGTTTCTGTCGGTTAATATCTTCGGGCAGATGATATTATTGTATTATTTTATCCTGGGGCTGATTGGCTCTTCCTCTGCCATTCTAATGGTTGTTTCTCGCACTAAAATTTATCTATCTTCGCCGCCCGCTTCAGTTAACAATAATATTCCTCAGCGAAGTTTACTGTTAGGCAGATACACTTACTGATATAGAAATGGTTGAACCTGTTTAATAGCTTTAATTGAAAGTAAGAATGCTCCGTAGTTACCAGAATAATCTTCCGCCCGGCTGGGATATACTCACAGCAAAAACTGTCGATGAGATTGAAGATATTCGACCCATTTGGCAGCAGTTGCAGGCTCACAAATCAGTTCCCGTACCCAATGCGGATATCGATAATTATTTAGCCGTGATTATGGCCATGCCCAACTGCATCCGCCCCCACATAATGCTGCTGCGCCGCGATGCTATTCCCCAGGCCGTGCTGATCGGCCGAGTGGAGAAGATGCAGTTAAAATGCAGAATCGGCTACAAAACTTTGTTTCAACCAACGATGAGATGCATGTCGGTAATGTATGAAGGGATACTGGGCGAGCCAAATATTGATGCTGAAGTTTACAAATTGTTGCTGGGGCAGTTGCTGCTTGACCTTAACGACGGCGAAATTGATCTGGTAAATTTTAATTATGTACGAACCGACTCACCATTGTTCCCCTTGTTGCGGAGAATGCCCGGTTTTTTCTGCCGCGACCGGTTTCCCAGGGTCGAGGCGCATTGGAAGATGACCCTGCCGGAGAGCATGGATGCCTTTTATAAAGGTCTTTCGTCCAAGCATCGCGCCAACATCAAACGCTATCGTAAAAAACTGTCCCAGGATTATCCCGGCCGCGTGGAATTACGCTGCTATAGCGAGGCCCGCCAGATCGATCAGGCTGTCAAGGCAGCCGGTGAAATATCCGAGAAAACCTATCAGCATGCCCTGGGCGCGGGTTTTGTTGACGATGAGCAAACCAGAACCATCCTGGAAACCGCGGCCCGTTACGGCTGGCTGAGGGTTTACGTCTTATTCATCGAAGATAGACCTTGTGCCTATCAGTATATGCTCAATTACCGCCGGACCAGCTTCATGTGTAAAATCGGTTACGACCCGCAGTGGAAACAATACCGAATCGGCACTACCTTGTTTGTGATGGTACTGGAAGAAATCTATCGTGACCGCGCGGTGGACAGCATCGACTTTTATTTCGGCGATGCTGATTATAAACGCAGCTACGGCACCGAGCAATGGCCGGAAGCTTCGCTATTTATCTTTGCCCCACGATTTTATCCCATTTGTGTCAATTTTATTAATTTTACCCTGCGGGGATTATCTCTGGCGATGGCTAACCTGGCTCACCGGGCGGGATTTATCACCAAAGTCAAGAGATCATGGCGCAACTGGTTAAACAGGGGCGGCACGAATAATGATAATGAGTGATACCGATATTATATCGATTGCGGGTATGGCTTTATTATCAGCCGCTATTTTGATTGTACTGCTGTATCTGGGTTTGCCTTGGCTATACGGCAGGTTACTGCGTATGCGACTGACGCGTAAAGTTACTGATACCGGCTCGGTTGCCTTGACTTTCGATGATGGTCCGGGCGACAGACTTACCCCCGCCATTTTACATTTGCTCGACGAGCTTAACGTTAAGGCCACCTTCTTTTTACTGGGGAAAAATATTTTCAGCCGGGAGCATCTGGTTAAGACTCTGGCTCAGAAGGGCCATGACATCGGCTGCCACGGTTACGACCATCTGCACGGCTGGAAGGTCGGCCCTTTCCGGATGGTTAAAGATATAAAGAAGGGCTGGCAGACGCTAGATACCGCCCTGGGCCGAAAAGACGGCATATATTTTTACCGCCCTCCGAGCGGCAAACTTAATCTTTCCAGCCTGGTTTATTTATTATCGCACCGGGTGCCGGTGATATATTGGACACATGATCTGGGTGATACCAGCCCGCGAGATCTTCGCGACAGCAGCCTCGCCGCCGACCAGATCCGCTCATCGGACGGGGCGGTGCTCCTGATGCACGATTTCGACCGCCGCGACCCGAACAAGGAAAAATTCATCCTCGAATCGATTAAAAACGCGGTTCTAACTGCCCGCCAGATCGGTTTGCCCCTGGTTACGATATCTGAATTATTGGCAAATACGGAAAAATAGTGGATATTATTGACGTTTCGATAATCATTGTTAATTGGAATACCCGCGATATCCTCCGCGATTGCCTGGACTCAATCGACCGGCAGACGCGGAATCTGCGCTACGAGATTATTGTTATCGATAACGCCTCTGCCGATGGCTCCGTGGCGATGATTAAATCTGCCTATCCGCAGGTCAAGTTGATTGAGAACCAGGAAAACATCGGCTTCGCCGCCGCCAATAACCAGGGCCTGAGCCTGGCCCGGGGACGATATTTGTTACTGCTGAATTCCGATTCGGTGGTTTTGGATAACGCGATTGACCACATGGTTGCCTTTGCCGATGAAAATCCCGCCGCCGGTCTTTTCGGCTGCCGCGTCTTAAATGCCGACCACTCGCTGCAGCCCACCTGTTATATGTACCCTTCCCTGTTGAATTTGCTGCTTTCCAGTACGTACCTTTACAAGATTTTCCCCCACAGCGGTTTTTTCAATCGGGAGAGCATCGCCCACTGGCAGCGGGACGATATCCGCGAGGTTCAGGCGGTCACCGGCTGCTTCATGCTCGTCAGACGCGAGGTCATTCAACAAGTCGGCCTGATGGACGATCGCTATTTTATGTATTGCGAGGAGACCGACTGGTGCTATCGCATCCGCCAGTCCGGCTGGAAGATTCTTTTTTATCCTCACGCCCGCATCATCCATCTCGGCGGCGCCAGCAGCCGGCAGGTCAAAATCCAGATGCTGGTGCAACTGCGGCTGAGCATCCTCGCTTTTATGAAGAAGCATTATTCCCGGCTTTCTTACGGTATCGCTTGCCTGCTGACGATTATATTTTTTCTGGTCCGTATTCCGGGCTGGTTTTTGATCCTGATTTTCAGTGCTCGCCGGCGGAAAGAAGCGCTGGTGCGGCTGGCCGCCTATTTTACCGGCATCGGCAGGGTGTTATTTTCCCGGACCAGCCGGCGGCGCGAGGCCTCGTTATGAGTTACAAATTCATGCTCAAGGGATTGGGTACTTTAGTTACCAAGAGATACCTGGGCCCCTTTTGGTTCCGGCGGAGATGGCTTAGCCATACCCAGTGGCTCTCACGCGACCAGCTTAGCCGGTTGCAGTTGCATCTGCTTCGCCGGCTCCTGCGGCATTGTTACAATACCGTACCGTACTACCGCCGATTGATGGATGAGCGGGGAATAACGCCGGATGCGATAAAGACCCTCGATGATATCAATCTTTTTCCCGTTTTGACCAAGCGGGATATTTTACAGGCCGGCGATTCACTTATCTCCACCCGGTATCCCCGCTGGCTGCTCCGGCGGGCTTATACCGGCGGCACCACCGGCACGCCGGTCAAAATCTATCGTAACCTCTTTTCCATCGGCAGCGAACATGCCTTTGTCCGCCGACAGTGGGATTGGGCGGGAATAGGACTTGCCGACCGGTGCGGCTATCTCACCGGCCGGCTCATCGCCCCGCCGGATAAGACTGATGGAAGATTATATGTTTATGACCCGGTAATGAAGGAGCTGATCCTTTCTACTTATCATCTTTCTCCGGCCACCGCGGCGGATTATGCCGCCGCCCTCAACCGCTACCGGGTAAAGGCTATCGTCGGTTATCCCTCGGCGGTGCATTTTTTGGCCCGCTTCTGCCGCAGCGCCGCCATTAGCGTCAAATTACAATCCGCCCTGACTTCGTCGGAGACGCTGACGGAAAACATGCGGAATACCATTGCCGCTGCTTTTGGTTGTCGGGTCTTCGATTTTTACGGCAGCGCCGAGCGGGTCTGCTATATCCACACCTGTGAACAGGGCAGCTATCACGTTATCCCCGAATATGGCCTGACGGAGCTTGTGCCCCTCTCGCCGACGGACAGTTCCGCTTGTCGGGTTATCGCCACGGGATTCTGGAACTGGGCCATGCCCCTCGTTCGATTCGATATGGGCGATATTGTTTATAGAAGTGATAAAACCTGCTCCTGCGGCCGGGCCTTTCCCGTGATTGATTCGATCAGCGGCAGATTAGCCGATACTATCCATCTGCCCAGCGGCAGGGAGTTAGGGGCCGCGGTCCTTACGCACCTGCTGTACGGCACGGACCATATTCTCGAAAGCCAGATTATTCAAGACGCCCCAGACCATATCCGCATTGAATACGTACCCGCTGCCGATTTTTCGCCCGCGGATCTGACCTCCTTCCAGACGCTGCTCGGAGAACATTTACCGGGCGAATTAAAAATCACCCTCCGCCAGGTTAAAGCGGTAATCCGCACCAATAGCGGCAAAATTAAACCGCTGATCTCGCTGATTGAGACCTGATATTTTAAATCATTGCGAGCAACGCCGGTGGTAGGTGGTAGGGTGGGCAACTTGTTGCCCACGCTGATACTATTTTTCAGGAGTTTGATATACAATTGAATCCGGATGACAAAATTTCCGTAATTTGTTTCGGGGGTGAGGATTGGTGGTATCACAACCGGGCCCACATCGACATGCAGTTGATGCGGCGGTTTGCCCGGCTGGGTACTACGGTTTATGTAAATTCCATTGTCATGCAGAAGCTTAACCTCCATCAGGGCCGGCGTTTTTTCGCCAAACTTCGGCGTAAGGCCAGGAGTATCTTTCGCGGGCTAAAATCAAGTAACGCCGGCTTTTGGGTTTACAGCCCCTTTACCATGCCCGTGCATCATATCGCCTGGGCAAAACAGTTAAATGACCTGCTTCTGCACCTGCAAATTAAAATTGTCCAGATCAGACTCAGGTTGCACAATCCCATCGTCTGGGTAGCCTGTCCCGCCGCCTGTGACGTCGCTCTTAAAATGAAAAAATCCCGCCTGGTATATCAGCGGACCGATCGGTATGAGGAATCGGAAGGCATTGATGTGGATGTCATTAAAAATTACGATAAAAAACTAAAGGCCCAGGCCGATCTTACCATTTTTGTCAGCAAGCTGATATACGAAGAGGAGCGCCACCAGTGCAAAAACCCCTTGTACCTGGATCACGGCGTGGATTATGACCTGTTCGCCGGTGACGGCCGGTCAGTCGCGCCGCCTGCCGATATAGCGGACCTCCCTCGTCCGATTATCGGTTATTTCGGGGAGGTTAACGGTCATTCCGTGGATATCGCCCTGGCCCAGCAGCTAGCCGATCTGCTGCCGGAAATGTCTTTTGTTTATATCGGCAACGTATCTTCGGATGTCTCCGCCTTAGAGGCCCGCAAGAACGTTCGGCTGCTGCCCCGCAAGCCTTACGAAGAGATACCCATTTACGGCCGATATTTCGACGTATCGATTATCCCCTGGGTCTGCAACCGCTGGACTCAGGCTGCCAACCCCATCAAGTTGAAGGAATATCTCGCTTTGGGTAAGCCGATAGTCAGCACCCCGGTAATCGCCGAGCTGGAAAGCTGCCGTGACGTGGTTTACCAGGCCCCCACACCGCGGGAATTTGCCGATTGCATCAAACAAGCCCTGGCGGAGAATACCCCCGCGCGGGTAGCCGCCCGCCGACAAAGAGTCCAGCAGGATACCTGGGACGCCAAGGCTAAGCTATTGCTGAAACATTTGTATCCGTAAGCGCTCACTGAAATAATACCATTATGGAACTAGGATAAGCAAAACATCGTTTAAACAAAGTATATAAATAATGTAGCCTTACCGCTGGTCCAGGTATTGATGGAAACTAATGATGCAAATACAGTCCAGGCTGTTTATACTTATGGCAATGATTTAATAAGTATGGACAGCGCGGATGCGAATTCTTATTATTATCACTACGACGGCTTAGGCTCAACAAGACAATTGACAGACTCCGCCGGCGCTGTTATAGTTTCTTATATGTACGATGGTTTCGGCAATTTAATCGCCTCTTCCGGCACAAGTGATAACCCCTACGGCTTCACAGGCGAGCAGCAGTTCGGCGAGGCAGATGATTTGGTATTCCTGCGAGCCAGTTGGTAGGGTGGGCCTTCAGGTCCACGTGTTTCCTGAGATATTTATATTTTATATTTCTCTGCGGTCTCTGTGTCTCTGTGCGAGAAAATCTTTCTTTGCCCTGTTCTACCTGCGGATTAATTATCTTTTTTCCTGGCCCGGTATCAAATGTTCCTTTGCCATCAATAGGTTTCGTCTGCGAAAGCCTGTTCCTCGCTTCTTTAATCTGCGTTTATCTGCGGCTATCTGCGGATAATAAACTCTTTATTTTAAATTTCGATTTGTAGCATTCGGATTTGTTTCGGATTTCGATATTCGGATTTCGAATTTCTAAATGTATTCGCGTCCCTTCGCGGTTAAAATAAATTGTAAATCCTGTTATCTTGTCTAATACTTTTACTTCTTCCTTGGCGCCTTGGCGGGACAGATAAGTATTTATTATCCGATATGCCGGAAGTTGGTATTGGAAGAAATTACGGTGTCAGGTAAATGAATTATTCAAGAGTCGATAGATGTGAGTAATAATCTATGCCATTATTATCGAAAATAAAATATCCTTCCGACCAGGTTTTCACCAAACCGGGCAGGATAAATTTTAATTTAATACTGGCGGGAGCGCTGATTTTTGCCGTTAGTTTTATCCTGCGAATCTTCCATCTGGATTTTTATAGCCTCTGGTACGATGAAATCTCGACGGTTACGTTGTATCCGCCCTTTAATCATAGCGGGATATTTAGAACAATTCTTTTGGAAAGGACGGGCAGCGAGGCGCTACATCCTTTATATTACATTATCCTGTCCGGCTGGATAAAGTTAGCCGGCAATTCCCCCTGGTCGCTGCGGCTGCCGTCGGTGTTTTTCGGTAGCTGCGGCGTGGTTACGTACGCTTATATCCTTTACTATCTCTTTGGCAAAAAGGCAATTGCCTTTATACCGCTATTAATCATTTCGCCGTTTTTGATGTGGTATGCCCGCGACGCCCGGCCGTATTCCTTAATCATATTCCTGACCGGTATTCATTTTGGTTGTTTTTTGCATTTGCTGCGTCAGCCGAGTTCGGTATGGGGGCGGGTGGGGTTTGTGGTTTTCGGCACCCTTGCTTTGTATTGCGGCATATTTATCGGGATGCTGTTGGCGGCGGAGTTTCTTTGGCTTTTCTATCGGCGGAGCTTTAAGTTAGTGGCCCTGGCGCTGGTGATTTTACTGTGTGCAGGGCCATTGTTATGGCAGGGTTATCGCACCTTCTTTCAGAAGTCATCCCAGCGTTATCGTGATTTGCCTTCCGGGGTAAATCTGGTAAGGGTAGCGGGTTTCCCCCAGGAATTCTTCCTCGGCCGCAGTTTTGGCCCTCCCACCAATGAGATTCGTATCCTCCCTGCTAAACAGGTCTTGCGGAAATACGCCCTCGCCATAGGGGCGGAAATTGCTGTTTTATTCTGCCTCTTTATCGGCTGGTGCTGGTCAGTAAAATCCAGGCAAAACAGGGGAAATCCCCCGATTGATATCGTTAAGGCGGTTGCTTTTGTCATATTTGCCGTTTGCCTGCAGGCAGCCGCCCTCATAGCGATTACCGGCTATCAGATGAATGCCCGCCATATCGCCTTTATCTTCGGGCCATTATGTATTTTGGCGGTTTACCCGGTGGTCCAGTCACGCAGGACCGCACCTAAAGTCTTATTTATACTGCCTTTACTGCTGCTGTGGGGATGGAGCTCGGGAAATCAGCTTTTTAGCAGCGATTATGTCGCCGATGATTTTAAAAACGCCGCCCGGATTGTGAAAGATGATAAGTATCAGGCGGGACAAGTAGTTGCGCTGTGTTTTCCGGCGGGGCTGCGATATTACGGGGCCGAGCAGCCGATGAAATATTTTTTGGAGTCGCCTGAGGTAACTATTGATACAATCAAGAGTTATATAGCTGATAAGCCATCGGCGGCCTGGCTGGTTTTGAACCGGCCGTGGGCCTATCCCAATTTTAACGCCAAAGAGGTGCCGCGGCGATTCCAGGTGATGCAAACCAAGGAACTGCCAGGAGTTAGCATGTGGCTGATCAGGTCGGAAGGCAATTGATACGATACAGTTTTGATGCTTTTTAAGGGGAAAAAGCTGTGAAAAAAGTGGATAAAACTGGTTATTTCGAGCATTTGGATGGCAAATTCGATGAATTTATGTCGGATTATGACGTAAATCGACGTAAAAACCTGATATTTTCCCAACTTTTACCGAATTTTTACTGGAAAAATACCAAAGTTCTCGAGGTTGGCTGCGGGACCGGCCGATTTTCCGAGGAAATTATGGGATATGGCGGCCAGTTGACGGTGCTGGATATCGGGCCAAAACTGGTGGAAAAGGTAGCCGGCCGACTGGGCTGCCAAGGCAAGGTGGGCGATGCCTGCGATCTGCCTTTCCCAGATGACAGCTTCGATATAGTGGTTAGCTCCGAATGCATCGAACATACCCTGGACCCGGAGAAAGCCATTGGCGAGATGTGCCGGGTGTGCCGGCCCGGCGGAGCGGTCTGCCTGACCACCCCTAATAAATTATGGTATCCGGTATTGTGGCTGTCAATCAAGCTGAAGCTCCGCCGATTCGCCGGTATCGAAAACTGGATCTTCCCCGGCAGGGCGAAAGCGGTTTTACGCGGGCAGGGACTGGAGGATATCACCCTGAGCGGCTGTCACCTGTGGCCCTTCCAACTGAAATTTACCCGACCGTTGCTTAGAAGGGTCGATACCCTGGGCAGGTTGCTGTACCCGCTGATGATTAATTTCGGGATAGCGGCGCGGAAGCCAGGATAAATCAAAAATCAAAAATTAAAAACTCGCCTCGCTTCGCTCTCGCCTAGCTTTGCAACGGCGAAGCTGGCGTCGAAGCGGGTCAAAAACACATAGCAAAAATCAAATATTTTTTTTGTCATTTTATATATAGTATCAGCGTGGGCAACAAGTTGCCCAAGCTACCGCCGAATGGAAAATATTATTACATCCCTTCAGGAACCCGGGGCGTTGCCCTTGAACCCAGGGTTTCACCCTGGGCTATTATATTTCGCCCCTTCAGGGCTTGAAGGAGAACCCCCTGCAATGCAGGGGGCTAAAAAATTAAACGCGTGGACCTGAAGGGCGTGTTGCCCAAATGTCCTCCACAAAAAAACTATAAAACGTTATAATCCTTATCGTTATTCAGATAAGGAGGATATTTGCTCATGATGGCACAACAAAGACATTGCCAACCCAAAT
>Ga0068714_10000823_pt1 | contig 52279 bp, 41 predicted proteins | sample MTBNYHSulfiMetaG_FD_62988 | JGI IMG/M metagenome (GOLD analysis project Ga0068714, IMG submission 62988) | Enrichment culture microbial communities from rom New York Harbor, USA that are MTBE-degrading - MTBE-NYH (New York Harbor Sulfidogenic)... | ecosystem: Environmental > Aquatic > Marine >... | reverse complement strand
AGGCCTTAGAAAAGGCGTCGTCATCAACATCGAGAACACCGTCGATTCCATCAAAGAGGCCATCGAAGAAGCGGAGACGATGGCCGGATGCGAAATCAGCTCCGTCTACATCGGCATCGCCGGTGGCCATGTCAAAGGCTTCAACAGCCAGGGGGTCATCGCGCTGAAGGAAAAGGAGGTCACGCAGAAAGAGATCGACCGGGTCATCGAAGCCGCCAGCGCAGTGGCCATCCCCATGGACCGCGAGGTGATCCACACCCTGGTGCAGGAGTACATCGTCGACGATCAAGGGGGGATCATCGATCCTCTCGGGATGTCCGGCGTCCGCCTCGAGGCGAGGGTGCACATCGTCACCGGCTCCGTCACCTCCGCTCAGAACCTGATCAAATGCGCCAACCGGGCGGGCCTGGACGTGTGCGATATCGTCCTGCAGCCCCTCGCCTCGAGCGAGGCCGTCCTGAGCCGGGAAGAGAGAACCCTCGGCACGGCCCTGATCGACTTCGGTGGCGGAACGACCGACCTGGCGATCTTTTCCGGGGGCACCATCAAACACACGAGCGTCCTTCCCCTGGGCGGCGACAACCTGACCTACGACATCGCCGTCGGGTTGCGCGCATCTAAAACGGACGCAGAAAAAATCAAGATCCGGTACGGCTGCAGCCTCTCCTCTCTCATCGGCCCCGATGAAACCATCGAGGTCCCCGGGGTGGCGGGCAGGAAATCAAGAACGCTTTCACGCCAGATCCTGGGTGAAATCCTGGAACCGAGAGTCGAAGAGATCTTCTCGCTGATCTACGGGGAAATGGTCCACTCGGGTTACGAAGGCGACATCCGCTCCGGCGTGGTGGTGACGGGCGGCTCTTCCGAACTGCCCGGGATCGTCGAGGTGGCCGAACAGGTCTTCGACACACCGGTCAGAATCGGCTACCCCCAGGGCATCAAGGGTCTGGTGGAGGTCGTGAACCGCCCGATGTACGCAACAGCGGTGGGTCTGGTCATCTATGGGGCTAAAACGAGAAAGAAGCAGAAAAAGTTTCGTATTAGGGACAACAACATCTTCAACCGTGTCATGGCCAGAATGAAGAAGTGGTTCAAGGACATCATTTGATTCGAGGACACCATGATCAGAACGATCGCTTTCCGTGAGACGTCCTTTCACGTTCGAGCGGAAGCGCTTTCCGAGATTATCCACCCTTGCGATCCGGGAAAAGGCTCTCCGGCCGCTGCCCAGGAGATCGGGCACCGGGGGCCGGCGAACCTGGCGGAGATCCCTTGAAATGGGATCTTCGGCCCGACGTCGAAACGCGGCGACGAGACCTTTTACGGATGGACACCATTCAACCCTGGAGGAAGGAGGAGGGACACCATGAAATTTGAGTTTGTAGAGGAAAAAGAGCGGTATCAGGCCAAAATCAAGGTCATCGGCATCGGGGGTGCGGGCGGAAACGCCATCAACAACATGATCGCCGCAAAATTGAAAGGCGTCGATCTCATTGCAGCCAATACGGACTGCCAGGACCTCGACCGTTCATCCTGCCCATACCGCATTCAACTGGGCCCTGAGACGACCAAAGGACTGGGCGCCGGCGCCGATCCGGAAATCGGAGCCGCGTCTGCGGAGGAAAGCATCAACGAGGTCAGGGAGGCCGTCGAAGGCGCTGACATGGTGTTCATCACCGCAGGGATGGGAGGCGGAACCGGGACAGGCGCTGCGCCGATCGTCGCCCGCGAGTGCAAGGACACCAAAGCCCTCACGGTCGCTGTGGTCTCGAAGCCTTTTGAATTCGAGGGGCGCAAACGGCTGGCACGGGCCCTGGAGGGGATCGAAAGACTCAAAAGCGAGGTCGACAGCCTGATCGTCATTCCGAATGAACGGCTGAAGGCCCTCGGCGGCAAGAACGCCAGTTTCAAGGACCTGATCGTCAGGGCCGACGATGTCCTGCTGCAGGCCGTCCGCGGCATCTCCGACCTCATTATGAGCACCGGTTTCATCAACCTGGACTTCGCCGATGTCAAGAAGGTCATGGAGCAGAACGGCACGGCCATCATGGGCATGGGGCGGGCGACCGGTGAAAACCGCGCCATCGAGGCCGCACAGATGGCTATCAACAGCCCCCTCCTCGAAGACTTGTCCATCCGCGGCGCAAGAGGGCTGCTCATGAACATCACCGGCTCCTACGACATGACCCTGGACGAAATCGAAGAAGCCTCCAAGTACATCAAGGGCGAAGCCAACGACGACGCCGATATCTTTTTCGGTGTGGTTTACGACGAGAACTGCAGCGAGGAGGTGCACGTGACCGTCATCGCGACCGGCATCGACCGCGCGCCGGCGGAAGAAGAGGCCCTGCCCAAGAGCGGTCCGACCACCACCGGCAAGAGGGAATATGCCAATGTCGTCAAGATTCGGGATATCAGCCCCGAAGAGGCCGGCGAAACCTGGACAGTGCGCCTGAATGGAGAGAGACTGGACCTGGATACACCGACCTTTCAGCGGATCGGCAAATCCCTGCCGGACGAATCAGAGGACACCGCCCCGGACAGGCAGAAAAAGAAGAAAGGGCTTTTCGGCAAACTGGGTTTCAGGGAAAATCTGGAAATCCCGACCTTTATGCGCGTCAAGGCCGATTGATCCGGACCAGGGCCGATCAGAGATGCTCCGGAGAGAGAGACCGCCATGGCGGACCAGTTGATTTCCCTATACCGCCGAAAACTTGCAGGGGAAAAGGGCTGGATCGGAAAGGATTGGGGAGGACGCTGTGCCATCGCTCTGGCCTTCCCCAATGCCTACCGCCTCGGTATGTCCAACCTCGGATTTCAATCGGTCTACGGGCTGATGAATCTGAGACCGGACGTGCTGGCGGAACGGGTCTTCCTGCCGGAGGGCCCGGAGATCAAGCTTTACCGTCAAACAGGCAGACCGCTCCTCTCGCTCGAATCGCAATCACCGGTCAGGAACTTTCATCTCCTGGCCTTCTCCCTCCCGTTCGAGAACGACTACCCGAACATTCTGCAGATCCTCGATCTGGCCAAGGTGCCACTGGCCGCCGAGGACCGGCGCGACACCGATCCTTTCGTCATGGCAGGAGGCGTCACCACCTTTCTCAATCCGGAACCGCTGGCGCACTTCATCGATTTCTTCCTCCTCGGGGAGGCCGAGGAGACCCTCCAACCCTTCCTGGACCTGTTCGTGGATTCGCTGCGCCAAGGAACGCCGCGCGGCGAAACCCTCAGGGAACTCGCCACTCGAGTCCCGTCCCTGTACGTCCCTTCTCTTTATGACGTGGCCTATAGCGGAGACGGGCGCATCGCGTCGTTCAGCCCGAACCACGACGCCGTCCCGTCTAAGATAACCGTAGGCAGGCGCAGGAACCTGACGCCGCCCCCGGCCCGCTCACAAATCATCACGGCGGAGACCGAGTTCGGCGGGCGCCCCCTGGTGGAACTGGGCCGCGGCTGCGGACGCTCCTGCCGCTTCTGCGCCGCGGGGTATGTGTACCGCCCGCCCCGCTGGCACAAAATCGAGGACCTCCGCACCTGCATCGAGGGAGTGCTCACGGATCATGCGGAGATCGGCCTTCTGGCCCCGTGCGTCAACGACCTGCCCGAGATCGAGGCGCTCACGGCGTTCATCCTTGAAAGAGGCGGCTCCTTTTCCGCTTCTTCGCTGCGTGCCGATGCATTGACCCCCGTTCTACTGGCGCACCTCAAGGCTGCCGGCCGGAAAACCGTGACCATCGCCCCCGAAGCGGGTTCAGAGCGGCTTCGCCGGGTGATCAACAAGCACCTCTCTCGGCAGGCAATCCTCGACGCAGCGCGCTCGATCGCCGAAACGTCCGATTTCGCCTTGCGGCTCTACTTCCTGATCGGCCTGCCGACCGAAACCCAGGAAGACCTCTCCGAAATGGTACGCCTGGTCAAAGCCATCAAGCACCAGATGATCAAGGCCTCCGCGCCACGGGGCACCCTGCGTCCGATGCGGCTGAGCATCAACTGCTTCGTCCCCAAACCATTCACACCCTTTCAATGGTTCAACCTCGAAGAGGTCCGTGAACTCAAGAAAAAACAGGCATGGCTGAAACAGGCATTTGCACGCGAGGGGGGCGTGAAGGCGACGTTCGACGTGCCCCGCTGGGCCTACATCCAGGCGCTGCTGGCCCTGGGGGACCGACGGGTATCGCGTATCCTCATGGATGTGCACCTTTCGGACGGCAACTGGAAAAAGGCCTTGAAAGAATCGGAAATCAACCCGGACTTCTTCGTATCGCGGGAGAAGGCCCTCGATGAGATTTTACCGTGGGACTTCGTCGAACACGGCATCAGCAAGGAGCACTTGCTCCGTGAGTACCGCCTGGCAATGGCGGAGGAGGAGTCTGACATTTGCGAGGTCGGGAAATGCCGCCGCTGCGGCGTTTGCAGGCCGCCCGAATGATCCCTGCGCGGACTCAACCGCTGACCGGACGGCAGGCCCGCAGATCAGTCACCGTGTGAAGCGGTCTCGGCGCTCTCGATGCCTGCCCGCCCCAACGTCAAACGAATCACCAGATCCGTCTCCTGCAAGGACCTGCGAAGCATCCAGCCTTTCTTGATCTCGACGAGGGGGATCTCGAACAGACGAACCGTAGCCGATTTACCCAAACCTGCATAACCGGCCACCAAGCCAACGAATCGCGAGCCCTGAGCTCGATCCAGGACAAAGGTATAGTCCTGCCCCGGGCGAATGCCGAGCTTTTTCGCGTAAACACCCCCTGGCGGCATCAGGACGCATTCCTTTAGGGTTTCGAGGCCGTGAGGTTCATCGGCATACCGCTCGAATGCACCGGTTTCATTCAGTTGAAGAACGCAAAGGCTGAGAAGGGCCTCTCTGTCCTGCACAGGCAGGATTTCTTTGTCGGTCTTTACGTGGATGACAAGAGCATTCTTTCCGAAATCATAGCCTGGCGGCAACGGTGGCTGCCCGGCGCATCCCGCGGCTAAGATGATCCAGGCTGTCACAAGTCCAAACAGCGTTTTTTTCATGACCTTCTCCCGCCTTCAGACTGAAACCCAGATGAACACCGGAAGCAAATCGCTCACCAGAAAACAAGCGGCCCTTTAGTCGATGAGATCATCAGGACACGACCTCGGGAACCCTTCCCGAGACAAAACAATCCCCCGGGCGTTGCAGCGTGACGCAAGTTCTGGAATGATCACTGGTTCGGATTTGCAGCGGCAAAAAAATCATAATTTTGTTAAACCAAACTAACACCCGTGTCAGCACAAGTCAACCGCCCGTCGTTGGATCACACCTGAAGCATGGGTTTCGCCATAGGCCCAAGAGACATCTACAGAAGAAATTTTTCCGGATCAGCCGCAATCTTTTGAAGAGATTCGCCTATTTCCTGCATGTGCAAACCGTGCCCTATCCGGTGGTCCACCGTCACGCTAAACAAAGCGACATGTTTTTCTCTCACATGATTGTTTTCCAGAAAAAGATGCGGGACCGGTGAGTGTGCATGTATCCTAACGGGCACATTACCGATCACCGGCTTAATGAAAATGAAAGTCGAAGGATTTTTAAACGTGTGATTTAAAAAGAAAATATTTGAAACCACCCCCTTTTCAAACCCCATTTCGAACAATTTCTTCTCACCGATCAATTTAGTGAATCCTAACCTGATCATCATCCCCATGATCTGCACATTCAACTTTTTGGGTGGCGTTGAGAATTCTTTTGCCTTTGAAATCATCGTACGTTTCAGCTCTCGTTGAATCGTCTCCAAAGACTTCAACTGGCAGTTCTCCATAATTAAAGGCACTAAAACCTCATTACTCCCAGGCAGCAAGAATCCATTCGCAATATGAACGCCTTCCTTTTGGTAAACCTTATTACCGAAAATCATTTGGTTGGCAATTGGATTTTCAGAAATAACAATCGAAAACATTTTATTGTATATTGCGTGAAGACTGATAGATTTTCCAGATTTTTTGAATTCGTCTATTAGCTTATTAAAAGGATCAATATCAATCGGATACATAATCGTCGCATAAGGATCCGGTGAGTTATACAACATATTCATCATTATCATCCGGAAAATGCCGATTTCTTCCGATCTCAATCTTCGCATCTGCAGCGTTTTTTTCATGATAATCATACTCCTCAGAAAATCATCAATAGGTATACCCCATTAGTATCCATCTGAAAATGATATCCCGGCAGAACCCGGTTTCCACTCCGGAAATGAAGATTTTTCTTCACACGCTGAGCGTGCTCAGTCCCGCCCCTGTGGGGCGGGTCCCATTTTGGCCAATATCCAGAAAATCAAGCATTTGCGCGGAGGCGACCTGCAGGTCGCCGCACAAACCAACGGGCAGATGGACGCCGAGATTGGCCAAAAAGACCACTTCCGGATGGAAACTTCATTTTCGCCACTAAACGAAGCTCATCCAGATGATTGAGCAATCAACTCGTCGATCTTGCAGAAACGACGTGCTCTCCGCTTGATTTAAAAAGACAGGAAATTCATGAGACACAGATAACCCTTCCTTTCCGAAATCCCGTTCCTGAACGATACCGCCAGGACACGCATCCGCAGAAAAACACATGCGCAGCTTCGGCGCCGTTAAGGGCCGCAAAGGGGACTCCCATTCCCGCTTTTCCTGGGGAAATAGTCCAGTGACCGGAAAAAGTGCCTCTGAAGCAGACGCCACGCACCTTGATTTAAGCCCTTCAAGACATATTTTATAAATTGGATGTCGGAAATCTTCGCAGATCGTCAGGAGACAAGAACCGGCTCTGCAGCGAAGAAGACCTGGGCCAAAGCCGGTTTTTGGCAAAGAGGCGGCTCCTGCTCCAATCGATCATTGGTTTTCATCCGCGAAAGATGGCCCATTATGACCAAGTTTGCAATCCGGAAATGAGGATTTTTCTTCACACCCTTCGGGTGCTCAGTCCCACCCCTGCGGGGCGGGTCCCGGTTTCTTCACACGCGGCGCGTGTTCAGCCCCACCGCTTTGCGGCGGGACCGCGTGGCGAAGCCGTTGGAAGAGAGGACCGTTTCTGGATGGACAACAGCCAACGGATGCCACAAAAGAATCAGAAAGGGATCTCATGTTGAAAAAGATGACGGTCGGCGCCTATCAGGCAAACTGCTACATCCTCGGATGTAAGAAAACGTTTCAAGGCGCAGTGATCGATCCAGGGGACGAGGTTTTCAGGATTACAAAAGAAATTTCGCAGAGCGGCCTGCAAATTACTGCGATTCTTCTGACCCACGGACATTTCGACCACACTGGGGGGGCGAAGGAACTCAAAAAGATCACCGGCGCCCCCGTCCTGATCCACCCCGCGGACGCGCCTGCGCTCGAATTCCCGCCTGACGGCCCGCTCCATGAAGGACAACAGATAGGTGTGGGCACGTTGACGCTTTCCGTAATCCATACCCCCGGTCATTCACCGGGCGGGGTGTGTTTCTTGGCCCCCGGCGCCGTTTTCACCGGGGACACCCTTTTTGCGGGCTCCATCGGCCGCACCGACTTCCCTGGCGGGGATCACGCCGGCTTGATCCGCGGCGTCACCGAAAAAATCTTCCCCTTAGGGGATGTTCTGCGGGTTTATCCGGGCCACGGCCCCCACACCACCATCGGCCAGGAAAAACGGTTCAACCCCTTTTTCAGGGGCGCATGACAAAGGCCACCCACGCTAGGAGGAGCCGACGGGCCCAGCACAGGGGGACGCACAGACAGGCCATCTTCCTGCCCAACGGTTCAGAGCGGACGGAGCAGGCCGTCGAAAGCCACGGTCACACGGGACGGGAGTCCGTAGTCTGCCGTAATCCGGTCCACCACTTGCTGCCACTCGGCCTGGCAGCGCGGAACGGGATAGGGATCCCCTCCGTTCGGGGCCCGAAGGGGCTCTTTTGGGGCAACTTTCTTGGCCATGCCGTTGGCCGGGTCACCCGGGACAAAATCCCCGTCACCGATGTGCACCAGAAAGGTCTCCCGCCGGGGATTCAGAAGCCGAATGTAATCCAACGCCCTTTGGAGGCTCATATGATGGGGGCGATTGCGGGTGGGTTCATGCAGCCAGAAAGACTGCATCACCAGATAGTCCGGCTGCAGCAGTTCGGACGGCACATCCGGGAGCGTCATGAAATCGGAGGGATAGACTACACGCAGGGGCGGCCCGCCGGATTCCGGCACCTCGATCAGATACCCGACTGAACCCGCCGCGAAAGCCCCATGCTCCGTCTTGAACGGAAAAATGGCGAAGTCCGCCGCCCTTTCCCAGCATCCCGGCACCACGATCACCGGCCGTATGACCTCCAAGTCTACCAGATAGCCGAACCGCCGCGACACGATCTGCCAGGCGGGGGCCGTCATATAGACGGGAATGGACCGGTACTTCCCCTTCGGCACCGTTCGCTTGTAAGAAAACAGCTCATCGAGACCTAGATAATGATCGCCGTGCTCATGGGTGATCAGGACTGCATCCAGACCCCCGATCTCATGGCGGGAAAGCTGTTCGGAGATATCCGGACCGCAATCGATCAGAAGGCGTCTTTCCCCCTTCAGGAGCAGCGCGGTCCTTCCCCGCGATTCCCCCCTTCGCCGCATCTCCCGGCAAATGAAACAATCGCAGTTCAGCTCCGGCACCCTCCAGGCGCCCCCTGTCCCAAGAAAGATCAGATCCGTCACCGCCCCCTCCGCCCCGAAAAGATTCTCTACGGCAAATCAACAGGCACCCTCATGTCTCCAATCGCAAAAGAGGATTGGTCTCCGGCAGCTAAATCACTCGATCTGGACCTTCAGAAAAAGATCGCCGCGGCGTTCGGTGTCGATTCTTTTCCCGAGGCCGGCAAGACGCAGATAGGTGCCGGCCTGCACACCTGCAGGGATCGTCACCCTGAACGGACGCTTTTGATACCCCCACGGGATGTTGACGATCTTGTGAGCCCCTTCTTCGGCCTCTCTCGCGGTAATGGTGACGGTCCCATAGAGATGCGGCTCCTCTCCCGAACCCACAGGATGAATCACCTGCAAACGGTGGCTGGTCTGCTTCGCGGTCTTCCGGCGCACCTCCCTGCTGAACCCCGTCGCTGGCAGGCGCTGAAAAATTTTCAGCAGAATCATCCCGAAGACAAAACCGCCGATGTGCGCCCACCAGGCGATCCCCCCGCCGTGGGCTGGCGTACCGGCGGCGCTGATGAACTGGATCAAAAACCAGATTCCCAGAAAGAAAAATGCGGGTATTTCAATAAAATAAGGAATAAAAAAGATCGGGATCACCGTCAGAATGCGGGAGCCCGGAAACAGCAGAAAGTAGGCCCCCATCACCCCTGCTATCGCCCCGCTCGCACCAACGGTGGGAATCTGGGAATGGAAGTTGATGAACAAATGACTCAGGCCCGAAGAAAGCCCGCAGAGCAGATAGAACACCAGGTAACGGAACGGTCCCAGGTTGTCCTCTACGTTGTCCCCAAAAATATAGAGGAACCACATGTTGCCAAGCAAGTGCCAGAAGCCGCCGTGAAGGAACATGAAGGAGAGAAAGGGCAGGGCCTGTTCGACGAAGGTGAAGTGGGCGCTCACCTCCGGAATCGAATAACGCGCCGGCACGAGCCCATACAGGAAGATAAAACGGTCGAGCCAGGGCCCCTGCGCCATTTGGATCAGGTAGACCAATACGTTGGCCGCGATCAGCAGGCTGTTGACAACCGGATAGGTCCTGGAACGGATGTTGTCCCTGATCGGTATCATGCACTGCCCCCGGTTCCCACTGGAGCCTTCTTCCGGACGCGGTCCGACTCGACCCTTTCAAACACGGAGAGGTGCCTTCTTCCATGGATGGAAAACGCGACCCCGGGTCCGCTCGCAGGCCGGCCCCCAGAAAACGCGCGCCTCCGGCCTCAGGCGGCCCGGTTCTTTTTCTCCGCCGCCCGGACCAGATGCCGATCCTGGGCCGAAAGCACCCATTTCCGGAGGCGGATGGACTTGGGAGTCACCTCGACCAACTCGTCTTCCCGGATAAAATCGATCGCCCTTTCGAGAGGCATAGGAGTCGGCGGCGTCAGGATGATGTTTTCGTCCTTGCCGGCCGCACGCACGTTGGAAAGCTTCTTCTCCTTGCACGGATTCACATTGATGTCGTTCTCGCGGTTGTGTTCTCCGATAATCATCCCTTCGTAAACCGCGACTCCAGGCGGAATGAAGAGGCGGCCGCGCGGGTCCAGGTTGAAAAGGGCGTAGGCCACCGAAATACCCTGCCGGTCCGAGACGATGGAGCCGGTGAAACGGGTGGGGAAAACGCCGCGATAAGGGCCGTATCCATCGAAGTAGGCGTTCATGATGCCGGTCCCCCTCGTATCGGTCAGGAATTCATCCCGGTAACCGATGAGAGACCTCGAGGGGACACTGAATTCCAGACGCGCGCGGCCATGCCCGGCATTGGCGAGATCCACCAGGTGCCCCTTGCGGATGTTCAGCTTTTCCGTCACGACCCCGATATACGCCTCGTCGCAGTCAATGAAGAGCCGCTCCAGGGGCTCGAGCCGCTGCCCCCCCTCCGTCTTGAAAATCACTTCCGGCCGCCCGACACAGAACTCGAAGCCCTCCCTTCGCATGGTCTCGATCAGGATGGCCATCTGGAATTCCCCACGCCCCTTGACATTAAAGCTTTCCCTGTCTTCCGTCTCTTCCACCCGGATGGCGACGTTGCGCAAGGTTTCCTTGAGGAGGCGTTCGCGGATCTTGCTGGACTGCACGTATCGTCCTTCCCGGCCGGAGAAAGGGGAGGTGTTGATGGTGAATTTCATGCTCACCGTCGGTTCGTCGACCCGGATGCGAGGCAGGACTCTCGGAGCCTCACGGGTGCAAATGGTGTCGCCGATCTTCACCTCTTCGATCCCCGAAAGGACAATGATGTCTCCCGCCTCGGCCGACTCCGCCTCTTTGAAACCCATTCCCTGATAGGTCTGCAGGGTCACGACTTTGAGCGCCTTCTCCTTTCCGTCTTCGCCGATGCAGACCAGGCTCTCCTTCTGACGCACCACGCCGTGCACCACGCGGCCGACCGCCAGGCGCCCAAGATAATCCGAATAGCCGAGATCCGCAACGAGCATCTGAAAAGGCTGTCCGGCATCAGTGGCTGGTGCGGGGATCTCTTTCAGTATCGTGTCAAAGAGAATGTGCAGGTTCTCTGCCTGATCCTCCAGCCGCTCCTTGACCACGCCCTCCCGGCCGACCGCATACAGGAGGGGGAACTCCAACTGCTCCTCACTGGCCCCGAGGTCGATGAAGAGGTCATAGATCTGATCCAGAACGGTCTTCGGCCGGGCATCCTTCCGGTCGATTTTGTTGATGACCACGATCACCTTGAGACCCGCCTCCAGAGTTTTCTTGAGCACAAACCGCGTCTGGGGGAGCGGTCCTTCGGAGGCGTCCACCAGCAGCAACGCCCCGTCGGCCATCGAAAGGGCGCGCTCGACCTCTCCGCCGAAATCGGCATGGCCGGGAGTGTCGATGATGTTGACCTTGACACCCTTCCACTCGACGGAGCAGTTCTTGGCGGCGATGGTGATGCCGCGTTCCCGCTCGAGATCCATCGTGTCCATCATCCGCTCGTCCAGAAGCTGCCCTTCGCGGAAGAGGCCACTTTGCTTGAACATGGCATCCACCAGGGTCGTCTTGCCATGATCCACGTGGGCGATGATGGCGACATTGCGTATCCGTTCGTTTTTCAAAACCTTCCTCGTCTCCTCGATGCTCAGCAACAGGGTCCTGCTGAAATGAAATCAAATTTTTTATTCTATTCTTTTCCCCATGATTATCAATAAAAAAATCGGATCCCGGAGGCGCGTCCAGACGGAACACCAACCCCTGCACGAAACGAAATTCCAGGACGGATCCAGTGCATCCTGTCAACAGAGCCCAAAAAGGAAGGCCGTCGCACATCCGCCTGTCAACTCCGCCCTGGTGTTGTGCGCTTTTACCGCTTGATTCCCGGTCCGATAGGCGCTACCTTCGTTCCCATCTGTAAGCATCTATGGAGCCCAGGGGCCTCCTCGACCCGGATACGGATTCCGCCCCTCAATACGTTTCCATCCGGAAATGATTTCCCGGCAGAACCCCGTTTCCAATCCGGAAATGAGGATTTTCCTCACACGCTACGCGTGCTCAGTCCCACCGCTTCGCGGCGGGTCCTGGTTTGGTCAATATAAAGGAAATCAAGCGTTTGCGCGGAGGCGACCTGCAGGTCGCCGCACAAGTAAACGTGCAGATTGACGCCGAGATTGGCCAAAAAGACCATTTCCGGATTGGAACCAATAAACCTATCGTCAGGAGGTGCGTCGCGGTCATGATTACTCAGATCTACGAGATTCAAACCCCCGCAGAGGCGGAAGGATGCCTCGCAGCAGGCGTCGATCACATCGGTACGGTCATCCTCTCGCAGGAGGACTTCCAGGATCCCGTCCTGAGGGAAGTCTCCCGCATCGCCCGGGCGGCGGGCGCCAAAAGCAGCATCATTCCGCTTTTCGATCACGAAGAAACCCTCCTGCGAACCATCGACTACTACCAGCCGGATTATCTCCATTTCTGCGAGGCGCTGGTAAAGCCCAGTTTGGAGATCGTTCCACTCGAACCCGTCATGGAGTTGCAGGCACGGATCAAGGAATCTGCGCCCCAGGTCGCGATCATCCGCTCCATCCCCGTTCCCCTGCCCGGACGATCCGCGGACTTTCCCACACTCGAAATCGCGAGGGAACTGGAATCCTCCTCGGATCTCTTCCTGATCGACACCTGGCTCGGCCGTCAGCCGGTCGAAGGGTTCATCGGCATCACGGGGCAGGTGCCGGACTTGGAACTGTCGCGCTACCTCGTCTGGCAAAGCGCCATACCGGTCATCCTGGCTGGAGGACTCTCGCCCGACAACGTTTATGACGCCGTCATGAGCGTAAGTCCGGCAGGTGCCGACAGCTGCACTTGGACCAACGCGGCCGGCAAGGACGACAGACCCGTCCGCTTTCAAAAAGACATCGAAAAAGTCCAGCGGTTCGTCCAGGAAGTGCGGAGGGCCGCCGACGCATTGGCGCAGAGGAGATCTGCGATCGAGAATGAACTGGAACGCCTGAAGGGAGAGTTGGAGGAAAGGGAAAGGGCCCTGCCCGCCCATTCCGTAAGGCCCCATCAGCTGCTTGCGATCGAGGCGGTCGAGGAAGAGATCGCGGCCAGAGAGCGCGAATTGCATGGGCTGAGATTCATCGACCTCTGAAAGGCCGCGGGTGATCCATGGATCTGAACAGGTTTTGAAGGGTTGTTGGATAAAAAAACCGCCCCGCTGCTTCGGGAAATCAGCCGGAAAATCCCGCGCAAAAACCCCGTGTGCAGGGTGGCCGCCCGGCTTCGAGCGGGCGGCCGATCGTTTTCAGAGGCCGGAAAACACTCGGGGCCACTTCCAGACCATCCAAAAATAGGCGTCCGGCAGCACGACGGTACCTTTCATGCCTCACATTTTTCTGCGGGTTACGCCGGACCCGGTGCCCGAATCAAATGAACATCGGGCGGGCAAACCGGCGAGTCCGCGGATCGAAGCAAACAAAGGGAACTCCCCCGATAAGCGTTGAATCTGCGGTTGTCCCTGCGGATCGTCCCGTGAGAAACCGTCTCTGGACCCAATGCACATCTGCTCAATGAGCGTCCATCCGGGAATAAGGCTTTGAAATCCAAGTAGTTTCCAACTCGGAAATGAGGATTTTTGGCCAAGATCAAGGAAATCAAGCCGATGCGCGGAGGCGACCTGGTGGTCGCCGCACAAGCAAACGGGGAGATTGACGCAGAGATTGGGCAAAAAGACCATTTCCGGATTGGAGACTAATGATATTCGTGCGTCCCGAGCTTGACGGGGATACCGGTCTTGCCCTTGATCGCCTCCGCCATTTCTTCTGCACTGGCATAGGGACAACCTGGCTTGGCATTGACCAGACATGAACTCAAATAGATTTCATCCGGCTTGATCTCCGAGAGCTTCATGGCCATTCCGATATTCGGGACGATTGTGCGGCCGGGGCATTCGCATTTGACGAATCCGACCACCTGCGATGGCTCATCGAATTTGCCTTCGCCCATCACGGCCGCTTTCAGACAACGCCACTCCCCTGGACAGCCATAGCCACTGTCCATATAGGCTCCACACCCGACCACCATCACTTTCTTCATCTCGAACCTCCTATCTGCTTGTATTGTTTATGGAATCATTCGGACGGCAGACTCTTCCCCGTATTCCCATCTGGAAAGCGGGTCGGCCCCGGAAAACCGTTCCGATTTTCCGCCGCCCGAGGAAATGAATTACGCCCCCTTATACGCCTTTGCGGCCGCCATTGGAAGACCTGGAAAGCCGTTCATGGCGGTTCCTGCTAAAAAAAACAGCCTTCCGGAGCGGCGGAACCGTACCGTCATGCGCAGCATTCAGCCTACGCCCTTGCACAAAGTGGATATCTTTTATACTATTCGACTCGAGTCACTGGCTAAAAAATACCCATACCCTGTTCCGGCGTTGCTTGGAGATCTTTTCATCGGCCTCCGTCCGGGATTCTGAGAAGCGTCCATCCGGAAATGAGGAAGGGGGTAAGCATCCGCTTCAGGCACAGCCGCTTCCAGGCGAAACAGGTGTATCGCTGCCGGGAAGGACTTCGCCTTTTCCCGATGTGTCAACCCTTTGGCCTAGAATTTGCTTGTGTTTGCAGACAGCCGGGGGCAACGGCCCCCCTACCGAAGGCGCTGCGCGTGTTGGAGCGATCGGCGAATCCATAGATCGTGCCGTCCGGGAATGATATCCCGGCAGAACCCCCTTTCCAATCCGGAAATGAGGATTTTACTTTACAAGCTGCCCGTGCTCGGTCCCACCGCTTCGCGGCGGGTCCCGGTTTCTTCACGCCTTTCGGATGCTCAGCCCCACCCCTGCAGGGTGGATTTTAATTTGGCCAAGCATTAGGAATTCAAGCGTTTGTAAGGAGGCGACCTGGTGGCCGCCGGACAGACACACGTGCAGATTGACGCTGAGATTGACTAAAAATGACCCTTTCCGGATGGGAACCCATCCCATGAATACGGATTGAGGCTTCTGCATGGCACTTCAACGGCCCAAAGGCGGGTTCTGGGCAGGCACACCCCCCTGGATCATTCTCGGGGTCCTGGTGATTCTGGCCCCCCTCTTCGTCTTCTTGACCCTTCAGACCATCCAGCGGCGGAACGAGCTGACGACGGAGCTGCTCCTGGAAAAGGGGGAGGCCCTGATCCGCTCCTTCGAGGCAGGGGCACGCACCGGTATGATGGGGCAGCAATGGGGCGGAATGCAGGTCCAGCGACTGCTCGTGGAAACCGCCCGGCAGTCCGATATCCACTACCTGATGATCACGGACGAAACAGGGCGAATCTTGGCCCACAGCGATTCCGCGCGGATCGGGGAGGCATACGGAGCCGGGTTGGACCTTGCCGGTATCGCCGCCTCTCAGGAACTGAACTGGCGCCGCTTGAGCCCTCCCGGAGAGGATTCCCCCGTCTTCGAGGTGTTCCGCCCTTTTTCCCCCACACGGTCCGCCAGAGGGCACTTCATGCGCCACAGCCCCGGGCGGAACGGTCTGCGGCATCCGGATGCTCCCCAGGCCGACTGGTGCCGGCCGCACCTGGAAGGCGGCGACCCCGCTCCCGGAAGCCGCCAGATCGTCTTTGTCGGACTCGACATGGGCCCCATCGAAGCCGCCAGGGAGGACGACCTGCGGCACACGGTTGTCACGGCCGGCATCCTTCTCCTCATCGGGCTGACGGCGATGTCTCTGCTCTTTCTCGCGCAGGCCTACCGGTCCACCCGAACCGCCTTGTCGAGCGTTCAGGCCTTCACCGGGCACCTCATCGAGCGGATGCCTGTCGGTCTCATTGCGGTCGACCCCGACGGCCGGTTCACCTCCGTCAATCAAACTGCGGGGCGTATGCTCGGAGTCCAGACCCGTGACATGCTCGGCAAGCCAGCCCGGGAGCATCTCCCGGAGGCGCTGCTTACCGTCGTCGACGCCGTCGCCGAAACGCATCAGCCGATGGAACAGGAGGTGGCGCTCCCCTCAAAGCAAAACGGGCCCCTGCCCTGCGACGTGATGGGAACCCTGCTTCGAAGAGATGATGGCACCCCCCTCGGTGTCCTGATCGTTCTCAGGGACCTCTCGGAAATCCAGCACCTCAAACGGGAGGTCGCCAGAAGCCAGCGCCTCGCATCCGTCGGCAAACTGGCGGCCGGGGTCGCCCACGAGATCCGGAATCCGCTCAGTTCCATCAAAGGATTCGCGACCTGGTTCAAGCAAAGGCACCACGAGGATCCGGCCGACCGCAAGACCGCGGACATCATGATCCAGGAAGTCGACCGTCTGAACCGCGTGATTTCCCAACTGCTGGAATTCGCCCGCCCGCCGGCCCTGCATCGGGAGCCGACCGACATCGGGGCCCTGGTGCTCCGCTCGCTCGAAACGGTGCGCGATCAGGCGGAAAGGCGGCGAATCCGCATCGAAACGGACTTAGAACCGATGGACCGGCCCATAAGCCTCGACCGTGACCGCATCAACCAGGTGCTCCTGAATCTGTATCTGAACGCCATGGAGGCGATGGGGGAAAATGGGGTGATACGCGTCGCCGTCAAACGGGAGGTGGCATCCGGGGCCCTTGCCATCAGGATTACCGACACCGGCAAAGGGATTGCGGAGCAGGATCTGCAGAACATTTTCGATCCCTATTTTACGACCAAACCGTCCGGCACCGGCCTGGGACTGGCCATTGTACACACCATTGTCGAGGCCCATGGGGGTGAAACGCTGGTGCAAAGCAGCCCGGGGGCCGGGACCACCGTGACGGTGCGGCTGCCTGCAGATGCGCACGAGAAAGGATCACCGGTCTGAGAACACGCAGCGGCCACTCGATCATCAACGGCAAAGTCGGCCGTCTGGATTCCGGCGGGGAGGCACCGCCCGAGACAGCGGCGGCAGGACGAGGCCATCATCGAAAGGAGTCATGGGGTGCAGCAGAAAGGGACCATCCTGATCGTCGACGATGATACGGCCCATCGGACGATGCTCTCGACGTTGAGCGAAGGATGGGGATATACCGTCGTCGAAGCCGCCGACGGAGAGGAGGCCATCGCCAAGGCCCGTGAGCAGGCCTTCGACCTGATCCTGATGGACATCCGCATGCTCAAGGTCTCGGGCCTCGAGGCTTTGAGCGCCATCAAGGCCTTCAATCCCGCCATCCCCATCATCGTCATGACGGCCTACGCATCGGTCGAAACGGCCGTGAGCGCCCTGAAGCAGGGCGCCTACGACTATCTCACGAAGCCGCTCGATTTCGACGAACTGCAGCTGACCATGGAAAGGGCAATGGAGCATCTGCGCCTGAAGGAAGAAAACCGGCGGCTCAAAGAGATACTGGGTGAAACCTTCGATGCGCGGCGGATCATCGGCTCGAGCCCCGCGATGCTCAAACTGCTCCAAACCGTTGCGAGGGTTGCGCCTTCGGAGGCGACGGTCCTGATCAGCGGGGAATCCGGCACGGGAAAAGAACTCGTCGCTGCCGCCATCCATTTCAACAGCCCCCGGAAGGACGGGCCGTTCGTCAAGATGAACTGCGCAGCGCTGACCGAGACCCTCCTCGAATCGGAGCTGTTCGGTCATGAAAAGGGCGCCTTCACAGGCGCCCACCGCCTCAAGGAGGGGAAGTTCCGGCAGGCGCACGGCGGCAGCCTCTTCCTCGACGAGGTCGGCGAAATGCCCCTCTCCATGCAGGCGAAGCTCCTCCGGGTGCTGCAGGAAAGGGAGCTCGTCCGTGTAGGCGGCGAACAGGTGCTGAAGGTCGACGTCCGCGTCATCGCCGCCACCAATCGGGACCTGCCCGAGTCCGTCCGGGACGGCCGCTTCAGGGAAGACCTGTACTACCGGCTGAACGTGGTCGGGCTGGAGGTCCCTCCTCTGAGGGAAAGAAGGGAGGACATTCCCTTGCTGGCGGAGCATTTCTTGAAGCAGTTTGCGGAAAAGAACCGCAAGACCCTCAAGGGATTGACCCCTCAGGCGATGGACCGGCTGCTCCGCTACCCCTGGCCGGGAAATGTGCGCGAACTGATGAACGTCATCGAACGCGCGGTGGTCCTGGCACGCAGCGAGGTTCTGGATACCGAGGACCTCCTCCTGGAACGCGCGCCCGAGGGTGTGGAAGGCTCAGCCGGCCCACCGGAGACCAAGGAGATGGGGCCGGCGGACATTCCGCTCGAAGAAGTGGAACGGATGACCATCCTGAAGACCCTTGAATCGGCGGCTGGAAACAAGAGCGAAGCGGCCCGGCGCCTTGGAATCACCCGGCGGACGCTGCATCAAAAACTGAAGAAATACGGAGTGATGCCGTAAAGCCTGGCTCGCCATGGAACCATCCTCGATCCGGCGAGCGGCGGATCTTTTTCAAACGATCATCCAACTGAGAGGAACCGTTGCTGAAACGCCCGAAATTGGACTCTCTCCAGAAGAAAATCGCCGTTTTTCTGCTTTTGCCGCTGACGATCGCATTGCTCGGCCTGGGGTTTTTCGGTTTCTTTTTCGCGAAGGAAGTCATGCTGAACGAGTGGCGGGAGGCGGCCATCCTCAAGCTGCAGCGGTCCGCCCACCACATCGACATGCGCCTCCAGGCCCCCATCGAGTGGATGGAGATGTTTCATCGCACGGGAAGGCTCGAGGACAACGACGCTCAGCAGTGGATCCTCGATGAGCTGCGGCAGATGCCGGGTGTCCTGAATGTTGCGCTGACCTGGCTGGACCCCCGGCACATGTCCGTACCCGGCTTCACCGGCCACGGCGGCATGATGGACCGGCAGCCCGGAAGCGGCATGAGCATGAGCATGAGGATGATGCGTTTCGAGCAGGCGAGGATAGCGGACGTCAGCCCTCCCGCCTACAATACGCTGACCGGTGAGCAATCCGTCACCCTCACCTCGCAGCTGAACGACGAGAGGGGAGAAACGCTGGGGATCCTGACGGTCACCATCAGCTTCGATTACATCATGCAGGACATCCTCAATCTGAGCTGGTGGCAAAGCGACACCGCCTATCTCGTCGACCGGCACGGGCGCATCATCTCACAGACCGCCCGGGCGCCCCTGACGCGCAAGCGGCTGGGAGAAACGGGCGACCCGCTCGAACTGGAGCTGCTTCTCCAGATCCAGAACAACTCTCACGGCACCATCCTCGGCCCGGGGCACCCGCCGGAGATGGTCTGGGGATATTACCACATCGAGGAGGCTCCCTGGACCATCGTCCTGTTCGCATCGGGGAAAAGGGTGCTTGCCCCGATCCTCACCTTCAGGCTCTACTATGGCATAGCAGCCTCCCTTTCGATCCTCGTCCTCATTGGGTTCATCCGCTTCATGGTCGGCCGTTCGGTCAAGAGCATCGCCGAACTCTCCCGGGCAGCCGAAAGGGTGGCCGTCGGCGATTACCGGACTTTAGAGGAAGCCGGATCCGACGAGATCAGCCAACTCGTTCGGAGCTTCAACACCATGGTGGAGGGCCTCAAGGAGCGGGACCTCATCGTGGACACCTTCGGGCGTTACATGGATCCCGACATCGCCAGACAGCTCATGCAGCGTCCGGAATCCCTCAGGATGGGAGGAGAAAAGCGGGAAGTGGCCATCCTCATGTCCGACCTGAGGCATTTCACGCCCATCTGTGAAACGCGCCGCCCCGAGGAGATCATCCGCATCCTCAACCGGTATCTTTCGGCCGTCATTCCGATTATCCAGGAACATCACGGCATCATCGTCGATTTTTTCGGGGACGGCATCCTCGCCTTCTTCGATCCGCTGGACGGGCCCGTCGCACCCTCCGCGCGGCATGCCGCCGCCTGTGCGGTCGAGATGCAGGAGGCTATGACCGCTTTGAACCGCGCCGCCCCCCGCCTCGGACTGCCGGAACTCCACATGGGCATCGGCCTGCACGCCGGAGAGGTCGTCGTCGGGAACATCGGGTCCGAGGCCCGCGCCAAATACGGGATCGTCGGGGCGCCGGTGAATCTCACCCAAAGGATCCAGTCCGAGGCCCTCCCCGGTCAGGTCGTATGCTCCGATGCGATCGGCCGGTACATTTTCGCGGATCACCGGCCCGTCAGCATGGTCGCCGTAAAACTGAAGGGGGTCACCAATCCAGTCAACGTGAGCGTCATCCACCAAGCAACATCTTGACACGGGTCGCGCAAAACGCTACGCTCCCCTGGCATCTATTTCCAACCAAGGCAGGCACTGGGAACGAGGCGGACCGAATGCGAAACCTCTTGAGCAAGTGGCTCAAAATCTACCCCGACGAGTTCGGTCTGTTCATCTGGTCAACCCTGCTCCTTTTTCTGATTAGAAGCGGCAACGTCCTCTTCGACAACTTCGCTGAAACCGCCTTCCTGAAGCGCTTCGGCGTCGAATATCTCCCTGTCGTCTACATGGTCAACTCCATAACCACCTTTGTCCTCATGGGCATCGTGACGGGGATTATGGTCAAGCTGCCGGGGAGCCGCCTGCTCGCCTACATGCAGCTCTTCTGCGGCCTCAGCGTCGCAGCGCTGAGGCTGGTCATTCCATTGGGCTTCGACTACATCTACCCGCTCTTCTTCATCCTCAAGGCGCAATACGAGGTCCTGCTGGGCCTGGTCTTCTGGAACCTCGCGAACGACCTCTTCAACACCCGCCAATCGAAGCGTCTCTTTCCGCTCATTACAGCGGGAGGAGTCCTCGGCGGTGTGATCGGCAGCTTCGCGACCCCGTCTCTGGCCAAGGCCATCACCATCGACAACATCCTCTGGATCTACCTGGCCGTGTCAATGCTCGGGGCCTTCATGGTGCAGCGGATGGGGGTGCGCTTCCCCTCCATCCTGTTCATCGACAGCCCCGACCAGGAAAAAGGGAAGAAAAAGAAAAACCGCAGTTCGCTGATCGAGGAGTTCAAAAAAGTCGGTCCGATGATCAAGGAATCGAAGCTGGTCAAGATCCTCGTGGTCCTGACGCTGATGCCCAATATCGTCATCCCGATCATCAACTACCAGTTCAACTTCGCAGCGGATCAGCAGTTCGCCACCGAAAGCGGCATGCTCCTGTTCTTCGGCTATTTTCGGGGGGCGATGAACGTGATCAGTCTCGTCATCCTGCTCTTCGTAGGCCGCATCTACGGCCGGTGGGGGCTGCCGGTGGCCCTCATGTTCCACCCCTTCAACTATATTCTTGCGTTCCTGGCCTTCCTCTTCCGCTTCGACATCCTCTCCGCCATGTACGCGCGGATTTCCACTACCGTACTCCGGAATACCATCAACAACCCCGGGCGCGCCGTCCTGGTCGGCCTCGTACACCCGGCCTACCGCGCCGTCATCCGGCCTTTCCTCAGGGGCACGATCGTCCGGATCGGCACCCTGGCAGGCTCCGGCATCATCATGCTCTGCGAGGGGCTGATCCATCCCCGCTTCCTGTCGGTCATAGCCTGTACTTTCGTAGGCATCTGGCTGCTTGCGACCTTCATCCTCAAGCGGGATTACCCCAAAATCCTTCTGGACCTCATTTCGCGCAACATGCTCGACCTGAAATCCATCGAAGGCAAAGAGCTGAACCAGATCTTCACCGACCGGAAGGTCCGCACAGAACTGACCGAGGCCTGCGCCTCCAGCCGGAACGACGATTGCCTCTGGTATGCCAGGCTCTTGAAATCCCTGGACGTGAGCGGCCTCGACGACGTCATCCTCTCGGCCTTGCCCCAACAGGATGAAAAAACCCGCATCGCCCTCCTCGCCATGCTGTCGCCCCAAGCCGGCGAGAAGGCCATTCCCGTCCTAGAGTCTCTTTCCGCCGAGGCGGGCCCCGAGCTCATGGCGGCGATTCTCCAGGCATCGAACCGGCTGCCGGCCGGTCTCTCGAGGGATTTCAACCTCAAGGTCATCGACGCGCGGCAGGATCCCCTCATCAAGGCCTGGGCCGTCGCGGGGCTCTATCCGCAGGCGCCCTCCGACTACGCATCGATCGTGGCGGATTGGTTCGCATCCGGCCATCTCGAAGGGAAGAAGGCCGCCGCCATCGCCGCCGGCGGCTCGGGAGACGGAGCCTATCTTCCCCGGCTCCAAAAGATGCTCGCCAAGGAAGACGACCCGGCCTTGCTGGTCCTGGTGCTCGAGGCCATCAGGAGGCTCGCCCCGGCCGACATCAACGCGCTGGTGGAGCCCTTCCTCGGCCATCAGGAGGAAAACGTGAGGATGGCCGCCCTCCGGGCCTACGTTATCGCAGACGATGCCGCCTCCCGGAGGGCCATCCGCCTGCTCGACGATCCATCCGATCTCATCCATGAATACGCCGCTGAAAAACTTCAGGAGGCCCCCTATCAAAGCGTCGAACTTTTCCTGGAATTCCTGACAGCACCCAGCCGCCGCGTGCGGGAGGGGCTCTTCCGGGTGCTCGAGACGCTGGACATCAAGGACCTCGACGTCATTCGCTTCGCCCGCAGCCAACTTCAGGAAGCTTATACCTGTCTGGTCGTGAAGGACGCGCTGTTGCAGCAGCCCGAATCCGAGCAAGGGCGGATGCTCGCCGACCACCTGGAGCAGAAGAAGGACCTCCTCGTCGAAAATATCATCCGGCTCCTCGCCGCTCAGGACACCTCGGGGCAGATGCGTTTGATCTGGCGGGGAATCTCCTCAACGAACAAGACCCAGCGATCCAACAGCATCGAGGCCCTCGACAGCCGCATCGACGCCTCGCTGTCGAAAATCCTGATGCCCCTGCTGGAAGGCCTTTCCGTCTCCGAGGCCCTCGAGACCGGACGGAAAAACTACTCCCTGCCGCGCTTCAATCCGTCGAACCCGTCGGATCTATACCGCTATCTGCTGACTTCGGGCGACTGGGTCAACGTGCTTTTCACCCTGAGCCTCGTTGCCGCTCAAGAGACCCCCATCGTGGAGAAAGAACATATCCAGGAACTGACCGAAGCGGACAACCCGTTCGTGCAGCGGATGGCGCACCATGCGCTGCGCCGCCTGGAAGGCACCGGATCTGAAAGGAAGGATGACATGGAAGAGGAAATCACCATCCCTGACAAGGTGCTGCGTCTCAAGGGCATCCAGATCTTCGAAGGCCTCTCCGTCAACGAACTGGCTGCCATCGCCTCCGTCACCGAAGAGATCGTCGTCGAACCTGGCGAGATCGTCATCCGGGAAGGCGAATCGGGCGACACCCTGTACCTCATCATCCAAGGACGCGTCGCAGTCCTCAAGGGATATGCCGAAAAAGCCGAAGGCAAAGAAGGGGTCGAACTCGCGCAGATCAGCGATGGGGACTACTTTGGGGAAATGGCCCTTTTCGAGGACGCCCCGCGCTCAGCCACCATTCGTACCCTGGACAAGAGCCGGCTGCTGGTCCTCCACAAGCGTGAATTCACCGAGATCGTCCGGGAATACCCCCAGATCGCGCTGCACATCTGCAGGGCCCTAAGCCAGCGGATCAGGGAGCTGCACAGCAAGGTCAGGACAGGATAACCCCGGATCGGCACGAGATCTGTTCTGGAAAGGATCGGCACCCCTGACATCCTCAAAGAACCATAGCAGGCGCCGGGAAAAATACGGCCATCACCGTCCCTGACAGGGTGCCGCAGGCATCGTCGCGTCATCAGGGCTTGTTTTCCCAGACCGTCGTCGAATAGTCATAGCCAAGGGTGCACGTGCGGCAGATATCCAGGCGGCCCTCGAAAAAGCGCTCCAGCATGCTGCGCCTGGCATCGGAACTCCAGATCTCCCCCCAACGTCTTTCCCTGAGATTCCCGAAGGCGTATTCTCCGTCATAATCGATGCAGCAGGGCACCACCGCTCCGTCCGAGAGCACGAATCCCTGAAACAGCAGGCGGCAGACAGCCGTCTCCCGGTAGGGCCTGTACCCCTCCTGCCGCCGCGAGTACTTCCCCTGCCCGCCGGCCGCGAACCGGCCGAATGCTCCCGACGCCTCATTCCGGCTCCCGAAGCTCTCGAAACTGGGCTTCTTGAACTTGATCCGATCGACCCCGAGCCCCTGAATGAAGCGCTTCAGGGCCGCCTCCTTCGCTTCGTTGTAAGGGAACATGACCGTCTGCACCTGAATGAGGGGGGTGGACCGCTTCTGCCGGTTCCTTTCCCGGCGCAGGGCCTCGATGCCTCTCAGGATCTTTTCGAGATCCGCCCCGCGGCGGTAAATCCCCAGATCGTTCTGCGTCATCCCGTCAAGGGAGATCGAAATCTTGTCGAGGCCGCTTCGGACGACCGCCTCGGCCTTCTCCTCCAGGAGCATCCCGTTGGTGGCGAAAAAGGTGTAAATCCCCCTGGTTTTCAAGCTTGCCACGATATCGAAGACGGACCCGGACAAGAGCGGTTCCCCCATCAGATGAAGGCAGGCATAATGCATGGCAGGGTTGTCCGCGGCGATCCCTTCCACCCATTCGAGCGGCATCTCGGTATATCCCCGCCGCAGGTGGTGGGTCGAGCAGAGCGGGCAATTGAGGTTGCACCGGCTGGTGCTCTCGATCTGGAAGATGGTGGGCCGAAAGGCCTCAACCAGTCTCACTTTTTCGGGCAGCGGCAGTTCTTTGAAGACGGCTTCCGCCCGGCTGTAAGCCTCGTCCTGCCGGGGCCCGGCCATCGCAGCCGCAAGCCGCCCCTCGTCAGGCTGCAGCGCCTGCAGCAAAGACCCCGATCTCATGTCCTGTCCTCTCGTTGATATAGGTGGCGGCAAGCCGCATGCCGTTTCGCGCCGTCAAACGGAGCGCAGGCTCGTTGTCCATCCGGATCGTGACATAGATCTTCCACCCGGGGGAACGGGCCACCAAACCCTTGAGCAGCCGGTCCCCGAGCCCCATGCCGCGGTAATCGGGCCGCACCGCCGTATATCCCCTTTCGAGATAACCGTCGAGATTCAGCCCTGTCTTTTCTTCGATCCGGCGCCGATACCTCTCCAAAGGCCGCTTGTGCGTCATGGTGGCCACCACCCGCTCCCCTTCGACGGCGTAGCCGATCAGCCAGGCCTTTTTCAGATTCTCCCGGATCCAGCTGAGCCCCACCTCGCCCCCCAGTTCGACCAGGCGGCAAATACCATCCAGGATCTTTTCGGGGACATCCGCCGGACGTTCGAAAAAAAGCTGAATCCGCGACCCCTTGTCATATCGAACCAGATCACCCGGCGACACTTTCCAGTTCAGGACCGCATCGAGCCCATACCGGGAGACATAGAGCATCAGGTATTCCCGAATGCGCAGATAGTACCAGAAAGGGTGCCCGTACAGATCCTTCAGGCGGTAAGTCTGCGCCTCTTCGAGAAAGGCCGTGAGGGCCGCCCCGTCCATGCCTTCCCGGCAGACGAAGGGGTGATCGGAGCCGAAGGGGCTCGGGCTTTCGCTGATTTCGGATATGGCATAGTCCTCCGGCCGCTGCATGATGCGGGAGTACTTGAGCAGCACGAAACGAAAAAAGATCGAAGAATGGATCCTGTCGATGTTTTCCTCTAGGAAACGCAGCGTCTCACCGGCCTCCTCCCGGGTCTCGCCAGGGAAGCCGAAGATGACCGTGGCGTGGTTCCATATCCCCGCCCTGGAGGCGTCGCCAAGCACCCTCAGGGTTTCGGGCAGCCGGGTTCCCTTGTTCATGAGCTTCAGGATGCGCGGATGCCCCGTCTCGAGCCCCCACCGCACCAGCCGGACCCCGGCCTGGGCCAGGAGATCCAGCCGATCAGCCGTAAAAGCGCCGACCGGCTTGCACCAGAGGGAGATGTCGAGGCGAAGCCCTCGATCGAGGATCCCGCGGGCGACCTCCGCCAGGTAGGGGGCCGTCAGGCAGTCGTCATTGACAGTAAAGCAGGGGGTTTCATGCCGGGAGTGCAGTTCGGCCAGGTGGGCGACCGCCCGCTCCGGCGGGACGGTCATAAAACGACGGTTGTCGTAGCGCGAGCAGAAGGCGCACTTCCCCCAATAACACCCTTCCGAGAAACGGATCGGCAGGATGGGGACGGGCGACAGATAGCTTCGGAGGTCGAGATCCGTAAAATCGGGCGTGGGCAGTTCCGGCAAAGGCTCATGCCCGCAAATCGGGGTCTCGATCCATTTCCCCCGGCGCGAAAAGCCTACATTGGGGGCATCATCCCAAGGCCGGCCCGATAACAGCCGATCCAGGAGAAAGGCCAGAGGCCGTTCTCCATCCTGGAGCACCACGCTGTGCGCAAATTCAGGGAGATAGTCCGGCTCTTTCTCGAAGGCATCCCGAAGGCGCAGGATATGGCGGCCTCCGAGTGTAACGTGGACGTCCGGGAAGCGCCGTTTGAGAAGTCTCGCCAGGGTCAGACCCCCGGGGGCCTGATGGGTCGTGGAGATGGATATTCCCACCAGGCGAGGAGCTGCCCGCGCCACCAGGTCAGGGATGGTCCGCTCGTAGAAATCCAGGAAGGGGTTGGCCTGCCGGTCGTCGCAGAAGCGGATCATCCCCGCGTAATCCTCGATCCCGGGATGCTGGAAGGTGTTGAAGGTAAAGGAGGTCGGAAACCATGAGAGCGATGCCATCCGCAGGAGTCGGTAGAGATTGGTCTGAGCCCGGATGCAGCGTTCGGGGTCGAAAAACCCCGCCTCCTGCCGGAGATCCTCTATAAACCGGCGCACCTGAGCGGTGCGGTCCGTCCATACATCACGACGGTCCCGGATATCCCGGACCAGGGCCTGCTGCGTGCTGGACATGCCGTCCGCCGGTCTTTCCAAGATCTGCGCCAGCATCGCTTCCAGCCGCTCCGGCGTCAGCAGGTACTCCAGGAAAAAATGGAGGCTGACATCAGCCTGCCGCACGGCAAAACCGGCCCGACGCAAATAGGCCGTCAGGGCGGGGAGGGCCAGGAAAGGTGTCACAGGCGTCCAGACAGGAGGAAACATTAGGAGGATGTCGCAAACGCTTTTGATTTGCCTCAGATCACGCATTCTTTTAGAATAGCGAGCCATCACATTTAATCAAGGCTTTTTTGGGCGCATCCGAAGACGGCGATCCCTGTCCACGGCTCTTTGGGCCGCCTCAATCGACGATGGCCAAAAGGGGCGTATGAACATAGGTATCCTGAGTGCCAGAGATCGCAACTACCATCCGAACCAGAGGCTCCTCGAGGCCTCCCGTAAACGCGGACACGAAGCTCGTCTGATCCATCCGAAGCATTGCCGCTCCCTCCTTGCGCACGGAGACATGACGATCGAAGGCCCCGGCATCAGGCCGGAGGTGCTTCTGCCCCGCATCGGGGCCACCATCAATGATTACGCCCTCGCCCTGATCAGGCATTTCGAACTCTCGGGGACGCAACTCATCAACGGCTTTCCGGCCATCGCCCTCACTCGCGACAAATTCCTCGGGCTGCAGACCCTCGCGGCCGGCGGCATACCCGTGCCCCGGTCGATACTGGTCAGCAATCCCGGGAACCTCGAACGGGCGGTCGAAGACCTCGGCGGCTGTCCGGTCGTGGTCAAAGCCCTCAGAAGCCGCCAGGGTGAAGGGGTCTTTCTGCTCGAACATCCCTCGGACGGCGCAGAACTCGTAGAAAGGTTCGATGCGCGAAACCTCGGATTGCTGGTCCAGGAATACATTCCGCCGGCCGGCAGACTGGACGTGCGTCTCTTTGTCCTGGGAGACTGGATCCCCGCGGCCGCAGCCCTCACCCCCCAGGAGGGGAATTTCCGCGCCAACATCCATCAGAACGGCCGTGCACGCATCTTTGCCCCGGAGCCCGCCCTGGTTGATCTCGCTATCAAGGCGAAAAGGGCGCTCGGGCTGGACATCGCCGGCGTGGACATCATCATCGACCGGAACGGCGGCCCCCGGGTGATCGAGGTGAACTACTCGCCGGGGTTCAAAGGGCTCGAGGCGGTTTCAGGGCTGGACATTGCAGCCGAGATCATCCATTATGTCGAACGGGTGCACGCACGGAAGAACGGAGACCGCTGATGAAAATCGCCTTTCTGATGGATCGCCTGGACTCCATCGACCCCGTCAACGAGACCACCAGCCACCTCATGTACGAATGCAACGAGCGCGGCCATACGGTCTATTTCCTCGAGCCCCACGATGTCTACGTCCGGCAGAACGCGGTCCTGGCCCGTATGCGCAATGTCACGGTCGAACCGGGTCTCTCGATCCGCCGCTACTGGAGGGCGCTCATCCGTTGCATGAAAAAGGACGAACTCATCTTCGAAAGCGTGACGGAACTCGACGCCCTCTTTCTCCGCAAGAACCCGCCTCTGGTCTACCAGACCATGGAGTTCCTGGCGCCGGTCAACAACCGGGTCTTCATGATCAACAGCACCCGCGGCCAGATCCTTGCCAACAGCAAGCTTTACACGCTGAATTTCCCGGATATCATCCCACAGACGCACATCTCCCGCGACCCCGTCCGTCTCAAAAAGATCATCGACGACTTCGGCGGCGCCATGGTCGTCAAACCCCTGCAGCGGTTCGGCGGGGAGGGCGTCATCAAGGTCAGCGTCCGCGACCGCGAAAACCTGATCTCCCTCATCAACTACTATGTCCGGACCTACCAGGCATACCCCAACCGGGAACCGATCATGGTCCAGGAATATCTGGATATCGTCAAGAGTGAAGGGGATGTGCGCATCCTGCTCTTGAACGGTGAAATTCTCGGGGCGATGCGCCGAAAACCCCGCCCGGGGGATTTCAGAACGAACATTCATGCGGGGGCAAGCGCCCATAAACACGATATCACCCCGCGCGAAAGAGAAATCTGTGCTACAATCAGCGAAAGGCTCAGGAGGGACGGGCTCTACTTCGTGGGGATCGACATCATCGGCGACAAGCTCATCGAGGTCAACTGTGTCAGCCCGGGTGGAATCCCGCGCATCAACCGCCTCAACAACGTCCGCCTGGAGAGGAATGTGATCGATTTTATCGAAACCGAAGTCAGCAAGATGAAACAGGACCACTCGTAGGAAACGGACAACCCATGCGGTGCAGCAGGGAAATCCGTTCACCCGGCAAACCACTTTCGGAAGAGAAAGGACCACCAAAATGAAAAACGTCCATTGCTCCAAGAACCTGACAGGTCTGGTGCTCATTCTTCTGCTGGTCGGCTTTTGCACACTCCCATCCATCTTCACCTCGCCGGCTTCCGCACGCGACAGCCTGAAGGTCGGACTCCTCGAGGAACCCAAGACGCTCAACATCTGGATGGCGAGCGACACGTGGTCCAGCAAGGTGCTTTCTCAAATATATCAACCTCTCTACATCCGCGAGCCGGAGAAGCTGGATCTGATCCCCTGGCTTGCCGAAAGCGATCCCCTCTACAACGCGGCAGATCTCTCCTACACCGTGACCCTCAGGCCGGCCAAATGGTCCGACGGCACCGAAGTCACCGCTGAGGACGTGATTTTTACGGGTGAGTTCATCCAGGAATTCAAGATCCCCCGCTATGCCTCCTATTTCAAGTTCGTCAAGAAGATAGAGGCACTGGATCAGAAGACCGTCCGGTATCACCTCGAGAAGCCCCAGGCCATTTTTCTCAGCCGGACCCTGACCACGCCGATCGTCCAGAAAAGGCAATGGATGCCCATCGTGAATGACATCCGGGGGAAAGACAAACCGCTGGCCGAGATCATCAATGTCAAGATCGATCAGCCGATCGGATGCGGACCTTTCGTCCTGAAGGAGTGGCAGCAGGGGGCCTATATCTTCATGGCAGCCAATCCCGACTTCTTCGGCCGGAGCCTCACCATTGCCGGCCACAAACTCGGTCCTTACATCGACGGAATCATCTTCAAGGTTTTCGGCACCTCGGATGCCGCGATCCTCGCGCTCAAGAAGGGCACGATAGACATGTTCTGGTGGGGGATCCAGGCGGGTTACATCGAGGACCTCAAGAAGCAGAAGACGGTGGAGATCCACACGAACGACAAAAGTGCGCTCTATTACCTGGGGTTCAATGTCAGGAAGGCCCCTTTCAGCGATCCCGCCCTCCGCCGGGCCATCGCTACACTGATCGACAAAGACTTCATCATCACACGGATCCTGCAAGGATACGCCATAGAATTGGACTCCGTCGTTCCTCCCGGCAACCGTTTCTGGCACTGCCCGAATGTCCCGTCCTACGGCAAGGGGCTGCCAAGAAACGAGCGGATCAAGGCGGCTTACGACATCCTCAAAAACGCAGGATACTCCTGGGATACCCCGCCGGTCGATCCGAAGGGGAAGATCAGCGCCGCCAAAGGCCTGCGTCTGCCCGACGGCAAAACCATGGAGGGCTTCACGATCCTGACGCCTCCGGCCGACTACGATCCGAACCGGGCGATGACCGGCATGATCGTCCAGGAGTGGCTGCGACAGATGGGGATGCCCGCTACTTCGAGGCCCATGGCTTTCGGGGCGCTCATCGACCAGGTCAAGAGCCGGCACGATTTCGATGCCTTCGTCCTCGGCTACGGGAAGCTTTCCCTCGACCCGGACTATATCCGGAACTTTTTCTCCTCCAGCAACGATAAGTCGAAAGGGAGCAACATGAGCGGGTACCGCAACCCCGAATTCGATCGGATCGCCGAGGAATCCGCCGCCACCATGGACGCGAAGAAGCGTCAGGACCTCATTTGGACGATGCAAGGCATCATCCTGGAGGATGTCCCCTATATCCCGATTTACAACCCGAAGGTTGTCGAGGCGGTGCGCAACGACCACTTCAAGGGATGGGTCGATATGATCGAAGGCATCGGGAACCACTGGTCATTCTGCCTCGTCGAACCCCGGTGAGTGCGCTTCGACCCTTTGAGGGGAGCCGATCCGTTTCAAAGTGGATGCGGCGGGTTCCTCAGCCGCAGTCGATTAAAAACCCGTGCCCTGCTGCGCAGCGCTCAGGCGAACAGCAAAACATCTTGGAAAATTGATGTTTTAGGGCAAAAACCCAAGCAAGTCCGGATCGAACATGGAATTGCGACGCTACGTCTTCAAGAGGCTGTTTCAGATCATCATCATCTTTTTCGTCATCCTGACGGTCCTCTTCCTGCTGTTCCGGCTGGCCCCCGGCGATCCGGTCTCTCGTATGATCGATCCAGACATGACCGCCGAGGATGCCCGGCATCTGATGGAGCAGCTCGGGCTGGACCAGCCCCTCGGAGTTCAATACCTCTATTACATCAAGAATTTCTTTACGGGAAATTTCGGGTTTTCTTTCCACTACGGACAGCCCGTCATCCGCATCATCGCCGACAGGCTGCCCAACACCGTCCTGCTGTTCACGACTTCGATCGTCCTGGCGGCCTTCGCCGGTGTTTTTCTGGGCAAGATCGCTTCCTGGCACAAAGGACGCAGTCTCGATACCACCATGACGCTCGGCGCCCTGGTGACCCATACCCTGTTTCTGCCCTGGCTCGCCCTGATCCTCATCTGGGTGTTCGCCTACAAACTGGGCTGGTTCCCCATCAACGGAATGATCTCTGAGGAGATCTGGCTCGATCCGAATGCGGGCCTGTGGCTCAAGACCCTCGATGTGGCTCACCACATGGTCCTTCCTTTAGGGACGCTGTTTTTGATTCACTTCGGCAGCTATCTTCTCATCATGCGCAGCAGCATGCTCGAAACGCTCAAGGAAGACTACATCCTGACTGCGCGTGCCAAAGGGCTTACGGAAAAGACGATCCGCAACCGCCATGCCGCCCCCAACGCCGCCCTGCCGGTGGTCACCAGTGTAGGCCTCAGTCTGGCGTTTTCAATCAACGGAGGGGCTTTGACGGAGACCGTCTTTACCTGGCCCGGCATCGGCCGGGAACTGGTCTTCTCCGTCAGCCACAACGATTACCCTCTGGCTCAGGCGTCCTTCCTGCTCATCGCCATGGTCGTCCTCCTGTCCAATCTCGTGGTCGATGTGCTATACGCCTATCTGGACCCCCGGATCCGGTACTGAACCGGGACCCGTTCCGCAAGGATGGAATACGAATGAAACCTCATCCAGATCGATCAACAGAAACAGGGGGCATGCGCTCGGGCTGGAGCGACCGTCTCCGTGAGAACTGGGTGATTTTCAGGCAGAACCTTCTGGGGAAGATCGGAATGATCCTGTTGGTCTGCTTCGGGCTGATGGCGATCACGAGCTTCATCCCGCCGCTGATCGACCCTATGTACGACCCCATGACCGGCGTCGACCCCGAAATCATCAGCTCCACCGCGCCGAGTGCACGGCATTGGCTGGGGACCGATTTCATGGGGAGGGACATCTTGAGCCAGCTTTTGGCCGGTGCGAGGGTGGCCTTCATGGTCGGGGTGTCCGCCGCCTTCATGAGCATCTTTCTCGGCACTGCAATCGGAATGGTCGCAGGGTATGCAGGCCGGTTCATCGACACCCTTCTGATGCGGGCAGCCGACATCATCATGGTCATGCCGACCCTCCTGGTGGTATTGATCCTCTCCTCTCTTTTCGGGCAGCTGAATATCTGGACCATCGTTCTGATCATCGCCCTGTTTCGCTGGCCGGGTGTGTCGCGTGTCATCAGGGCACAGACCCTTTCCTTGAAGAATCGACCCTTCATCGAGGCCGCCCGTGTGGCAGGCGCATCGCACCTGAGGATCGTCTTCCGCCACATCATGCCCAATGTCCTGCCGCTCGCCTTCCTCTACATGACCTTCCGGGTGACCTCGGCCATCATCATCGAAGCCGCGCTCGCCTTCCTCGGCTTTGGAGACCCAGGGACCGTCAGCTGGGGGATGATGCTCCAGTGGGTATGGAAGACCGGGCATATGTTCAAGGCCCCCTATTGGCTCCTGCCGCCGGGTCTGTGCATCTCCCTGATCACCTTGTCATTCTACATGCTGGGTCGGGCCATGGACGAGGTCCTCGACCCGAGGCTCAGAAAGGAGGGACAGGCTGAGTAAGATGCCACTCCTCGAGGTCGAAAATCTCAGCATCGGCTATCACACCCGCAAAGGCTTCCGGAGGGCGGTCGAGAAGGTTTCCTTTTCCCTGGACGCGGGCCGGTCGCTCGGATTCGTGGGGGAATCGGGGTGCGGCAAGACGACCCTCGGAATGGGACTTCTGCGGCTCCTCCCGCCCAATGCCCTGATCACCGAGGGCCGTGTAACCTTCGATGGCACGGATCTGCTGGATCTGCTCGAAGACGAAATGCGCAAAATCCGCTGGAAGAAGATCTCCATGATCTTTCAGGCCGCGATGAACGCCCTCAACCCGGTTCACCGGGTAGCCGACCAGATCGCCGAGGCCATGATGGCCCACAGCCCGGGCATGCAGAAGCCCGAAGCCGCCCAGAAAGTGGAGGCCCTGTTTCAACTGGTCGGCATTCCGAAAAACCGCATGCGCGACTACCCCCACCAGTACAGCGGGGGCATGAAACAACGGGCGATCATCGCCATGGCCCTGTCCTGCAGGCCGAAGCTGATCATTGCCGACGAGCCTACCACCGCCTTGGATGTGATCGTTCAGGACCAGATCCTCGAGGAGACCCGCAACCTGCAGAGAGAATTCGGCGTTGCGATCATCTTCATCTCCCACGACATCGCCATTGTGGCGGATGTGTGCCACGACATCGGGATCATGTATGCCGGACAACTCGTGGAATACGGGCCGAGGACCGAGGTCTTCGACCATCCGGTGCACCCGTACACCCAGGCGCTGCTGGCTTCCTACCCCGCTCTGACAGGACCCAGGGCCCGCCTCCAACCGATTCCCGGGGAAATGCCCAACCTCATAAACCCGCCCGAAGGCTGCCGTTTCTGCGACCGCTGCCCCGGTGCTACGGCGGCCTGCCGCCGCGAAGCGCCCGCGTGGACAGCCGTAGGGCCGGGACACCACGCGCTTTGCGCCCAATGCCGGTGAATCCATGAGCGCACCCGACAAGAGGCCTATCTTGAAGCTGGAAAAAGTCCGCAAGGTTTACGAGACCAAGGGGAACCTTTTCGGACGGGGGCGCGGGCAGGTCGTGGCCCTGGATCACCTGGATCTCGACATCCATCATGGAGAGATCTTCGGCCTGGTCGGTGAAAGCGGCAGCGGCAAGACCACCGCCGGACGTCTGATCCTGCGGCTCGAAGAACCCGATGGCGGGCGGATCCTTTTAGACGGCCAGGACACTTGCACCCTCAAGGGAAAGGCGCTCAAGGCCTTTCGGAAGCGGGTGCAGATGATCTTCCAGGACCCTTATCAGTCTCTGAATCCTCAGATCTCGATTCTGGACGCCGTTTCCGAACCCCTGCTGATCCACACCGCCTCGAAACGCACGGACCGTCTGGAGGCGGCCAGGGATATCCTCGGCCGGGTGGGTCTCTCTCCCCCGGAGGATTTTCTTTTCCGCTTTCCCCATCAGTTGAGCGGCGGGCAGCGCCAGCGCGTGGCCATCGCCCGCGCCATGATCCTCGGACCTGACGTGGTCGTGGCCGATGAGCCCACTTCCATGCTCGACGCCTCCATATCGGCGCAGATCTTCAACATCCTGCTGGAACTGCGCGAGGCCATGAACGTCACCCTCCTCTTCATCACCCACAGCCTCGCCGCTGCCCGATATCTCTGCAACCGGATCGCAGTCCTCTACAGGGGGCACCTGGTGGAATTGGGTCCCGCCGATGAGATCATCTATCGCCCTGCCCATCCCTACACTCAGGCGCTGATCGACGCCATCCCCAAATTCGGGGATTGTTCGGATCTAAAACGGTACGGCACGCTCCTCCGGGTGGACAGCGAAGGGGCCGGGAGCGTCTCAGGCTGCCCCTTTCTTCCCCGCTGCGCCGTCGCTCAGAGGCTCTACTGCAGCCAGAAGAACCCGGAAATTCGGCTTTTCGCACCGGATCACTGGGTGGCCTGCTATTTCCCGGACCTTCGCAAGGGGGAATCGGCCGCTGGTGAATCATGCTACCTTTCTCCTTGAAAGAGCTGTTCCCAAACGGCCCATTCCCCTCGACCGGTACGCTGATCGGAGTGGGCATGACGGCCTTTTCGCGCATCGTCCCCGCCTACTTCCTCGAAAACTACCGCATCGTAGCCCTGCGGAGGACCAGCGATTCGCACATCCTCAAAAGGCGCACCCCCGTTTTCTGCCTCGAGGAAGAATCCCCGGAGCCGCTTCCTGAAAACGGCATGAACTCCGCCCGGCTCCTCTCTCATCCGTTGGTCGTCCGGCACCTGCGGGGCCTGCCTCGCCCCATATCGCTGTTCCTGTACCAAAGCTATCCGGAGGTCGAAGATCTCGCGCGCCGCGAGGGCTGGCAGGTCCTTGCCAACCCATCCGGCCTGCGGCGGCGATTGGCCCACCGGGCGTTTTTCATGGATCTGGCCGGCCGGCTCGAACTGGAGACCCCTCCCGGAAGGATCGTATTAGAGGCGGAACTGCATGGCAGGGATTATCGGCATTGGCGGCAAGAATTGGGGGCATCCTTCGTGGTGCAACTGGCCGACATCGTGCAGGGAGGGGGACGGGGGACCTTTTTCATCCGGTCGGCCGATGACTACCGGGAACTCCGTGAGAGGCTCCGGACGCACACCTGGCGCGGAAGCCGGATCAGCCAGGCGCTCGTGCGGCGCTATGTGCAAGGAACACCCGCCAGCATCGCCGCCTGTATCATGGATGAAGTGATTTTACAGTCGAGGCTCCAGGAACAGTTGATCGATCTCCCGTTCGCAGCTGGAACCGAAAAGGGGGTCTTCTGCGGCCATACCTGGGGGCACGAACCCTGGCCGAGGTCCGTTGAGGCCGAGGCACACCGGCAGGGCCGCCTGGTGGCTGGAGCCCTCCAAAAGATGGGATACCGAGGCATCCTGGGTATAGACTTCATGGTCTCGTTCTCCGGAAAGGTGTTCCCCCTGGAGATCAACCCCAGGCTCACCGGGGCCTTCCCGCCGCTTTCCCTCTTTCACATGGCGGCCGGGCGGGTGCCCATGGAGGCCGTTCACCTCGCAGCCTTGGGCCGCGCACCTTGCCGATTGACGCAGGCAGAAGCGGACCGGCTTATCGAGTGCCACTTCGAGGGGTCCCACGTGCTCCTTTTCGATCGAGGCGGGCCGGAAATCAACGGAATGCCGCCCCCAATCTCGGGGCTCTATCGCATCGACCGCGGCGGGTCGGAGGCCGCACTGGTCGAGCAAAGCAGCGAGGTCGCCCATTTGAAGGACCCCTCCCAGTTCCTGCTCGTCGAAGGCCGTGAAGTGAGCAGTTCTTTCCATTCCGGCAGCGCGGATCCGCTCGCGCGAACCGGACGCCTTCTTTTTTCGTTTCCCGCCATGGCGCGCGAGGGTGAGCTGCGGCCGGAAGCGATCCTGGCGATCAATTGGTTTTACGGAAGGCAAAGCGGAGGCGGACCGGGATCATGAAGCTCCCTTTCGTCCTTTCCATACCCCACGGCGCCCTCAGGGTCCCCGATGCGATTTTGAGGACGATGAAGCTCCAGCCGCGGGACATCGAGGCGTCGGTAGACACCGGCACCCTCGAGATATTCAGCGGTCTGCCGGCGCTGGCGGTCGTGTCCGCGGAGTGGAACCGGCTGGTGGCGGATGTCAACAGAAACCCCTCCGATGCCGGCGATCGGGGCGTCATCACCCGCATCGACTATGACGGGCGCGAGGTCTACCAGCCGGATGCCGCCGTCGGCCCGATCGAGCGCGCCGATCGCATCGAGCGCTACCACCGCCCCTTTCACCGCCGCCTTGCGGCAGCGCTGAAGATCCCTGGTGGCGCAGGCCTCTACGACTGCCACTCCCTGAACAACATCGGGCCGCAGGAGGCCCCTGACCGCGGAAAGGCCCGCAAGGACATCGTCCTTGGAAACAACGGCGACAGCAGCGGAAGCCCCCGCAGCGGGCGCGGGTCCCCCACCTGTCCGCCCCGGGTCTTCCGGCGCATGGCCGACTGCTTCCGCGATGCCGGCTTTTCCGTAGCCCTGAATCACCCTTATGCCGGGGGATACATCACCACCCATTATGGAAAAAGGCTTGTCAAGGAAGGGCGCTTCGCTGTTCAAATCGAGATAAACCAAAGCCTCCTGCTGGATCCGGGGACCCGCCGGATCGACACCGCCCGAGCGACTGACGTCCAAGGCCGCATCGAGGAGGCCTTTCAAAGAATTGCAGCCTCCTGCGGCCTTTCCGCATAGACGCACAATTGTTCCGGCCTATGCCGGCCACCGGAAATGAATCCGGCCCGGGGACGACCCGTCACTCGCTGCATGAAGGACATAGGACGGTTTCGGCTTGACATCCGCAGGGAGATTTGCCTATTTAGATCCGTCCGGAAAAGGCCTTTTTTGCCGATCTCGGCGTCAATCTGCACGTTTGCTTGTGCGGCGATCACCAGGTCGCCTCCGCACAAACGCCCGATTCCCTTGACATCGGCAAAAATTCCTCCTTTCCGGATTGGAAAGTGGCTTGTACCGGGAAATCATTCCGGATGGACAGGAAATCGTTTCCGGTCTAGAAACGATTTCGTTTTCAAAGCTTAGTTTCCAGATTGGGCACGATTTGGATTTCGGTCCGTCACCATCCCTTTCGGACCCCCTCCGGCCTGGACCGGCAGGGTCGTCCACACTGCAGCACTTCAGAGGCGGCAGTGATAATCCATCCCCCGAAAAGGGATCGAACTCCGCTTCAGACGTTCAGGAAATCCTGTTTCCCGCGGTAACACATCTGCACTCAAGAAAGAGGTCCCGCATGCCTCGCAGATCACTCCCCACCCTGCTCTCAGCCGCCATCCTGTTCGTTTTTTTATCCCTCCCGGCCGCCGCCGCTGAATGGGGGACCATCCGGATCCCGTCCGGCTCGCCGGTCAAGATCGGCATGGGAACCATGCTGACGGGCGACTATGCCGGAATGGGGATCGACATCATGCACGGAGCTGAAATGGCGGTGAAGGAAAAAGGCCTCATCCTCGGCCACCCGGTGATCCTGCAGGTCGAAGACGACGGGTGTGCCGGGCCGCCCTCCGTGGTTATCGCCGAAAAGTTTTGCAACGACCCGCTCATCGCGGGCGTCGTGGGCTACATGTGCAGCGGCGGGAGCAAACCCGCCTCCGATATCCACAACAAATACAAGATGGTGATGATCTCCCCCTCTTCGACAGCCCTTGAATTGACCTCCCGCAAGATTCCCATTTTTTTCAGAACCTGCTGGAACGACCGCATCCAGGCTCAACGGGCGGCCGATTTCGCCGCATCCAGAGGATGGCTGCGCGCGGCGGTGCTCCACGACAAGAGCGACTACGGTCAAAGCCTCGCGGAGGATTTCGCGCAGCATCTCGAGACCCGCGGCGGCGAGGTCCTGGCAATGGAGGGCGTCACCCGCGGGGACAAGGACTTTTCGCCGGTCTTGACCAAGATCAAGCCCCTGCGCCCGCAGCTGGTGTATTTCGGCGGGATGTCGGCCGAAGGGGTGCTCGTGGTCAGGCAGATGCAGCGGGTCGGCATCAGAGCGAAATTTTTGAGCGACGACGGATGCTTCACCGAAAAAGACTTCATTCAGGCCGGTGGCCGGGCCGCCACGGGCAGCTTCGTAACGTATGCCCAGGAACCGGATCCCGCCTGGGTGGCACACTTCGAATCCATGTACGGCCCCCGTCAGACCTTCTCCCCCCAGGCCTATGACGCCGCGACGATCCTCTTGATGGCCGTCGAATCCGCGGCCGAAAGACAGCCGGACGACAGCCTGCTGATCGACAAGAGGCGGCTGCGCGATGCGCTGGCGGCGACCGACCACGAAGGCGTCACCGGACGGATCGTTTTCGACACCAACGGGGATCGGACGGGGTCGGTCGTCGCCGTTTACGAGGTCGTCGAAGAAGGCGGGAAGCGTTTTTTCAGGAAGGTTCCTTTCTAAATCCGGCAAGAGCGAATGGAAGCTTTTTTCAGTGCTGCAATCCTCTGCGATCAACTGATCAACGGATTGACCATCGGGGGGATCTACGCCCTGATCGCCCTCGGCTACACCCTCGTCTACGGCATCCTCTTCATGATCAATTTCGCCCACGGTGAGATCTTCATGTTCGGCTCGTTTGCCGGCTACGCAGCCCTCACGTTTCTTCTCCAATACGGCTTCACCGAGCAACGCCCCCTTGCCTCCATCCTCGCGGCCTTTCTGGCGGCCATGGTTGTCTCCGCGCTGCTGGGGACCATCCTCGAACGGATCGCCTACCGGCCTCTGCGCCGGGCCTCGCGGCTCGCCCCCCTCATCAGCGCCATCGGGGCATCCATCTTCCTCCAGAACGTCATGCTGATCATCATCAAGGGCCGTATGCAGGTCTACCCCGACCTGCTGCACGAGACCTTTTTCGAAATCGGCTGGTTCAACATCTCCAACTTCCAGATCATGATTATCCTCGGGTCTTTCTTCCTGATGGCCGGTCTTTATATATTCATTCAACGCACGCGGACCGGGCGTGCCATGCGCGCCGTCGCCGAAGACAGATCGGCGGCCGCCCTCATGGGTATCGACGTCAACCGGATCATCATGATCACGTTCGTGATCGGCTCGGCCCTGGCAGCCGCAGCCGGTGTCATGGTGGGCATGTACTACACGCAGATCAACCACATGATGGGATTCATCCCGGGCATCAAGGCCTTTACGGCTGCTGTCCTCGGCGGGATCGGCAACGTGCCGGGCGCCATGCTGGGAGGTCTCTTTCTGGGCCTGGCCGAGGCCTTCGGCGTGCTTTTCATGCCGGCCCAATACAAGGATGTCATTGCATTCGCCCTTCTGGTCCTGGTCCTGATCTTCCGGCCGCGGGGGATCCTGGGCGAAGTGGTCTCGGAAAAGGTGTGAACCGTTGAAGTCGCCTGCAGCCCTCTTGCGGAAAATTCCACCCGCCGTTTTGCTCTCGGCCGTCATCTTTTCCGCGGCGGTTCTGCCGCCGCTCGTCGGCAACTATTGGTCTCAGGTCCTCGGCGACATCGGCATCTACATGATGCTGGGGATCGGACTGAATGTGGTCGTGGGCTTCGCGGGGCTGCTGGATCTTGGATATGTCGCTTTTTTCGGGATCGGGGCGTACGGGTATGCCCTGATGGCCTCCCCCCAGTTCGGGATGCATGTGCCCTTCTGGTTGATGCTCCCGGTCTGCGTAGCCCTCGCGGCGGCCGGAGGAGCGCTCCTTGGCGTCCCGGTCCTGCGTCTGCGCGGTGACTATCTCGCTATCGTCACCCTCGGCTTCGGAGAGATCATCCGGGTGATCTTGAACAACCTCGATCCCCTTACCAACGGCCCTCGCGGCCTCCTGCGGATCGACCCGCCTTTCCTGGGTGCAACCCCGATCAACAACCCGCAGCGATGGTATTATCTGATCCTTGCCGGCGTCCTTCTGGCAGCCTTCACAGCCGATCGGTTGAACAACTCGCGCATCGGCCGTGCATGGATCGCCATGCGCGAAGACCAGGACGCCGCCGCGGTCATGGGCATCGACATCCTCAAGTACAAGCTGCTCGCGTTCACCATCGGCGCCTCTTTCGCGGGCGCCGGAGGCGCCATATTCGCCGCCCGGCAGGGGGCCATATTCCCCGAGAACTTCTCGCTCATGGTCTCCATCAATGTCCTTTGCCTGATCATCATCGGAGGCATGGGAAGCATCCCGGGGGTCATCCTGGGTGCGATCGTCCTGATCGGACTGCCGGAGGTGCTGAGAGGAACCGAGCAGTATCGCATGCTGTCCTTCGGGGCCCTCCTGGTGATCATGATGATCTTCCGGCCGTCCGGTCTCCTGCCCGCCTCCAGGCGCAGACCCGCTGCCGCCGCGCCACGGGAGCCTGAATGAAACCGATCCTTCAAACCATCCACCTGACCAAGGCCTTCGGCGGACTCACGGCCCTCAGCGCCCTCGATCTGGAGATCGAAGAGCGTTTGATCGTGGGGCTGATCGGCCCCAACGGGGCGGGCAAGACCACCCTCTTCAACTGCCTGACCGGCGTCGCCCCCGTGACTTCCGGAGACATCCTGTTCCGCGGCAGATCCCTCCGGGGGCTCAAGAGCCACCAGATCACCCGCCTCGGCATCGCCCGCACCTTTCAGAACATCCGCCTTTTTCAAGATATGACCGCCTTCGAAAACATCCTGGCCGGGCGGCACTGCCGGATGCAGGCGGGCCTCTGGGGGGCCCTCAGCCGCGACCAGCGCACCCGGCGCGAAGAAAGGGACCATGCCTCCGCCTCGATCCGGATCCTGAAACTCCTCGTTCTGGAAACCATTCAGGACACGCCGGCCAGGAACCTCGCCTACGGCGCCCAACGCCGCCTGGAGATCGGGCGCGCACTGGCAACGGACCCGAAGCTGCTGCTGCTGGACGAACCAACCGCCGGCATGAATCCCAGCGAAACCGCCGAGTTGACAGCTCTCATCCGGACCCTGCAGGACGAGCTCGACCTCACGATCCTGCTGATCGAACACGACATGCGCGTGGTCATGGGGCTCTCGGATCGCGTTGTCGTCCTGGACCACGGGGTCCGCATTGCCGAAGGCCCTCCATACGCCGTTCAGAATCACCCCCGTGTGATCGAGGCCTACCTAGGAAGGCGCGGGATAGCCCCTAGAGCACCCGCCGCCCCATCCAAAGAGGCCCCGCCGCACCCATGAACCAGCGTCCTCCACTCCTGGACGTCCTCGGCGTCCACTCCTATTACGGCCGGATCCGTGCATTGAGAGGCGTGAGCCTGAAGGTGAACGAGGGCGACCTGATCACCCTCATGGGGAGCAACGGCGCCGGAAAAACCACCCTCCTGAACACCATCTCAGGGCTCCTCAGACCCGGCAAGGGCCGCATCTTTTTTGAAGAAAGGCGGCTCGACGGCCTGCCTCCCCACAAGATCGTGAAGGCCGGCATTGCCCAGGTGCCCGAAGGCCGGAAGATTTTCGGCCGCTTGAGCGTTCTCGAAAACCTGGACCTCGGCGCCTTCATCCGGCGCGACCGGTCCGCCGTGAAGGAAGACATGGTCCGCCTGTTCGAGCTCTTTCCGCGCCTTTACGAAAGGCGCCATCAGACAGCCGGGACCCTGTCCGGCGGGGAACAGCAGATGCTCGCCATGGGGAGGGCTTTGATGACGCGACCAAGGCTTCTGCTCCTCGACGAGCCCTCTATGGGCCTGGCCCCGTTGCTGGTCGAGACCATTTTCGACACCATCACCACGATCAACCACCGGGGATGCAGCATCCTGCTGGTCGAGCAGAATGCGAACATGGCGCTCGAGATCACCTCCCGGGGCTACGTCATCCAAAACGGCGAGATCGTCCTGGAGGACCAATCCACCAACCTTCGCGGCAACGAGTGGGTCCAGCGGCTCTATCTGGGAGGGGAACTCGGCCTGTGACAAGATGTTTGCACAAAAACCTCTTTTGGGTTAATTTGCAGAGCGAAGAGACCCAGCAGAGGAAAATCCGATTACCTTGTACGCCTTACGGGAGGGACCTATGGAGATCCGCATCGACAAAGACGACCAGGATGTCGTCGTTTCTATCATCGGCCGCATGGATGCCGTCACAGCGCCTGACTTTGACCAGGAAATCGAAAAAAAGATCTCCGAGGGGGAGAAACGCTTTGTCGTCGATCTTTCCCAACTCGAGTACATCAGCAGCGCCGGGCTGCGCAGCATGCTGTCCATGGCGAAGAAGCTGAAGCAAAACCAGGGGACCCTTGCACTGTGCGGGCTCAAGGGCGTCGTCAAGGAGGTCTTCGACGTCTCCGGATTCAGTTCCATTTTCAGTATCTGCGAAGACGTCCAGAAGGCCAGGAAGGCGCTCTGATATCTCCGGGGATCGATTTCATCCTTTATTCCGATCTATCGACCCCCAACGGCAAGCGCTTTCTTTTCCGGAAGGATGACCTCGAAGCCCGTAAGGCCGCCTCAAGGATACCGTTTCGATGATCACAGAAGGGAAGCGACATATGGTCTCATCTGAAAAGGGGCGGGTCACCCTTCCTGCTGCTTTGGAAAACCTGGAGGATTTCAAGGAGTTCATCGTCCAGAATGCCGAAAAGGCCGGCCTGGATCCTCAGAAAACGATGGAAATGGAACTCGCCGCAGACGAAATCCTGACCAACATCATCTCCTACGCATACAGAGGCACATCCGGGGATATCACGGTAACCTGCGGGACCGATGAAGAAGGACGGTTCGTCGTGGAAACAGCCGATGCAGGGGAACCGTTCAATCCTCTTCTGGCGGATATGCCGGATGTCTCGGCCTCCCTCGAGCAGCGCGAGATCGGGGGGCTGGGCCTCTTTCTAGTCAAAAAGATGGTCGACGAAACCCGCTATGAACGGCGGAACGCCCGCAATATTTTGCGTCTTTACAAAAAGGTTTGAAACCCTCCCGTCTATCCTGTCGCATCTTCGCCAGTGTGAGACTCCTCTTTTGCAGCGCTCACGGCCTCGCCTGGGTCATTTTTTGATGGACCGCCGTTTCGATCATGTTATATTCGGAGCAGCATGCCAGACTGGGCGAAAGTCGAGTGAATCGCTTCTCTCCCAGCCCGTCGGGCGACAAGAACGGTGCCATTCAGCGTTCCATCAACCCTGCGACGGAAAAGGAGCCTTTTGAAACCGAACCTGTCTTCGAAAACGCGGCTGCATCTCATCGCTCTGCTGATCATCCTGATTACCGTCGTGCCGCGGATTTCGTCAGCCCGGTTCCCCTTGCTCTTCCAGGAAACTCAATTCAAGCTCAAGGCCTTGATCCAAGCAGAGACACGCGGGAAAGAACTCGTCTGCTCCGGTGAAATCATCTGTGGAATCCTTTTCATTCCGGACTTCTATGCCTCCCGTGACTATCGCCCGGCGTGGGGGCTCGAAAAACAGGATTACCGGAATGCCGAGGAGGTGATCTCCTCCATCCAGCAGGCCGATGAGGACGGATTGGCGCCCTCCGACTACCACCTCGGCAACCTGAGCCGGATGATACAGGCCATCCAGAGGGCCTATCGGGAAGACACCGGACCCTCAGCTCAAGACCTTGCAGAGGCCGATCTGCTCCTGACCGACGCTTTCCTGCTGTTCGGTTCCCATCTGCTCGGCGGACGGGTCAACCCCGAAACAATCCACACAGAATGGAAGGCTTTCAGGCACAATGCCGATATGTCGGCGATCCTTTCGAAGGCGCTTGAAGAGCATTCCGTCGGTGCGACACTGGATCGCCTTCGTCCGCCCCATCCGGGGTACAAGGCCCTCAAGGAAGCGCTGGCGAAACGCCGCGATGAGGCGCCCACGGGCGGATGGCCCGAAGTGCCCCCCGGACCGACACTGCGGATGGGCGACCAGGATCCGCGAGTCGCCGCGTTGCGGCAGCGGCTGGCCGCCGAGGGTTATCCCCTTTTCGATATGGGCGATCCGACGTATTTCGACGGGGTGCTCAAGCAGGCCATCGCGGATTTTCAAAAGGTCAACGGCCTCGCCGTTGACGGCGTAGTTGGAAGAAACACCCTTTACGCCTTGAACCTACCCCCTGAAGCCCGAATCCGCCAGATTGAAATCAACCTCGAGCGGTGGCGGTGGATTCCCAGAGAGCTCGGATATCGGCATATCCTCGTCAATATAGCGGGTTTCAGTCTGCAGATGGTGGAACACGAAAAGCCCGTGGGGCGAATGAGGGTCGTCGTAGGCAGGCCCTACAGAAAAACGCCCGTTTTCAGCAGCGAAATGACCTACCTGGTCTTCAACCCATACTGGAACGTACCCCACAAACTGGCCGTCGAAGACATCGCCCCCCTGGTGCGGAAGGATCCGGGCTATCTCATACGCCAGGGGATCAAGGTCCTGAGCGGTTGGGAGGAAAGCTCTGCAGAGATCGACCCCGCCTCGATCGACTGGTCACAGGTCACGAAACAAAACTTCCCATACCGCATGAGGCAAAACCCCGGCCCGCTCAACGCGCTCGGGTCCATCAAATTCATGTTCCCCAACAAGTATTCGGTTTATCTGCACGACACACCCAAACGATATCTTTTCGACCGAAGCATCAGGGGATTCAGCTCCGGGTGCATCCGTGTCGAAAAACCTTTGGAACTCGCTCTCTTTCTCTTGAAAGAGTCAAACGGCTGGACGATCGAACGGATACAGGAGGCCATAGACGCCCGCGTAACCCGCACCGTCTCTCTTTCCAAACCTGTGCCCATTCATCTGCTTTACTGGACCGCCTGGATCGATGCGGATGGGGAGCTGCGTTTCTGCAATGACATTTACGATCGCGACGCTGCCCTCGACATAGCCCTGAGGAAACGCCCCACCGCCGCCGATCGGTGAGAACCGCCGCCTATTTGCCTTTGAATTGCGGCGGCCGCTTTTCCCTGAACGCCTGGATGGCCTCCATCAGATCTTCGGAAGGCAGCTGGGCGGCGTTTTTCTGCGCCACATACTGAAGCCCGGCCTGAACTCCGAAATCCCGGCTGTGAAGCGCCACATCCTTGACTCCCTGTACCGCCAGCGGCGGCAGCGCGGCAATGTCCTCGGCGAGACGGGAAGCCTCCTCTATCAGGCCCTTTTGCCCTTCACTCAACCGGGTAATGAAACCCATCCTGAGGGCTTCATCCGCGCTGAAGTCCCTTCCGGTCAAAGCCAGCTCCATGAACCACCCCTGCCCGACGAGCGACGGGAACCGCTGCAGCGTGCCAAGATCGGCGATAATGCCCATGCGGGTCTCCCGAATCGAAAAAACGGCATCCCGGCTGGCTATACGGATATCGCAAGCGCAGGCGAGATCGACCCCGCCGCCGATGCAGTGTCCGTGTATCGCCGCAATAACCGGTTTGCGGCATCGTTCGAGCCACGAGATGCTTTCCTGGAAACGAACGATGGTCCGGCGCACCGTCTCGCGATCCCTCGCCCCGCCGCCCTGCAGCATCCCCGAAAGATCCGCGAGATCGATCCCCGCTGTAAAGCTCTTGCCTTCGGCGCGTATGACCACCACCCTGACCTCCGGATCCCGATCCAGTTCACAAGCGCATTCCTCGAGTTCGTCAAAAAACCCGGTCCCCAAGGCATTGCGTTTTTCGGGCCTATCCATGATCAACCACGCCACATGATGATGCCTTTCGATCCTGATCGATTTATTTTCCGACACCTCACACCTCCTCATTTCTATGCGGGGGCACTTCCACCTGCCCCTTCACACACCGATCCATCCACACCGCGAGGGGGAAATCGATAGCTTCCCCCGAAACGTATCGTCAACCCCGCCAGGACGCCGAAAATCCTTTCGTGCCGGTGCCTCCTCGCCTCGAAACACTTCACGGACGGACCAACCGGCGGTCTAAAAGGCGGGCTCTCCTGTTTGACGCCGAAAATACCTTAAAAACGATGGACCACGCAAGCGCTGATCGTTCTGCCTTTGACATTCATCTCCTCGATCGGATATGTAATGGTGGTTCCGAAGAAAAGCGACCAACCGGGAATACGTCCCTACCGAGTGTCCTTCCGGAAACGGATTCCCGGTGCTACCCGGTTTCCAATCCGGAAATGAGGATTTTTCTTCACACGCTTCGCGTGCTCAGTCCCACCGCTTCGCGGCGGGTCCCGGTTTAGCTAATGCTAATGAAATAAAGCGTTTATGCGGAGGAGACCTGCAGGTCGCCCCACAAGCAAACGTGCAGATTGACGCCGAGATTGGCCAAAAGGATCATTTCCGGATTATAAACCTCGGCTGCGGCCAAACAGGCACCAGTTTGTCACCCCATCAGCGTAGCTTTCGGAAAGGATTTGTTTTTTGCAGAAATCAAAGGCTATCGTCCACCTGCTGAGGCCGCACCAATATGTCAAAAACGGCTTCATCTGGCTCCCTGTTTTCTTCGCTCACAAACTCAACGACCTCGCTGCCGTCCAACACACCTTTTATGCCTTCGTTATTTTTTGCCTGGCAGCAAGTAGTGTTTATGTATTAAACGACATCATTGATCGTGAATCCGATAGAAACCACCCGGTGAAAAGGGAAAGACCGCTAGCGAAAGGTATCCTGAGCAGCGCTGAAGCCTATTTAATCTTTTTCATCCTTATATCTTTTTCATTTACATTTTCAATATTTACTCTATCATATCATTTTGCGGCAATTATTGCATGCTATATTGTTATAAATGTTTTTTATTCAATTTATTTGAAAAACATTGCGATCATCGATATATTCTGCATAGCAACCGGTTTCGTTCTAAGGGTATTTGCAGGTGCTACAGCATCCAATGTTCCTGTAAGCCATTGGATAATTATCATGACATTTTTACTTGCTGTCTTGATAGCACTGGGTAAGCGAAGAGATGATATAATGATATCTGATTCATCCATTGAGATAAGAAAATCTTTGAAAGGATATAACCTTGATTTCATCTCTCTTAGCATGGTCATTATGTCATCTGTTGTAATTGTCTCATATATTCTATACTGTGTATCGAGTGAAGTCGTTCAGAAATACAATACAGAAAATCTCTACCTGACTTCCTTCTGGGTCCTTCTAGGCATTCTGCGTTATATGCAGCTTGTCTTTGTGCACAAGAAGGGCGGTGCGCCAACGTCGATCCTTTTACATGACTATTTTCTATGGATTGTTATTACCGGGTGGATATTCACCTTTTACTGGCTGATCTATGGCAATGGATCAAAAATATTGACCGGCCATTGATTGCACTTTGCAAACCCGTATCATGATGACGCAACACACTGGATCATGATTTCTCAGCTCGCGGAAGATCTTCGAGATGCAGGCCCCGAGGCCTTTCCACAATCCCATCAGCAGCGTTTATGGCTCCAGGCAAGCACAGAGATCTCCTGCCGCATAACGCCCGGATTTTTTCAGCAAGACCCGGTGTCGGCAGGGTTGTCCCAATCCAGACTGGCTTTTCTTGCCTGCACCTGACAAAATGAACTTAGGCACACGCAGCGGTTTAACGGTCTGGAGAAAGCAGTCGGAGGTGCTGGATCAAGTGTTTCCGCTGGAAATACAGGCGCAAATCCGGTAGAAAAGCTCTTTGGGGGTATGCGTGAGAAACGTTTCGGGATGGGGAAGATTCCCCCGCATAGAATGCCAGGCGCTCCGATTCGACACCCGGAAGCAGTTGATGGACCAGTTGGACCGCCTCGAAGGCGGTATTGTCTTCGCCCGCGGAAGGAGTTACGGCGACAGCGCCCTGGCCTCCCAAGTCCTTCTGACAAACCGTTTTGACAGGGTTTTGGATTTCAATACCGACGAAGGGATCATCACCTGCCAGAGCGGCATGACCCTGGCAGAAATCATCCAGGCTTTCCTTCCTCGGCAATGGTTCTTGAAGGTCACACCCGGGACCAAGGCCGTCAGCGTAGGCGGAGCCATTGCCGGAGACGTTCACGGCAAAAACCATCATATTCAGGGTTGTTTCAGTGAAAGCGTGATCTCCTTCAACCTGCTCGTTCCGAGCGGTGAAATTTTGACGTGCAGCCGCACCGAAAATCCAGAATTGTTTCACGCGACCTGCGGGGGCATGGGCCTGACGGGCGTCATTCTGGAAGCCACCCTCGAACTCCGGCGTGTGCCGGGCCCCAATATAGCTGAGAAACGGTTTCGTTGCAGCAGCCTTGAAGAGGTTCTCGAGCGATTCGACGAAAATCGTCATGTGACCTATTCGGTGGCATGGATCGATTGTCTCGCACGCGGCCGTAGCCAGGGGCGCTCGATTCTCATGTGTGGCGAACATGCCCCCGGAGAGGCCGCTGAAAAACCTGTGCGTCGGCCCCGCAGACATTCGATGCCTTTCCCTCTTCCGGGTTTCCTCATGAACAGATGGTCCGTTTCCCTGTTCAACCACTACTATTTCGATCAGTGCCCAGCCAAAACGACCGAGAAGATTGTCGACCTCGACGTCTTCTTTTACCCTTTGGACTCGATCGATAACTGGAACCGTCTATATGGATCGACCGGTTTTACCCAGTATCAATGTGTCCTCCCAAAGGAAACCGGCAAGAAAGGACTGCGGGCCATCCTGGACAAAACGGCAGAGGCAGGACTCGGCTCGTTCCTCGCCGTACTCAAACTGCTTGGACCCGCCAACGACAATATGCTCTCCTTTCCCCTGGAAGGATATACGCTGGCGCTCGATTTCAGGATCGAACCGAAGCTTTTCCCCTTTTTGGAGAGGCTGGACCGAATCGTCCTCGACCATGGCGGCAGGCTGTATCTCAGCAAAGATGTGCGTATGCCGCGGCACGTATTCCAAGCAGGGTATCAAAACTGCGAACGTTTCCGGGCGTTGAGAGAACGCTACGGCATGAAACGCAAATTCCATTCACTGCAGTCCAAACGTCTGGGGATCTGATCATGCGTATTCTTATCCTGGGAGCCAATTCGGACATCGCCCGCGCTGTAGCAAGGACATTTGCCAGAGAGGAAAAGGCGGATTTCCTTCTCGCCTCAAGAGACAGGGAACAACTCGAAGAACAGGCCGTGGACCTTGCCAACCGCTATGAAATCAGCGCCGAGGTCGTCCCTCTGGATGCCACCGATTTCGACACGCACTCCGTCTTCTATGAAAAGCTGGAGCCAAAACCCGATGGCGTCATCGCCGCGTTCGGCTATATGGGGGAGCAGGATCGGGCACAGCGCGATTTTCAGGAGGCGCGCAAAATCGTCGAAACAAATTATCTCGGCACTGTCAGTCTGCTCGAGATCGCCGCCGCAGACCTGGAAACCCGCCATCGCGGTTTTATCATCGGGATAAGCTCGGTTGCCGGTGAAAGAGGGCGTGCCAGCAATTATATCTATGGATCTGCGAAAGGAGCTGTAACCATTTATCTGAGCGGTCTGAGAAATAGGCTGAACAAAAAACACATTCAGGTTATGACCGTCCTTGCCGGTTTTGTCGACACCAAAATGACGGAACACATGCGCCTGCCCGGCTTATTGACTGCAAGTACCGATGAAGTCGCTGAGGACATATACCGAGCCTACAAAAAGGGACGTTCGATTGTTTATACAAGGTGGTATTGGCGCTGGATCATGCTGATCATTAAATCCATTCCGGAATTTCTGTTCAAAAAGCTGTCCATAGGTTGATTTTCCCGCCCTCTTATGCCATGCCTAAAAATCATTTCCGGGTGGGCTATCCCATGAAATGGCTTTTTGTTCGGGGTCATAGAAAAGCAACCGAACGGTTTCTCGCTGGATAAAGCAGGTATATTCTTAAATTATTTCGAATGGATGAACAATGACTGTCATACTAAAACAAGCAGGTCGCTTTACTCTTTGAAAGTAAAACAGCACAGCAGAACTTTGAAAGAAGGGATCCTTGCTCTCTCCATTATCGAATCCTTCTAAAATCCGCTTGCAATTGGCGGGCATTCTTCTCCTTGTGGGGATAGGACATGCCGCATGCCTGTTCGGATTTTTTCTTGCGGATGATTTTTATAATCTCAACAATGCGTTAAAAGGCGGGTGGTCTCTCGATAATATCACCAAAGGTTTCTTGATCGACAACTATTGCTTTCAGGACGGCTGGACGCCTCCCTTTCTTTCCCATTTCACTCTCCATTATTTCAGACCGGTCTTTGTCTTCTCTCTGCTCCTGGATCATGCTCTTTGGGGATTCAATGCCTGGGGGTACCATCTGACCAATATCCTGCTCCATCTCATGGTTGCAGGATCCCTGTTCGGTGTTCTGCGCGAGTGGCTCCCGTCCCAAGACACCATGGCCCTTTCTGGAGCGGCTTTTTATGGACTCATGCCCTATCACGGCATGAGCGTGGCATGGATTTCCGGACGAACCGAAATACTGGCGGCGCTGGGAATGATGGTTTCCCTGTGGACATTTCTTCGATTCAGCCGCAGTCACAGGGTCACCCCGTATGTTCTTTCGTTGACGGCTGGCCTTTTCGGACTGCTGTCCAAGGAGACAGCCGTGGTTTTGCCGCTCCTGCTGACCGCGGCATGGAAATTCCGCTTCAACCAGCGCCGCTTTTCATTTCTTTGGCTTGTGCCCCACTATCTTCTCCTGATCCCCTATTTGACGGCCCGCGCCATGATCCTGGATGGATTTCCGGTTCCTCCGTCATCCATCTATTATCATAGCCTCGATGACCCGGGCTTTGCCCTGTGGGCCTTCGCAAAGGCGACAGCGGTATTTTATGATTTGTTTTTGCACATGCCTCTTGTTTTCCCAACCGAAATGATCCTTGAGCAAAGGCCTTTCATCCTGGCGATTCTCGCTGGGGGGGCGATCGCGCTGGTTCTGAAGATGTCGTTCATCATTCGCCGCCACCCGGATAACCGGGTTCGACGCACAGCCTTGTTTGCCCTGTGTTGGGCGGTTCTTCCCATGCTGCCGACTGCACCGATTCTGATTGCGCCTATCTATTTCTACTTTTCTCTGGCCGGCGTAACGCTGTTTTACCTCACGCTATGGGAATGTCTTTCAAGGCCAGGACATGTCCTCGATCCATTCCACGGCAAGCGGCGCAAGCGCCTCACCTACGGCTTGCTGATCAGTTTCGCAATTGCACTCCAAATCGGGAACGGGCTCTACTTATCGGGGTCCCTGCATGCAAAACGGCTGCTCAATCAGATAGCCGACGCGGTACGCTCCTATCCCCCGGCGCAAAAGGTCTATCTGATCGATTCTCCGTTCATCTCCGGTCCATCCAAGGCTGGATTCGAGCTGCTCTGGCCCCAGCATCCTTTCAAATTGTATTTTCTTTCCGTACACCCCCAAGAATGGCGCAGGACCGGGGCGCCTTCCCGCATACGCCAATTAGACCCTTACACCCTTGAAATCACCGCTGTTGACCGCCCCTATGCCGCTGTGGGCGGGGCCTTCGCCATGGGAATCACTGAACGAAGCACCATCCAGCCCGGCGCCGTTTTCAAAACGGATGATTACTCGATTACCTTGACTGAAGTCACAGCATCTGGACCACGCGGGCTTCGGGGCGTAAAACAGTTCGTTTTTCGTTTCGAAACGGCGATCAAAAGCCCTGGCAGACTGTTTTTCTTCTATCGGGACGGGTCCTTTCACCCTTTCAACCCGTTTTGATCCGGCACCCTCGAACGGGAAGCATCGGATTTCCTTTTTGTAGAAGAAATGCTCAAACCGAAGCGGATGATTTGGCTTTGCGGGTCTTCACTTTTCCTCGAGCTTTTTTTCACACAGGATATAAAGCGATGACGACGGTCCACTAAAAAGAAGAGTGCAGGTATGCGACCATGCGAAACGGCCTTTCGAAGCGATCTGGCGGGAGCCTCCTGCAGGGCTTCGATACCCGTTCAGATCTCTCCCGGCTTTCTATTGCGCTTTCTCGTAAAAGATGCAACACTTTGTTCATCA